>JADEYI010001071.1_pt1 | contig 24679 bp, 23 predicted proteins | sample 8542331 | NCBI WGS metagenome assembly JADEYI01 (sample SAMN16510988, study PRJNA670497) | mine drainage metagenome | isolation source: biofilm near Copperflume 1 | place: Germany: Marsberg coppermine Kilianstollen | collected 2018-02
TGATGGCTGGGCGGGAAGGATTCGAACCTTCGAATGCCAGGTCCAAAGCCTGGTGCCTTACCAGCTTGGCGACCGCCCAACAAAAATCCCGCGGCGCCGGCCGCAGCCGCCGGGCAATTCATCCGCAATTGCCGTGCGTGCGCCAGTCGGCGACGCGGGTGAATCCAGCAGCCTAGCATGAAGCGGCGGCCGGATCATCGAGGTCTGGATTGAAGCGATACTCGTGCGGTGGAGCCTGCGCGTCCGCCAGCCGACAGCCCGGCACCCCGGATTTACGCCCTCGGATGATATTTACAGGTGATTTGAGTGTCAATCTGAACCGCAACCAGAGATTCACAAGCCATTAATCCGATTCGCCGATCGGTCATCTTGGATTGGCGCCCGATCGACGCAATGGGGAGTTTGCGCGTCAGGCCGGCACGGGTGGCTGGATCGCCGCGGTAAAGGTGCGCATCTCCGGCGCGCGCCGCCGCATCTCGCCGGCGGCATGCGCGGCCGCCTCGCCGGTCGCGAAGATGCCGAAGACCCCTGCGCCGCTGCCGGTCATCGCGGCGCCGCGCGCCCCAATCGATTCGAGCAGGGCCTGGGCCTGCGCGATCGCCGGCCAGCGCGCCATCGCGGCGCGCGCGAGGTCATTGACCAGCAGCTGCGGCTCGATCTGGCCGGCGACGATCGCCCGCACCTGATCGTCGCTCGCCGGGCCGCTCCAGTCCGACGGCCGCAGGTCGCTAAAGACTTGGGCGGTCGACGCCTCGAGCGGCGGTACGGCGACCACCAAAGGCATCGGCGCAAGCGCACCGATCGGCACGATCCGCTCGCCGATACCGCCCACGCGGGCGGGCCGTGGATCGAGAAAGTACGGCGCGTCGGCGCCCAGGCGCAGGGCGATCCGCGCGAGCCGTTCGGGCGCGTCGATCCGGGTCAGCGCGGCGAGCATCCGCAGCACCGCGCCGGCGTCGCTCGAGCCGCCGCCCAGGCCGGCGCCGACCGGCGTGGCCTTGCGCAAGTCGATCAGGACTTCGGCTGAGCAGCCGAACTCGGTCATGAAGTCGCGCGCGGCGCGCACGGCGAGATTGCGATCGTCGGACGGTAGCGTGCCGTAGATTCCGCCGAGCGTGACCGCGCTGGCCGCCGCCGGGCGCATCTGCAGCGCAAGGCGATCGCCAAGCGTGATCGGGACGAACAGCGAATCGAGTTCGTGATAGCCGTCGGCGCGCCGGCCGACCACGCGCAGGAACAGGTTCAGCTTGGCCGGGGCGAAGGCGCCGATCAGCTTGACCATCGCGGATGCGCGGCTAGCGCGGGTGCGGTTCCGTGCGCACCGGCAGGCGATGCAGCGCGCGGCGCGCGTCGTTGCGAATCACGCTGAGGAAGCCGAAGAAGGTCCAGACCACGCCGAGCACGGCGAGCACCTGTCCGATCAGAAAGGTCGTGTGGTAGAAATCCATGCGCGCCGTCGCATAGGAGACGCGCCGCTCCTCGGAGGTAAACGGTTCGAGCACGTCGCCGGTACCGGCGCCGAGCTCCTCGAAGCCGCGATCGTTAGGATCGGCCTTGGGCGTGTCGGCAGCGGCGAGAATCTGGCTGTACTGCTGGGTCTTCTGCCAGCCTACCACCCAGTTGCTCGCGCCGAGCACAATCAGGGCGAGGCCGAACATAATTCGCCAGTCACGATAGACGTCAGGAATTTTCATCCGTAGTTAACAGACAGGATAGGTTTACCCTCAGACGAATACAACGCGGTTCGGCAAGTTTTGCACAAGGTAGTGGGACCGCCGCGACGACGCCGGCGCGCGCCGGCCGGGCGGCTGATCATCGCGCGCATGCGGCACATTTGGTCCGGCGAAGAATGTTTGCCCGGAGACGAAACCGGCGGCTATCATTCGCTGGCAGGCACGCCGGTCCGCGCAATCACCGGCGCCGGCCCGCGCCGGAATCGTCGCGCGTGCGGCTGCGTGCGGCCTTTTGCATCGGCGGTAATGCGCATACGATAGGAGTACTTCCGCCGCGCGTATCGACGCGGCCTTTCCGCGATGGCTCAGAACATCAAAACCCTGCTCGAACGTTTCGCCCGGCGCGATCGGCTGGCGCTGGCGCGGCTGATTACCCTGGTCGAAAACCGTGCGGCGCAGGTCGCCAGCGTGATGGAGGAGATCTACGCCGCGACCGGACGCGCGTTTATCGTCGGCGTGACCGGGGCGCCCGGCGCCGGCAAATCGACGCTGGTCAACCTGCTCATCGCCAAGTACCGCGCGCAGAACAAGATCGTCGCGGTGCTGGCGATCGATCCGTCGAGTCCCTTTTCGGGCGGCGCGGTGCTCGGCGACCGGGTGCGCATGACCGACCATTACCGCGACCCGGGGGTCTATATCCGCAGCCTCTCGACCCGTGGGCATCATGGCGGCCTGAGCCGGGCGGCGCGCGAGATCGTCAAGCTGCTCGACGCCTTCGGCCACGACGTGATCATTATCGAGACGGTCGGCGTGGGGCAGACCGAGCTCAGCGTGATGGACTTGGCCGACACCACGGTGGTGGTGACGGTGCCCGAGGGCGGTGACGGCGTGCAGGTGATGAAGGCCGGGCTCAACGAGATTGCCGACCTGTTCGTGGTCAACAAGGCCGATCGCGACGGCGCCGACCGGATCAAGGCCGAGCTCGAGCTGAGCGTGCATCTGCGGCCGGGCGACGGCTGGCGTCCGCCGGTGCTGATGACGCAGGCGGCCAACGATATCGGCGTCGACGCGCTGGTCGCGGCGATCGGCCGCCACGCCGAGTACATGCGGACGCAGCGGTCGCCGGCGCGCGAGCGCGAGCGGCGCACCCGCGAATTTATCGAGGTGCTGACCTCGGAGCTCGAAGAGCGGGCGACGCGCGCGCTCGGCAACGGGGCGCGCGGTGCCGAGCGGGTGCTCGGTGCGGTGCGCGAGGGCAGCCTGAATCCGTACAGCGCGGCGCGCCGGGTGATCGAGGATCGCGCGGCGCTGAGCGAACTGATCGAAGCGGGCGGCAGCGAGCCGGCTGGGGAGTAGGCCTTATACGATGGTCCTGGGGAGAAAAAATCGGGCGGCCAATCGGCTTTTCGCGATCGGCGATATTCACGGATGCGCCGACGAGTTGGGCGCGATGATCAAGGCGATTGCGCCAGGGCGCGGCGATACGGTGGTCTTCGTCGGCGATTACATCGATCGCGGACCATCGGCGCGCGACGTGATCGAGCAGATGATCGAGCTCGGCCGTAGCCCGGCCGAAACGATTTTCCTCAAGGGCAATCACGAGGACATGATGCTCTCGTTCCTCGGTTTTCCCGGCCATTACGGCGAATCGTTCCTGTTCAACGGCGGCGCGCAGACCCTCGACAGCTACGGCATCGTGGAGGACACGGTCGCGCGCTCGATCGAATACCTGCCGCCGGCCCATATCGATTTTCTGCACGGCCTGGCCACCAGTTACCATCGGCCGCCCTACCTGTTCGTCCACGCCGGCATCGTGCCGACGCGCCAGCTCGAGGAGCAGAGCGTCGAGGACATGCTGTGGATTCGCCAGGAGTTCATCTTCAACGCCCACGAGATCGGCGCGACGGTGGTCTTCGGCCATACGCCGATGCGCACGGTGATGGTCGACCTGCCGTACAAGCTCGGCATCGACACCGGCCTGGTCTACGGCGGCAAGCTCACCTGCCTCGAGTTCACCGAGGGCATCGCGTACCAGGTGGCGCGCGGCAGCAAGCAGGTCAAGGCGCAGGCGATCGCGCTGGCTTAAGGCGCGCGCGGCGACTCTTCCGTAGGGGTGGCGCGCCCGCTATTGTGGACCGCTTGATGGCGGCGTAGCTCAGTTGGTTAGAGCATGCGGCTCATATCCGCAGTGTCGTAGGTTCGACTCCTACCGCCGCCATCCTTATACCTACGCTAGCCCCTTGAAATAATTAAGTTTTCTGAATGCCCAGAAATCCCTCATCAGCTAGAATCGGATCGATAGACCCGCAACTACGAGGTGGGGATAAAGTGCATGAGAAAAATGATAGACAGTTATTGTCCTGGTTGCCATAAAACAGACAGGGGTTCTTCCGCTCCGCGACAGCTGAATGATGTGGAAATTGAGAGCATCAAGAAATTGATCGGTGCCGATGGGAAACCGCTTCCTGAATTAGCGGATGGCGAGCACTTCTTTCACTGTACAAGGTACTGCGGCGCCGTCTGGAAGGCGTGTTCTCTTAAGTCGTCCCCAAGAGCTACCGTTATTGGTGATTGGAACGGTGGGAGTTGGGAGCCAAGAGTAATCAGCTGGTATTAAGCAAACGGCTATTTCTCAACGAGGTGACTCGATGGCCGATTACAACTACACGGTGTACTTCGAGCCGCTCGAAAAAGGCGGCTACCAGGTGATCGTGCCCGCGATTCCGGAAATCTGCACGTTCGGCGATACCCTGGAAGAAGCCCGGTCGATGGCGAAAGATGCGATCCGCTGCGTTATCGAAAGTGCGCTCAAGGAAGGCGAGCCGATTCCTCGAAACGCTGACCCGAAGCAAGAGCTTGTCACCGTGAGCATTTAAACCGTCTACATGAGCCCGACTCTACCAGTCGTAAAGGCAAGAGCATGCCTGCGCGCGCTTGAGAGAGCCGGCTTTTATATCCACCATTCAACCGGCAGCCACGCCCGGCTCTTCCATCGGATGAAGCGCGGAATTCGCGTGACAATTCCCTTGCACAACAAAGACCTCCCGCAGCCGCTCCTCAAGAGTATCCTGCGCCAAGCCGAACTTACCGTGGAGGAATTCATCGCGCTGCTTTGAACCATTTTTACGCGGCGTTGGCCCCAACACCCGAAGCTCAAATCTCCTTTACCTGAAACGCGCAAGCGGCGCATGCTTGACGACACCGGCGCGCCGACTTAGCTATAATGCCGTCTCAGTTTCTTTGGCCGGTCCAGATTTGTAGGCGTACGCATTCGCGGAGGGGGCGCATGAACGGAATCCACGATCTCGGCGGGATGGACGGCTTTGGCGCGGTGATCCACGAGGCCGGCGAGCCGGTCTTTCACGCGCCGTGGGAGCGGCGGATGTTCGCGCTGACGATCGCGCTGTTCGGGCGGCGCGTCTTCAACGTCGACGAGTTCCGCCACGCGATCGAACGCATGCCGCCGGCCGACTATTTGCGCACGACCTACTATGAACATTGGCTGCACGGCTGCGAGCGCCTGCTCATCGAAAAGGGCTTGGTGACGCCCGGCGAGCTGAGCGCCGCCTATGCGGCAAATGGCGGCCCCGATGGAACCGCGCCGCCGGCGCAAGCCACACCGCCCGCGACCGCGGCCCGACGCCCACGCGCCGCGCAGGACAAAAAGCCGCGCACGCGCGCGCGCTTTCGCGTTGGCGATCGAATTGTCGCGCGCATCCTGAATCCGCCCGGCCATACGCGGCTCCCGCGCTACGCCCGCGGCCGTCGCGGAGTCGTCCGCCGCGACCACGGCGTATTGGTCTTTCCCGACACGTCCGCGCATGGCGGGGGCGCCCACCGGCAGCATTGCTACACCGTCGAGTTCGCGGGGCGCGAGCTGTGGGGCCGCGATTATCCGGCGGACGAACGGGTGATGATCGATCTGTGGGAAGATTACCTAGAGGCTGAAAAAGTGCCCTCGAGACGGATCGCGATGAAGGCCGCTGGCCATCCGCGGACCGTGGCGAAGCCGGCTCGAATTGCGCCGGCGAAAGCGCAGACGGGTAGCCGCATGAGGACACGATGAGCGCGCACGACGACCAAGATCGACCTCAGGCGCGTCACGTTCACAACGACGGCGGCGCCGCGCACGGCCACGATCATAACGCGCCCGACAGCGGCCCGACTCTGCGGGTCAAGGCGCTCGAGGCGCTGCTGATCGAAAAAGGCATCGTCGAGGCGCAGGCGCTCGACGCGCTGGTCGACACCTACGAGCATCGGGTGGGCCCGCGCAACGGCGCGCGCGTGGTGGCGCGCGCGTGGACCGACCCGGCCTACAAAAAGCGCCTGCTGGCCGATGCGACCGCGGCGATCGCCGAGGCGGGCGTCGCGCCGGGGCTCGAGGGCGAGCATATGGTGGCGCTCGAGAACACGCCCAAGGTGCATAACCTGGTCGTCTGCACGCTCTGCTCGTGCTACCCGTGGCCGGTGCTGGGGCTGCCGCCGGTATGGTACAAGAGCGCGGCGTATCGCTCGCGCGCGGTGAGCGATACGCGCGGCGTGCTGCGTGAGTTCGGCGTGGAGCTGGCGCGCGGCGTCGAAGTGCGGGTGTGGGACAGCAGCGCCGAGCTGCGCTACCTGGTGATCCCGATGCGTCCGCGCGGGAGCGAAAAGCTCGGCGTGGACGAGTTGGCGGCGATCGTCACGCGCGACGCGATGATCGGCACGGCGATCGTAAAATATCCGCCAGCGTCGGCGGGAGGCTGAGCGATGGCGGAGCGGCGCAAAATCGCCGAGCGGGCGGCGGACGAAATTTCCGACGCGGCGGCTGACGGCGCGGTCTTCGCCGAGCCGTGGCAGGCGCGCGCGTTTGCGATCGCGGTGACGCTGAGCCGCGCGGGTCGCTTCGCCTGGGATGAATTTCGCGCCGCTCTGATCGCCGAAATCGGCGCCGATGAAACCGATCGTGGTGACGCCAGGCATGTCGGCGACGCCGCGCATCCGGCTGACGCGGGCGCGGCGGCGGGCGCAGCGTACTACGAATCGTGGCTGGCGGCGCTCGAGCGGATGATCCACGCCAAGGGGCTGCTCGCGCCAGCCGAGATCGAGCGTCGCGCGGCGGCGATCGCGGCGTCACCGCCGGCGCGCACCAAGGCGCGAACCTCGGGACCCATTACCATCGCCTGAGCCGCTGCGCGCGGCGCATCGGGCGCGTAAGCAATCTTCCAATCACAGCGCCAGGAAAGCTCTGCGCACGGTATGGTCATTCTGAACGGCGTCCGGGAGGTCATCCCGGGATTTTTCGCTGCGCTCAAAATGACCGAGTAGGCCGCGCGCGGAGGTATCCGAGCGCGCGCCGTCGCTATTTGCCCGGCGTCAGCGCGTAGCGCTGCCATTCGAGCAGATGGCTCAGCGACTTCAGGTCGGGCATCCGATCGAGATAGACCTCGCCCTTGAGATGATCGGTCTCGTGCTGGATTACGCGGGCGTGGAATTCGTCGGCGATGAAATCCAGCGGCTCGCCGTGGCGGCCGAGCGCGGTCACGCGCAACTGGCGAAAGCGTGGCACCTTGCCGCGCATCTCGGGAATGCTGAGACATCCTTCCCATTCGTCGACCGGCGCGCGATCGGTGACCGTGACGATCGGATTGATGAGGCAGGTCAGCGGCACACTGGGCATCTCGGGGTAGCGCGGATGGTGGTCGACTTCGAGCACCGCGATTTGCAGCGAGAGATGGACCTGCGGAGCGGCGAGGCCGACGCCGCTGTACTCGCGCATGGTCTCGACCATGTCGTCGATCAGGCGCTGAAACTCGGGCGCGGCAATTTTCGCCGGGTCGACCGGATGGGCCTGAGCGCGGATGACGGGATGACCGAGGCGGGCGACCTTGAGAATCATGCGGGCACCTTTTGCGCGTGGCGTGAGCTACCCGCGGCGGCGGCGGGCGCGCGGCGATTGTAGCGCGGGCGGGCGGCCGGTCCAACGCGCGGGCGGCGGTCGCAGAACCGGCCGCATTAATTTCTTTACTCCAACAGAAAATTGTGCATTGACGGTCCGGATCGAAAGTGGAAATAGATCGTTGTCAAGCAGGCGATGCGCGCGCATTCGGGGAGTTTGGCTGCGCGCACCGCGTCGGTTCAACGTCGGGAACCTTTCGTCGCAGGAGGGGAAGTCGATGAAACAACTGGCATGGCTGGGAGCACTTTGTTCGATGCTCATTTTCGCCACCGTGGCCTTCGCGCAAAGCGACCTGCCGGAGATGCAGGCGTGGATGGCGGCGAGTGCGAATGAGGGCACGCTCGCGCCGGGCACCAAGATCACCACGGCGAACTGGCAGCAGTACAAGCAATTCCTGCCGGTCTCGATGCAGGCGCTGTTCGCGGGGACGTATTACTGGAAGATGCCGGCGGACGCCGAAATCGATATCGGTCCGACCGCGCATAACCTGCTGCCGACGACCTTTCTGGCGGCGACCGAAAAGTACGGCGCACAGACCAAACTCGTGCGCCTGCCCAACAATCATATCGAGATGCAGAACTACCACGGCGGCGTGCCCTTTCCGAATCCGCAGCCGAGCGATCCCGACATGGGCACCAAGCTGCTGGTCAACCTGTTCTACGCTTACGTGCCGTCGATCTACCTGAACGCGACCAACAATACCGGGTCGCTATGGTTCCAGGATCGCTTCGGCAATATCTCCGCTCAGACCATCGACGTGGTCTACCGCCAGAGCGGATGGAACACCGACCCGGGCTTCCCGGTCGATCTCGATTACGCGCCGGGCACCTGGTACACCGAGTGGAGCATGGTCGAAACGCCCGAGCAGTCGAAGTACACGGCGCTGCTCTCGCTGTTCTACAAGGACGAGCAGACCCATCCGTTCCCCGATACCTACGTGTTCGTGCCGGCGCTGCGGCGGTCGCTGCGCCTGTCGGTGTCCGCGCGCTGCGCGCCGATCTACGGCAGCGACTGGACCAATGACGACGCCAAGACGATCGGCTTCAACGGTGGCACCTCGCTGTTCCATGGCACGATGCTGGGCGGGCGCAAGGTGATCAACCTCAACGACTACAACCAGGATTATTCCCAGTTCCCAAAGAACTGGGACATGCCGCTGGGCTTTCCCAAGCCGTCGTGGGGCCAATGGCAGGTGCGTGACGTGTGGGTCGACGACGTCCGGCGCATCCCGTCGGAAGCGGCCGGCTATTGCTATGGCAGCCGGATGCTCTACGTCGATAAGGAGACCTACTACACCGACTGGTCGGACCTCTATGACTCGAACATGAAGCTGTGGAAGGCGCAGTTCTGGGGCGCCCGGATTCGGCCGGTGCCGGGAGTCGGCCGGGTGATCACCAATTCGGTCGGCGCGGTCACCTGGGACCTGCAGAATGCGCATGCCAGCTACTGGTCGAGCGCCGGCAACCCGGCCGGGGCCGATCCGATCTTCAACACCGACGTGCCCAAGGAGTACCAGGACGGGATCAGGTACGGCAGCCCGTCGGGACTGATGCAGATTATGCGTTAGATGATTGGCGGCGAGCGCGCGCGGCGGCGGCCGCGCGGCGCCGTCGCCACACGGATGCCTCCGCGAATGCAACGGCGGCGGGTTGGGCCGCCGTTGCATTTTTGCGTGACCGGAGCGATCTCATCGATGCGATGCGTCGCGCGGCGCATTCGCACGCGGGCGCGATCGAAGCGGCGAGGTCGGCAATGCGGAATCAGAATCGGAGGGAGAGATAAAAGGAGTCACAGGCGACAGGTCAGCCGGAGGCCGACGGCCAAAAGCCGCCGACGTGAGACCGGCAACGGCACGCGCAGGGGCTAGCTTTTGTCGATGTACGGAATCGACCCCAGCGCGCGTCCGCTCTGCTCGGCCTCGGACCGCCATTTGTCGATTGATTCAAGGTTGAAACGCCAATCGCTGCCGACCTTGAAGGCGGGCAACTGCTTTTTTTTAAGTAGCCGGTAGATCGTGGATGGATGTACCCGAAGGTAGCTGGCCACTTCCTCCAGCGTCAGAACTCTCGCCATCGCCGCCCCCCTTTTAGGTGGCTATGAACACCTTTAAACCTACGCGTTACACGCTAACAAGTTGTCAGCAGATTGACAACTACGGGTTAGCGCAGAATTCCGCCGGAGCCACCGCGTGGGCAAATCGCGCCGCGTAATTGCCCCGCCGAGGCCGTCCGGCACGAGCTGCTCACAACGATAGCGGCGGGGCCACCGAGCCTCAACGATATTTCTTTTGGCACGGCCGACGGCCCGGCTAGCCTTCGAGCTATGGAAAAGCGATGGATTTAATCTGGTGATCCCAGCGGGAGTCGAACCCGCGTTACCGACGTGAGAGGCCGGTGTCCTAACCACTAGACGATGGGACCGTCATCGGGCGACGCGCCGCCACGAAGGCGGAGTTGGCTGAGGAGGGAGGACTCGAACCTCCAATCCCCTGATCCAGAGTCAGGTGCCTTGCCAGTTTGGCCACTCCTCAGCGCAGCTCATACTTATAACGATCCGGCCGCGCCGTTCCAAGGGGCCGTGCGACGGATCGATCGTGCGGCGCTGAAAAGATCCGGGCGCCCGTCGGTTCCGTCGCGGCGGGAGATGTCAGCCGGGCCAAGCTGTTTTCGTCGCGGCGAAAGCGGTAATAATATGAAGACTACCGAGAAGGCGAGACGGAGATGCCACAGAAACCCGAGCCGGTGAAGAAAGGCCCGAACAAGGACGAGGGCCGATAACCCGGTTGCCGCGCGCGAGTCACAGCCGGCAAAGCGTTAGCAGGTAGCCGGCTGCGTATACCGCGACGCCGACGGCGATCGCTACGAACGGCATCAGCTTGAGCGCCCGCATCGCGCGTTCGACGTGACCGGTGGCTTGTAGCAGGAAGCGCCGGTTTTCATTGATTTGCTCCTGATAGATCTTCGCTTGAGCGAGATGGGCCACAGCGAGCGCGCCGCCCAGATCGGCCGGAGAGTTCCAGCGATCCAGATAGTTGCCGGCGACGTTGAAGTTCATCGGGCGCACGGCGTTGATCGCGTTCCACAAGCCGACGATCAGAATCCCGCTGCCGCTGAAGGCGGCCAGCGCCAGCGCCGCCGTGACCAGCGATAAGCCCCTTGTCAGCAGGAGCGTGATACCGCCGGCGGCCAGTGCCGTGGTTGCTCCCGCCAGCATCCCCGCCAGCGACAGCGCCCGCGCGTCGGCCGCGATGGCGAAGCGAATCGTGCCGTCAAGGTAGAGCTCGGAGAGGCGGATGACTTCGCGGATATTGTCGGCCCTGACGCCGGGCGGATTTTCCGCTATTGGCGCGTAATCGTCACGCCGGAGATTCGCTTTGAGCCATCCGCACATCGATGCGCGACTGGGTGCTCTCGTCCCGGCAAAATTCGTGGGCGCGGGCGGCGGGTTAATGCGGGGCGGCGGCCGCGCGCAGCGTCGCGGCGTGATGATCGACCAGTGCGTCGCATCGCTGAAGCAGCGCGGAGTCCTGGCAGTGCTGCTCGATCATGTAGCTCAGTTCGCCGAGGTCATGCACCAGCAGGCGCTGGCAGCGCTCGTATTCGCCACGCTCCTGGAGGGCCTTGAGCAGATCGCCGACCAGGTCCTCGAGTTCGGTCTCTTCGATTTCGACCGCGATGCCGAGGGCGCGCGGCAATTCGAACGCGGCGTCGGGTTCGGCGAGGTAGCGCTCGAGCAGTTCGCGCAGATGGCCGATGGCGGCGGCGTCAATCGCGACCGGGCTCGGCAGATCGAGCACGGCTTCGAGTTCGAGCACGGCCGCGACCAAGTCGAGCGCGCCGACGTGGCGGGCTTCGTCGCGGGCCATCCCGAACCAGAATTCGTGCAGCGCCGGATCGCCAGTAAAGATTTTGGCGAAGCGCGCGTAGAGCGCCATGCTGCGTTTTTCGAGCGCGATGGTAATCGCGAGGACTTCGCGGGTGGTCGGCACGAGGCGGATATTAGCGTCTGGGCGCGGCCTTGGTAAAGCGCCGGCGGAAGGGGCCGCGCGCCGCGTGGCGCCTACCCGTTCCGCCGGCTCGACAGTATTTTCAGCGCGCGAGTTCGGTCGCGCGGGTCTCGCGGATGACGGTCACCCGAATCTGTCCGGGATAGGTCATGTCGGCTTCGATTTTGCGCGCGACGTCGCGCGCCAGCATCGTCGCGTCCTCGTCGGAGACCTGGTTGGGCTCGACGATTACGCGCATCTCGCGGCCGGCCTGCACGGCGAAGCATTTATCGACGCCCTTGAACGACTTGGCGATGGTCTCGAGGTCTTCGAGGCGCTTGACGTAGCTCTCGAGCACTTCGCGCCGGGCGCCGGGCCGCGCGCCCGAGAGCGCGTCGGCGGCGTCGACCAGCGGCGCTAGGATGGTCTCGGCCTTGACCTCCTCGTGATGGGCCGCGATCGCGTTGACGATCTTGGCCGACTCGCCGTATTTGCGCGCCAGCTCGCCGCCGATCAACGCGTGCGAACCCTCGACCTCATGGGTGAGCGCCTTGCCGATATCGTGGAGGAGCGCCGCGCGGCGCGCCTGCTTTTCGTTGAGGCCGAGCTCGGCCGCCATCGCGCCGCAGATGAAGGCCGCCTCGATCGAATGCATCAGAACGTTCTGCGCGTATGAGTAGCGGTACTTGAGCATGCCGAGCAGCTTGGTCAGCTCGGGATGCACGCCGTGGACGCCGACCTCGATGAGCGCGCGCTGGCCAGCCTCCTTGATCGATTCCTCGACATCTTGCTCGGCCTTGCGCACGACCTCCTCGATGCGGCCCGGATGGATCCGGCCGTCGGAGATCAGGCGCTCGAGGGCGACCCGCGCAATCTCGCGCCGAATCGGGTTGTGGCACGAGATGACGACCGCCTCGGGGGTGTCGTCGATGATGATATCGACGCCGGTGGCGGCTTCGATCGCGCGGATATTGCGGCCCTCGCGGCCGATGATCCGCCCCTTCATCTCGTCGGAGGGCAGCGCCAGCACGGAGACTGTGCGCTCGGCGACGAACTCTCCGGCGAGCCGTTCGATGGCGATCGAGATGATCCGTTTGGCGCGGCGGTCGGCCTCCTCGCGGGCCTCCTCTTCGACCACGCGGATATGGCGCGCGGATTCGTGGCGGGCCTGCGCGACCATCTCGTCGATCAGCGTGCGCTTGGCCTCTTCGCGGGTGAGGCCGGCGACCGCTTCGAGGCGCATGCGCGCTTCGTCGATCAGCGCCTGATGCTCGGCCTCCTTGTCGGCGATGGCCTTTTCGCGGGTGCGCGTGGCCTGGTCGCGGCGGTTGAGTTCGACCTCGCGCCGCTCAAAGGCCTCCTGCCGTTTCTCGAAGGTCTCCTCGCGCGATTCGAGCTTGGTCTCGATTGCGGCGAGTTCGCGGCGGCGTTCGCGCTGTTCACGCTCGGCGTCGGCGCGCGCGCCGACCAGCAGGTCCTTGGCCTTGAGTTCCGCCTCCTTGAACAGCAATTCGCCGCGGGTTTTGGCCTCTTCGATTATCCGTGCGGCGTCACCGGCCGCGTCGGCGGCGGCGACGGCTTCATTGCGGTCACGCGTCTGGCTGCGGAAATAAAAGACGACGCCGCTCAGTCCAATCCCCAGGAGCAGCAATCCAACATCCATCAACACCTGGCTATACCTCCTTGGTCCGCATGGGCGGGCGTGGACGGGCGCGGGCCCGCCGGCGCCTGCACGGCGAACTCTGTGACGATTAGGCCGAGCCGCCGATCGTGCGGCGACTGCGGCAGCCGGTCGAGCATCTGGAACGCATAGGCCAGACCGGCCGTGACCACCTGCGGCGCGAGGGCGGCGATCAGACGATCGTAGTAGCCGCCGCCGCGGCCGAGGCGCTGTCCGGCAGGACCGAAGGCCACGCCGGGAACACAGATCAGCGCGCGCACCAAGTCGTGCGGCCGCGCGAGCTCTGCCCCCGTGGGTTCGTCGATGCCGAAGGCGCCCGGCTTGAGTTCCGCCCGGTCACCAACGCGAAGCAATAGGAGGTCGTGACGTTCCGGATCGACGCGCGGAAAGAAGACGCGCCGCCCGGATGCGAGCGCGTCGGCCATGATCAGGTCGGTGGCAACTTCATTGCGCTGCGCGGCGTAAAGCACGATCGCCGCCGCTTCATGGTAGGCCGAGGTCTCCAGCAGCCGGCGTTGAATCTGCCGCGAGCGGGACTCAACCCAGGCCGCCGGCAGCGCGCCGCGGCATTCGGATAAAATCCGCCGGAGAATTTTTTTGTCGTCCGCCACGCCCTCATGCGAGGGCGGGTGCGGGGTCTAAATCGGTGACTCAGGCGCCATGCCGGAAATCCGCTCGCCGGTTATCTAGATTGCGCAATATCTGTTGATCTGCGCGTGATCCGCGCACGCCGTCCGATCTGCGCAAGCCGCTCCGCTGGGCCGCGCGGCGCCGTCGCCGGGCCGCCGGCGGTGATCCCGCCGCAATGCGTCGTGGAAAAATATCGCACCGTTCATTATCTCCGCGAGCGCTCAACTCTCCGCGCGCGTCATCATGCGCCACCGTCTCGCCCCACTAATCCCCGCCCCTCGTCTACCTCAGGTTATCGTCCACGCGCCCGCCCCGTACGCGGCCGTCATTCGAGGCCGTCGATCGCCGCCGAGAGCCGCTGGTTGAGCAGCTCCAGATGGGCGATCAACGCCTGGTGTTCCCGGCGCAGGCGCTCAAGCTCGTCGGCGAAATTGAGCGCGGCCAGAATCGCCAGGTTGATCGAATTGACGGTCGCGCTGGCAGCGCGAATATGCTTGATCCTCTCGTCCACCGTCGCGGCCAGAGCCTGCGCCCAGGCGTCGCCCTGGTCGCTGGCGACGGTCAGGCTCTGGCCCATGATTTCGACGATGACGCCCTTCATCGCTAGCCCAGATCGAGGCCGTCGAAGCGGGTCAGGATTTTCTCGATGCGATGCTTGATCTCGTCGCGCGCGCTCTCGTGATCGTGCAACTGTGCGGTCGCCTGCAGGCAACGCTGCTCGCTTTCGGCGAGTTGGCGGGCCAACTGTTCGTTTTCGCGCTGAAGTTGCTGAATCCGGGTGACCGAAGCCTGTATCCGTTCGTCCAGTTGCTTGAGGACGTCAATCGCCATTTCCACCAATTTTCCACCTTCACTTTAATTTTCACTCAGCGCGGCTGTCAAGCCGCATACGAACCGCTGGCTGCGGCGTCGGTGCCGTCGCCCTCGGCAAACAGCGCGGCGGCAAACTCGCGCGCGTCGAACGGCCGCAGATCCTCCAGGTTTTCGCCCAGCCCGACGTAGCGCACCGGCAGCTTCAGGCGCTCGGCGATCCCGATGATTACGCCGCCCTTGGCGGTGCTGTCGAGCTTGGCCAGGATCACCCCGGTCAGCGCCACCGCCTCGCCGAACAGCTTGGCCTGGCTGAGCGCGTTTTGCCCGGTGGTGGCGTCGAGCACCAGCCAGGTCTCATGCGGCGCGCCGGGCAGTTCGCGGCCGACCACGCGCGCAATCTTCTTGAGCTCCTCCATCAGGTTGACCTTGGTCTGGAGACGCCCGGCGGTGTCGATGAGCACGGTGGCGGCGTGGCGCGCGACCGCGGCACGCACCGCGTCGAAGGCCACCGCGGCCGGGTCGGAGCCGGGATTCTGCCGGATCAGCTCGACCCCGACGCGATCGCACCAGACCTGGAGCTGATCGATCGCCGCGGCGCGAAAGGTATCGGCCGCCGCCACCAGCACGGCTCCCCCGTCGCGCTTGAGCAGCGCGGCGAGCTTGGCCACGGTCGTGGTCTTGCCGACGCCGTTGACCCCGGCCATCAGGATGACCCGCGGGGCGCCGGCGCTGTCGGCCAGCGGACGCTCGGCGGCGACCAGCACACGCTCGATCTCGTCCTTGAGTGCGTCGCGGATAACCTCGGGGCGTGCGTCGTTCTTGAGTTTTGCGCGCACCGCCTCGACCAGCTTGAGGCTGCTGTCGACGCCGACGTCGGCACCTATCAGCGCCTCTTCGAGCCCTTCATATATTTCGTCGGCGCGCGCGCTGCCGCTGATCGCGGCGCGAATCCGCGCGAGAAACGATTCGCGGGTTTTGCGCAGGCCGACGCCGATCCGGACCGGCGCGCGTGGCGATTCGGGCTCGGCGCTGATCGGTGCAGGCGGCGGCTGTTCCAAGATCGGCGCATCGGCGACCGGCGCATCGGCAACGGGCGGCGCGACTTCCGCGTCAAGCGGCGCCGGTTCAACCGGAGCTTCGCGGCTGGGCGCCTCGGCGACGCGTAATTCGGCAGCCGTCGCTGCGGCCAGCAGCTCGACGTTCGACGCAATCGCGGGCGCCTCGGCCGGTTCTTCGATCGCTTCGACTTCCGGCTCCGCGAACTCCGCGACGGCTTCGTCGGGCGCAGCCACTTCGCGCGCGCGGCGCTTTTTGCGCTGACTGAACTCGGTCAGCATCGCGAGCACGCCGACCGGAATTTGCATCGCGATCGCGATCAGAATGGTTAATTGCAGCGTCGACACGGCCAGGAGCCTCGATTGAACCAGGGTCTCGATTGAATCAGATCGCGCGGATGCGCCGCCGCGGGCCTAGCATCTATGCCGCGGACGCTTGCGCGCGCCCCGCACGATAGCAGTTTCGCTGCAAATCTTACACGCCACGGCGTGCGCGATCGAAGGCTGCCGCCGCGTCCGCATGCGAGCGCGCGGATCAGGCCGCCTGCGGAATCTTGAGCGAGATGATCCGCGAGACGCCCGGCCGCTCCATGGTGACGCCGTGAATATGGTCGGCGCTCTGCATGGTGCGCTGGTTGTGGGTAATCACGATGAACTGCGAACGCAGCTTGAGCTCGCGCACCAGGCCGGTGAAGGCGGCGAGACTGAATTCGTCGAGCGGCGCGTCGACCTCGTCCATCACGCAAAACGGGCTCGGGTTGAGCAGGAACAGCGAAAAGATCAGGGCCATCGCGGAGAGCGCCTTCTCGCCGCCCGAGAGCAGGCCAAGCTCCTTGACCTTTTTGCCGGCCGGCTGGACGAGGATATTGACACCCGCGTCGAGCACGTCGTCGGGGCCGTTGAGTTCGAGGCGCCCCTTGCCGCCGCGCAACAGCTTGGGGAACAGCTCGGCGAAATTTTTGGCCGCGCCCGCGAAGGTCTCGGCGAAGCGTTTGCGCGCCTCGCGATTGAGCTTGTGAATCGTGTGGGTGAGATCGTTGACGGCGGCCTGCAGGTCGGCGCGTTCGGTGGTGAGCAGGCCGGCGCGCTCTTCGAGTTCGCGTACTTCGCTTTCGGCGGCCAGATTGACCTCGCCGATTTTTTCCGCGCGCGCGCGCAATTCAAGCAGCCGGGCGTCGTCTTGCGCGTGATCGCGGCCGGCCGTCGCGGCGGCGAGATCGTCGGCCGCGGCGGCGAAAGCGATCGCGAATTTTTCCGCGAAGGTGCGCTCCAGTTCCTCGATCAGCGCGTTGGCGCGCTCGCGCTTGAGGCTGCATTCGAGCGCCGCGCTTTCGAGCTCGGCCAGCCGGAGGCGTACGGCCTTGAGCGCCGCGCGGGCGCTTTCAAGATCGGTCTCGGCGGTGGCCGCGCGCGCGGCGAGCGCCGCGACGGCTTCCTCGAGTTCACCGCGGCGGGCCGTGCCGGCGTCGTCCTGCGCGGCGAGGTTCGCGCTCTCGCGCTGGAACTCGACGCGCTCGGCCGCGGCTCGCGCGAGCTGTGCGCGATGCTGTCCGATCTGCGCTTCGAGTTCGTCGGCCAGGCGCGCGAGATGGCGCAGCTCCTGTTCGAGCGTGGCGCGCGCCGCCTTGTGCGCTTCGACCCGAGCGCCCGCGGCGAGCATCGCCTCGCCCAGCCGGCCGGTCGCGGCCTTGCGCGCGGCGAGACCGCCGGCGACTTCGTTAAGCCGGGCGCGCGCCGTCTGCTCAAGGATCGCGAGCGCTTCGAGCCGTTCGTTGGCGGCTAGCAAGGCGGCCGCGAGTTCGCCGATCCGGCGTTCGGAGTTGCCGCGATGCGCGTCGGCGAGGGCGAGGCGCTGCTCGGCCCGTGCGATCGCGGCGCGCGCCGTCACGCCCTCAGCCTCGGCCGCATTGACGCGCGCGCGGGCGGCGGTGAACGCCTCGTCGGCGGCGCGATTGGCGGCGCGCAGAGCCTCGAGCGTGCGCGCGAGCACCGCGTGATCCGCGTCGGCGGCGACCAGCGCCTGCTCGGCGGCGGCGACCGAGCGGGCCCCGCTATGCCAATCGAGCACCGCGCCGTCGGCCACGCCGGCGCCGCTGCCGCCCGCGATCATCCGGTCCGGGGCGAGCAGGTCGCCCTCGCGCGTGACGAAGACCGTGCCGTAGCCGTTGAGGTTGGCGGCGGCCAGCGCCGCGCGCAGATCGTCGGCGACGATCACGTGGCCCATCACCGCTTCGGCCAGGCCGGCGAAGCGCGGCTCGACCTCGATCATGTCGAGCAGGCGGCCGGCGATACCGGGCGCTTCGATCGGCTGATGGGCGGGGCCGCGGGCAATCGCCTCGGGGATAAAGCTGAGCCGTCCGGCGCTCTGTTCCTTCAGCACTTCGATCGCGCGCAAGGCGAACAGCGGCGAGTCGACGATCACCGCGTCGAGCTGCTCGCCGAGCACCGCGCGCAGCGCCGGCTCAAGCGCGGGCGGCGCCTTGACCACCTCGAGCAGCATCGCGGGGTCGGCCGGCGGCCGGTCGCCGTTGAGCGATTCGAGCACGGCGCGCAGCCGCGCGCCGGCGCCGTTGGGCATGATGCGTTGCGCGCGGGCGGTCGCCGCGGCAAGTTCCGTGCGTGCGCCTTCGCGCCGTGACGCCTGATGCTCGAGTGCGGCGCGCGCCTCGATTTCGCGATCGCCGGCGGCGCGCCGCGCGGTCTCCAGATGCGCCGCCTCCTCGCGTGCCGTCCCGAGCGCCGCCGCGGCCCGCGCCAGATCGTCCTGCGCGGCGGCGAGTGCGTCGCGCGCGGCGGGAGTCTCGGCGCCGAGCGTGGCCATCCGCGCTTCGAGGTCGCTGCGCTCGCCCGACAGATCGCCCAGGCGCCCGCGCAGCACCGCGGCCTCGCGGATCAGCTCGGAGAGGTCATCCTTGCATTCCTCGCTAACCCGTTCCTCCTCGCGCAGCGCCTGCTCGGCCGCGCGATGCTCGTCGCGCAGGGCGGCCAGCATGGCGACGCTCGCGCCGTCGTCACCGTTGATTTCGCGGGCCAGACGGGCATTGGCCTCGGCGCGTGCGGCGCGAGCTGCGGTCGCGCGGATTTCCAGTTCGGCGAGCCGCGCCGTGAGGTCCGGTTCGAGGCCGGCGATCGCGTCGAGGCGGCGGGCGAGAAAGGCTCGCGAGCGGGCGCGCTCGTCGAAGGCGGCGCGCAGATTGTCGAGTTCGCGGCGCGCGGCGGCGAGCTCGTCGCGCGCGATCGCCAAGGCCGTCGCGCTCGTGTCGGCGTTGGCCTGGGCGTCGGTGCTCGCGATCGCGGCGGCCGCCGATTCGTTGCGCAGGTCGAGTTCGCGGGCCGATTGGGCGCCGAGTTCCGCATGCAGTTCGATCAGCCGGCGCCCGGCGGCGAGCCGTTCGAGCTCGCCGAGCTCGGCACGAATCAGTTTGTAGGCCTCGGCCTTTTTCGCCTGGCGGCGGGCGAAGTTGAGCTGGCGCTCGATTTCGGCCAGCACGTCGTCGACCCGCGCCAGGTTCTCCTTGACCCGTTCGAGCTTGCGTTCGCTGATTTCGCGCCGGCCCTTGAACAGCGAGAGCCCGGCCGCCTCTTCGACCATCGTGCGCAGTTCGGCCGGCTTGGCCTGGATAATCTCCTCGATGCGGCCCTGTTCGATCAGCGCGTAGCCGCGGCTGTGAATCTGCGCGGCCATGAAAAATTCCGTGATGTCCTTGAGCCGGCAGGGAATCTTGTTGAGCAGGTATTCGGATTCGCCCGAGCGGTAGACCCGGCGGGTCACCGCGACCTCGGCCAGCGTGGCGTATGGTTCGGGCAGGATGGCCGACTCCTCGGCCTCGAGCAGCAGCGTGACCTCGGCCATCCCGGCGGCCGGATTCGAGTCGTTGCCGGCGTAGATCAGATCCTCGGCGCTCTTGCCGCGCAGGCGCGTCGGGGCCTGTTCGCCGAGCACCCAGCGGATCGCATCGACCACGTTGGACTTGCCGCAGCCATTGGGGCCGACCACGGCGGTCACCCCGGGGCTGAAGCCGATCAGGGTCGGTTCCAGGAATGACTTGAAGCCGACTAATTCAAGGCTCTTGAGCCGCATGCTGCCATCGCCTCCACCACCTCACCGCCCATCCGAGGATATCCCACGACCCCGCAGGGTGGTCAAGACTTATCCAACCAGTCGTAGGCCACAGGCTTCCACAGGCCCCTCATAATGTGGTCGCGAGACCTGTGGAACAAAATTCGTATTTTCTTTGCCGGATCGATCCGCAAGCTCCGGCCCGGCGGCCAGCGATCACCTGCGCTCGGATGCGCGTGGGGCGGTCCTCAGGCGACGCGAGACGCGCGCACCGGCCGTCAATCCGGCAGCAGTTCAGTGTTCCAGTAAGCGGTATCGACGGTGGTCAGGAACGGCATCCATTCGCGATAGCGCTTGAGGCTGAACATCTCGGTGCTGAACGGAGTCCATTGCGGGCGTTGCGGCTTGCGCACCAGCGGCATCCCGGCTTCGTCGGGATTACGGCCGCCCTTGCGCCGGTTGCAGCTATGGCACGAGCAGACGACGTTCTCCCAGGTCGACATACCGCCACGCGAGCGCGGAATGACGTGGTCGAGGTTGAGGTCGGTGCGCGGCAGGCGCCGGCCGCAGTATTGGCAGGTATTGTTATCGCGCGCATAAATGTTGAAGCGCGAAAAGCGCACGTGGCGCTTGGGCACCCGCTCATAGGCCGTCAACAGGAGCACCCGCGGCACCCGGATAACGCCGCCGATCACCCCGACCCGCTCATGATGATGCTCGAGCGCAAGGTCGCGCCAGCTATCGAAGTCGAAGATCCGGTACTGTTCGTCGACCGCCCGGGCGACTCCCTGGTAGAGCAGGGCGAAGGCGCGCTTGACCGAAGTGACGTGGACCGGGAGGTACGAACGGTTGAGCACCAGGACCTTGCTGTTGAGCAGGTTGGCGCCCGCCGGATGCGCCATCAGGTTTTCTCCTGACGCTAACATACTCAGACAATCAACGGCATGCGGGGGCTCAAGTCAAGGCGGTCACGCCCACTTAACGAATGCGGACCGCACCGCGCCCGGCCTCGCCTTGCGGAAAATGCACCTGCTCCGTATGATCAGATAAACGCGGGCCGACCCCACCGCGGCTCGGAGCAGACTCCACTTGGAACGCCGTCAACCTTTGCCGCCCGACTTTCCGCCGCATCGCCGCGGAGTCATCGGGATACGCCGCAATCGCGCGCGATCGGCCTGGGGCGCCGTGGCCCGCAGGACAAGCGCATCTTGAAACGCGAAATCATCATCAATGCCGCCACGGTCGAGACGCGCGTCGCGCTGCTCGAAGACGGCATCCTGACCGAGTTCTACCTCGAACGCGGTGAGCGCCGCGGCCTCGTAGGAAATATCTACAAGGGCAAGGTCACCCGCGTGCTGCCCGGGATGCAGGCGGCGTTCGTCGATATCGGACTCGAGAAGGCGGGCTTCCTGCACGTCTCGGATTTTTACGACGACGTCGAAGGTCTCGGTTCGGCCGCCGAAGTGATCGGTGAAGAGGACGTCGAGACCGAACCGCATGACGGCGAACCGCTGATGACGGTCGAGTTCGACGACGCCGAGGCCGAGGGCGCCGACGGCGCGAGCGCCGACGACGAGAGCGGCGGTGCCGGTGAGCCGGGCGCGGAGCCGGCCGGACGTCCGCAGCGCGGCGGCCGCGGGCGTGGGCGCGGACGGCGTCCCGAGCGGCGCGTGCGCCTGCCGATCGAGCAGCAGCTCAAGCGGGGCCAGGAAATTCTCGTCCAGATCGCCAAGGAGCCGCTCGGGACCAAGGGCGCGCGGCTGACTTCATTTGTTTCGATTCCGGGGCGCCATCTGGTCTATACGCCGACCAGCAACCATATCGGCATCTCGCGCCGCATCGAGAGCGCGCAGGAGCGCGCGCGGCTGCGCGCGGCGGTCGCCGAAGTGCGGCCGGCGCAGGGCGGCCTGATCGTGCGCACGGTCTGCGAGGGCGTGAGCAAACGCGACATCCAGCGCGACTGCGCCTTCCTCACCAAGCTGTGGTCCTCGATCGTCAAGCTGGCCGAGACCAGTCCGCCGGCCTCGCTGCTCTACAACGACCTCGACGTCGCGTTGCGCATCATGCGTGACCTGTTCTCAAGCGAGGTCGATCGGCTGTGGTGCGACGAACCGGCGACCTACGAGCGGATCGTTGAGTTCATGCAGAACTACATGCCGCGGCTGCGCTCGCGCATCGCGCTGTACGAGGCCGAGGAGCCGATCTTCGACCACTTCCACCATCTCGAGCAGCAGATCGAACGCGCCCTCGAGCGCAAGGTCTGGCTCAAGTCGGGCGGCTACCTGGTCTTCGATCAGACCGAGGCGCTGATCGCGATCGACGTTAACACCGGGCGCTTCGTGGGCAAGCGCAACCAGGACGAGACCGTGCTGCGCACCAACCTCGAGGCGGCCGAAGAGGTCGTGCGGCAACTGCGCCTGCGCAATATCGGCGGCATCATCATCATCGATTTCATCGACATGACGCGCGACGCCGATCGCAAGCGCGTCACCGAGGTCCTGGGGCAAGCGCTCAAACGCGACAAGGCGCGCAGCTCGATGCTGAAAATTTCCGAGCTCGGGCTGGTCCAGATGACGCGCAAGCGCACGCGCGAAAGCCTCGAGGAGCTGCTCACCGAGCAATGTCCGAAATGCAGCGGACGGCGGGTGGTCAAATCGGTGGCGACGCTGGCCGCCGACGTCCTGCGCGGCATCCATCGCGCCGCCGGCCGCCATCCGCGCAGCGACCTGCTGGTGATCAAGGTCAACCCGGGAGTGGCGCGCTATCTCTACGACGTCGGCGCCAAGGACCTCGAGGTGCTCGAGGGGCGTCTCGGCATCAAGATCGTGCTGCGCTCGACCGAGTCGATCGAGGCGGGCGCTTTCGAGCTGGTGCAGGCGACCGTCGCCGCGTGACCTTGCGGGCAGTAGTCATTCGGCTGCCGCCGGGAAGTTGCTTATTCTCTACAATTGGTATTGCCAGATTTCGCCACCTGCGAAATCTGGTTCGGCATCGAGCGAATCCTCGACGTGCGTCGTGAAAGCGATGCGGTCAAAACCTACCTGAACTATATCAACGATCTCCGCAAAGTTGCGAAACGCTATCGTTTTGAGCGCGTCGCCGACGCAGATATAGCGCTCTGGGTCCTCCATGAACGTTGCCTCGGCAGTGCTCCGGACGCCGCTATGCTAAAGGAGTACGAGGGGGATCGGTTCATCCGCAGGTTGCGCGCCGAGAACCTGATGAAACGTTTCTTGAACGATTCCACTTACGCACAGCTCGCGCACTCGCTATTGCGAACGGACCATGTGCTGGCAGGACAGCTTGGGGGCATCGAGTTTGAGCAAATGGTTCGTCGTCGCGTGCCGCCAGGCAGGAACCGGGACGACATTGACCTAAAGGTCATCATTAACGAGCTCCGCAGCGAGGGGACTATAGATACCCACATGCAGGTAAGGTGGCATCGCGCGCGGATTACGCGTAACCAAGCGATTCACATGAATCCGCCGCCAGATCCTTCAGAAGTGGAACAGATGATCGGCCTCCTCGATTTAGCCGCGCGCGACCCTGCACCGACGAAGCGCTGAGCGCGCGCCGGAATAGCGCGTAGGCATTCAGCTAAAAAGCGCGCAGCGTTCGCGACGAGCAAGCCCGCCCGGAATCATCCGCCATGTTCGGACAACCACAGTGCAGCTGCTCGCCGATTGCAAGGCCTTTCATCGGGACTTCGTGGCAGCCGAGCTCAATAAGAGCCGGCGCAAGGAACTCACGATATTTCTCGCCTGCCAAAAACACGACCGAGGTTCCAGCCGAACAGTGCGGGCGCAATTCCTGAACGACCTTCCTTGACCACTCTCTGCGTTCCTCTACGGACTTCTCCTTGAGCGTCTCATGGTACGGCTCGATCACTTGATTTGGTTCGACGAGCCCGTACCTTGCGGAGAGAATCAGCCACTCTCCTGTTTGCCTCTCCACGAAGGCGCGAGCTTTTTTGAACCACGTGGAAGAGTAGAGTTCGCGCGCAGGCATTGGCTGAGCGAGTTTTTCGGAAACGCAAGAGACGAGGTACACCGTCTTCCGGTGCGGAACGATATCCAACTCCTCCGCTCGCTGAATGGCCGTTTTCCTAAATTCCTTCAGCCGCACGCAGAAAGGATGCTTTGCGTTCCCTTGGATGTTGAGCGGCAGACTCAGCGCTTTGAGAAGATGGTCTTCGAGTACCCAGGGTTTCGGCGTTTCGATCCATGCGATACGCGCATTGTCAGCCATCCATCCGCTCAGAGCGCTTTCCTTCTCGACGAATGTCTGAGTTTTGCCGGAATTGACACGCCTCAAGATTGTTCCTAACTCCACTTCGAGCAGGCAGCCCAAGGTGGTACGTAGCGTGGAGAATTCCGCGACTCCTTCGAAGTGAGACCAGAGGCGGTCTTGGAGAGTTCCCTTGGTTTTGTCATTTTTTGGCGATATACCAACATACAGAAGGGTCGATTCATCTCGGACGACGCATGAATCGACGGGCACTGTTGGCGGCACGCGTTCGAAAAACCATGCGTAGACGCCCGGCGAACGCGGGGGAAGGGTTGGATTGTTCTTCAACTCACTCCACCGGTAAAGGCGGGACGAGTACACAAGCTTCTGTCCGAGCTCTGCGATTTCCTTCGACGACAGGTCACTAACCACCAGCGGCGGAGTGGAACGCGTTCCTTCCTTGTCATCCCGAGCAGACTGTTGGCCAGTTCGAATGACAGAAAAGCCCAGCCGCAACAGAAATTGCTCGGCTTCTGTCGTAATGAATGCGGCACTAGCAGGGTGCGGAAAAACGCCGGATGGTCACGAGTTTCTCAGTACTGATGGAGTGATATCGG
>JADEYI010001072.1_pt1 | contig 24648 bp, 27 predicted proteins | sample 8542331 | NCBI WGS metagenome assembly JADEYI01 (sample SAMN16510988, study PRJNA670497) | mine drainage metagenome | isolation source: biofilm near Copperflume 1 | place: Germany: Marsberg coppermine Kilianstollen | collected 2018-02
GGACCCATGCGCTGCGCTCAGGGTGACAGCAGTGCCTTGTGCAGAGGTTCCCTAGATGCGCCCGGCCGCCGCTAACGCAGCTTTAGGTTAAACGCCTGCGGTCCCTTGTCGCCCGGACGCACCTCGAACTGCACCTCCGCGCCCTCGCGCAGATCCTCGAAGTAGACCTTCGGGGCGAGCCGCGAGCGATGAAAAAAGATCTCGTCGCTGCCGTCGTCGGGATTAATAAAGCCGAAGCCCTTATCCTTGATGATCTTCTTGATCGTACCGTACATCGTGACCCCTCCGCATTGCGCCGCTCAACTCTCATATTGAGCTTAGGCTCTGCGAGGTTTATGTAAAGAGGCGGCACGGGAGCGCAGGGCGATGCTCAAGGCGGTCGGTCTCAAGGAAATCGAGGCGATTTTTTCCATCACCGATGCGCTCGGCATCTCGCGCGAGGCGCTGGTCATTCCGCTGCGCACCGAAGTGCCGGGCCGGCTCAAGCTGCTCGGCGACGGCAAGCTCGAGATTGTGGTCGATCGCGACGCCGCCTTCGACCAATGGCTCACGCACCTGGAGGATCGGATTCGCGCGCTGATGGATCTGCCGGCGCCCGACTGAATTCGATCAGCACCGCGCCGTGATCGACCATCGCGCCCGCCGCCGCGCGAATTGACTTCACCACTGCCGCGCCCTCGGCGTAGAGCGTGGTCTCCATCTTCATCGCTTCGAGCACCAGCAGCGGCTGGCCCGCCGCCACCGCGTCGCCCTCGGCCACCAGGATGCGCAAGAGCTTGCCGGGCATCGGTGCGGCCACTTCCGCCGCCGCCAGACCGCCGCGCGCGCGGCCGGCGCGCCCCTCGACCGCGACGAACTCCCAGGCGGCCGGTCCCGCCGCGACGAAGATCGCATTGCGCGTGCGCATGCCGTAAATGCGCACGTGGCGCCCGCCAATCCGCAGGGTCGCGCCGCCGTCGGCCGCCGCCTCGAGCTCGGCCGCGATCTCCTCGCCATCGATCCGCAGGCGCAGCGCGGCGCCTTCGCGGGCGACGATCTCGACCTCGAACTCGCGCGCGTCGCCGGCCCGCTTGAGCTTCATCGGCGGCCCCACAATTCAAATTCGCCAAGCGTGGTCCACGGCGAATGCGCCGCGGCGCCGTCCGCTGCCGACGCGCCGCGATTCGTGCCGCCGTCGGCCGCCGCCGCGCCACCGAGCATCCCGTTTGCGGCCAGCGCGGCCGCGATCAGCGCGTCGTGCAGATCGCGATCGGCGGGGCTCCAGCGCGGGAAATGCTCTTCGATAAACCGGGTCGAAAGGTCGGCGCGCGCAAACGGCTCGCTTGCAATGATCTCGCGCACAAAGGCCGCCGTATTGCGCACGCCCAGCAGCATGAATTCGCCCAGCGCCGCCGCCATCCGCGCGCGCGCCTGCTCGCGCCCGCCGCCATGGCAGATGAGCTTGGCGATCAGGCTGTCGTAGTACGGCGCGACTTCGGCCCCCGCTTCGAGCTGCGTATCGACGCGCACGCCCGGGCCGGCCGGTAGCGCGAGCTTGATCACGCGGCCGGTCGCCGGGCGAAAATCCTGCGCGGGGTCTTCGGCATTGATGCGGCATTCGATCGCGCATCCGCGCGCCGCCGGTGGCTCGGCCACCCGCTCACCCATCGCGATTCGCAACTGCTCGACGACCAGGTCGCAGCCGAAAATCAGTTCGGTCACCGGATGCTCGACCTGGAGCCGCGCGTTGACTTCGAGAAAATAGAAGTTGTCGCCATCGACCAGGAACTCGGCGGTGCCCGCCCCGCGATAGCCGGCCGCGCGCGCCAGGGTCAGCGCCGCCGCGGCCATCCGCTCGCGCAGGACCGGCTCGAGGCCGGGCGCCGGCGCCTCCTCGATCAACTTCTGATGGCGCCGCTGAATCGAGCAGTCGCGATCGCCCAACGCGACCACCGTGCCATGTTGGTCGCCGAGCAACTGGACTTCGACGTGGCGCGGACGCGCGAGGTATTTCTCGAGAAAGATGCGCCCGTCGCCGAACGCGGCCTGCGCCTCGCGCGCGGCCGCTTCCAGAGCCGTAGCGAGTCCCGCCGCTTCACCGACCACGCGCATCCCGCGGCCGCCGCCGCCGGCCGCCGCCTTGACCAGGATCGGATAGCCGGCGGACGCGGCGAACTGGCGCGCCGCCTCGAGGTCGCCCGCGTCGCTGCCCGGCACCACTGGCACGCCCGCGCTGATCGCGATATGCCGCGCGGCGACCTTGTCACCGAGCGCCGCCATGACCTCGGCCGGCGGCCCGATAAAGATGATGCCGCGCTGTTCGACGGCGCGCGCAAATTCCGGCCGCTCGGAGAGAAAGCCATAGCCCGGATGGATCGCGTCGGCGCCGGCCGCGTGCGCCGCCTCGAGTATCGCCGCGATATTCAGATAACTCGCGGCTGGCTCGGCCGCGCCGATCGGACGCGCATCGTCGGCCGCCGCGACGTGGGCCGCCGCCGCGTCGGCCGCCGAGTAGACGGCGACGGTCTCGATACCCATCACGCGCGCGCTACGAATTATGCGCAGGGCGATCTCGCCGCGATTGGCGATTAGCAGGCGTTTGATTTTTCGGGGCTTCACGCTGTCCCGTAACCTAACATAAGAACCGTCCGCGGCCATCCGCGCGGCGGCCGTGGCGCACGGCGCGATTGCAAGCGCGCGCGGCTTGGATTAAGTGCGTGGCGAGGCGGCGCGTCGCGGTGGCGGTCATGGGTAATCCACGCGCGCACGATCGATCCACGTGATCGATCGACGTGATCAATTCGTGCGGCAGACATAAAGGACACGCATCAAGATGAGCAACTACTTCGAGGATTTCAAACCCGGCCAGACCTTCAAGCATTGGCCCGGCCGCACCCTGACCGATTTCGACAATACCTGGTTCACCCTGATGACCATGAATACCAACCCGATCCATTTTGACGCCGCCTACGCGGCCAAGAGCCAGCATGGGCGATGCCTCGTCAACGGCCTGCTGGTGATCGCGACGGTCGTCGGCATGAGCGTCAAGGATATCAGCGAGACCGCCATCGCCAATCTCGAATACGAGACGATTCGCCATACCGCGCCCAGCTTTGGCGGCGACACGCTTTACGCCGAAACCACCGTGCTCGAGGTGACGCCGTCAAAGAGCAAGTCCGACCGCGGCATCGTCTATGTGGAGACGCGCGGGATCAATCAGCATGGCGAACAGGTGCTCCATCTGCGCCGCCGGGTGCTGGTGCCGCGCCGCCCCGCGGCCTGAATTAGGTTCCCGGCGGACCGGACGGCGCGGTCGCCGCAAAATAATTGTCGATATCCGGTCCCGCGGCGAGAAATAAGATTGATCGCCGCTCGAAAATCATTATCTTGATTGCCTGATCATCGAAGCCGTGTCCGGCGCGCCGGGCGCGAGGAGACAAAGGTATATCCGCATGAGGGAGCGTTAGCGTAGGAAATGGAAAACTCATCCGCCGTTCGCACTGTTTACGACTTCCCGGTCGCCGGACATCTCTGCACCGATGGCGCTGTGCGCTACACCCGGTTGGCGCGTCGCCCCGGTAGCGTCCAGACGCAGGGCGAATGCCCGCACTGCCACATCACATTTCAATACCGCAAGCCGCTGCGCTCAAACGTCCGCCACTTCGGCGAGCACGGCGCGACGCTGTCTTAACTCCCGCGCCGGCGGATTTTCCGCCGGTCCATTACATAGGCTCGATGCGCTAACCGGTTGACCCGCCCCGCTCTCGCGATCGCCGCAGGCTCGATTCGTGGCGCGTTCCGCCGCTCAAGGCGGCGTGGAGGCCGCAGGCGGCGCCGGCGTCGCGGCGGGCGCTACGGTCGGCAGCGCCGCATCGCCCGGCGCGGCGGTGATCACCGCGTCCTTGTGATGCGCGCGCACCATCATGAGCTTGATGCCTTTGTAGTAGCGCGAGGTTGAACCGCCGACGAAATACCAGTCGTCGGCCGGGTCGAACCACGCGCGAATCTCGGGCAGGAAGGGTGCGACGATCAGGTTGAGCCAGCCGAAATCGGGCTTGACGTCGGTCTGCACCAGGCCGCCCGGATAATACGGCCACGGCGCCACGGGCTGCGGGTTGGCCGACACGGCCAGCACCTTGGGTCCGGGCACGCAGTTGAAATCGTGGAACTCGATTTTCCCGGTTTCGCCATCCTTGAGCGCCTGGCGCAACGGGATTACGACTGCTGCGCCCGAGAAAGTATCGGCCGGAAAGTTGAGGTGCGCGCTGGACACCTGCGCCTGCCCGTTGACGTAGGTGGTGCAGGTGCCGATGCCCGCCGCGATGTCGGCACGGCCCTCACGGTCGCGCGAACCGTCGGCGTTGAAATAGGCATGGTCGGACTTCACCAGTTGCGGCAGTTTGGCTCCCGCAAGCACCCGAACGGTGTCTTCCTCGATATCCGATTCGCCGTTGTCGTAGCGGTACGCGCCGCGGATTCGCCATTGGTCATGGCCAAGCGCGGTGACGCTGAAATGGGCCCGGCCGATGACGTCCTGGCCGTCGTCGCTGCGCAGTACGTAGTCGGTCGGTGCGAAGTCCAGTTCAGCCGCGCCGGCCGGCGCCGCCCCGAGGCATTGCCCGAGCGCCGCGGACATCGCGAGGCCGGCCGCCATCCGGGCGAGGCCGGCCGCCATCCGTTGGGCCGCTGCGCTCCATGCTCGAATCATCGTTAGTCCCGGAAGATCGGTTCCCTTGGAAGTTTTCCGCCGCGCGCGCGGCAATCAATCGGCGCGCTTGAAGAGCTTCATCAGCGCTTCGAAGGTGGCCGGTGGCTGGGCCGCCGCGGCGAGATTGTGGGCGACGTGCGCCGCCGATTTCATGCCGACCAGCGCGCTATCGACGCCCGGTGTCGAGCGGGCGAACTGCAGCGCGCGCTGCGCGTCCGAGGCGAAGCCCGGGAACGCCTCGGCGAGCATCGCCGGCATCCCGCGCGTCAGCCGCCCCTGCATCAGCGACGCACTGGCGCATACCGCTATGCCGGCCGCGTCGGCGGCGGCCAGCGTGTTGCCGGTGGTGCCGTCGGGCAGCGGCTGATTGCGCGAGGTAAAGGCCTCGGGCATCGCGAGGTTATAGGGCAGTTGAATCATGCGGAAATGATGGTCGCGTCCGCCGACCTGCTCCGCAATCCGGACCAGATCGAGCAGCGCCAGATGGCCCGCGTCATGCGGCGCCGCGCGCAGGCCGTTCCAGGTCGCGGCGCCGTAACACGCGATCCGGTTTTCGGCCACCTTCAGCTCGAGCAGCTCGAACGCGCGCTGGATGCGCGCGTTGAATTCGTCGCGATCGACCGCGCCGAGCTGGGTCTCGGGGTTATGCAGATAGTAGACGTCGATGGTCTCGACGCCCAGGTTCGCGCGGCTCAGTTCGATCATCGCGTCGAGCCAGCGCGGCGTCATGCAATGCGATCCCTCGACCATGTCCGACGGGCGCACGATGCCGGTCTTGACGAATTCCTCGTCGAACCATTCGCGTGGATCGGCCGGCACGCCGCCGTCGAAGGTGATGTAGCCGCCCTTGGTCGCGACGACGATCTCTTCGCGCCGCACAGCTTGCGATCGGACGAGCTCGGCGATTACCTCGCCGGCGACGCGCTCGCTGCGCTGAAAGCGATAATTGACCGCTGTATCGATCAGGTTGATGCCGCCGAGAATCGCCGCGCGAATCGCCGCCGCGTAGGCCGCGTCGGTCGGCTCGTCGGGCTCGCCCAGGTAGGTGCCGATGCCGATCGACGAGACCGCCAGTCCGAGCGTCTCGCGGTAGTTGCCGGGCAAGCCGGCGAAGCGTCCGGCGTATGCCGCCGTGGCCTCGGCTGTGGCGCGATCCCTGAGCATCGAAATCTCCCTTAAGGGGTCATTGATAGCGCCGACGGCGCGGCGTTCAGCCCCGTTCGCGGACCAGGTTGAGCGGACTTATCGACGGCTCGTAGAGCAGTTGGATCACGTTGCCGTCGGGGTCGTTCAGGTAAAACGACACCGATCCGTCGCGATGATGCTTGAGCGGATTGACGATCGCCAGGCCGTTGGCCTGCGCCCACGCATAGCCGCTCTCGACCTCCGCAATCGTCGCCGCGATAAACCCGAGATGGTCGAGCGCCTGCGCGCCGCGATCGCCGACCGTGCCGCGATGCAGCGCCAGGTTGTCGCATCCCGAACTCAGGTACGCATTGTCGGCGTCGGGCTGCCATACCAGTTTCATCCCGAAGACCCGCTGGTAGAAGTCCGATGCGCGCGCGACGTCGGCCACCTTGAGCGCCAGATGTCGTAGTCCGCGATTAGTGATCACTTTCCCGCTACCGTCCGCCGATGCGACCTCGGCGATCAAACTTGGGCTATCATAGCGGCGCATCGAGGATCGTCGCCACTATTCAATCGCGGCTCGTGCGCACGCTGACGCGGGGGCGTCTCATGCCGGCCGCGCGGAAATCCGGTAGCCGACCACCGCCCAGACCGGATCCGACGGCGGATCGCCCACCGCGCTGCGATCGATCGACTCGATCTTGGTAAAGGCGCCGCACTCGCTGAAGTATTTCATCACGAGCGCGACGCGCTGCTGGGCGTTCGTGCCATGCCACAGGGCGACCGCCTTGCTCGGGAACATCCGGTTAGAAAACGTTACGATAAAAGGCGCGTCGGGCCGGAGCACCCGTCCGACTTCGGCAAACAACTCGAGCGGCCGGGTCACGTACTGGATCGACACGGTCATCACGGCGCCGTCGAACGCGGCGTCGGCAAAGGGCAGGCGCGGATCCCGATTCAGGTTATGCACGATCGCTTCAGTGAGCGCGGGATTGTCTTGCATCTCGGCCAGATTGAGCCCCAGCCCGACCAGCCGCCGCGGCTGTATCGCCGCCGGGAGATGCGATCGCCAACTGCTCATCAGGTCGAGCAGTTCGGCGTCGGGCGGAATCCGACTGGCGTAGATTTCGCCGACCTTGGCGATCGCGCCGTCGTCGATATGCACGACAAAACGAGGTGCGCGATAGAACAGCTCGTCGTCGCTCTCATCCATCCGGCGAAAGAATTCAGGCTTCGAGGTTTGCGCCATAGCGTCTCAACGATGCGTTCAATGTGAAATTTATGCAATGAAAGCAGGGTCTTAGACGAACCCGACGCGCGCGATCGAATGCGTTGACATTATTTGTCCCGGCCGTCTAAAATAAAACAGTTTTCCAATCCTTCCTCATTCACCTGTGAATGGACTTCTGACGGACTGACGGAGAACCGGAATCGATGGTGCGGCGCGACAAGACAAACTACGTTATTCAATCGGTTGCGCATTCGCTCGATGTGGTTGAACAGTTCTTCGGCGATGTCGATGAACTCGGTGTTACTGAACTATCCAAACGGCTCAAGCTGCACAAGAACAACGTCTTTCGTCTGCTCGCCACGCTCGAAGCGCGCGGCTATATCGAGCAGAACAAGGCGACCGAGAATTATCGTCTCGGGATTAAATGCCTCCATCTTGGACGCCGTTATATTCATCATATGGGCCTGGTGCGGCAAGCGCGTCCGATCCTGGCCGACGTCGCCAAGAAATGCCGCGAGAGCGCCTTCGTCGCGATCGCCCGGCGCGATGGTGTGGTGTTGCTCGAAGCCGCCGAGCCCGACGACCGCGCGGTGCGGATCTCGCCGCCGATCGGCCAGACCCTGCCGCTGCATTGCACGGCAATCGGCAAAGCGCATCTGGCCTTCGACGTTGAGGAGCAACTGCGATCGACGCTGCCCGAGCACCTCGAACGATACACCGAGAGCACGATCGTCGATCGCGAGGCGCTGCTCGGGCAACTTCACGCGGTCGCGCGTGACGGCTATTCGGTCGATTGCGGCGAGTTCCTCGAGGACGTGACCTCGGTCGCGGTGCCGATTCGCGACTACACCCGATCGGTCGTCGGATCGCTCGCGGTGGCCGGACCGGCCTATCGGATTCCGGGCTCGCGGATCGATGCCGAGCTGGCGCCGCTAATCGTCGAGGCCGGCCGCGAATTGTCGCATCGCCTCGGCTTCAACGAATAGTCCCCGGCCCCAACCGCAATTCCGTTCGCCGCCGGATGCCGATGGCGTGCGATGGCGTCCGGGCGGAGCGTCGGGTCGGACCCCGGTGCCGGGTATCAGGATCGTGAGGGCGCGGTTTGACTGTCCGTTTCTCGATTGTTACGGTCGGATGGTTCCGGATTTTATTCCCGAGCCAGCTATCGAATTTGCGACGCCGGCCGCCATTGGCGGCCCGTTCGGAGTGACATCGCCGTGAAGATTCTAGTTCCCGTCAAACGCGTTCCCGACCCCGCGACAACCATCCGCGTGCTGCCGGACGGCTCGGGTATCGCCACCGACAACGTGAAATGGGTGATCAACCCGTTCGACGAAATTGCGATCGAAGAGGCGCTCAGGATCAAGGAGAAGCAGGGCGCCGGCCAGGTCATCCTGATCTCGATCGGGCAACAGGCGTGGCAGGAGCAGTTGCGCACCGGGCTGGCGATGGGTGCCGACCGCGCGATCCTGGTGCGCACCGAGACGCCGCTCGACCCGCTGGCGATTGCCCGCGTGATCGCCAAGGTCGCCAGCGACGAACAGCCGGGCCTGGTGATTATTGGCAAGCAGGCGATCGACGACGACTCGAACCAGGTCGGCCAGATGATCGCGGAATTCCTTGGTTGGCCGCAGGCGACCTTTGCCTCCAAGCTCGAGCTCGCGGGCGAGAAATGCACCGTGGTGCGTGAGGCGGACGGCGGCCTCGAGACCGTCGCGTTTGCGCTGCCCGCCGTGATCACGACCGATCTGCGGCTCAACGAGCCGCGCTACGCGTCGCTGCCGGGCATCATGAAGGCGCGCAAGAAGCCGCTGCTGGATATCACGGCCGAGAGCCTGGGCGTCGATCTGGCGCCAAAACTCAAGATCAGGAAATTGACCGCACCGGCGAAACGGCAGGCCGGACGCAAAGTCGCCTCGGTCGAGGAGTTGGTCGCGGTCCTGCATACCGAGGCCAAAGTTATCTGACGGCGCGGACTTCCATCATGCGCCTCAATCGGAATGTATTGGCGCGGCGCTACGGCGCGGCGGGCAGGTGCCGGAGTTAATACCAATGGGTGACGTAATCGTTTTCGTTGAGCATCGGGGCGGACATTTCCCCAAGACCACGCTGATCGGGATCAACGCGGGCCTCGAACTGGCGGCCAAGCGCGGCGGGAGTTGCAGCGCCGTGGTGGCGGGCGAAGGCGCCGACACCGTGGCGGCCGAGGTCGCCAAGTACGGCGTCGCGAAAGTGATCGTGCTTGAAGAGCCGCGCCTGGCGCATTACTTGGCCGACGCGGCGGCGCAGGCGCTTGCCGTGCTGGTCAAGAGCACCGGCGCCGAGACCGTGCTGGCGACGGCGACCGCGCTGGGCAAAGATCTGATGCCGCGGCTGGCGGCGCGGCTCAACGTGCCGATGGCGTCGGAGATTATCGCGATCAACGACGACGGCACCTTCGTGCGTCCGATGTATGCCGGCAACGTGCTGGCGACGGTCGAACTCGAGGGTCCGGTGCGGATCGTGACGGTGCGTGGCACAGCCTTCGACGCGGCCAAGCCGGCGGCGGCGGTCGCGCCGATCGAGAGGGTGGCGGCGACGCTCGATCCGGCCGGGCTCAAGATGGAGTTCGTCGCCTTCAACGAGATCAAGAGCGATCGCCCCGAGCTGACCGAGGCGCGGATTGTGGTCTCAGGCGGGCGCGGACTCAAGTCGGGCGAAAACTTCAAAAGCGTGCTCGAGCCGCTGGTCGATGAGATGGGCGCCGCGATGGGCGCGAGCCGCGCGGCGGTCGATGCGGGGTTCGTGCCGAACGATCTGCAGGTCGGACAGACCGGCAAGGTGGTCGCGCCGGAGCTCTACGTGGCGGTCGGAATTTCGGGCGCGATTCAGCATCTGGCGGGCATGAAGGACTCCAAGACCATCGTCGCGATTAATAAGGATGAAGAGGCGCCGATCTTCAGCGTTGCCGATTTCGGGCTGGTCGCCGATCTGTTCAAGGCGGTGCCCGAGATGGTCGAGGCGATGAAAAAGGTCAAGCACTAACCAAGGCCCGTCCAGCACGGACTTCACCGCGATTACGCCCTTCTCGCCTGCGCGGCGCGGAGTTTTGTTCAGACGACCGAGGCTCACGCTCCGTTCAAGTAACCGAGGCGATTGCCCAGTTCCGAGCGTCGGACCCAGGCTCATAACGCATGATGTTCTGCGCGGGATTGCGATTGACCAACGGCCGCAGGTAGAGCGGATGCTTCATGCTGCGCACCTCGTGTTCGATCGTAAACAGTACTTTGCCGGTATCGGGATCGACGACGTCCTGAAAACGATACTGATGCGGGTCGCTCTCCTGCGTGATCAACCCCTTCGCCAGCAGGCGCCGATGAGGTCCGGAGAAGTCGTTGATATAGATCTGGATATGATGTTGGTCATACGCGGGAAGCGGACGGTCGGTCTCACGGAAGAACAGGTTCTGCCCGTTGCCGGCCGTGATGCAGGCAAAACGCCCCTCACGATCTTCCAGCGCAGCCGCCTGGGCACCCATGATTTCCGAGTAGAAGCGCGTTATTCCGTCGACACTGCCCTCGGGCACGTCGAATTCAACGTAGGGAATTCCAAGCGACATCGGACCGAAGCGCTTATTCGGCGTATAGCACCGAATGCGATTGCCCCACGGGCAGACCGCCTCAATGAATCCGTCGCCCTCACGGCACTCGAAGCGCGTCCCGGCCAGCGCCTCGCGCACGGTGCCCAGGCGTTGCCGCAATGAATCGGCGTCCGGCATCACGACACCAACGTGGCCGCGCAAAACTTGCGGTTTGCCGCTCGGCAGATGGAATTGGCTGCGTCCCGCGTTGACCCACATATTGGCGGGGCCGGTCATCATATAAGGGTCGCGGGTCAGACCCAGCCCGTTGATATAGAACAAAGTCGCTTTTTCCTGGTCCGGAACGGTGATGTTGACATGTTCCAGGGCAACGATATTGCCAAGGTCCTCCGCCGACCGGTCATAGCGCTTGCCCCCCTTCATCGCCTTGCCCAATGCCCCGCTGTCGATGCTCGCGTCTCCGGTCACACTCCTGATCCGCGGGGTTCGCGGCTGGGCCGCGGCGGTAGCGCCGTTCCCGTTCGGACCAGCGCCCAACTCCGCCATCTCCTTGGCCAGGAGTTCCTCGGAAATGATGCCAATCCGATAGGCCCTGAATAGTTGCTGCGCTTCGAATTCTTTGCTCGCCATAACCTTACGCGCCTCCGACGGGCCCTTGGGAATGCTTGCGGACGTGCCCCTAGTGCCCTGTTAGCAGAAAATGGCCGCAGGCTCCATCGGTCGCCGCGGCCGGCGACGAGAACTGATCCAGTTTTGCTGCGATGCTGGACGCTAGAACAGCGACTGCTGTAACGCGACCGGAGCAAGCTCCGTCAGCGTGAAGGAGAATACCGAGCACTACGAGCCTTCCATGGCGCGCTTCTGATCGCACGTCATCCCAAGTCCGCACGCTACAGCGTGGTGATGGAGCCGGCACATTATGCAGGCTTGTCGCGAGCCGGTGGCCGACCGTCGCCTGGTTCCCCACTGCGATTCGATCCTTACTACGACGGCTTCGGCGAAGTGATGGTGCGCGATCTCGCCCTCTACGAGGCGACTATAATAGCCGCGATCCGCTCTGCGAAGAAGGCATCTTCAGGGCTCTGTATCAGGGCTCCGGGTGACTTTGTCGATGATTTCCATCACGTCGAGGGTCTGGACCTTCTCCTCCAGCTGTTTGGCCTTGATGCCGTCGCCGAGCATCGTCATACAGAACGGGCAGGAGACGGCGATGACCTCCGGATCAGTCTGAAGGGCCTGCTCGGTACGGAGCAGATTCACCCGTTTATCCGGATCTTCCTCGAGCCACATCCGCCCTCCGCCAGCACCGCAGCACATGCCGAACTTACGGTGACGTTCCATCTCTTGAACTTGAGCTCCCGCGCCGCTGAGCAACATCCGAGGCTCGTCATATACGTCGTTGTAACGGCCGTAGTAACAAGAGTCGTGGTAAACGGTCCGCTTCGGGAATTCCTCAGATATCTTGAGACGCCCCGAAGTGATCAATTGCCGCACGAAATCGGCGGCATGAATAACTTCGTACGAACCACCGAATTGCGGAAACTCGTTTTTGATCGTGTTGAAGCAGTGGGGACAGTTCACGATGATCTTACGAACTTTATGGTTGTTGAGGGTTTCGATCAGCATTTGGGCCATCGTCTGGTAAAGGTACTCATTGCCGAGCCGACGGGCCGTTTCGCCGTTGCAAGATTCCTCCCGCGCGAGGCAGGCAAAGTCCACGCCTGCTTTCTGCAATACGCGGACGAAGGCTTGCGTGGTCTTCTTGTTGCGATCATCGAAGGCGCCGGCGCAGCCGACGTAGTAGAGATACTCGGCGTCGGGCTTGTCGGCGACGGTGGGGACGTTCATCCGTTCAGCCCACTCGAACCGCTGCTCGGAATCGAGCCCCCACGGATTGGACTGCGTCTCCATGTTCTTGAAGGTGCGGGTAAGCTCCTTGGGGAAACGGGCCTCCTCTTGCACCAGATGACGGCGCATGTCGACGATCTTGTCGACGTACTCGATCATCGGAGGACAAGCCTCCTCACAGGCTCGGCAGGTGTTACAAGCCCAGAGTGTGTCGTCGTGGATAACGGAACCGACAATGTTTTCGCCGACCTCGGCGGGTTCCGTGCCATCCTCATTGACTGGGCGGCTCCTCTTTTCAATGATCTCGTCCTGATGCTGGTAGAGGTAGTCCCGCAGATCGAGTAGCAATTGACGGGGAGCCAAGGGCTTCTTGGTTGCCGTGGCGGGGCAATTCGCGGAGCAACGGCCACACTCCGTGCAACTGAACATGTCCAGCACTTGCTTCCACGTGAACTGATCGATGTGAGAGGTGCCGAAGCGCGTATCATTTTCGAGGTCCTGCTTCGAGAGTTGCCCCTTGGGCTCGAGTTTCGTGAAAAAAATATTCGGGATTGCGGTGATAATATGGAAGTGTTTCGAGGGTGGCAGTAAGTTCAAAAAGACCAGAATGACGAGGTTGTGCACCCACCAGGCGACGTTGCTCGCGTGCAGGGCGAAGCTCGTGCCCAACATCGCCAGGCCAAGACCTACGAGGTGTGAGAACGGCTCCCACCGCGCCTCCCGAATGAACTGCAGGTTGTTCGGGTGAGAAACGATTCGTCCACCGTCATAGACGAGGCCTGTCAACATGACTGTCGCGATCAAAAGCAGGATCGTATAGGCCTCCCAGTGCGTTTGCTCGCGCAAGCGACGCTCGGGCGGAAGAAAGCCGTAAAGTCGAGGCGCGTGTATGATCCCCCATCGCACAAGCGCTATCCCAACCCCAAGCAGGACAGCCACCTCCATGAGGTCGCGGAGCAATAAATACGGGCCGCCGAGGAGATGCAGGCTAAACCCGGGGACGACGAATGAGTCCGAGTAGCCACGGCCGAACATAGTGATGATCTGGATTCCGAGGACGCAAAAACCCCAAAAAATGAAAAAGTGCATCCACCCGGCGGACCGCTCGGCTCCCGGATTCCTGCGCACGAATTTCCTCTGCCCAAAGGCGTAAACCAGTACGGCGCGAACGCGTTCGGGAATGCGATCGAAGCGGGACACGGGGACCGCGCTCCGTAGTAGCTGAAAGCGGCGCCAGAGCTGGTAGAAAAGACCGCCCAGGGAAACAAAAATGCAGAGACTGAAGATGATCTCCGTTGTCATCGAAACTCCATCATGGCGAGCAGTAATAGGCCGGATGCAACCCCGCGCCGAATCAGCGAAACGCCAGCGGGATCTTGTGTTTTTGTCCGGTTTGCGGCGTTCTAAGCGCGTTATTCGCCAAATAGCGCGCACTTGATCAGGAATTCTCCTTTGATTTCGGAGCCAGACTGCCACCAATACCACGCGGTTGGCAAACGGCAAGCCAGCGCTAAATCTTTATAAGCCCGGATATCGTAGAAGAATTGTTCCGTCCCAATCCTTTGGCCGATTTGAGCAAGAACCGCACGTTTTGCTGCGGCGGGGGCGGTGGATGCTCCTGGAAAGAAGAAAAGGGCGGCACGCGGATTAATCAGACGCGCTTCGATCAGATCAACCAGGCCAAGCCCGAAACGATGGCGGTGGGCTGCCCGTTCTGCATGACGCAGATGGAAGACGCGCTTAAGTCGCGATCGCTCGAGGACCAGATGCGGGTGCGCGACCTGGCGGAGTTGATCGCGGACGCGACCGGCACCCCGTCGAAGTAGCCGCAAAAATTCGCGCGGCGCTCGATCGCGCGCGCGGGCGCCGGTATGGTTATGGCGCGGCCGGATCGGCAATGCAAAAAGAGACTCGCCAGGGAGAGTGTTCGAGATGATCGAAAAGGGATTGATCGCCACGCTGGATGCGATGATTGCGGAACGCCATCTGCTGGCGCATCCGTTCTACCAGGATTGGAGCGCCGGGCGTTTGTCGCGCGAAACCCTGCGCGCGTATGCCGCGCAGTACTATCGCCACGTCGAGGCGTTTCCGCGTTATCTGAGCGCGATCCATTCGCGCTGTGACGACCTGGGCACGCGGCAGGCGATCCTCGAAAATCTGATCGATGAGGAACGCGGCGCCGACAATCATCCGGAGCTTTGGCTGCGCTTTGGCGAGGGACTGGGTATCCCGCGCGAACAGGTGATCGCGACCGCGCCGGCGGCCGAAACGCGCAACCTTGTCGCTACGTTCAAGCGGCTGGCGATCGACGCGCCGGTCGCGGCCGGACTGGCCGCGCTCTACGTCTACGAAGCGCAGATTCCGGCGGTCGCCGCAACCAAGATCGACGGCCTCAAGCGATATTACGGCATCAGCGACGCGCGCACGATCGAGTTCTTCACGGCGCATCAGGAGACCGACGTCTACCATGCGCGCGTCGGCGCGGAGTTGATCGAGCGATTGTCACCCGACGCGGCGAGCGCGGACGTGGTGATCCAGGCGGCGGACGCGGCGCTGGCGGCGCTATGGGCGATGCTCTACGGCGTGCAGGCGCGCGCGGCGGCTGGGTCGATACAGGCGACGGCGTAGGGGCGGCGTTGCGCGTCGATCGCTTTGATCAGCTTTTGCGCGGGGGCAGGAAGGCGTCGTCGATGATCTCGTCGATCGTCCAGGGCGGCATTTCGGGAATCGCGGCGTCGGGAAGCCGCAGCGCCTTCATGGTTTCGATTCGGGCGGACCGATACGCGCTGATGAATAGACCTTCGAGTTGAGGTCGAAGACCGGGGTTTTCCTCGAGGCGTTCGCGAAAGGCCTCGCGGGCATTTCGCGCGCTCAGCTCCCATCCGCGGGCGTTGTTCTCGAACATCCGTTCACGGGCGTGAGCGAATTTCAGCAGGTGTTCGAGCAACGTTACCAGGCGACTGCGCAGCGCCCGCCTCTCGCTTTTGCCCAAGTCCTCGATCTCCTCGGCGACGTTGGCCCAATCGACCTCATCGAGTCGATGATCGCGGAGCGCGCGCGCCTGCGCCTGCGTCCAGGTGTAGTAGTCCTGATCGTAGAGATCGGCGGGCGGCAGTGCGGCCGAAGAGATTTTGAGCGCCTTCGCCATAGGATTTCGAGCATACGACGCCGCGATCGAGGACAAAAGCCCGCGCCGCGGCGTCGTCAGGCGGGCGCGAGTTACTTAGCCGTCACCTTCCATTGCACGAGCGTGGCGTCGGGATGGTCCTCGAAGACCGCCTCGACGGCGGAGTCGAAGGGCGGATTCTGATGCGGGTCGCCGAGCAGATTGCCAACCATGCGGATGTTGCCGGCGTCGGGCAGTTCGACCACCGCGACGATATACGGGCAGGCGTCCTTGAGGGCGGGGTGGACTGGATTCCAGCATCGCACCCAGCTATAGAGCCGGCCGCGGCCCGCGACCTTCTGCCAGCCCATCTCGAACGAATGACATTGATGGCAGAGCACTTCGGGACCCCATTGGAAGGCGCCGCAGGAGTTGCATTTCTGCACCACCAGTTCGTGCCGTTTGGTCGCGTCCCAATATTCCTTGTCGACGCCGGTGCGCGCGGCGCGCGGCGCAGGCAGGCCCTCGGGAAGATAGTATTTTTTAATTTCGGATTTTGAATCTTGAGCCATGGCGGCGACTCCCTTCAAATGCTGTGAACGATCAGATCGGTGACCGGCGAGACCATCGGGCCCGACGCGACCAGCGAGATTTTGGCGCCGGGCACCTGGCAGGTCGAATCGCCGCGCACCTGGCGCACCGCCTCGTTCACCAGTTCGAGTCCGTGCATGTAGCATTCGGCGATATTGCCGCCGCTGGTGTTGATCGGGAGCTTGCCCTTGGGCGCGATGATATTTTCGTAAGTGACGAAGTCCATCACCTCCTCGGGCTTGCAGAAGCCGTGCTCGACCAGGGAGATCATCACGGCGCCGCTGAAGTGCTCGTAGATTTGCGCGCAGTCGACATCCTTGGGCGTGATACCAGCCATCTCGAACAGGCGCGGCGCGAGCGTCTTGAAGTTGGACGACGCGTAGTCGGCCGAGTTCTCGACGGTCGCGTTATGGCGGTAGTTCGAGCCCTGCGCGGCGGCCATCAGGTAGGCGGGCTTCTGTTTGGCGTCGCGCGCGCGGTCGGCGGTGGTCAGGATCAGGGCGGCGGAGCCGTCGTTCTCCATGCAGCAATCGTAGAGATGGAACGGCTCGACGATCCAGCGCGACTTGTCGTACTCGGCGCGGGTCAGCGGCCGGCCGTACATCACGGCGCGGGGATTGAACTGCGCGTGGTAATAATCGGCCATCGCGACGGCGGCCAGCGGCTCCTGGTTGATGCCGTACTGATGCATGAAGCGGCGCGTGCGCAGCGCGACCCATTGCGCCGGGACATAGAGGCCGTACGGGGCGGTGAAGGCGGGCGCGCCGGAGACCGAATTGGTCACAGGGGCCTGACCGAAGCGGCCGAACTGGCCCTGGGCGAGCGCGCGAAACACGACGACATATTTGGCATAGCCGGCGACCAGCGCCGCCGCCGCGTTGCCGACTGCGCCCGAGCCGCCGCCACCGCCGCCACCCCAGACCATCCCGGCGAAGCCGAGATGCTTGAGGCCGAGCGCAGTCGCCAGGCGCGACGCGTCGTTGCGATCGTCGGCGTAGCCCGAGATGCCGTCGATGTCCTTCACATCGATGCCGGCGTCGTCGGCGGCCTTGATGATCGCCTCGCAGGCGAGGCGGAATTCGCTGACGGGGGCCTGCGCGCGCTTGTAATATGTCGTCTCGCCGACGCCGATCACGGCGACTTTATCTTTGATCGTGTATTCGCTCATCGACACCTCGCGGTTGCCGTGGTTTAGGGTTCATCGGACCCCGCGGCCACAGTCGGGGAAATAGCCGCGGACGCCCGCATTCGCTACGGACGCCCGTCGGCGGGATTATGCGGGCCCATCGCTGCGCGCAGAGACCTCTAGGCGTGGGCGGCGGCGACGCCGTTGGACTTGCGGTCCTCGAAATGCGGCATCACTTCCTCGGCCATCAGGCGCATCGATTTGAACCAGGGCGCCGGATTGTCGGCGTAGTCGAAGCCGAAATGCAACAGCGTGCCGAAGCCGCCGACCTCGTCGCTCATCTCGCCGAGCTTGCGTCTGACGGTTGCGGGCGAGCCCACCAGCCATCCGTGATGCGCGAGATATTCGGGCGTGACGTCGGCGTCGGCGATGCTCTCGTCGTGCTTGAGATACTTGGTGAACTGGAATTCGTGAAAGAGCGGCAGCAGGTACTCGCGCATCATACGGCCCATCCCGCTTTGCACGCAGCCCTGGTAGGCCTCGTCGTCGGTATCGGCGACAAAGATTTCGCGCACGATGCGCCAATCAGAGCGGTCGGGCGTGCGGCCCGAGCGCTTCGCGCCTTCGGTCACGGCGTCCCAATGCGACGCGATGTAGGAGTTGCTCAGGTTCAGGCTGAGCGGGATGAAGCCGCGCTCGCCGGCCAGCTTGAGCGTATCGGAATTGGGGCTGAAGCCGGCGATACCGATCGGCGGATGGGGCTTCTGCAGGGGCTTGATGTGATGCTTGAGCGTGCCGAGCATCGGCTTGGGCACGTTGACGTCCCAGTATTTCCCGTGATGCTCGTAGCCGCCGTCCGACGCCCAGATCTTGAGCATGATGTCGAGCGACTCGCGCGTCATCTCGCGGGTTTCGCCGCCCACGCCGTCAACGCAAAACAATTGCCAGTCGCTTGGCAGGCCGCTCGCGCCGATGCCGAGCATGTAGCGCCCCTCGGCCAGATGGTCCATGAAGGCGACGCGGCAGGCCAGTTCGGCCGGATGATGATAGGGCAGCAGATGCGCGCCGGGGGCGAGCTTGATCCGGGTGGTCTGCATGAGAGCCTGCGCGATCAGGAGGTCAGGCGCCGGATTGGGCTCCCACGGCGCGGTGAAGTGCTCACCCATCCAGCATTCGGTATAGCCGAGGCGGTCGGCGTTGCGAATTACTTCGAGGTCCCATTCCTGGCCGGCCTTCAGGCCACGCTCTGGCGGATGCGACGGCATAAGGAACATTCCGAGTTTCATTGCGTACTCCTTTCCCGATCGGCGCGGCAGGCTAACGCGCCGCCGTCTCTTGTCTTACCACGGATGCCCCATGATCCGTCCAGCAGATGGCGCGGCGGATCAGGCTGGAAATCCGGGCCGGCCTGCGCCGCCGCTCGCGCTCCCCCGCTATTTTTTTTCGCGGGCGCCGGGCCACGATTGGCCCGCGCTCAATCCCTCGAGCGCCAGTCCGTAGCCGAGATTATCGAGCATCAGTTTCTTGAGCTGCTGGGTCAGGGCGACGCGCGCGTAGCGCACCGAAAGCGAGGGCTTGATCGTGATCTGGCGGGCGAGTTCCCAGGCCCGCGGCAGCAATTGGCTTTGCGGCATCACCTCGCTGACGACGCCGAGATCGAGCGATTCGCGCGCCGAGAGTTTTTGCCCGGTGAGCAGGAAGTAGCGGCCGCGATTGGGTCCGAGGACCAGCGGCCATACGATATGCACGCCGTCGCCGGGCACGATGCCGTTGGGAAAATGGGGCGCGTCCTGAAACGCGGCGGTGTCGGAGGCGAGCACGATGTCGCAGAGCACCGCGAGTTCGGCGTGGATCAGCGCCGGGCCGTTGACCGCGGCGATCATCGGCACCTCGATATTAAGATGGTTCATCAGCAGGTACTTGGCGTCATTGTAGATGTGGTCCCAGGTGGTGGCGCGGACGCCGGCCGGCTGCGGGGCGCCGTTGCCGGTGATCGGGACGCCGCGGCCCTTGCCGGCGTCGACCTCGGCGCAAAAGGCGTTGCCGGTGCCGGTGATAATCACGCAACGGTTGTCACGGTCGCGCGCGACATCATTGAAGGCGTAGGACAATTCCTCATGCGGACCCATGCCCCATTTGAGTTCGGCGCCGTCGGTATGCAGCGTCATCTGGAGGATGCCGTCGCGCCGTTCGATCTTGATATGGCGGTACTTGTTGGCGTAATCGTCGAGCGTGATCATAGCCATGGCCGGATTTCCCCTTGCGCCTCGCGCGTGGAATGAGTTCGGCCGGAGTCTACTAACCTCGCGGCGCATCCGCCAAACGCCGCGTGAACGATCGCCGCGGCGCTTGCCGCCGCACCGGCGTTCGCATCAGACTGGGACGGCCCCGCCCGCGCGGCATCCGGAGGAGCGTATTGGCGATGAACATGGAGCGGCGCGAACGCATAATCGATGAGACAGCGGCTGCGGCGTGGATCGAGAGCGGCATGACGATCGCGATCGGGCAGCCGACGCCGATGGCGCTGGTGCGCCAGATAATCCGCCGCGGTGTGAAGGATCTGACGGTAGTCGACGCGGGCTTTTCGCTCGACATGCTGGTTGCGGCGGGCGCGGTGAAAAAGGTCGTCAGCTACTACGCGGGTGGCGGCTTCGGCCATCCGGTAACGCCGGCGTTTCGCCGGGCGGCCGAGCGCGGCGAGATCGAAGTCTGGGAATGCGAAGAGGGAATTCTGTGCGCGGGCTTGCAGGCCGCCGCGCAGGCGCTGCCGTTCCTCCCGTGGCGCGGCGGCGTCGGCACGTCGATCCCCGAGGTCAACCCGGAGCTCAAGGTATTTAAGGATCCGCTGCGCGGCGAGACGCTGATTGCGGTGCCGCCAATCAAGCCCGACGTGGCGCTTCTGCACGCGGCGCATTCCGACGCCTACGGCAACGTGCAGCATCTGGGCGGTCCCGGATGGATCGATCTGTTCATGCAGCGCGCGGCCGATCGCACGATCGTGCAGGTCGAGCAGGTCGTCTCGAACGAGCAGGTGCGCGCCGATCCGTGGAAGACGACAATTGCCGCCGCCGATGCGATTGTGCGCGCGCCCTATGGCGCGCATCCGTTCTATTCGCGCGGCTTCTACGTGCAGGACAATGAAAATCTCAAGCTCTACAGCGCCGCCGCCGGGCAGGCCGCGGCGGGCGATCGCGCCGCGCTCGACGGATGGCTCGATCGCTATTGCCGCAAGCCCGCGACCAATGCCGATTATCTCGAGTTGATCGGAATCAAGCGGCTGCTGGCGCTGCATGAGTACTGAGTAATCGCGAGTATCGAGTAATTATGAGTATTGAGTATTCGCGATGAATAATTACGAGGAATGAGTATGACGCAGAACGTGCAAGCGGGCGGCAGTGCGGCTACCAACTTCGGCATGGTCGCATGGATTGTCTATGCCGTGCTGTCGGGCGGCGGCCATTGGATCGCTGGCTCGCTCGGCGGACTGGCGATCGCGCTGGCGATCGCCGGGCAGGAGTACCGGCGCCATGCCACTAAAATCATGAGTTGCACGACGGCCGCATTCTTCGTCTTTTCGCTGGTGACGACGATCGCCGCCGGGCCGATGCTTTTCAAGCATTACAATATATCTCTGACCTGGGCGGTATTCGCAATAGTCACCTGGGTCACGCTACTCATCGGCTTTCCGTTTACAATCCAGTATGCGCGCGAGCAGACACCGCCAGAAGTCTGGAAGGAGCCGCTGTTCATGCGCCTGAACGTAATCCTGACAGTGGTCTTCGGCGTAGTGTTCACGGTCAATGCCGGGCTGGGGGTTTTAGCTTTGAAGACGGGGCATTTGCTGACGCTCGGCCTGCTCTTGCCGTTATCGCTGCTGGCCGCCGCGATCGTTTTCAGCGCGCGCTACCCGAAAGGCTATGCGCAGCGCTTCGCGCCCGACTGGGCGGCACGGCAGACGGCCGGGGCGGGGCAAGCGAATGAGTAATCGGATCGCGCGAATAAGTAGATACTGCCCGGCGACTCGAGGCCGCTATGGAAAATGACTATTCGATCTCCGAGCTGATGGCGATTTATCTCTCGCGCCAGCTCAACGACGGCGAAGTGCTGCGCGTCGGCGTGGCGTCGCCGGTGCCGGAAGCGGCCGTGCGCCTGGCGCATCTGACGCACGGCCCCAACATGGATCTGGTGTTCCTGGGCGCGCGCATGAATGTCGCGCATCTCGAGACGATCCCGATGCCCGCCTACGGCTGGGATCGCCGCGTGGTGCGCTGGGCGGAATCGTTCAGCGACACGGGACATCGCTTTGACCGGGTCAAGGACTGGGGCAATCACGTCTTCTTTATCGGCGGCGTGCAGGTCGATGCGTTCGGCAACACCAATCTGATTGGCGTCGGCGCGGATTATCGGCGGCTCAAATTTCGCGGGCCGGGGTCGGTCGGCACGCCGTCACTGAGTACCCACGTCGGCCGATATTATATCGTGCTCAATAGCCATAACCCGCGCGTGCTAACCGCGAAATGCGACTATGTAAGCGCGTATGGATGGGGAACGGGAGGCGCGGACGCGCGTCGCAAACAGGGTATTCCAGGCGGCGGGCCAAGCCAATGCGTCACGCCGCTCTGCGTATTCGATTTTGACGACGAGACCAAGCGGATGCGGTTGCGTTCGGTTCATCCGGGGGTGACGGCCGCACAGGTGCTGCGGGAAACCGGCTTTGAATTCGTTTTGCCGGCAATGGTGCCGGTGACCGAAGCACCGTCGGCTGCGGAGATCAACGCGCTGCGCACGCGGGTCGATCGAGCGGGCCGCCTGCGCGCGTGAGGGCGATCAGTCGGGCACGTGGACGAACACGGTATGCCAGTAGGCGCGGAACCACGGGCTGCCGTCGCGCATGCCATAGACGTTGCCCGACACGTGCATCCCGTCGGGCTGGATATCGCATTGGAGCCGCGTGGTTTCATCGACTGGAAAAGTCGCGCCGCCGAAATAGTCACGGACATGGTATTCGTCGAAATGCAGAAAGGCCTGCATCGTCGCGTAGGTGCGGCCGTCGGTCGAGAGCGCGTGCATGACGCCCTGCGAATTGATGATTTTGCTGTTGTGCTGGATGCCCGCCTCGGTCAGGGTCAACTGGAACGGCCCGTTACCGTAGCGCTCGTAACATAGCCGATAGGTCTTGGGGGTCCACGGACCGATCTTGGCGGCGCCGGGCAGCCGCTCGATCGAATCGACCCACTCGACCTCACCCTGCCAGCAGCCGCGGAAAATCGCCGGGAGCATCGGTTGCATCGGCGCGACGGCTGCGGGTTCCGGCGGCGTCGCGGGCTCGGGCGCGATCACGGGTGGCGGGGTCGGCGCGACCTCGCTCGGCGGAGTCTCGAGGTTGTTTTGCGCGGGTAACGGCGGCGGCGCCGGCCGCGGGGTCGGCCGCGGTTTGTAGCGCATCGTCGGCGGCCCCTGTGAGGACGGCGCCGGCACGGTCAGCGTCGTTTGCGCGGAAGCGGACGTGGGGCACGACCCGATAAGGGCGATGGTCAACCCGAGAACCAGCAGAGCGGCTATGGATGAGAGCGGTTTCATTCGTGGAACTTCAATGTTATTGCCTTCGACATGCAAAGCGGCGGCGCACCATCGGCGCCCGGACTCGTTTCATTCGTGGAACTTCAATGTTATTGCCTTCGACGATGTAATTCGAGCATGAACGGTGCCACGCGCATCGCTATGCTCGATGGCGGGAGCGGCGGACGATTGGCGCCGCGCGCCGGTTGACCATGAAAAAGATTCATCTCAACGCGTTCAATCAATGCTCGGCCGCGCTGCAATCGTTTGGCCAGTATCGCAATCCGCGTGAGCGCACGTCGACCGGCTACACGCAGACCCATCATTGGGTCGATCTGGCGCAGTTGCTCGATCGCGGCGGGTTCGATTCGCTGTTCTTCGCCGATGTTCACGGCGCGTACGACGTCTATCGTGGCGGCGCCGAGGCCGGCATCCGCCACGCCGTGCAATTTCCCGGCAATGATCCGACCGTGCTGTTTCCCGCGATGGCCGCGGCAACCCGCCATCTGGGTTTCATTTCGACTTACAGCACGGCCTACTATCCGCCGTTCCACACGGCCAAATTATTTTCTTCGCTCGATCATTTTACCGGCGGCCGGGTCGGCTGGAATATCGTCACCTCCTATCTTGGCAGCGCCACGCGCAACGGCATGGGCGGCCTGCTCGCGCATGACCAGCGCTACGAGCGCGCCGAGGAATACATGGAGGTGGTCTACAAATTGTGGGAGGCGAGCTGGGAAGACGGTGCGATGGTGCGCGACGGGGCGCGCGACATGCACGTCGATCCGGCCAAGGTGCATCCGATAGATCATCGCGGCACCTACTTCGACGTCGCGGGGCCGCATATGTGCGAGCCGTCGCCGCAGCGCACGCCGACGCTGTTGCAGGCGGGGCAATCGGGCCGCGGCATCCGCTTTGGCGCGCGCCATGGCGAGGCGATTTTCGTCACCTATCCGACAGTCGAGGCGGCGCGGCCGCGCATCGCGCGGATCCGCGAGGCGGCGCGCGAGGAGGGCCGCGACCCGGCGCATATCAAGCTGCTGGCCGGCCTCGCGGTGGTCGTCGCGGAGACCGCGGAAGAGGCGCGGCTCAAGGAGCGGCGACTGCGATCGTACGCCAGTCCGGAGGGCGGCTTCGCGCTGTTCGGCGGATGGACCGGAATCGATCTGGCGAAGTTCAAGGACGACGACGTGCTCGACGGGCTGGACTCGGAAGGGATCAAGGCGGCGGCGCGCTGGTTCACCGCGGCGCATCCGGGGCGGATCGCGACACTGGCCGACGCGCGCGAGGAGATGAAGCTCGCGAGCCTCATTCCATTGATCACGGGCGACGCGGTGCAGGTCGCCCAGGAAATCGAGCGCTGGGCTGACGAGGCCGATATCGACGGCATCAATCTGGTGCCGATCTATCAGCCGGGCAGCTTCACCGACTTTATCGACCTGGTGGTGCCGGAACTGCGGCGGCGCGGACGCATACGGGGATCCGATGCGAGCATCTCGAGCGGTGGCGAGACGCTGCGCGAGCATCTGTTCGGCGCCGGCCACGCGCATCTGCTGCCCGATCATCCGGGATGGCGGATCGCGGGCGTCGATCCGCGCACGCGCCGTCCGCACTAGCTATTGCGCAAAGAGTATTCGCGATCGGACGCGAATACTCAGAATCGAATCCGGGAAATAGAAAACGGGGCCGCAGATGCCATGCCTGCGACCCCGTATGCGTACCAGGGAACCTCTGCACGTTAGGTTGTCATTCTGAGCGCAGCGAAGAATCCCGGATCCGGGACCCATGCGCT
>JADEYI010001073.1_pt1 | contig 24634 bp, 16 predicted proteins | sample 8542331 | NCBI WGS metagenome assembly JADEYI01 (sample SAMN16510988, study PRJNA670497) | mine drainage metagenome | isolation source: biofilm near Copperflume 1 | place: Germany: Marsberg coppermine Kilianstollen | collected 2018-02
CCCCAACCATCGTATCTATGTCGATACCAATGTCACTGTTACAGGCCACTAGCCGTGGTTGAGGGGAGGCGGCTGCGGCAGCTTATTGCTGGGTTGCCGAAAGCTGCGCGCAATTCGATTATGGGATTCATTCCAACTCGATAGAACTTGGCGGCGATTTTTCTGGCAGGTAAATTTAAAATTTGATCGCAATCGGAGACTATATTCCCGCCCAGCAGACTGGGTGGTCGAAGATGGATTACCTTGCGGAAGTAGGTGTGCGTGCAGACTGAAAATCGCGTATGCTCAGACACTTATCGGCGACTGGCCGGCAGCGGTGTTTGGTCGCCTTGGCGCCGACGGAAGTGATCGCAGATGGCATTGCGATAGGTGGAATTTGGCTGGCGAGGTTATGGGGCGCATAAAACGGCTGCGGTACTGAGGATTCAGGGTGCGTAACGAAACGATTGCCATTCATGGCGGCTACGAAGGTGATTCCGCGACCCGGGCGGTCGCGGTGCCCATCTATCAGACTGCGGCCTACAATTTCGACAGCGCCGAGCACGCAGCGGCGTTGTTCAATCTCGAACTCGAAGGGTATCGATATTCCCGAATCAACAACCCCACCAATGAAGTGCTTGAGCGGAGAGTCGCGGCACTTGAGGGTGGAGTAGGGGCGCTGTGTGTGAGCAGCGGCCAGGCTGCGTTGCACTATGCAGTACTCAACGTGACCCAGGTTGGTAAGAATATAGTATCGGTTCCGCAGCTTTACGGCACCACCCACACTTTATTCGCCCACGTCTTGCCGCAACTCGGGATGAACGTGCGGTTTGCCGAGAGCGACCAGCCTTCCGCGATTGAAGCGGCGATCAATGACGACACGCAGGCGATTTTCTGCGAAAGCGTAGGCAATCCGGCCGGCAATATTTGCGACCTCGAAGGGCTCGCCCGGATCGCCCACCAGTATGGGCGGCCGCTGATCGTCGACAACACAGTCGCAACTCCGATCCTGTTGCGTCCGTTTGACTACGGCGCCGACATCGTAGTGCATTCGCTTACCAAGTTCATGGGCGGCCACGGGACCACGCTGGGCGGCATCATCGTGGATAGCGGCAAGTTCCCATGGCGTGAGCATGCCGCTCGCTTCGCGATGCTGACCGAGCCCGATCCCTCTTACCAGGGGCTGGTCTATGTCGAACGTTTTGGAGCGGCGGCCTACATCGCGCGATGCCGAAGCGTATGTCTTAGAACGATGGGCGCGGCGCTGTCGCCGCTGAGCGCCTTTTTATTGCTTCAGGGAATCGAGACCGTAGCCGTGCGAATTGATCGCCACATCGAGAACGCGCGGCGAGTCGCCGAATTTTTGCGCGGTAATCCGCTGGTCGAATGGATCAGCTACGCCGGCTTCGCAGATAGTCCATACCATGGGCTGGCGCAGAAATACCTGCGCGGGCGAGGCTGTTCGCTGCTGGTCTTTGGGGTGCGGGGTGGCCTGGAAGCCGGGTGCAGGTTTTACAACGCGCTGAGGCTGGTCAAGCGCGTAGTCAATCTAGGTGATACAAAATCTCTGGCGTGCCATCCAGCCTCGACCACTCATCGCCAGCTGTCCGCCGCAGAGCAGCGCAAAGCGGGAGTCACGCCCGAGATGATCCGGCTCAGCATCGGGATCGAGCACGCCGACGACATCATCGACGATCTCGACCAGGCCTTGAAACAGAGTGCGAGGCCGAGGCCGCCGACGGGCTAAGCGGCTGCCGATTCAGGCAGCATGATGCCGCCGCGAGTCGGGGTAAAAACGATGATTACGTTGAGTTCGGGCACCAGCAGTGGTGAGTGTGATCACAACAAGACCGTCGCCATCGGGTTGGTCAACAACATGCCCGACACGGCTCTGACGACCACCGAACAACAGTTCCGCCGGTTGCTTTCTGCGGCTGCGGCGGCGCAAGAGCGCGCAGTTTCGCTGAGGGTTTTCTATCTGGCGGATGTCCCCCGGGGGGCGGAGGCTCGGGAATATATTCGTGGGAGGTATACTGACGTCGGCGAACTCTGGGAGGGGAGCCTCGACGGATTGATCGTGACCGGAGCCGAACCTCAAACCGCGGCCCTGTCCGATGAACCATACTGGCCCCTGCTGGCAAAGCTCGTCGAGTGGGCGGATGGTCACACGATCTCGACCGTCTGGTCGTGTCTCGCGGCGCACGCAGCCGTGCTTCACAGTGACGGCATCGACCGGCGGCGGCTGGACGAAAAGCTTTTCGGACTGTTCGAGTGCGCGAGGTGTGCGGATGATCCGCTGCTGGCCGGCGCTCCATCGTCATGGAAGGTTCCACACTCGCGTTATCATGACTTGAGCGAGGACGGGCTAGCTGCCAAAGGCTATAAGATCATTTCGCGCTCGGACGCCGTAGGCGCCGACATGTTCGTCAAGCGCAAAAACAGCTTGTTTGTATTTCTGCAGGGTCATCCTGAATACGATGATGGTGCTTTGCTACGAGAATATCGCCGGGACGTTCGGCGGTTTCTCAGCGGTCAGTCAGATTGCTGTCCGAAAATTCCCTGCGGCTACTTTGACGGCATGACAGCTGCCATGCGAAAGGTGCAGGGGCGCGGCCGCGACCAGTATCTCTTTGACGATTTCGCACTCGCGCACAAACCGACCGTGGATACCCGGTGTCCACTGGGGGGCCAGCTCTACTCAAATTGGCTGTCGTACGTGGTGGAGCAGAAAGGTCTTGATCGCGGTCCGAATGGCCCCAACCGCCAGTCGTTTCCCAACCGCTGACCAAGTGGTCTCCTGCCCGGAAGTGATGAGATGCCGATATTCTGCGCTGAGTCATCGATGCAGTACTCCACGCGGCCCACGCCCCTGCGCATCGAGATGAGCGTTCCGGAGAGCAGTTATTTTGAAACTTAAAGAACGAAAGCCACCTGCAGCGGCGGCGCTGTTTCCTGCCGCGGTCGAGCGTGAACACTGGAATGACCTACTGACGAGGGGGTTAGCGCGGGCGCAGGCCCGAGTGGCGGAAGGTGCGGTCACCCCCACCCTGGACCTCGACGCCTTCAAAACGGAGCTAGCGGGCTTCGATTTTCACGGGCCGCGCCCACTCGGTGAATTGCTGTTGTGGACCATTACCCAGATGGAGCGGGGCCTGGTTCACGTTACACATCCAGGCTATTTCGGACTCTTCAACCCCGCCCCTGCGTTTCCGGCTCAATTGGCGGATCGGATCGTGGCCGAATTTAATCCGCAACTCGCAACTTCGAAGACCTCGCCCGCCGCGGTCGAGATCGAAGCCCATGTCATCCGTGCGGTAGCAGGACGCGTGGGTTTTCCAGTAGGAGCCGGTGGCCACTTTACCTCCGGCGGCTCGGAAGCGAACTACACTGCGCTGCTGTGCGCGCTGCTGCGATCCAGTACCGAATTCGCAAGCCGGGGCGCCCGCGCCTTTGCCGGTCCGCCGGTGTTCTATGTTTCGCGAGACAGCCATCTTGCATGGCTTAAAATCGCGCTTCAGGCGGGCGTGGGTCGCTCGGCTGCACGTATGATTGCCACTGATGGCGCGGGACGCCTGGACCCGCGCAGCCTGGCTGAAGCGATTAAGGCTGACCGCGCCAGCGGCTGCGTTCCAGTCATGGTGGCCGCCACCGCCGGGACAACCAACGCTGGAATGATCGATCCGCTGGTGGCCTGCGCCGAACTGGCCCGCTCGGCCAAGCTTTGGTATCACGTCGACGCTGCCTGGGGGGGAGCGCTGGTGGTGAGCGAGAAGCTGCGCCACGTTCTGGCGGGAATCGAACAGGCTGACTCGATCACGGTTGACGCGCACAAATGGTTGGCGACCACCATGGGTTGCGGCATGTTCGTCGTCCGCGACCCTTCCTTACTGTCGTCGGCATTTCAGGTGGCGGCCAATTTTATGCCCTCCACGGTGCCCGGTGTCGATCCCTATCTCAGCTCGGTCCAATGGTCCCGCCGGTTCCTCGGACTGCGCCTGTTCCTGTCGCTCGCGGCGGCCGGATGGACGGGCTACACGCAGCACGTCGAGCGTTCGATCGATTTGATTGCATTAATTAACGACGAGCTGAGCGAGCGCGGCTGGTCGGTTGTCAATCAATCGCCGCTGGCGGTGTTATGCGTCAGGCCGCCGCCCGGATCGGTCAGTGTGCGAACCATCGTGGATCGGGTGCTGGCGTCGGGCCGGGCATGGGTTGCTGCGGCGCGGTTCGAAAGTGATGAAGTGATCCGGATCTGCGTAACTCACGGTGAGACGAGTATCGATGATGTCGGCGAACTGGTGGAAACTTTGCAGTCGACGGCCAAGGGATAAACGATGACAGAGTGCGGTGCAGCGTATAGATAATAACAGCAGCTTTAGGTTCCAAGGGGCATGAACGATGGCCGCAATTGTGGGGGTGAGTGGACTGGACCAGGCGGTTCGCTTCAAACGGGAGCAGTGGCCGGGTTTGCCGGAGCGCGACTATCGAATCGCGCAGGGCTTCGATGCCGCGGCGGCGCTGATCGTGGACGGCGTCATTGTTGCCGCAGCGGCCGAGGAGCGCTTTAGCCGGCGCAAGCAAACCGGGGCATTCCCCGTTCAGGCTCTGGCATATTGCCTGCGTCAGGGTGGCCTCTCATTGATGGATTTGGACGAGATTGCGCATTGCTTTGACTACGCTTCGTTTGCAGACATTTTTGGCTTGGACGCGACCAGCGCCAGGCTTTATGAAACGGTTTTTTCCAAGGACGCGCTGATCGCGCAGGTTCACCACTACTATCCGGAATTCCCGGCCGAGCGCGTTCATCCGGTCTTCCATCATTTGAGTCATGCCGCCAGCGCCTACTATACGTCCGGCTGGGATGAGTGCCTGGTGGTGGTGCTGGACGCGATGGGCGAAATGCACAGCGGCGCGATTTACCACGCTCAGCATGGCGAATTAAAGAAGCTGCGCGAAATTCCGGCCAGCGATTCACTGGGGATTCTTTACTCGCTGGTGACCGATCATCTCGGCTTCGACTTCAATGCCGATGAATACAAGATTATGGGGTTGGCGCCCTATGGCGATCCGCAGCGTTTCGACAGCATTTTTCGGCAAGCAGTCGAATGCCGTCCGGATGGCGCCGTAAGGATTCCAATTCTTCGGTTGAACCGCAGCCGGGACGAGCGTGAGAACTATCTGAAAACTCGCGAGTGGCTGGTGCGGCAACTTGGGCCTCGCCGTGAACCGAGTGCCGAGATTACGCAAATCCATCGCGATCTGGCGGCGTCGCTGCAGGCCTGTTTAGAGCGCGGGATACTTCACATATGCGGCCACTTTAGTGCGGCTACCGGGCTGCGTAATATTGCGCTGGCGGGTGGCGTGGCTCTAAACTGCAGCGCGATCGGAAAGCTGATGCGCACCGGCAGGTTCCACCACGTTTACGTGCAGCCCGCCGCCGGTGATGACGGTGCCGCGCTGGGCGCGGCGCTGCACCGTGCATCGTTGAGAGGCCCGATCAGCAACCGCAGGTTTCCGGTTCCGTACCTGGGACCTGGCCCCCTTGCGTCCGCAATCGATTCGGCACTGCAGGCCTTTGACGGCGCGATTAACGTGACTCGTTTCGGTGGCATCGACGAAACCTGCGCCCGGGCAGCGCGTTTGATACAGCAGGGAAAGGTTGTCGCCTGGTATCGAGGGAGGATGGAGTTTGGGCCGCGAGCGCTTGGAAATCGGAGCATCCTGGCCGATCCGTCTAATCCCCAAATGCGTGACCGCATCAACGCGATGGTCAAGAAACGGGAGGCCTTTCGACCCTTCGCGCCGGCCGTTTCAATCGAGGAGGTTCATCGATGGTTCGAGGTTGCGCCGATGACAGAGCTGCCTTTCATGAGCGCGACGGTGGAGGTGCGGCCGCAGTATCGCGACATGCTTCCCGCCACAACCCACGTCGATGGTTCGGCCCGTGTGCAGACCGTCGCACGGCACGACAACCCGGAGTTCCACGCACTGCTACGCGCCATCGGGCAGGTTACAGAGCGCGAGATCGTGCTGAATACGAGTTTCAATGTGAAAGGACAACCAATCGTTAATACCCCGCACGAGGCTATGGAAACCTTTCTCAGTACGGGAATCGATCATCTCTTCATCGAAAATAACCTCATCAGTCGAGCCCAGGCGCATTTTTGATGAGCAAGAATCCTGACGGTACGACCGGCGCCGCAACGACAGCTTCAGGCGCTCAGAGCCATCTTCCCGAATGGAACCGAACGGAGGTGGCGGTTGACTCGCGCAAATGTGTCTACGATCTGTTTGATGAGCAGGTCCTGCGAACCCCGGATCGGATTGCGGTTATCTGCCGTGATCAGGCGCTGACCTATGCAGGGCTGCATGAGCGAGCTCAGCGGCTGGCGCATCGTTTAGGCAGTCTTGGCGCTGGCCCCGAGACCATCGTTGTAATCTCAATGGAGCGGTCGGTCGAGATGATGGTGGCGCTGCTCGGGGTGCTCAAAGCCGGCGCGGCCTATCTTCCGATCGATCCCGGGTTTCCCGCCGATCGGATTGCCTTCATGCTGCATGATAGCGCCGCCCGCGTTATTCTGACTCAGCGCCACTTAGCGGCGCGCTTTGCCAATTCACCGGCGACGGTCATGGCGCTGGGTGAGGCCGGCTATGATGAGGCCGGGCTCGATTCGATTGAAACACGGGGCCGGGAGGTCCCTTCGTCGGCACTGGCCTACCTGATGTACACCTCAGGCTCGACCGGAAAGCCAAAGGGGGTGATGGTCGAGCATCGAAACGTGGTCAATTTCTTCGCCGGAATGGATCGCGTAATCGGTGCCCAGGCCGGCGTCTGGCTGGCGGCGACCAGCATTTCCTTCGACATTTCCGTGCTGGAACTGTTATGGACGCTGACCTGCGGCTTTACGGTCGTGGTGCAGCCCGGAGCAGACTGCCTCAGCGCCACAGGTGAGTACTCGGTTTCGGTTCAACTCAGCCGGCATCGGGTAACTCATTTTCAATGCACGCCGACCCTTGCGCGCATTCTGATTCGGTCGCCCGAAGTCCTAGTTGCAATGAAGGGGCTTAAAAAACTGTTTCTCGGCGGCGAAGCCCTTCCGCTGACGTTGGCCAACCAACTCAGAGAAGCGCTGCCGGCAGAAATTTTTAACCTGTACGGTCCGACCGAGACGACGGTGTGGTCGACCGCGCACAAGCTGGCAGGGGTGACGGATTCGGTGCCGATTGGCAGGCCGATCGCGAACACGCGAACTTACATAATTGATGAAGCGGGCAAGCTGGCAGCGATCGGCGCCGCAGGCGAGCTGTACATCGGTGGTGCGGGTGTAACCCGCGGCTACTGGAAGCGGCCCGATCTGACGGCTGAAAGGTTTGTCGTCAACCGATTTGAACCCGGTCGGCTGGAGATACTGTACCGGACGGGCGATATCGTGCGGCGCCGCGAAGACGGCGAGATCGAGTTTATCGGACGCACCGATCAGCAGGTGAAGCTTCGAGGTTTCCGGATTGAGCTCGGCGAGATCGAAGCGGTGCTGGGCATCCAGCCGGCGGTGCAGGAAGTGGCGGTGGTGACTCGCGGCGAGCGGGGCAACGATCCACAGTTGGTCGCGTACGTAGTTGCGAAGCCTGGCCGGACTGTCACCTCGCAGGAACTGAAGATTCACGCGCGGGAAAAATTGCCGGAGTACATGGTGCCGCCGGTTATAAGGTTCCTGGGCGCGATGCCGCGTACTCCCAATGGTAAGACCGACCGTAATGCGCTACCGAACCCGAGTTTCGATGCAGCGGGAGCGGCTGAAAGAGGTGGCTTTGCGCGAACGGAACTTGAGGGAATCATTACGGAAGTTTGGCGGGAGGCGCTGGCTATCGATGACGTCGGTCTGCACGTCAACCTGTTTGATCTAGGCGCAACTTCGCTGAGCGTGGCGGAAGCCGCGATCAGCCTGCGGCAGAAATTGGATCGTGAAATACCGCTTACCGATCTTTTCGCCTACCCGACCATAGCCGCGCTGGCGTCATACCTGAGCGGGACGAACGGTTCGCGCGGAAATTCCAGTGGTGATCAGACCCGCGGAACGGCACGACGACAGACCCTGCTTAGACGAACGCGGGCGGCGGCTGCCACCGCCTTGACTCGACCGCGCGGCAGTGACGAGAGTTGATCGCGCGATAGCAATGTCAGCCACTAAGGAACCGCACAATACAGGCTCGGGCCCGTCGATCGCGGTGGTCGGGATGGCCGGCCGCTTTCCGGGAGCGCGCAATCTGGCTGAGTTTTGGCGCAACCTTCGAGACGGGGTGGAGTCGATTACAGTAGTGCGCGATGAGCAGTTGATTGCAGCGGGAGTGCCCGCCGCCGAGCTTGGAAATCCGGCCTACGTCAGGGCGGCTGCAATTTTAGAAGATATCGATCGCTTTGATGCAGCCTTCTTTGGTTTGAGTCCAAAGGATGCGGCCATCATGGACCCGCAGCACCGGCATTTTCTCGAATGCGCGTGGGAAGCGCTCGAGCACGCAGGCTGGTCGGCTGACGAGTTCAGCGGGCGCATCGGCGTGTACGCCGGCTCGGGCATGAACAGTTACCTGTTGCATAACCTGCTCGCCGACCCCGAGCTTGTCGCCAGTGCGGGTCTATTTCTTTTGAAGCAAACCGGCAACGATAAGGATGTCCTGACGTCACGCGTCTCTTATCAACTCAACTTGACCGGACCCAGCCTGGCCGTTCAGACCGCCTGTTCGACCTCGCTGGTTGCAATCCATCTGGCCTGCCAAAGCCTGCTGAGTCAGGAGTGCGATATGGCGTTGGCGGGCGGCGTTACCATCGAAATACCGCACGGCCGTGGTTATGTGTACCGCGAGGGGGAGATACTTTCACGCGACGGCCACTGCCGCGCATTCGACGCCGGTTCGAGCGGCACCATATTCGGCAGCGGACTAGGTATCGTGGTCTTGCGGCGGTTTGAGGATGCCGTCGCTGACGGCGATTTCATTCATGCGGTGATCCGGGGCACCGCCATCAACAATGATGGTGCGCGCAAGGTCGGCTATCTGGCGCCAAGCGTGGCAGGCCAGGCCGAGGCGGTCATCGAGGCGCTGACGGTCGCAGATGTCGAGGCCGACTCGATCTCATACATTGAGGCGCATGGGACCGGAACTTCGGTTGGTGATCCAATCGAAATCGCCGGCCTCACCCGCGCGTTTCGCATGAGCACTAAGCGCAACGGATTTTGCGCGATCGGTTCGCTCAAGACCAACATCGGGCATCTGGACGCGGCGGCCGGGGTGGCCGGATTCATCAAGACCGTACTGTCGCTGGAGCATCGCCAGCTGCCACCGAGTCTCAACTTCGTTCAACCCAATCCTTTGATTGACTTTGCCGCCAGCCCATTCTTCGTGAACACCCAGCTCAGCGCGTGGGAAAGCGACGGCCAGCCGCGCCGGGCGGGCGTCACTTCGCTGGGCATTGGGGGCACCAACGCCCACGCGATCCTGGAAGAGGCGCCGTCTTGCCCCGCCTCGGGACCTTCGCGTCCGTGGCAGGTACTGACGCTATCGGCAAAAACTCCTTCGGCACTGGAGATGATGGCGGGAAATCTCGCCAGCCATCTCGAGCAGCATTCACCAAATCTCGCCGATGTGGCATTCACCGGCCACCTCGGCCGTAAAGCGTTTCAGTTGCGGCGGGCGGTGGCGTGTAGCGACTTGACCCAGGCGATCACCGCTTTGCGTGGAGGTGACCAGAAACGGGTTATTTCGAATTCCGCACGCGAGACCGATTCGCCGGTGGTCTTTCTATGCTCGGGACAAGGATCGCAGTACGTGCTGATGGGCCGCGGGTTGTATGAGTCTGAGCCGCAGTTCAGATCCACAATCGATTTCTGCGCCGACTATCTGCAGCGGTTTATCGGCATCGATCTGCGAACAATTCTGTTTCCGGCCGCGACCTTTGCTACCGAGGCCGCCAGCTTACTGAATCAGACGCGATTCACTCAGCCTGCCTTGTTCGTCATCGAATATGCGTTGGCCAAGCTATGGTCTTCGTGGGGCATCATCCCCGCGGCGATGATTGGCCACAGTATCGGGGAGCTGAGCGCCGCCTGCATCGCCGGCGTATTTTCCCTTGAGGCGGGCCTGCAGATCGTGGCGGAACGCGGCCGCCTGATGCAGAGTCTGCCCGGCGGATCGATGACTGCGGTTCCGCTGTCTGAAACCCAGGTCATGCCGCGCCTTAGCGGGAACCTTTCCCTGGCAAGCGTCAATAGCGGCGAGCAATGTGTTATTTCAGGTCCGGACCAAGCGATTGAGAACTTCGAGAAAGCTTTGGCGGTTAAAGAGATAGCGTCTCAAAGATTGCGGGTTTCGCATGCATTTCATTCGAGCATGATGGACCCGATCACGCTTGAGTTCGCCGAATTCGTACGAAAGTTCGACTTGAAGCCACCCGCCATCCCCTATATCTCGAGTGCGACTGGGACCTGGATTACGGACCCCGAGGCAACCGATCCCAATTATTGGGCCGGGCAACTTCGGCGTACGGTTCGTTTCGCGGATGGGGTCGCCCGGAGCCTGGAGACTCCGGGTTCGATCCTGCTGGAGCTTGGTCCTGGCAACGCGCTGATCACGCTTTGCCGACAGCAGCGGAATTTTTCCGCGGCGATGGAAGCTGTGTGCTCGTTGCGGCCGCCGCGGGATGCTACCGCTGACGAGGAATTCATCGCTTGCACCGTCGCGCGAATGTGGGCGGCCGGAAAAAAAATCGACTGGCACGGCTTCCATGCTCACGAACGGCGCAACCGCTTACCCATGCCAGCCTATCCATTCGAACGGAAGCGTTTCTGGATCGAGCCAGGCCGGAAGGCCGCTGCGGTCGAAGGCTCGTCGCCGGAGTTCCCCAAGGAGGTTCGCGCGCTCGAGTTTTTTCGTCCGGTCTGGAAGCGGGCCGATCTGAATGAGACTGAGCGGGGGCGGAATATTGGGCCGTGGCTAATCTTCGAGGATGAGCAGGGGCTGGGAGCCGAGGTGGTCCAATCGCTGCGGCACCGCGGTGAGCAATGCATCACGGTACGGTCCGGGCGAAGCTTTGTACAAAGCGCGCCCGAGCGGTTCGAGGTCGAGGCCGGCAACCCGGCGGACTATCAGCGGTTACTTTCCGCACTTGCCGCGCTAGGAAAGCTCCCACGCTCGATCGTTCATTTATGGTCTGTGTGCGACCCCGGCGCCGCGGGGCCGCTTCTCGATGATCTGTCCGCGGATGAGACCACAAGTTTTTACAGTCTGCTGTTTCTCGCGCAGGCGTTGGGCGCCGGCGAAATTGAAAGTCAGATCCAGATTGCAGCGGTATCGAACGGCCTTCACCAGATCGCTGACGAGCCGATTGTGGGTCCGGCGCGCGCGCTGATCGCGGGCCCGTGTGGAGTGATTTCCAAAGAGCTGCCTAACCTGCGCTGCCGCAATATCGACATCGAACTCCCGGCCCGCGATCCTTCCCACCAAGTTGGAGAGGGCGACGGCTGGAAGGAAGCCGCCGAGCAAGTTTTGGCTGAACTTCAGGCCCAGGCGATCGAATCGCCCGTCGCCTATCGCGGTAAGCGGCGTTGGATCAGAACCTTCGAGCCCATGCGCGTGACCGAAGCGGAGGGGCCGGTGCAACTTAAGGATCGTGGCGCCTACCTGATTACGGGCGGACTTGGTGGCATAGGGTTGGTGCTGGCCGAGTCGCTGGCCCGCGCGGTGCGAGCCCGGCTGGTCTTGGTATCGCTTCACGGTCTGCCGCCGCGCGCCGAGTGGGATGCGTGGCTTGGCAGTCACGACCACACGGACCCGGTTGCCGGGAAGATTCAGAAAATCCGCGTGATCGAGGGTATGGGGGCCGAAGTACTCGTTGCGGCGGGAGACGTATGTGATCCAATCGCGATGCGGCAAGTGGCGGATCAGGCGCGAATGCGATTCGGCGCCATCAACGGAATTATCCACGCAGCTGGCACGCTAGATGACCAGCCGCTTTTGCAAAAGGATCACGCGGGCGCGGCGCGCGTACTGGCGCCCAAGGTGCGGGGCACACTGGTGCTGGAGTCGGTCTTCGAGCGCGAGCCGATCGATTTCTTCATGCTGATTTCCTCCGTCAGCTCGTACCTGGCGCCGGCGGGTCAGGTAGATTATACGGCCGCCAACGCGTTCCTCGATTCCCTCGCGCAGGCGCGGTCGCGGCGAGGCCATTGCTTTACTTCAATTCAGTGGCCGCGATGGACGGATACCGGAATGGCCTCGCGACTTCCCGGTCGGTCTGGCGCCCGCTCGCTGCATCCGCTTTTGGGCCGTCCAACGCATGAGAGTGGGGGGCTCACTACCTATTCCACCACCTTGAGCCTGGAAAGTAACTGGATAGTAAGCGAACACCGTCTGAACCGTAGCACCGGACTTTTTCCGGCCACCGGCTACCTTGAAATGGTACGGGCCGCAGTGCAGGAACTTACTGGTGCTTCGGCGTTATCGATCAGCGACTTTTACATCAGCCAGCCACTGAGGGTGCCGCCGCGGTCGCCGCAGCGAATCGAACTCGTCCTGCGCAGGCAAGCTGGCGGTTATCGATTTTCTGTCCGCGCTGCCGCCGGGCCTTTGCCGCGATCGATCGAATTCGCGTCTGGCGAAGTCAGCGTGAACGAACGATTACAGCTGCGCCATTATCATATCGACAGCCTTAAGCGGCGGTGCGGCCGCAGCGTCAGGTCCGGGACGGAGACTCGAAATGAAGCGCAGGAGCGCTACCTCGAGTTTGGGCCGCGATGGCGGAGTGTCAAGCGAGTGTGGGTGGGCACGAAAGAAGCTTTAAGTCTGCTGGAATTGCCAGATGAATTCGTGGCCGAAATGGATATGTATCGGCTGCATCCGGCGCTGCTCGACATGGCCACCGGCAGCGCCATGGCGCTGATCAAAGGCAACCGCGCGCCGGGCTATCTGTATGTGCCAATCTCGTACGGCAAGATATCAATTGCGGGGCCGCTTCCGGCTACCTGCTACGCCTACCTTCGCACCCGATCGGGCGCGTCGATCGAGGCGCCGATCGCGACCTTTGACATTACCATCCTGGATTGGGAAGGAAATGTCGTGGTCGAAATTAGTGAGTTTTCTGTCCGTCAGATCCGTGAACTTTCTACGCTAGCGAGCATAAAGCCGGTGGCTGCGGCCAATTTAGACGACCTGCAGGCCTCCGCAGCAAACCGGGCCGCTGGCGTGGCGCAACTATCAGACGCAATTACGTCAGCGGAGGGTAGTCAAGCCTTCGCACGCCTGCTGGCCGCTCCGCATAGCTCCAATGTTGTAATCTTCCCGTCCGATTTTTTAGCGTATTTGAATGCTGGCGCAGCGCGCCAAGAGATTGAAGCCTCGAAAAGAACCGCTGCGGCGGCACCCGACAATTCAAACGATGAGGTCGAGACAACCCTTACGCGCTGGTGGCAGGAGCTGCTCGGAGTGGAATCCGTGAGCAGTCAAGACAACTTTTTCGACTTGGGTGGAAATTCACTCACCGGGGTCAGGCTGCTCGCCAAACTAAACAAGGCTTATGCCGTCAATCTGAAGCTGCCGTCTCTGTTCGAGATGCCCACTATCGAAAAGCTGGCGCGGCTGGTGCGAAGGGAGGAGACCGCGACGGTGATCTCATGCGTGGTTCCACTGCGCCCACGTGGCTCGCTGCCGCCGTTGTTTGTATTGCCTGGCGCCGGGGGCAGCGTACTGGCGTTCTCCCAACTCATCCCGCACATGGAGTCTGATCTACCAATCTATACGCTTCTGTACACCGTGGATGAATCAAAGCCTGCCGTACTACGCGTGGAAGACTTGGCGGCGCACTACATACAGGAGATGCGTAAAGTTCAGCCTGAAGGTCCCTATTATCTGCTCGGTCATTCGTTTGGAGGTCTGGTCGCGTTCGAGATGGCGCAGCAGCTGCGTATGATGGGCCAGGCGACCGGGCTATTGGGGATTATTGATACCCGTTTAACGAATGGTTTTGCAGATAAGCAGGACCCTTTGAAAAGCCTGATGCTTTGGGCCAGGCGCTGGTCAGCGGCCTTGCGCCCTCACGCGCAGCAACTCTTGTGGGGTCCAGACAGGTTGCAGCACCTAGGGGACGAGCTGCCATTCATGCTGGCCAATTTCCGTGCACGGATTCGTGGGATGATCTACGCCATATTCACGTCCATGCGGCGGACGGCACCGAAATTTCTAGAGCACGCATACGACGTTAACATGTTCGGCGCGCGAAAGTATCGCCCAGTTAGTTATCCTGGTTTCGTAACTTTATTCCGCACGAAGCGGGAGAAAGTCACCGATGGACTGTACGGTTATGAACTTGGTTGGAAGAACCTGGCAGGTTCTGGGATCGAGGTCTATGAAATCCCCGGTACGCATCTCGACCTGGTTCGCGAGCCTAATGTCCAGCTGCTCGCGCGCGAGGTAAACGGGTGCCTGACGAGAGCTCGCGTTCGGCAGGTTGGCGATTCCAGTCCCATACCCGCCAAGCGGGACGTAGGGTGATGAGCTTAACCGGTTACGAGACCGACGCCGCAGATGAGCGCCGCCGCGATACCAACGCTTTGAATCACCGGGCCTCGCCCGATGATTTCCTTTTGCGTTCGAGGCGTTTGAAAGCATCGCCACGCTATGAGTGATGGTTTTTCGTCCGCACTCTCGGGCGATGGTTGTGGACCGCCAGCGCTAGAGCGCGGGATGGTGCAACTCGTCACACATCGGCCTGGGCGCGATGTGTCGATCACAGTGACAGATTTGTTCGAACCGGGGTTGGCCAGCTTGTTAACTCTATTCCATGCGTGGCAAACAGCGCCAGGGCGAGACGCTCCATACCGAAGGCCACACAGGCGGTGTGCGCTATCTGCCCGGTCTCGGTGCGCAAATTCCAGGCCTTTCCAAAATGATCGAGGTGATAATTGAAGCTCATGCAGGCTGTCGGTTGGCGGTCGGAATGCAGTGACACCAGCAACTCAAATTTCAAGGACTGTTCGAGCTGACTGATGGAGGCGAGCCGGCCAGCGCGGCCGAAAAAGGGATCGCTTGCGGGCTCAATCCGATGAGGCAAACCCAATTGCATCGCGAATTCATCCGCCCGCGACAGCCATCGGTCTCGGAATCCGAGAGCTTGGCTGGCAGATCCAAGGCACAGGTACTCGCGCATTTGGAAAGCCTGAAGACGATCGATTTCATGCGTCGCTTCGTGACGAAAACAGTAGGCGGCTACGTCGAAAAGCAGGCCTTTTGCGGGTATCTGGCCGCGGGCTGCGGCCAGCGGGTAGACCGGGTAGCAGGCGGCTGGGTTAAGCACCATGTCGGTCGTCGCCAATCGAGCAAGCCAGTCCGAACCCTTCACCAGGGCGCGAATGTCGGATTCGTCGCCGTCAAGACTGCTTACGCAGCCCAGCAGATGCGGGAAGCTCTGCAGGTAACCCGAGCTTTGTAATTGCTGGCGGCTCATCACGGGGGGAAATCTCAGGATTTCGGTCTCGGCGTCACGTCGGCGGCCAATGAAGGCCGCCAGGCCTTCGACGACTTGCTCGAATAGAGCGGTTCGCGCGTATACTCCAGCGGCCGCAGTCGGTATCAGCAGGGCTTTGGTGATCGACTCCACATGATCCTTGGCAGCAGAATTCATAGTCATCCATACTCCCGACTGCGAGGGACGTCCGGACCTAAGCCCGGCCGACGGCCTTTGATTGCGAGGTTAGCCTCTCAACCAATTTGGAACCTCGATCAGGAAGGACGCGGGTGCAACATTTGCAAGTATACGGTCGTTGTTGATCATGATGGAAGACGACAAGCTGTCGCGAATATAGCGCGCGAGGCTGAATTCGCCCGCGCTGCGATAGCCAGCCAGGCCACAGACCTGCATTGCGCTCATCACCGTGGCGATAGCCGATTCCGAAGCGTTGACCTTGAGCAGATTCATCGCGTTTTGAAAATCAAGTGATTCGAGTTTCTCGGCCTGATCCGCCGCGTCTTCGAACCTCTGCAGCGCCGATGCCAACAGCGCTCGCAACGAGCGCAGCGACATAGCGGCACGCGTCAGATGCGCCGTCCCGGACGGCGGCTGACCGCCTGCGCCGCGAGCGGCGGCGCGGACAAACCGGCGTGCCCGCTCCACGGAACCCGCGGCAAGTCCCGCCCACACGGCGCTCCAGGTCAGATGCGCGACCGGCATCATCGTGTGCGTGTGGATTCTTTGGTATGGCTCGGGCAGCACCTGATCGATTCCGCCTCTGGCTCTTAGGGTAAAGCCGGCGCTGCAGGTGCCGCGCATGCCGAGCGTTTCCCAATCCATGATGGGCTCGAGATGGTAATCGTCCTTGAGGAAGACCACCAGAACCTGGTCGGAAGGTAAGGCCTCGCCGGAGCGCCGCGCGGTGGTCAGGATGGCATCGGCCTGTGCGCCGTACGAGATCACGGTTGCAGTTTTGGTCAGTGCTATGCGCGAGCTGGTTTGCTCCAGAGCGCATGCGCTTTTGCGCAGATCGCCGCCGCCCTGGCCCTCGGTGGTGGACGACGCGAGCAGCAGCTGCTCCTTGCAAAGTTGCCGGAGCAGCCGCTGCTGCCAGGCACTGCCGCGGGCGTGAATCACGAGGATCGCAACCATAATTTGGTGCATGGCGAAGATCATGCCGCTTGAGGCGCAGGCCCGCCCGAGCAGATAGCAGACGTCTACAACATCTGAGACGCTGGCTCCATCGCCGCCCAACTCGCGAGGAACCAGCATCCCCAGCAGCCGGTTGGCCCGCGCCGCCAAAAAGGTTTCCGCTGGAAAACGCGCCTCGCGGTCGACAGCGTCAGCCGTTTCCGCCGCCACCACAGCGACCGCTTCCGCCCTTGAGCTGAGATTGCCACTGATCGCGAAATTGTTTAGTATTTTACCCATTTGCCTATAATGAGCTATATTAGCAAGAATAAACGCTTAGGACACTTTGAAGTACACAATACAGCCAAATGGAACAGCTAGAAAGTACTCTACCGTGTCCCGAAATTGTCTGCAGCGGCGAGGAGCATGCCTGAATCTCGCGCCATCACGCTGAGCGGTCAAGGACCGATGTCGGACAGATTAGGGGGTGGTCGGCGGATGCGACGCCAGGCCGGCCAGCCTCATGGTGCTGTTTACGGATCAGCTGGAGCGCACTGGTCTGGACGGAAACGAAGAGGAGTAAATTCAGCAGCGAGCCGCACCCGCGTGGCGTGGTTGATGTGGACCAGGTCTGGCACCATCGAGGGGTCGAAAAGAGATGTCCGAGTTGCAGCTCGTATTAAGCATTCACCAGTCGGGATCGAGCCTCATGACTCAGCTTGCGCATTGGCGGTATCGCTGTGTAGGTCCGAAAATTTTATTGGCTTTCGAATGAGGGCCGGGTTTTAGGGCACCGCTCAGTGGTTGGATTAAGCAAGCAATCATGCGAGCGAGTGTTCGGGTGGGAGAGCCGGAAGGTCCGGGTTAGAATCGCTGACCAGAGCGAGAGCGCGTCGAAGACGTGAGCAGAAAAGTGCGCAGCAAGTTCTATACGGTTCTGCGAGGAGGAAAGAAGGTTCTCGCAATCGTCAAGCCGAACGCACCATTGGTCGAGCTGCAGCCGGAAGGAAAAAGTACGCCATTCTTCATGTTCGGCTCGTACCCGTACTTGGTTGATCTGGTGCATCTCATTGGCGACGATCGGCCAGTGTTGAGCGTCGTCGCTAATGAAGAAGCGCAGTCGCCGATGACCTATAGTTTTTCCTCGGAGTGCGCGGGGTACGTGAAAACCATTCTAGAGCGGCAACCCCAAGGACCGTACATGCTTGGTGGCTGCAGCGCCGGGGGTACAGTCGTATACGAGATCGCTCAGCAGTTGCATACGCTCGGGTACGAAGTTGGACTACTCGTGCTGTTTGAGACCCCCAATTGGTCTCTGATGCCCCGGCATTCAGGTATGTCGACATACCTTGCGGCCGGCCGCGCCGCACTAGAGAGAATGCGCCTGGGGGAAAAGCCGGAATGGAACAGCATTGCGAAGTGGATCGTGAAACAATCGCATGGGCTTATGCGGTTGCTGCCATTTAAGGCTGGTGTCACAGCGACGACTGTTCGATTCAACCTCGAACCGGTCCGTGAAGCCGCAGCGGGTGAATACCGGCCGGAGCCGTATGCAGGCAGAGTGCTGCTGGTGAGGCGCCATCGCGGACTCACCTGGCAAATGCGACATCTTGAGGCTGATTTCGGCTGGGGTGAGACGGTGCGCGGCGGGCTGGAGGTGTGTATGGTCGAAGCGACCGATCATTTAGAAATCTTCAAAGCCGAGGGCGATCGAATGCTGATTGCGCAGACTCTGAGGCGCTATTTCGCTGAGATAGAGGCCCGCTCATCGAAGTCTGGTTTCGTTGCCCAGCGCAGTTCGCAGGCGTGATGGGGGTGCAACCCAAGCGGCGAAATTCCGGCTTTCTTCAGCTTTTAATCAACGACTGTATAAGTATGCACAGCGGCGGGGGCGTTCGGTTCAATCAGTGGATGGGCTTTCGCCGCGATCTGAACAGATTCGCTGGCCGTACCTCGTAAGATCAGCGGAGGGAAATTCGGGCCGATGGCTGCTGCAGTATCTCTCAAAGCAAAGATTTCTGCTCACTTCGAGTTGGTCGCCAAAGAGCAGAATCAAACATTGTCGCCATTATCGGATGACTTGGTGTTGCTGGAATCGGGGCTTGACTCGCTATGTTTTGCGATCATAGTCGCTCGTCTTGAAGACGAGTTAGGGTATGATCCTTTCACCGCAGCGGGGGAGCTTGAATTTCCAATAACCTTCGGCGATTTCGTCAGGATTTACCATAATGCTGCGAATTGATGACGGCTTGCCGGGTGCCGTGCGCCGCCTAACGGCCCTGGTCCAACGCCAGGACGGGAGCATATGATGCCGGCTTTAGTCCGGTCGGGTGCCTCTGACGATGAGGGCCTTCTACAGGTGCGCGTGGGCCAGACGCAAAACGTCATTGTGACCGGGGGCAGCCGAGGATTGGGTCTAGCGATTGCGCGTCAGCTGGTGGCTGCTGGTTACCGGGTGATTGCGGTTGCGCGAAGCTCGAACGCACAGCTGGTATGCGCCATGGAGCAAGCCACTTCGGGCCAACCGGGTGCGCTCATTTTTCGGCCATTCGACCTTGAGGATATTTCCGCCATTCCGCAGTTGGTAAAAGAGTTGCGCCAGGAGTTTGGGTCCATACACGGATTGGTCAACAACGCCGGACTTGGGACCAGCGGCATTCTGGCCACCATGCATGATGCGCAGATTCAGCGCCTGGTGCGCCTGAACACGATTTCCCCCATCATTTTGACGAAGTATGTGGTGCGATCGATGATGGCTGAGCGTGGTGGCCGGATCGTGAACCTGGCGTCGATCGTGGGCTTTACCGGCTATAGTGGCCTTTCCGTTTACAGCGCCACGAAGGCGTCGATGATTGGATTTACACGATCCCTGGCACGGGAAGTTGGTCCCTTGGGCATCAACGTGAATGCGGTTGCGCCGGGCTTTGTGGACACGGAGATGACCGCCGGTCTTGACGGGCACAAGCGCGCGCGGATCGCGCGGCGCAGTGCACTGCGCCGGCTGGCCGGGGTTGCTGACATCGGCAACGCGGTGGAGTTTCTTTTAAGCGATAAAGCCAGAAATATCACCGGCACCGTATTGACGGTCGATGCCGGCAGCACGGCCTAGCGGTAAGGCGCCTGATTAGAGGCGCGGCCTACCGGACTGAAGGCTTTCAAAAAGCTCGTTATCAAGCTGCACAAAGCGCTGTTGAACCGGATCGTTGAAATAGATGGTGTCCGCAGTGATGGACGGATGGTAGCCGTCGCGAACGAGGTCGTGCCGCTTCGATTTGAACGTTGCGGTAACCTCGAGCCTCTCGCGGATACGTAAAAACAGAGGACGGGCATAATCGGGCAGCCGTTCGATTAGATGCCCACGGAAAGTAACGAGGTCGAAGTCCGGGCTGACCACGGCGGCCACCATCCCGGCGCGTCCTTCCGTGCCGGGAATGGTCACTCCGTAAACGACCGCTTCGAGGATGCCGGGCGCCGCGCCGACGGCCGCCTCGACCTCGGTGGTCGATACATTTTCTCCCTTCCAGCGGAACGTATCGCCGACCCGATCGACGAAATAGAAAAATCCGTCGCGGTCTTTGCGCAGCAGGTCGCCGCTACGCAGCCAGGCATCTCCCGGAGCGAAAACGTTGCGCAGGACTTTTGCCTGGGTGGCGGCTGGGTCGGAATAGCCTTCGAAGCGGGCGGCCGGATTGCTTCCGTCATCGATGATCCTGCCAATTGCTTCCCCGACTTCATTGGTCGAGCACTGGATACAAAAGTCCTCGTCGTCGCGTATGGGCGCACCCGTTTCAGCATCGAATTTAATCAGCGCCACCGACCATCGATGCGCCAGGAATGGGGGGATGCGGCCAACTGAACCAATTCGACCCTCACAGTTGTAAAGCGCGAAATTACCCTCGGTGGCGGCATAGAACTCGAGTATGCGCGGGAGCCGGAAGCGGCGCTGGAACTCACCCCACACCTTGGCCCCGAGCCCATTGCCGCAGGCGAGTCTGAGCCGATGCTGGGTTTGCCGGGGATGTGGCGGACTGTTGACCAGGTAGCGGCAAAGCTCGCCGATATACTGAAAAACTGTGCAGTCCGATTCGACGATGTCATCCCAAAAGTGGCTGGCCGAGAATCTTTCACGCAATACCACGGCCCCACCGTTTACCAGTGCGGCTCCGATGGCAACCACCCCGCCAATACTGTGATACATCGGCAGGCAGTTGTAGATTCTATCGTCGGCACCGGTATCCATCATGCCGGCAAACCAGTAACTCCATTGCATCAAGCGAAAGTGGCTGACGTTAACCGCCTTGGGCAACCCGGTGGTGCCTGAGGTGTAGATATAAAGCGCCCGATCGCCGATGGTTGGCGGCCGATACTCTGACGCGCTGAGACTGCTATTGGCGATAGATTCAATTTCCCGGTCAATTCGCGGAAATCGGTGACTATCGCCGCCATGCACCCAAATTCGAGTCTGCGCGGGTATTTGGGGCACAACAGCGGCAAAAGCGTCGATGATTGTGGTGCTGACGATGGCGTATTTTGGCGCGACGACATTGATAGCGTGGGCGAGAGCGTCGGAGACGAGGTTGGTATTAAGCAGTGAAACAACGCCGCCCACCCGCGTTATACCGAGCCAGATCGCCACATATTGTGGGCAATTTGGCATGAGTAGGCATACCACATCCCCGGCGGCGAGCCCCTGTTGGAGTGCCCAGCGGGCATAGCGGTTGGTAAGTTCGGCAAGCGTGCGATAGGTCAAGCTTTCATTCTGGGAGAGCAGGGCGGGACTGGCAGCGAATCTATCGCCTAGGCTATCAATGAGAGCTGGTAAGGTGACCGCAGGATTCTTGGTGATGGGCGCAGTCATTGCAAGCGCCCGCACCCATGCCTGGAGAGGAGAGTCAGGTTTACCATGCCGGTCAATCGTCAAGTTATTTGAATTCAAGGATTTTCTCCCGGCCTCAGCGATAGGTGTCTTCGCCCCGCAATTGAACCACAATTGAGTGTATCTTGTGCCATGAGTTCCGATAGGTTGAATGAAGGATAGTTCCGTCGAAGCGCCCACTTCAACTCGGGTAGGGCGCGGTGTGTTTGTCCTTAAATCTGACCCGGATACTCCGAGTCTGGCGGCATCTGACATCCCCGGCTGGAGCCTGCGCACCGACCGGGAGGTGAACGCACGATCGGGGTGAAGTGAAATTCCGGTGCGGTTATGAAGGATGTGGGAGCATGGAAGTAAATGATCGCAGTTCGCTTTGGAGGTTCATAAGCGCCTCGGACCGCCTTATGGAGCGCTCGCTCCGGAGCGCCGATGCAGCCGTTAGATTGGGTGAGCTCGCCAGCGGATCGATGCTGGGCGGCTGGCACGAGAAATTACGTGGGCGTTCGGTCTTGATCACGACCAGAGATCAGGTTGTAGCGGCGGCGGCGCTGATTGAACTCGATGGCATCGCACGCCGCCTGGTACTTTGCCCGCCCGAGCTTGCACGTAAGCAATTCCCTTACGTTATCGCGACTGCTGAAGTGGATGCCTGCGTGTCCGATCTTGAAACTGGCGAGATCGAGGCGCCTGAGATCAAACGATCGGTGGTGTGCGGCACCGCCATTGCGCCAGCCGCATGCGATCGACGAGCAAGTCACGAAACCGAATGGATCCTTTTTACCTCGGGTACGACGGGCGTGCCGAAGCTGGCCGTGCACTCGCTTGCGAGCCTCGCCGGACCGATCAAAAGGGACCCAAACCGGTTGGCGCCGCCCGTATGGAGCACGTTTTACGATATTCGGCGTTACGGCGGACTCCAGATCTTTCTGCGTGCGGTGCTCGATGGAGGCTCGCTGGTGGTATCGGGCGCAGAGGAACCGATCGGAGATTTTCTGGTCCGGGCGGCGGCTGCCGGGGTGACGCATATGTCGGGAACTCCCTCGAGTTGGCGGCGCGCTCTGATGAGCCCGCCGGCGCACCAGCTGGCGCCTCGCTACCTTAGGCTGTCGGGCGAGATCGTTGATCAGGCGATCCTGGACAGTTTGAGGGATTTTTACCCGGGGAGCACGGTGGTACATGCCTTTGCTTCTACCGAAGCCGGGGTGGCCTTCGAGGTTCACGACGGGCTCGCCGGATTTCCGGCCGAGGTGATTGAGCAGCGGGGCGCAAACGTCGAAATCAAGATCGAGGCTGGGTCACTGCGAATTCGTTCAACCCGGGCCGCGTCCGGCTATCTCGGCGATACGAGCGGTACCCTGGCGGACCGGGACGGTTTCATCGACACGCGCGATTTGGTTGAATTGCGCGGCAACCGATACTACTTCCTAGGACGATTGGACGGCGCCATCAACGTCGGTGGCCTGAAGGTCTATCCCGAAGAGATTGAAGCCGTCATCAACCGGCATCCGAGTGTGCTGCTATCGCTGGTAAAATCGCGGAGAAGCTCCATGACCGGAGCTCTGGTGACCGCCGACGTGGTAGTCAAGCCAGGCTTCGAGCCTGGCGCAGGAAACGACGGATTACAGATTCTGGAGCAGGACATTATTGAGTTCTGCCGCCGCTCGCTTGCCCCGTATAAGGTTCCGGTTGCGCTCCGCTTCGTGCGGTCGCTGGACCTCTCAGCCGCGGGCAAACTTGTCCGTCCTTGATACTCAATCCGCATCACACTTGCTAGCGACGATCCGGCGGTGTTCGTCATCGGGTGCGAGCGCTTTATCTGGATCCCCTTTGGATAAACCGGACCGTACCGGCTCAGTCGAGTAAGTGCTCCCGCTTCCGTCGGCGCGCCCTTTTTTTAAGCAGGTCATGCGCCATCGTCAGCCGGCCCGCCTTGCGCTGTTTATGATTTTTCCAGGCAACGAATCGTTGCAGTCATATATCTGGCCTTTGAGAATGGGACGGATTGTTTCGGGTCCCTGTACTCTGGATCAGACCGTTAAGAGCTGCAAAAACGATGAGGCGAAAGCGCGCGGATTTTCCATCAAGGCCAGGTGGGAGAAAGCGCCGGTCCGATCGGTTTGCCATGGTTCATTCGTGACAGCCTGCGCACCCTTGGGCGAGATTCGATCATCAGGGGCGTCTCATACAGTTTTTCCGCCGTCCTCTCGCTCGAGCCGGAGGGCGGCGGAAAAACTGGTGGGTTTTGGATTCGAGGCGGCGCGCAACGCACTGCGTCGGCGAGCTTTCTGGCCAAGCGGTGCGCGCGGCGGCCGAGCTCCATTGTCTGAGTCGAACGCCGGGCTGCGCGCCAGCGCGTGGTAGCGCTCGCCACCGTCAGAAGTTTCCAGACCGCCGAACACTCTTGTTAGCCTCGGCCACAGTGGCTAGATGCACTTTGCGCCGGAGCTTCAAGCGGCTGGGCCAAATACTCTGTGTGTCGGGCCGGCGCTCGCGCGTATACACCGCCGCGCGCTCGGTGGATCAGGAAGGTTAGCGAATAACGATCGCCGCGCGTGCTGATTCCGAGCATCACGGTGTGACCACTGCTGCAGGATGGCCAGGGACCAGGCTGAACCATACGCTGAATCCGCAGGTCATAGCGGCGAAGCTGCTGGTCGAGGAATTTGAGCTGCTTGGGTACTTCTCAGCTTAGCTCGCGCATCAATCCGCGCAGTCCATTACAGGTCCATTACAGCGTCCTAGACCAGCGGCAGGCTGCGGCGCACCCAGGCACGGCATCGTCCTCCCCAACGCGCAAGGTGCTGAGCCGGATGCGGTTCATCCCGTCACTTTGGCACCGACGGCTACAAATTGACCCAGATACACGCTCAAGCTGCGTAAATTTAACGATTTTGGGTATGGACAGCTTTAAGTAATCTATACTATGCTTTAAAGCGTAGATTGGATGGCCCGGGTTATTTTTTGCACACACTCGTAATATGACGATCACCTTGTATTTATGATTACCGCCACGTTTTTTATATCGCATATGTATGGCTGGCTAGCACTGACAGCTTTTTTATTGACGGTGGCGAACATGCCGGCCGTCAAGTGGATGGCGGTACGCTTCGAAATCGTTGCCGCTCCGGCCGCGACCGTGCTGGACAGCTCGATGCGTCGGC
>JADEYI010001074.1_pt1 | contig 24598 bp, 25 predicted proteins | sample 8542331 | NCBI WGS metagenome assembly JADEYI01 (sample SAMN16510988, study PRJNA670497) | mine drainage metagenome | isolation source: biofilm near Copperflume 1 | place: Germany: Marsberg coppermine Kilianstollen | collected 2018-02
CAGATCTACCGCAGACACACTGCTGGCGCCGAAGAGATGCACACTGCTGGCGCCGAAGAGATGATATGCTGCAAGACTCGCACATGGCATCTGCAGCCCAGGAGGTGAAAGCCGCGGCGCTTCCCTTCTTTCTTTGTTACACTCTGCAACCTAGCATGATTGACTCTGGCTTGTTGCATGCATGGGTGCCGCCAGACTCTGCTAAGATTCAGGTTGCCTGCTGAGGTGAAGCATCAGCTGGTTGTGCAGATGCACTTAATAGTGCCTGCTGTGCTGCACAGGTGATGGGCCACCTCCAGAGCTTCCTGGCGGGCCCGAGGGACGACGCCAGCCTGGAAGGGACGGCCGCAGCATGCGAAGCGTGCACAGCGCGACACGCAGAGCTGGCAGCACAGGCTCATGCTGCCGCTGAGCTGGCGGCATGCAGCAGCACCGCAGCTGCCGCGAAGCTGGCCCTGGCAGCCTTGCAGCCGGAAGCTGATGTCAAGGGTAGCAGCAGCAGCAGCGCGACAATCTCAGCGCCTGCAGCCGCCCTCGCCCAGCCGGCCAAGACCAAGGAGAAGAGGAGGGGAAAGAAGAAGGGCCCCAGCCGGCGGCGCGAGAACAGAGTCATGATCCAGTACTGAGACTGCACAGACTGCTATTGAAAGGTTGGCCCATGTGTGATTGTTGGGACGTGGACAGTCGGCAACGTGACCCACTGATAGGGTTGGAAACAAACAAACATACTGGAACCGGGTATTCCAATGGGATGCAGCTAATGATTTTTAATCAGAATAGTGAAAGGCCCTTATTCACATGTGTTACATATACAGAGCCCCGCTCCCTTCCATCTACATTTTCTCGTCTTTTCCAAATAAAAACACACCAGTGCCCATTCATGGACACCTCCCCTAGTTTTTGACTTATCTGGATGTCCTTACAGCGTTGCCCTTGTTGCGCACGCATATTTGCCCTACAAGTCTGCTTGTCACGTGCACAAACCCAATTGTGCGGGAAACCGAGAAGCTGTCATGTCCATGCATCATGTCGACCCGCTCTCTGGGATTTACAGATATCAAGGCTGTGATGATGAAATTTTCAGTGCAATCTAATTAAAACACGATAAAGTTGCGAGGCCCGTGGGCTCTTATATATCACTTGCTTTATTTGGTCTGAATGTTTGGCAATTATACGTGTATCAGCTTTTCAGGATGTAACTTAGCATAGATCTGGTTACGATCGGGCCTCTCAGCTCAGACAGATGCTCGAAACCCGCTTTGTTGACCTATTTTACGCGGTCGTGAGCGCAATTTTAGTGTGCAGTCATCATGCACATGGCACCCTGTCAACGAAGACGCATCGTGAGAGAAAGTGGACGGTATGTGAAAGCCACACCTCTTGTGTGAAATGCAATTGCCTATATTTTCCGGTTCCAAAGCATTGAGTATTAGTTTCACCAAGAGTTTTTCTTTTCTATGGATTGTTGTGTGCCACTTAACATTTGCACAAACTTTTGAGGGCGGTCGCGACTCGACTCGACTCTTTGAACGGGTGGTACCTTGACTCACGGTGCAGGAGAAACTTGGTGGCCACGTTGATGTTTCGGCCCAGTGCGGAGCAGGATGGCAAGCTTGGTACAAAAAACTGCATGCAAATATCTTGCAGAAACCCTTATCCGAACAGAGATTTGCTGTGGCGCAAGTTACTTACAACGGTTTGGGAGATCGGCTGGCTTCGACTGTTTCAGTTTTCTATTTTGCAATGTTGACAGGTGGGCTGCAATTTACCTGCGACGCTTCTCTCAGTAGCTTAGACTGCATAGACTGTGGTTGAACCATGGCTTAGATCTGCTTATTGCCCATTGCACGTCGGCAAACAGTGTTACATTAAATGTGATACAACTGCCTTGCAGAATGGACGTTGCCCCGAATTTGGCACAATTGAGCTTCTTAATCGTGTTTCAGAAAGGCACCACATGTTTCTTGTATTCGTTTACCATAGGTTCTGCCTTAGCTATTGCCCTACTCTGTACGCGTGTGTATTCTATATAGCCATGCTCTACCAGATAATCCGGCCAGATAATTTGCAAGCTACCACGAGCAATACCACCATTCTTTTGTGTACAGGCCGCGCGTTTCGTATTCAATGGTGGGAGTATGAGGAGACGGTACACCCTGCACTGGAGTCAGCCGTTTCCTCCCCTTACATAGATTGGAAGTCCGTGCCTAGCGATCGACTTCCCGGCAGCACGCACATTGAAGATCACCCTGAAAGCCAATTGAACTTACACCCGTACGCGCAAATAAAGTACACGAAAATGTTGTCACTAGATAGTACAGGTCCCAGAATGATACTGTTGAATAATAGCCCTTTAAAATTCTGGGCCGACCTTGCATTTGTTGTCCGAGGCTCCATAAAACTCAGTGGGAACTGAATTTAGAGATGAAAATTTACCTCCAGACAGATTTATGGACTCAACAAAGATTTGAAATTCTATTAGATTGGACGATGCATTAATTGTTCAAATTTGCTCTGGTTTCAGGTTTGGCCACATGAATCTGGGAGACATAGGAAATGTTTCACGCACAGTGTGGTGGAAGGCCAACACAGGCTCTCTTGATGAACTTTTTTATAACCCCTACCACAGACAGCAGGTGAGACATGGAGGTTGCCACCCACGCATGCTTGGTTGGAAAGTAATGTGATGACATTACATCCAAGCATGCCTTTCCTGGTGCTCAACTTGAATGCTTATTGTCCATTCCTAAGATTACTGCAACACCGCATTATTTTTTACCTAAATAGTACCATCAATGTACGTACATGCAATGTACTAATTGATTGTATACCATATATTTTATGATTGGTAACTACAGGAGCTGTTCATGACGTTGATTGGACAAAGACTTGCCTAAATGATTATCATCATAATCCAACTTGCTTGGAGCATGCATAAATCTTCATTTCAAACTACATTCAATGCAAGTTGCGGTGGCTAGCATTGCTGGTGGCACCTCGTGGGGCTTACTCTGTCAACCACTACTAGTACCTGTTTCCGGAGTCGCTAGTCAATTATAAGGCTAAAAAAGCCGAGTGGAATATCACGCAGTTGTTCGATTGGGGTGTACGGCCCGAAACGGCAACTGGCTGCGCTTTGGCATACCTATTCCGGCCCCGTCCAGAGGTAAGCCCAGGCACATCACCATGTTACGCAGCTGTGTCAAACAGGCATTGTGATGAACAAAGCGCATCCACTGGCATTATCCTTTTCATATAAGGCGTGAGTGTTGACACCGGCCCCAGCTGGCGGGGCGATACAAATACTAAGTTCCGCACTCGTGATATGGTTACTTGGGTCTTGCTTGGATCTGGCGAGGAGTTTTGTTCCCCATTTATGCAGCTTGCACACGTACTTTTGCCTCAGCGCAAGAAACGTGTCCAATAATAAATTAAGATATCTCCACATTAATGAGTAGTACAATATGCAAATAGGAGTGGGAATATGTTTATTATGAATAATAGGACCAATAATAAACATAGTAATAGTCACTATGGTGGATGCCATGACATGCCATGCGTAAGAATCTCATTATGGTACTTACGCAATGTCGTTTCTGCCTGCTATACAGACACTTGATTTGGTACGAGATAACTACCGCGAGCTGAAGGATAAGGCTGCTCTTAAAATAGGCGTGCATGTTCGATATGGAGATGACTACTTAAAAGGAGCTCCTGGCAAAGGGATATGCCAAGGTGACGTTCAAGACAAATCAGATTGGTGGGCATGCGCGAAAACGATTGAAGAGGAATATCATATCCCAGGGCAGCGTATAATCTGGTGAGCCTCAAACCTCTCACTCTCGGTGGGGACATACAGCATAAGTGAAATGCAATGGATTGTACACAGAGTTGCCAGAGTGACCAGTGGTCAAACATCCTCGTTGGCGTGAATGGGCCCCAAGGCCTGGCTTTGCATGAGCCATTCAGGCGCAAATTGTGGCAACTTGCCGTTGAACGCGTGTTGCATGGCGAAGGCGGCTCTAGCGGTTGTTCAAGTGCTGATGAAAGACAAGCTGTATGTTGACTCCAGGTATGTAATGAGTGATTGCGCCGGACTGCCCTTCAGAGTGGCAGAAAGGTTTGGAGACAAGGTACTTCTACCTAGCCTCGATGCTCGTGTGGAGCATATTGATCATTTTACGAACAACCGTACCAATGACATACTTGTGCTGCGTTCAACCTTTGCGGAGCATTATTTGTTTTCCATGACCGATTTTCAGGTAAACTACTGCCATTGCCTTTGCCAGGGCCACTGTGTGACACTGTCAATAGCGCTACTAGCTAGCTGTTTGCACCCATTGTGTTTGTATTGCACATATGACAATAGGGGCAAAATGAATCTCAGATTTTGGTGACACAGCTTTGGCAACATCATTCCATCCCATTTGTTGGCATCATCATCCCATTCGCCAATTGGCAACATCATGGTGAATCCAAAATTATGGGAGTAATCTTGAAGGGACCATCAATGTGATATCTTTGATCCTGATCGATGATTTCTCATTGCCTTCTATGTGTGTCTGAAAGAACTCCCACATCCTGCTTGACAGACAACTTGTACGAGCCATTGGCTGATGAATCGAGATTGATCTTTCAATAATTGAACCAAATCGTCCCTGTTTCTTGCTTGCGTACAATGAGAAGCCTGCCATTCAAGGATTTCACAGTAAATATCAATATGCTGGCAAAGTTGTAGTCCTATCTAGTACATTGGTCGAAATAATTAACAATGATGCATTGCCAGGTGATCACGGACATATCGAGCTTTGGAAAACTAGCAGCTTTGCGATCCCTTAAATATCGTTCCATCTTTGTCATCAAGACCCTTTACCAGGCTGCCAATAAACGAGTTGGATGCCATCGATCGAATTTTGACACTTTTGAGTACTTAGCAAATTCTTGGGTGAAGATTTAAAAAAATTTACTAGTAGTTTACCCATTTTATATACTTTACTAGCACTACGGGGATAGGAGCTGAATGAAGTACATATAGATTTTCCTATCTCACCTGCTCCCCAGGTAATTGCAACAGGCAAGCGCAATCTATAAGCGCTTCGGCCTGATATTAGAGATCTTCTAGAATATTGCAGATGCATATGTTGCGCTGGTAGGATTGGCCATTGAGGGACAGCCAATTTTGGTGAGTTGGTACCGAGATGCACTGAGGAGACTATGGATTGGATGTTGCTGGGGTATCTCAGGCTGTGAGAGACCCGTTATGTTGCTTGAACTCCATTGAGAAGCGAGCAATTAGCTGTAGTACAGCTTGCCTGCCATTGCCAAGCAAATCGATCAGTGGCCAATTTTGAAGCCTTGGCCCAACAGTAGGTAGCTAGCGCTAGCATAAATGTTTGGGATTAATGGGACATGGTCTCAAAAAGGCACTGGGGCCAAAAAATATCCGAGGTGTAAGCACAATAGTGTTCCAACAGATTATTTGCCAGGCCAGGCTACTGCTCTCAGACCATCCACACAACAGGTACTAGCTGCTTTTTGAACTAGAAGTGTTCGAAAAGCACTTTGTTGGCGAGGTCATTTATACCGAGTTCACATTTTTCAGCGTGGTGTCACGATGTGCAAGATGCTGGCTATCATGCACGCTGTAAAATTTCTTGAAGATGCTTTGAAGGCCGAGCCGCTCCCTGGGAATCATGTACAATGTCACAGGCACGGTGCCTTCACCATCGCGAGGCATCATGCTTTCTACGACAGCATACAATAAATCTTACGTTCGATTAAACTATGGGTCGATGACAGCAATGTACTTCAGCATGCAGACTTAGGCCCCCCGGGACAGCTTCAAGCAAAGCCTTGCACCCATCTGTTCTCGCTTGATGCAGGCATTTTATTTATTTGCAAGGTTCCCAAAGACCTGACGGGTTTCTTCCTAGGTGAACTAGTTTCCACGGGTCCTTAGCAAGATCTGACAGGAAGGTCTCGAAAGCAAATTTTAAAAAATTCAATTTGCCGGCAGGCTCATTTGTCTTCAAGCATCCAGAATTTCTGGAAATTGAACATTTGTTCAGCGGCAGCATTGTGGCGCCACAATGCCGGCTGCCAAGCTGCTGGTAGCCGTATGCATCACAGCTGTCTCAATCTCACTACCTCTCATCCCAGGATAGAAGTGTTTAAAGGAAGGGGCATGATTGGGTGGCTGCTCACCTCATTCGATAGCTGGCGCACTCTGTCCTGGGCATCTGCCAGCTCATGACACATGTGGGCGGGGTCATCCAAGATGTCGCAGGCTCTGTCCCGCTCATACCTCAACTCCCTGGGCTTCAGCAGAGACGCGCCGTGCCGCTGATTGGCCGCCTCCAATATCCTCTCCCTCATCTGCACAGTGCAGGCAGAGTTAATCTGGAGTCTCCCGCTTGCCCATTCCCTCTGTCACCCGGGAATCCGGTGAGTCCGCCGTGCGCTCACAACTGCCCTTTATTGAATTAGTCCAGCAAACTACTGGTACCACCCCATGAGGAAATTGGCTTTGGTAGACACAATTAAGAGATCCACAGAGCTGCCAGCTTTCACTGACCCTTGGGCCCCGTTTCCGTGAAGATCTCTTGCAGCTGTCAGCTTCTCTCCGACTAAGTTGACCTGGGCAGTGCAGTGGCACTCACCTTGAATGTCAGCAAGTTGCGCTGCTCGTTCTTCTGTTGCACCAAGTCCTGCTGGGCAGCCAGGCCCGTGCGCAGCAGCCGCCTTGTGCGGTCCAGGTCGGCAGCGCTTGCTGCAATTTTCTGCTCTGCTGTGGCAGCGCGATGAAGAGCGTCTGCCAACTGCAGCCAGAACAGGAACCACAGGTCAAGATCTGTGGAGCCACAATTCAATGAAATGCCAGGTGCAAATGACCCAGCATAATGCAAGGGATGCAGACAGGTTGAGAGAAGACAATGGTGCGGGTGTGCACTTTGCACCCAAAGCCATGAAGATGGTACTGCCCAGGCAATGGGCTGGGCATTCCTAATTGTTGCGCTCAAAAGCAAGCAGAATGTAGCACTACGCAGCCTGAAAGCACTGGATTCTGACATTCTCTGGGAAAAGTGAAGCAGGAAAGCCGATGCGCCAGCATTTGCTCATCTGGCCTTTCTCGCCTCCTGCGTTGCCACCGAGCAGATGGGCGGCGGCCTCGGCTCCCAACAGGCCTGATGTGGCTGATTGTGGCGTAGGCTCGCAAATTGCCTCAACAATTTCCGGTTGTGTCCACGCGCGCACGCTTGGCCTGCAGGCGTGAATGCACAATAATTAGCAAACACGCTTGCTCAGTGTCTGGGTGCCCTGCGATGCCAAATTGGCAGTACCAAGAACTTTAAAAGCCCTCAGATGCAGGATCCAGAGTTCTGCACCACTTGTAAAAAGTGTGGATGACCTGCTGGCGGTATTCGTCGTCATTGGGCTCGTCAGCCGGTGTGTCCTGGCGATCCCTCTCTCTCTCGGAAGCAGTGAAAGAGGTGGCTTTCTCCCTCAGAACCCATTTCGTCCTGCTACAGCCAGGAACACTCTTTGTGGATCAAGCGATTTGTACCTTTATATCTGCAAGAACACATTAAAAATGTAGACGCGCCAAAATGATCACTATGCACCAACTTAAAGGCCTGAAGATCCCCCATCCCCCTTCTGGCCGCCCTCAGAACAGTATCTATGGCAAGCCAAATTAAAGAGCCTGCGTCAGCTTCAAATAGACAGAAGAACGTTTTTTACGTTAATGACTAATGTGCATGAATTCTAAGATGCAGTCCTCCCTCGACCGAGTAAGCTCTGGCCATCGAGTCGGAACATCGCAAGCGTTCATGTTGTTCCAGAAGCTGGGAACATCCATATCAGCAACCTACCTCACCCAAAAGCGCCGTGACGTCGTTGACGAGTGCGCAGACGCCCATATTCGCGCGGATCGTGAGCTTCATAACACTCTAATGATCAGTTCTGTTCGGCTGTTGGGTGCACGTATGGATCCACCTGGTCTTACTGCAATTATTTTAAATTAAAAATGCACAAGATGGAAGCTGAGGCTGCAGTTCATACTTTCAAGATGGTATGATGGAAGAGTGACCTGGAGGGAGAGGAAATGAGACGCCGACAGATGGGATCCTCGCAGGCCCTAGGGTTACAAGCTGCACTTAAAAAAATTATTTGCTAGAGGGAGGCCATTGATTGCAAAGTACCTCTTGAATATCCCTTTGTAATCACACCTATGACAGAGCATTTCCACGCACCACATTGAGTCAAACTAATAGTATGCCGGCAGCATCGCATCACCTTGAAGGACAGGCTTGAGTGCGCTTTGTGCAACCGCAGTGAGCGCAAGACAGCCTGTCTGGCAGAGGCAAAGAACGCTGAAGCCTTGTATTCCTTTTCGGTGCTGAAGATGATTATTTGTTGTGTTGGATGAGCAAAGCATGAGAATCGGAACCCTAGCTAGCTACCTAGCTAGTAGCGTTAGGGTGAGTCACCAATAGTCCTGTGAGAAAGTTGTTCTGGAGGAGACCGCTTCGGCCGCAGTGATATGACTGCACAGACTGTGCTGAATGAATCGAAGTTGCACTGATGTGACAAAAATCAGACTGTTGCATCAATCCGAGGTACTGAACTGGCAGGCATGCCCAATCTGCCACTTGTGAGCCATTCGACACGTTCGGTTTTGTTACAATGGCGACCGTCATCACAGCCTTGCCGGACAAGCCATCGTAGGCAACAGGTGTGGATGCTTCATCTGGCTCGTAACCAGTTGTTGTGCATTTCAGGGGGCATGGCATGTGCAACGGCAAGCTGCACAACTGCAATCAAGGCTCTCCAAATCCATTTTTGTTCTAGCATTGATTTATAGAGCGTTTAAAGTCGTTATGGATTGTGTCTCCTGTATTTTGTGGCAGTTTGTCCTTAGGTGGTCAGCGCTAAGGTCACACAGATTGACCAATCAGTGATTACGGTCGAGCAGCTGTTGGCAGAGAACAGAGCGCTTCGGCAAGCGCTATCCCGGGTGCAAGGGGTGCCTGCTGGAGAGGTAAGGCTTTCAGATAATGGCTACTGGAATTCTCAAGCACCAATTGTCCAGGGGCTGATGTCTATGATCCATATTGCCCACAAGGCAATGCATTTTCTTGCTTATAGACCACGCCGCTGTGTTCAGGTGCGATTTGATCTGGTGGATGAGGAGGCTGTATCAGGTGACAGCGCAGCAGCGAGTGCCCCAGCGGATGCAGCAGCACAACAGCCAGCCGGGCGCTCAGTAACCACTGCTCCGGCGCCAAAGGAGGTGACTTTGGAGGTCATTGAAGGGGCCATCAGCTGGCCGCAGCCCCAGGAAGAAGCCTTCTGGGAGCGACCACCCCAATCCGAGGCTGTGTCACTCGGTGAATTCTCTGAACGCCTTGTTGGGGAACTGTCTTGCCACTGCCTCTCGCTCTTATACTAAGATCAAGAAGAGCAGGGTTTGATTTGGGCAAACCGTGAAAAGGCGTGTTTGGAGCAAAGGGACAGGTAAGGACAAGAAGTGATGAGGAGCTGTGGCATGCAGGCGCCTCCAGCTCTGGGCCAGTGGTGAGAGATCAGAGGTCGCTGCATGTGGTGCACATGACAGCGGAGATGGCGCCCATTGCAAAGGTATACCCATACCTTCTAGCCCAAGTTTGAGTTGCGCTACTCTCAGAGTTAACCCCTTCACTGAAACTTTCCCAAAACAAAGAGTGTACAAGTCAAGATCCTGGTCTCTTGTTTGGCAACCTGAAATCCAAGACTTCATCTTTCTCTTTGTTGCCGCCTTTCCAGTGTTCTTAGACACAATCTTCGATTTTTGGCTCTAACTTTCCAGAATCGACACGAGTTCTAAGGATACTCACCAAAGAAGGAGCTTTTTCGCTGTGTAGTGGGACCTTGAGGGTCTCCACACTTCTTGAGCCCTTTACCATAGATGACTCATTCTCATGGCTACCTTACTTTCATGACTAATGGGTATGTGGGCGCTTACGTGAGCCTGATGACTGAGGGCCAGGTGGGCGGCCTGGGGGATGTGGTGACGGGGCTTGCGCGCGCATGCTTAAGCCGCGGCCATAATCTGGAAGTCATGCTGCCCTTCTACGAGTCGCTGCCCAAAGACCAGATCGAGGACCTGCAGCACGACCGCGACTTTAACTGTCCCAAGGTGACTTGCCTGGGCAGTTTTTCTTGTTTGGGTGACCACCAGCACCTTTGTTAGAAAGGTTGAAGATGTGATCAGCACTGAGAAAACCAACACATTTGATCAGCCTTTTGGCTGGTAAAAAATGGTGTTTCCCTTTTTCAGTGCTGCAGCCTGCTCCTTTCATCCCTGCCCTGCTGCAGACATAAAGGGATTCAGCGCAGTGCTGAAGAATTCTAGAAAACGAGTTCTCATGCGGGAATTCAACCTGTTCCTCTTAAGTCTGACATCCTACAGACAAAAGAAAGAATATTGCAGTCATGAACAAGTGTCGAAGCCGTATTCTCAGGCCTTTTGCTTAGACAGAACTCTGCAGTGCCTTGTAGACAAGCTTCTCCAACGAGATAAGCACTTCCAATGCCATACTTTTACGGGCGCTTTCCTGGCCTAGTACTGGCTCAACCTGCCTCATCTGACTCATCTGTCTTATCCTGACTTATCTTAAAAGATCCACTCTTCTGCAGGGGCGGGTATGGGATGGAAAGATGCAGCCAGGCAGCCTGCGCACGAGCGTCTTCCGGGGGAAGATTGACGGCATACCTGTGCTGCTGCTGCGGCCAGATTGGGGCGCATGCAACATCTTCCGGGGCGGGCGCATCTATGGCGGCAGCTACAATGAACTTGAGGCCTACCTGTACTTCTCCAGGTTCTGTATTGCTCCATCATGAGCAAGCACAATGCAAGTTGATGTATAGTGAGAATCAGAGCAATGCATGCTCTCTTTTCAATGATACAAGACACATGTTAATAGACTTGCCTTAAAGGGCTCAGAACCGGGATTGAGGATGATTGCCAATGCCTAGGGAGCCCTTTTTCAACTGTCTGCTTTCTTTGAGCATTTGTCAAACCTGACCAACCCTGCGCGTTCGGCAAAAGTGACCTTGCTTGTTGTGGTGCGTGGCCTTCTGTGGTGGCGCTACAGCCCACATTGCAACAAGCACCATGGGATAAAGGAGGAGAGTGGCTATGAAAGGACAGGTCCTGGTGTGCAAGTGTCCAACATGAACGACCTCTTCAGGAGCGTTGCATGCTGCAGGGCTTGTTTGGAGTTCTTGAAGATTTCCGGGCGCCAACCAGAGATCATACATGCGCATGAGTGGCAGCTGTCTGCCGTGCCCATGCTCTACTGGTGCGCGCCCAGTGAAATTGTCACCTCTCGTCTGCTTTAAAACTCAACCTGCCTTTCTGTGTATGAACATGATCCCAATACACCTGCTTGTTGCCTGAACAAAGGCTAGAGAAACGCTGGCTTGTGGACACACTGGTGGTTTTGGCGGGGCTGTGCTCAAATGAGGGATTCTTGGAGGTAGATGGATGCTGGTGTGAATATGTTACAGGGATGTGTACCATGCAAGCGGGCTGTCGCGGCCGCGAGTGATGCTGACCATCCACAACATGGACAACAGCGGAGAGTGCCGCCAGGACGAATTCGCCTACACCGGTGCGCTCTATATTTCGGATTTGAAATAAGAAATTTTACTCAAGTTCAAAATCAAAAATTCCTTCTAGAATGTCTAGCACCGCGCGTACACCGTGAGTCATCTCTGCTTGGCGCTCGCACTGCCTTGCATGTCGTCTCCTGTAAAATGTACTGCAGCCTGCATGCACGGAACATACGGAGCCAGATTATTTTTTCAGAGCATCGGATTCAAGATATAGCAAACTGTGCGTGGCTTATGCTTGGAGCATGGTACGCCGGTGATGGCCTCGGAGCTCTAGCACGCAATTATCTTTTGGTAAAGTATTACTGCGCCTGACTCACATGCACCATTATATAGTAGCAAAGTGTCCGCAGTGAGTGCGTTAGGGATGCCTTGGACCTGACATGCAATTGGTAGAGAAAATGAAGACAGGGAAGGCTGGAGGGGAATTTATCGAGAGGCTGCTGCAAGGCACCTAGCCCTAAGGGCTGGACCAAGCGTGAATGAATAGTAAGTGTTCACAGGCAGGGGATTTCTCGCTGAAGACTTTATGGTTGATGTTGCAGGGATGCCGGGAGAGGCGTTTGCTACGGTGGACAAAGCTCTGGATGAGCGCACCATCGGCCACAACCCGGAGCGCCTCTGCCTCATGAAGGTGCGCCAAAAAAGACTGTTGATTTGAAAAGAGGAGGCACCAATCTACCGCGTCTCCGGCAAGTATGATTGACAGCATGCTAGCATTTTCAATTCTGCAAGCCTTGTAATGTTCAAAACGTGAATCAGTTTAAGGAGGGAATACTTCAAAGCCTCGCATGTGTTGCTGAAATAGACTGCTGAGTTTGGTAGACTGCCAGCAACGGCACTTGAGAGTGAAAGCCTGGGCTGCGGGGTGTCTTTGTGCTCGGCAACAAATACTTGGGCATGTGATATGGCGCAGGGTGGCATCATTTACTCGAATGCGGTCACAACGGTGTCGCCAACGTATGCAAGAGAGGCGTTGGAGGGCGGTGCGGCAGGCTGGCTGAGGTCAACGCTGGCCAAACCCGACGTGCGCGGCAAATTCAAGGTGACATGCCGCACTTTGCAGCATTGTAGAGGCCGCTGGCATGGATGCCCGGGGCATGCACTCATGCAGGCACCTTCTCATGTGGTTCCTACTGTTTCTGGATTGTCAAATCATCCATAGTGGGAGTGCCCTCTGCATCTCCTGGGTGCAATCCTGCAATGCATATCCGCAAGAATACTGAGATGCATGAGCATGAGGATGCCTGAGCTTGCATGCCAAGCCATCCTGACGCCCTTTTTTTGCAGCCCCTGAGCTCAGGGACAGTGCAGTGAGTTGTGCACCCCTTATCACCACCAAATTTCTTCCTTTCCTTCCATAAAGAAAAGGTTCAGTAACCCATTCCATGCTCCTGCAGGAGTTCTGGCATATCAAGCTACATTCTTTTCAGGTGGTGTCACTGCAGAATCTGTAGAATTAAGTATGGTGAATTTTACAGTAATCCGGCTGTTGCGCGCAGGGGTTGCTGAACGGCATCGACACAGCGCTGTGGGATCCGGCGACGGATCCGCTCATCCCGGCGCCCTACACCCCCGAGCGGATGGAGGGCAAGGAGCTGTGCAAGCGCTACCTGCAGCAGGGGCTGGGACTCGACGTTTCTTCCGACAAACCCATCGTCGCCTGCATCACCCGCCTCGTGCCCCAGAAGGTGGGGAACCAACCCTGATCTGCTTTGTGCTGATGTGAGATCACTGAATGACCTCATCTCGGTGTGCATCTCGGCAACTTAGCTCCAATTGGAAGATGATGTCTTTTGGTCGCCATAATATCAGCTCAGATCACTGATTTGTGAATCATGACTTGATGCATGTTCAACAAATGGTTTGCTGCAAAGCAATGCATCTCAATCCTGTACCCCAGAATACTTGCAGGAGCACCAGGCCTGACTATAACTTTGTGATGATCGGGCCCTACTCAGCAAGATGACTAGCGCATGCTCACTCTTGTGCGGGTGAGTGTCAGGGGTGAATTGAGCTATGTGCCGCCACGCAGGGCATACACCTGATTAGGCACGCGGTGTACCGGACGGCTGAGCTGGGCGGCCAGTTCCTGCTGCTGGGCAGCGGCCACGCGGACGGCGACTTTCGAGCCATGGCCGCCCAAGACTTCAAGGACTCCCCCGACGTCCGCCTCATGGTGCGCTCAATTCAATGGTGCTCATCTCTCCTTTTTGTCTTGTTCCTCTCTTTCCTGCCATATGCTATGGCTGCCTCATCAGCGCGGACGGAGACTGTGCTGACGCACATTCTTCTTAAATATCATGAGATCCCGTGGTCCTGTGATGTCTCTCATATAATTGAGGAATACACCTAATTGTTGCTTGATTGGACCCTTGATGCATCTTGTCTGGCTGCTACATGTCTGCTAGCCAGCCTGGATGCCCCTAATGCGGCTACCTTTGCATTTAGGGAGCTGCGTCTGCATGTGCAAGCCAGTGACAGAAAGTCGTTTACCTGGGCTTTCAGAACCGATCCCAGGGGGGATAATGGTGGGATGGCCAGATAAGCTCATGCTTCTGTTTGCTGATGGAGGTCTGGTGTTCCAGGAATATGCTGCCCTTCTGCCAGCAAAATATGCTAGGCCACAGTGATATATTTGGCGTTTACTTAGAGGCACGATGCTGTCTGGGCCACCCTGTGAAGCACTATCCTCCTGCGGGAGTGCTTGCATCACTAATCAGCAAAGTTTGTCCTAGGTATGCGTCCTTGACGCGTACTGGAGAGCGTGCGACTGGCATGCAATGATGAGCCGAGGGATTTCTCCTTGTAACGCCTGTGATATAGCCATAACATGTGAGCTGCACAAAAGTGCCATTGACCGTAGTAAGGCCTCCTCACCATCTAAGAGCCAAGAGCCAGAAGCCAAGCGATATTGTGGCATTTACTTGCGAATTGCAGGAGAATACTGAAGGACCGGATGCTGTGAATGTTGCAATACTGGTGATGAAGAAGTCCTCTCAAAGTTCTTGCTGTGCCACGCGGCTGCAGGTGATGTACAGCGAGGAGCTGGCGCACCTGATGTACGCGGCGGCCGACATGGTGCTCGTGCCCTCGCTCTTCGAGCCCTGCGGCCTCACGCAGCTGGTGGCCATGCGCTACGGAGCTGTCCCCATCGTGCGTTCCACCGGGGGGCTCGCCGACACCGTCACTGACGTGGATGATGGTAGGCGTGCGATCATCGCCTGCCCAATTACCCCGTCCTCCCGAAAAATTTTGTTCCATGACAAGGCACTGTTTTGCCAGGGCTTGCAAAGGAGTGTTCCTCTCTATGCCGCAACTACGTTACACCCTCTCTTATCTTTCTGGCTGCGCGGTTTTCCACTTTAGCCTCAGAAGCACTCTGCCATGATCTGAGGCTGGAAGTTGAGCACTGCTGTTACAGATTGTGGGGCCTTTTGTGCATGCAAGGGTGCCACTGTATTTCGCCAGCTGGGAACTTCATTGCTTGATGATCAAGTATCTCCCGTGTGAGTGTCTTCGATCGTTTTAGAGAGGATGAGTGGTGTGCAGGGTCGGCGGAGGGCAACGGGTACAGCTTCAGCGGCATGGACAACGCTTCTCTCAACACGGCCCTCGACCGGGCCATGCAGACCTTCAGGTGTGCAGCTTATTCCCCTTCGTGCAGCTTTGCATAGGGGGTACTTGTAGTCTATAGAGAAGGAGGAATGCAGACATCATGGCAGAGCAAGCGCAAGCAAGATGCGGGGGAAGGGCTGCCTCGCAAGTGCACGTCATGCAACAACAACACAATGATCCTCTTGATTACCCCCGGCTTCGCAGCAGCTGCAGTGCAGCTTGACCACTGACAGCAGGCATTTGCAAGATGTAAGTTGCTTACACAGTCTTGACCTGCTTGTCATTCTACTGTGCAAATTAGCAATGGCCCGAGTCCAACAGCTCATAGAAACGAGGGCAAATTCAACACGTAACAATATTATATTGATATTTTGATCAGGGACGACAGGGAACGATGGACGGATCTGTCAAGGCGGAACATGAGAATAGACTGGTCCTGGGAGAAGTCTGCCGGATCTTATGTGGATATTTACAACCAGCTGGCTTCCTATTAATCACTGTTTTTTGGCCGGAACAGTGAGCCTGGATTTTGTGTATGCCAGGAGCTTTTCCAAAATGAGAGGGCTTACATTGAATTGAAATGTAAGCCCTCTCAGTCAAAACCCTTGGATTGAACATGACAGCTAAATATCTTGCCATGATGCTGCGGCTGCAGTGGCAGCGCTGGCATGCAACATTTCAACTTGGTTGCACTTGCAAAGAATACATCTTGTTCCTGCATCTCAATGAAACGTGCCTTTAGGAAAGGGACATCATAGAAATTGCGACCAAAAGCGTTCAGGCATTTCTGAAGTTCCCTCCTGCTGATGTCAGCATGGTTTCACAGCAATTTGGCCTGGCAAATCAGGCAACAGTGGGGGTCAGCAGCACTGCATTACATTTGAAGGATCTTTGATTCACTAGTGTCGTCACTTGTCCTTCTACTATATATTTCAGTGTGTTTGTAACTCACAACGATGTGCACACTTTACAGAAGGCCAGGCTTCGGTTTGGGCCTGCGTCCTTCTTTTTCAAGGCTGGTCGCTGCTGCTCTGATTGTTGCCTTGGCCGTTCAGGTGCGAAAAGAATCATCATCGCAAATTTTCTAAAATCATTTCCAGTGACGCACACCCATCCTTGCCACGAAGCAGGCGTCCCATGTAACCGTCGTAGGATAACGCTTGTACGGCCATCGTGGGCGTGCCGAGGAGCTTTGAGCGACTGGGATCAACGTATATGCGAAATAACACTGCTTAAATAATTATAAATCCTCTTTGCTGCAAGATCGTGTGTAGATCGTCGATCAATTGACTAAATCTTGCCCATCTTGAAAAAGTGCCATGCACTGCGCACAGGGCGCACACGCGCAGGAGAAGAGCGGTCTTCTTGTCACATGCCCCATGCAGACGTCAACTTCGGTCCAAAGTCTCAGCATCAAGAGCCTTGAGCCCCTCAGTCAGCACATCGCATCAGCCACGGACTTCGTGGCCTGGCTGTACCCCCAAGCACCCAAGGGCACTCTGCGCTGCAGCCCACAAAACCTGGTCGACTTTACGCCTGGTACGGTCCTCGATCCCTTTATGGGCGTTGTAACTTGCAGATAGCCAATCACTTTTGCCAGACTGTGAGAGAAACTTGTGCCTCTCGCAGCCAGCGTGGCACGGTTTGGCAACTGGCAATGCCTGAAGTAGAGCTGAAAGAAAGTAAGATCTGGAGGATAGTATAGATGTGCAGCTGCTACCTGCTTGCAGGCAGTCCCTTGAGCATACCTGGAGGCAGCAGATCGATGGTGGTGTATGGGGACGGCTCCCTTAATGTCACTTCTGGCGGTCAGACCTCCCAGATCCCGATGCCCCTGGACTCCACGGTGGGCACCAACTCAGTTTCCTTCGTTTTGTAAGATGCACTACATGCTTGCCACACTGCAGCGCGCTCCAATTGGGACAGCACCTTGCATACTGCTTGTGTGAGGTCATTTATTTGGTGAAGTTCACCACCAGATGAAGTGGTGAAGTAAATGAATATTTTGTTCAGACATTATTTCATGCCCTCTTTGACAACCCAAGACCTTGCCGGCAGGCAGCGCGGCAGCGCCAACCGCCTGTTGGGCATTCGCCATTGGGCCAGCAGAACAGGGCATCCCCAACTTTGCTAGGGAGCTGCCCATGCATGCAACCAGGATACTACTGCACATCCAATCAATCCTGGAAAATAGTGCTAATCTCCTGGGACATGTCGTGCGCAGGTGGAAGCGTGCCGGTTGGGGATGCTGTACCTGGTGAATGTGGTGGGCAAGGACGGCAGCGTGCTCAGCGAAGTCGCCTTCAACAGCCAGACCGGCTGCATCGGCGCTAACACCGTCCAGGTGGCTGCAAAATGACCCATCTGGCACCGCACTCTGCAAAATGCTTTTCCAAAATGCCTTTGCAAAATTGAGGCCGTGCTGTGCCCTGCATTAACAACACCCTGCCACCTTGTCATGCAAGAGGGCATGACAAGCATCGGATTAAATACACCTGAGGGATTCAGGTAGCTGCCTAGAGCTCATCCAGGATGTATATGCAAACAACATCCCATTCATGTTGCCGGACGTCACTGTCCATTGCTTTTCGTCTCGTACAGAGACATGCAAGCAACAATATGACTGGCAAAGAAAACACCTGGCACGGTTTGTTAGACCCTATTTATACAGAGCACGGCACAAGATGATATGTGCAAGGGGGTAGTCGTGAAAAGCAGTTGCTCGGCGGCTTCTTGATCAGATACCGCATGTTGCGACAGGTGGCAAGCCTGCAGGGAGGCACCTCGGCCGACACAACCTCCGACACGGCCTATGCAACCCAGGCAGGCATCCCACTGCCGGCAGGATACACTCCGCCGGCCGCCGACTCAGCCACGCCTGCGGTGAACCCCAATTTCTGCCTGGGCCAGGACCCCGGATTCTCAAATGGCCTCTCCACATCCTTCTATGGCCACAGCGTTGGCAAGGGGCAGTTTGACACGCAGAACCCCACCTTCCAGAGGCGCGTGCCCCTCTGTAGAAACCCTGTGAAGCTCTACAATTCAAACCATCCTCGTGTTGACAACAAACTGCTCAGGAAGCCATTGCATTGTACGTAATCGTTGGTCACAAATTGCAGAAGGCAATGCATTTTTGCATGCAGTATATGGTGTCCTTGCGCAAGTGGACAAGGAACCTAGCAAGTCTTGCTTGTGCAGCTCAGCACAAAGTTGCATGGGGACGATGACACGCAGCAAACCTGCCTAGCACTCATGTTCTCTACGAGCACTCTTTGGCTCGGTGATCAGCAAATCTGCTTGAGAGTGATACTGATGATGATGGGCTGCTCTTTGACTCTCGTGCAGGTGCGACTGCCCCAACCACAAGACCGTGAATGGCTCATGGCCGGGCTACCCAGCACTGCCGCAGGGTAGCTTCATCGATTCCTACGGAGTGCGCATTTTTCACTCCTCTTCAGATGGAGTACACACTGTGACTGTCATGATTGACCTGTGCTCACGCCATTGAAGTACGGCAGAACTGTTCATGTAGCGTATCATAATCGCCCTGTTCGAGTTTAATGAAAGCTCGCCTGACATTTCTTGGAGCAGCTTGCTGTTCAGCACTTTTTACAGAGGCCGTTTGCTGCAAAGAAGCACCATCGATTGTCGATTGATCTTTGAGCCCAGCTACAAGCAGATACTAACAGATGCATGCAGACCAGCCACCACTTGTACCAATCTATGTGCACCATCAGATGATGCAAATTGGATCCAGTGAAGACTGCTGGATAGGCCTTATGCCCAACTGTTACCTGCCTTTTTAAGAAATCTACTGTCTCAGGGAGAGAATCCGTAGCTGCCGAGGGGGGGGAAACATATTCAACAGCACAACAGCGATGCTGCAGATGTCAAGTTGAAGCGGCTGTGCTGTGTCAGGTGCGCATGGTGGGTGAGTTCCTGGTGACGCGGCCGGAGGACGGTGTAGTGGGGGAGACGCCAGAGCTCTTCCCGGCAGCGTCCGACTACCACCTGGTCTGCCTGCAGCACGACGACTCCGCGGAAATGATCATCGACGGTGCTCACTCCCCCTCTCTGTCGCCTCCACGGTAACAACAGGTCGGACCGCGTCCATGCACAGAAGTGCTTGCCTACCCTGCACTGCTTGGCAGCCATTGAGGCCTCTGTCAAGTACAGCTGCACTGCTGTCCCTGTCATCATCTCAGAAACATTCCAGAAGAAAATGGACAAAAGTCAAAGCATCTGCAGTAGGGCAAAAATTGCCCTGCATCAGGGCTCATTTGACACCACCTGAAAACTTGTTTGTGGCGGGGAGTGCAGGAGCATGCTGGTGCATACAGCCAAATCAATCCCAATTGGGATGTGCATGGAAAGCGTTGCCTTATTCACTTACCTGTGCAGGGGTCAAAGCAAAGCAGTAACCAGCAGGGGCTTTGCCCCCGCCTGCTCTCTCCATGCAGACAGAAGTCTCGGGCAACACTGATCCAAGAGAAATGTGCGCTGTGCGCAGGCAACTCGTACTACTCGTCGGAGTCCAACACGAGCACGGCGGCGGGCTTCAAGCAGTACTGCGTGCCAGTCCCCCTGGCGCCCGGCTGGCACGGCCTCGAGCTGCGCTACTCCAAGGCGCCCCTTGACTGCACCTCCGTTTTCCGATTCTTCGTTGTCGACGCCGAGCAGGCGCGCATTACATGCATTAGCTGCTGATCAGTTGGTCTCTGTGCTGCAGAGACTTTTGCAGTGTTACTCTGTTTTCGCTTATGCACTTGTTGGGATCATATTCCTGGCAAGAGTACTGTCATTATGATAACAACAGCTTCGTTTAATCTTAGAAACCCTTTCTTGGACCTTGTGCTTAGTGCAAGCTGGGGCAGCAAGCATAAATCAGGGCTTAGATGGCAGCTGAGTAGATCCTTGATGACAGAATGGCCTTGTCACCATAAAGGTGAATCCCATGAGTATTATTATTGTCTTAGTTTTGTTCTTGCCTTCGGTCTTATGAGGAGTTGCCAAAAGCCTCACAAAAAACGCAGAAGTGTAACATGCCAGGATCAAGGCAAAGACAACATGCAGGATCGTACATTGCATGTGGCAATTGTTTGCTAGCTATGCTTGTTGTCAAGCATATGAGATGAGGAACCCAAGATGATCAGATCATGTGCGTGGGTGCAGGTGGAGACAGTCTACACCAGCGGGGTTGCCTCCAACCAGATCCTCTGGAAGGTGTGTTCCTGTCGTCATCCTGAAGCTCAGCATTGGCATGTGCTAAATACTCTGCCTGAGAGCGTGGGTGGCATCATCGGCAACAGTGAAAGCAATTGACACAATCGTAACTGAAGTGCATGATAAAATCCTGACTGGCCGCCAATGTGAGACTCTCCTTGCATTGCAGGGGCAAGGCAAGTGCTGCACCGGGGGGTCCGGGACCCCCGGCTGCATGGCGCCCCTGGACTGCTGCAAGTTCCGCAACACCGGTTGCACAGTCCCCCCGCCGCAGCTAGCTCCCGCACCCGCCCCTCTCGTCGCCCCTCTGCTCATCGCTCCCGCCCCCGCGCCTATCATCATTGAGACCCCCGCCCCGGCTCCAATCGTCATAGAGACCCCTGCGCCCGCCCCCATTATCATAGAGACCCCTGCACCGGCGCCGTTCGTTTATGAGCCCCCGGCACCCGCGCCGGTGCCTATTGAGCCGCTGGCGTCGCCGGCCGCCGTGAAAGATGTGTTCCTGACGCGAAAACGTGTCGTGACCACGGCAGCGCGTGTTCCTGTGCCGGCACCTGCACCTGCGCCGACGTGAGCAGTGCATTGTCCTTTTTGATGGAACAATTCGCGTACATCATGTTCACACAAGCGGCTCTTTGCTACGGTGAATTTGATTTGTCGCGTTCTCTGTGTCATGCATGCAAGGATCTTATGAGGTGCAAACAGGAGGCTGAGGTGGCGTGTGCGCAGGTGTTCTCCCATCTGCCAGTTGTACGCTGTGGACATGGCTTTCTGCGGTGGCGAGGGGCTGGTCACTTCCAAGGCGACTGCCACCTTCATCATGGTCTGCAGCCAGGTGACACACTGGCAGCCAACGTTTGCAGCTGTCAGGACTATCACACTGAAAGTGAAAGGCATTGTGGCTTACAGGGCGGAAGTCAATCCTTTTCTTATATAGCCTTGACATGTATGAGGCAACTGCGAAAGAGTGTTCTGCTCACATCGTGCGCTCATGTTGCAGGCGCTGTCAGTGTGCGGGGACTGTTTTGAGTTGACTGGGCCAGCGAACACCACCATCTCATTCTTTGACTATGGTGCAAGCACAACGACCACATACCAGCTGCAGCTATCCTGGGACCCCGCCTACCTTGGCCCAATCACTCTTGCTATAGTGCCTCCTGTCAGGTGTGTAATAATCCCAGCTCGGCGCATTTGTCTGCTCTTGTGTGTGTCTGACCTTGCACGCATCTGGCAAGGCCTTCTCTGGTTTGCCCTTCGTGCTTGCTGAAATGCTTCGCTCTGAAATGGGCATGTTTGAATAGTAAGTTCCCACTCAGAATGTTTTCTGTGACCCCAAATGTTGCGGCATTGCTCAGTGTTTTCTAGAGTGTTGTGCAGGGCAAGCTCGTCCTGCTCACTGCTGCAGAACACCACAAGCGCTAGCTGCCGAGCAGTCAACCCTGTGCAATTCGTGGCAAAGGAGGCCGTGCAAGTACAGGCTGTGGCATATAAAGTCCTCACGCAATGAAGAGATCTATTCACCCATTGTGCCCCTGAGCACTGTTTGGTGACATTGCTATTTTCTAATCAGCAGCAGCTCAGTGAGTTGGATTGACCGCAGTGCTGCTGTCAATAGGAAGGAGCTCTTGTGGCCAGACTTCCAAGCTTGAGCTGGAACTGGTGTACAATAGAGGCAGGCAATGAATCGTGTGGTGTGAACAAAGGCCTGATTATGGGCCAGTCTATTGTGAATGAATGAATGAACCAGTGCCCAGCTGAAACGGAGACTCCAGTAAGCGTCAGAAATGTGCATTGGAGGGTTCATGTGAGCCAAGCTCTGTGAAGCAAAGGCTGATCTGGATACCAGTTGAGATATTTTCCAAGCAGGTCACTGGACTGTACATTTATATTTTGAGCCCTACATGCACATCCACTTGAATGAAACCATTTGGACATGATATGTCATCATATATTGCACCTATCCACGACTGTGGTGACCTGAACCTTACACAATAGATAAGGTGGCCACCCGGGCGCACCGCCCGGGTGGCCACCATGCTAATCACTGCACCAGACCATCTCACACAGACGGGACCCATTGCTAAGCTCTGCGTTGATGCAGATGTCGCTATCATGAGACCCTGTTGGAAGGGCAGAAAACCCACTAAGTTTTTAGGGCTCAAACATATTCACAAATGTCAGTGGAAATCTCATGCCACGGCCACGGTGGAATTCTGATTAGGCGTCATAGCAGCCAGGTATGCTCCAAGTCGCGGGGCAACCGCTGGGTAGACCTCAAGAGGCAAGTATAAGACATTGCTTGCAGCGCTCCTGGGCCATAGTGGCGGAGCACCGGGCAGTACTGCGGGCTCTGGAGTCTGACAGCTGGGCAGCGCTAACACCTACTGCGGAGACTCTGCTCGCCAGGCAGAAGGCTCACAGTCTGTTGCAGGCGCTCAACACCGAGGCAGCGAGGCAAGGGGCAGCGAAGGGCGCTGCTGTGCAGGCAGGGATCGTGTGGCAATTTGAGAGCAAGCAGTCCACATTGTGCATCTACTTCCTGTCCAAGGAGAAGCTGGGCCGCACGGAGCTGCAGGCGTTACCAACTGGATCAGCATCCGACAGCCCATGGGTGATTCTAGACCACCCAGCAGGGCGTGGGTGGCGGATGTGCTGCGAGCCTGCTACAATGGAGAGTCCGCTGCGGGCCTCTTTGCGGCGCAGTCGGTCACACAGGCAGCCCAGGATGAGCGCTGCACAAGGCTTTGGACAGTCACCTCTCCCCAGAGGCATCATTATAAGCAGCAAGGGAAAAGAGGGAGAGCGAGGCGACGGTGCAGTGCTTGAGACCGCTGTCATCAGCCTGCCGCGCAGCAAGGCACCTGAGCTGAATTGCATACCGTACGAGTTCTGACTTCGCTTCTTTCCCGTGCTGGAGCGGGCGCTTCTGGCCCGTCCTGGAGCTGGATCTTGCAAACATGCTGGAGGAGGCCATCAACAACGGCGCTTGTCGGGCGTTGCCGCCGTCGCTGATACAGGGCCATATTCCTATCCTGTGCAAAAGAAGTGGGGTAGCCAGGGATTTAATCCTTCCAGATAAAGGTCCATCACGTTGTAAACCACGGACAATGCGGCAGCGTCGGGGATCGCCAGCCGGATTGGGTCGCTGCTACACCATGTTGTGGATGCCACCCAAACAGGCTTCCTCCCGAACGCTAGATTGGGGACTAGCCCACCTGCAGTCCCACCGAACAGCAGCAATGTGGATGATTAAGGGTAAAGGCGATCGCGGAAGGCGAGCTGCTATGCTCCGGGCCCCGCAACATATTAGGAGACTACTCCTGTCCAGTCCAAGCCTGGCCCCAGACTTTCTTTGTCCTCCAGGCAAGGTGCCGCCTGCCTGCATTTGTGAACCCTGACTTCAAATTTCCTTGATGCATAAGGCATACGGATACCGATCAAATCCACCAGTGACAACATAGGATTCCGGGCAGCGCACAGTTTGCCGAAAATCAGCGGGAAGGAAACATGGCCGTGGTGACACTGGCGTTGGCCTCTGCAGAGGTTTTGACATACCCAAAGGCAGACCTCTGCGACTGCCACTGTGGCTCACCCGCCATGGTCCATCCTGGAATGCCTACGTTGGCTGCCAGGGTGGCACCGCCGGCCCGCAGGGAGTGCAGGCAAAATTGCTTCGCAGGCAATTCCACAGCCACAAAAGCCTCCATCACACCCTTGTGCAGGTACTGATAAGAAGGAGTAGTAATATAGGAAGCGACATCCATTGCATGTGCAAGCATACGAGCCATCGAGCTGGGTGACAACACTCCAGCTGCCCTGCCCGAACTGATCATTATTCCTAGATGGAGAACGATCTCCCAGTGCGAATCTTGCCACTTGAGATTACTCACACGAATGTGTGCCAGGTCGTCACATCCAAAGAACATACAGAATTTCTGGACTGACAGCAGCAGCGAGCGACAGATTGCGCAAGCCTGGCATAACGTAGCCCCGAACCGAATCCTCAGCCACACAGTAAGCAGCACAGGAGCCCTTGTGCCAATGGACGGAGGCGTTGCAGCCATGCACGCCTTCCTTCCTCCGGCCGCGCAGCCTGCATTGG
>JADEYI010001075.1_pt1 | contig 24558 bp, 21 predicted proteins | sample 8542331 | NCBI WGS metagenome assembly JADEYI01 (sample SAMN16510988, study PRJNA670497) | mine drainage metagenome | isolation source: biofilm near Copperflume 1 | place: Germany: Marsberg coppermine Kilianstollen | collected 2018-02
ATGCCGACAAACTGATCATCGACTATTCCGTTGGTATGCGCAAAAAGGTGGCCTTTGCCGCAGCTCTGCTGCATCAGCCCCAGGTGCTGTTCCTCGACGAGCCTTTCGAGGGCATCGATCCAGTCAGTTCCCGCGTCATGCGCGATATCCTGTATGACCTGACCCGGCATGGTACAGCTATTTTCTTCTCCTCGCACATCATGGAAGTCGTCGAACGGCTCTGCACACGGGTTGGCATTATCAACCAGGGCGTTCTCGTCGCGGAGGGAACTCTTGATGAATTGCGCGCGAGGGCCAGCGGTGAAGGTAGAGACGAAACATTAGAAGACATCTTCTTGAACGTCATTGGTGTCCAGGAGGAAACTCACAACCTGAGCTGGTTGGATTAAGGAGCACATGACGATGGTGGTACATAGCAATAAACTGCGCTGGCTCATGTGGCTGCGTTTGAGATTGTTCTTTCGCGGAATCAGACGCACCCGTGCCGGGGTGGTAGTTCTGCTATTGCTATTGTTTTTCCTGCTGTTCATTGGAGTAGGAGTATCAAATGTGATATTCACGCTCTTTCACGAGAGTGTCACTGTAGTGAAAGCAGAAGGGATGTATGTAGTATTCACAGGCTTATTGCTTGCCTGGATTGTTCTGCCGCTGCTCTCCTTTTCAACCAATAAGGGTCTGGATGTAAGTAAACTACAGCTTTTCCCCCTTACTCGTCTGGAAGTGATGGCGAGTCTGCTGTTTTCGTCGCTTTTCGGGTGGGGGACGTTTTTCCTGGTGCTGATGATCGGGTCTGTGTCAGCAGCATGGTGGTTGGTTTCACCTGGGTTGGGATTGATGACTATGCTCGTTTCGCTGGTCTTTTACCTGGTGATGGTCAGTATCAGCCAGATGATTATAGCTCTACTGATGCGGACCTTACAGAGTCGGCGCTTTCGCGATCTGAGTATGATTATTATCGCGCTCTTCTCTAGCTCCTATGTTCTGTTTCGCCTTCTCGCTTTGAAATTTAGCAGCCTTCTCAATTTTGGGTATGCCATGCAACACCAGCGTTTCTCGCCCTATTTACAGTGGCTGCCTTCTGGTGTTGCGGCCAGTTCTGTTCGTTACGCGGCACAAGGCAACTGGGGCGCAGCTTTTACCATGTTCGGCCTACTACTAATCATCTGCGGAGTTGTGCTTTACCTTTGGAACCTTCTACTAGAACGGAGCATGACCGCATCCGAGAGTGGCGTTGAACGCTTACGTCGCGCAAAGATGGGCGTGACAATTGCTTCACCAGCAGTGATTACGACCCTCGATCACAAAAGGAAGGCTACAACGCGATCTATGGCTGGCAAAGAGCAAGTCATCAGCAGACCTGCTATCACTGCTCAGACAAAAAAGACGGCGAACGCAGGTAGGCTATTCATCTTTGATCAATTACTGGCACTCATGCAAAAAGAATTGCGCTACTTCTGGCGGGAACCCCGCTTAAAGGCGCGGCTGTTCCAACGCGTCATCTCCATGCTGATTTTGTTATTGCTTCCAGTTCTTAATGCTAAAAACGGAAGCGCTGGAAATTTTATGCTATCCTATCTCCCTTTTGCCTCAGTGATAGTGGTCTTTTTACTGATGCTGATGTTCAGTCAAAACATTCTCGGCATGGAACAGCAGAGCCTATACACCCTTTTACTCTTTCCCATCGATCGGCGACTCCTTCTCTGGGGTAAAAATCTCGCCCTGTTGACCTTAGGTCTGGTCGCATTGATCGTGTTACTGAGTATGTGCGCTGTTGAGGGACAACGAGTTTTGCTTCTCCCTGCAGGCATCATTGGCCTTGCGGGGCTAGGAGTAACATTGGGAACCGGTAACATTACCTCGACGTTTTTTCCACGCTACCAGCCCAAATTGGGGCAGCGAGGCATTACAGCAGTCAACAGCGGCCAGGTGCAGTCGGGCGGTTGCCTGAACGCATTGATGGCATTGGTAATGACTGTAACGACGGTCGTAATGTTGGTTCCTGTTGCCCTGGGTATCGCGCTCCCTTTCATTGTCCATGCAATGTGGATCTGGTTGGCGACGATTCCCTTCTCCCTGGCCTATAGCACGGAACTCTACATAGTCCTGACTAACCTTGCGGCGAAACGCTTGCTCGCCACGGAACCGGAAATCCTGAAACTCACCACACGCGAGTAAATACTCCCTGGAACAAAAAATCGATGAAAAGAGAAGCAGCCCCAGTGGCCTGGGGCTGCTTCTGGTGAGGCTTTGCGTGGACTACATGGCCGGGAAGGTTTCGAATACTGTGATTTGCGCGTCACCCAGCAAGACCGGGCAGGCCTTTGCCAGGGCGACTGCCGCGTCGAGCGAGTCGGCCTTGATAATGGAGTAGCCACTGGCTGTGCCTGCGGGGGCATCGCTGACCGAACCGTTTTTAGAGATGCGTTTTGCGACCGGGGTAAAGGGGTTGCCGCCATCAACGAGGGCGCTGCCGAGTTGGCCGAACCATGCTCCCCAGGCTTCCATGACCTGGGCCTGTTCGGCCTGAGTTTCGGGCATACTGCCGCCGCTATAGAGTAGGACAAAGTTCGCCATTGTTGTTCCTCCTTACAGAAACTCTGAACATTACATACTATACACTTTACACCTGTATCCAATCAGGCGCACTGCCTGCGAGGGCGAGAAACAGGCGGTTGATGATGTTTTACTGAAATTCGCCTGTTTCAACTGCCTCTCAGCAGAAATTGTGAAAGGCGTTCAAATTCGCCCTTCTGGTAATACGACGAATGGTTTCTGGCGGAATCGACAGGGAGGGGGCCAGGGCGACCGCAAGGGTCGCCCCTACCATACACGTATTTGACCCCCAACCCCGATGGTTGATGGAACGCTCCCTATTGCTAACTTGCCAGTAAAAAGCCATCCATCCTATAATGACTATTGTCTTATAGATACTTGTAACATCGGCGAAGCGTAAAACTGGGGTTCAAGCGCACTTTTGCTTATAAGGATGCCTGATGAAACAGAAAAAAATATACGCCAAAGAGTTAGACATTGACCTGTCATCGGGGCGAGAGACGGAGTATTTCAAGTGGTTTCTGGCGTGCCTGTTATTTGGGAAACCTGTACAGCAGGAGGTGGCGAAGAGGGCGGAAATCTTTCTGCGTGATATGGGGCCTGTGCTTGAAAAGTAACAAAGGAGGGCCTGGTTGTTTTATTCAAAGAAACTGGTTGAGGCATTTGCTTATGCTATGTTTCTCCACCAGGATGATAAGAAGATGGGACATCCAATCATGTCTCATGTGCTGGATGTCGTCTCGCTCATTCTCCATTTTGGAGGCGATGAAGATACAGCGATTGCCGGGATGCTGCACGATACAAATGAGCGAACAAAGAAGCCTGTGTTGGGAGAAATCAAGCATAAGTTTAATGCTAATGTGGCGGAGATAGTCAGCGCTTGCTCAGATTCAAAGGACGACTCGTGGAAAGTTCAAAAGCAAAAACGCATCGATTTAGTAGCGAGTGTGGATAAATCGGCGCTGCTTGTACTGGCGTGTGAAGTCTTGAGCAATATTCAACGGCTGCTTTTTCGGCTGCATGGCGCCAAAAACAAAGAACAGGTCTTTTCTTACCTTAAAACCAAGGGAGGAATAGAGGGGAAATTGTGGTACTATCGCGCTTTCGCTGATGCGTTACGCGGGCGTAAGGAATATCCAGAATTAGCGTATGAGCTGCAGATTGCTGTCAGGGAACTGGAAAATTTGATTTACTAAAGAGCTGCTGTTGCTGTTGTTGTGGCATGGTTTGCAACTGTGCTTGATCCTGGTCGCGTTCGTCCATTTCGTAGGCGACAGGGACCCAGTGCGGAGGCTCTACGGGCAATTCGTCAGTGAAGGTCATTTGTGAGGGGGAGATGCGGACGGTGACTGCCAGTTCGCTTTCGGCTTTGCCGCGGTAGACGCCGCGTGTGGGGGGGACATCGGCGTAATCGCGGCCAATGGCGACGCGAATATGGCGTTCGTCGGTGGTGGTGTTATTGGTGGGGTCAAAGCCGACCCAGCCGGGGCCGGGCAGGTAGGCTTCGACCCAGGCGTGCGTGGCTTCGCCGGTGGAACGTTCAGCTCCGCGGCTGTGCTGGTAGAGATAGCCACTGACGTAGCGACTGGGGATGTTGAGACGGCGCGCCAGGGTTAGCATGATATGGGCGTAGTCCTGGCACACGCCTTTGCGCATACGCAGCGCTTCATCGATGGGTGAGTCGACGCGCGTGCTGTTGGGTGTGTATTCGAAGGCGCTGTTGATGGCGCTGTTCAGGTCGCGCATTACGGTCAGTGGGTCGTCGCGCCGTCGCACATCCAGTTCGGCTGCAAGTTCATCGAGCAGGGGGGTGGGAGTGGCGAAGTGACTCGCCATGAGGCTATCCCAGTAGTCGTTGTTGGCTGTGATGGCGTCCAGTTCTTCCCAGGCTTGCGCGTTCAGCGTTTGCGGCAGGGGAGGAGGCGCGGTTATATCGACCAGGGCTTCGGCTGAAATGGTGAGTGAATTGTGGGAGTTGGGAATGTCGAAGTGATGCACGCGGTTGCCGTATTCGCCGCGGTAGGTCAGAATGTGGGCGCGAGGGCTGGTGTGCAGGCGAAAATCGAGGCAGTGCTGGTTGCCCTCACTGCGGGGCTGGATGCGCACTTCCATGATGCTTTCGCTGATGGGCGCGCTGTAGCGGAAGCGTGTGATGTGACGGATAGTGTAATACATGTGATTATCTCCTTTTATGCTTGTAGTGACCAGGGCGGAGGCAGAGCCGCCGCCCGTACCCTGTACGACGCTTTGCCCTGGTCACGCTTGCTCCATGCCGCTGGTGGTAAGGGCGACTTCGATGGGGTAGGCGAAGTAGGTTTGATAGATGCCGTTGTGGATGAGGGCGCACTGGCGCTGGATGTTTTCCAGGTAGTCGTGCATGTTGACGCTCAGGATGTCTTCGATCTGGTCGTAGTCGAGGGTGGCGCGCAGGCGTCCGGCGAGTCGTTCGGCGCGGCCCGCGCTACGCGCTCTGGTGACTTTTGAGATGGCCTGGAGCGCGACTTGCATCATGGCGCAAGAAAAGCGGATCGAACGAGGAAGCTCAGAGTTTAAGAGCAGGAAATCGGCTATGTTTGCCGGGCGAATGGCGGCGGTGTAGACTTTGCAATAGGCTTCGAAAGAGGAACACGAGCGCAGCAGTTCGACCCAGCTCAGGTAGTCGAGCGGTTCGTTATCGTACGCGCTCTGGCCGGTCAGGAAGACTGAGAAGTGTATGTCCAGCAGGGTGGAGGTGGCTGTTGCGCGTTCGAAAAAGCGTCCGACGCGGATGAAGTGCCAGCCTTCGCTGTGGCTCATGGTGGCGTCGGTGATACCCTGGAAGAGGTAGATGCCCTCTTTGACGCTGTTGAGGAATCTATGCGGCTCGGCGTGCCAGATTTGCTCCATACTGGCCTGCTGAACGCGCAGGTAGAGGCGGTTGAGCTGCTCCCACATTTCGGAACTGATGCGCTCGCGCACCTGGCGGGCATTTTCGCGTGCCGCTGCGATACAGGATACGATGGACGAGGTGTTGCTCTCGTCAAAGGTGAGGAGGCGTGTGACACTGTAGGCGTCTATTTCACCGTCCGGGGCGAGTGTGCGCAGACTGAGCAGGAGTCGCTGCCAGCGCAGGTTTTCATCACTAGCCTGATCGAGCATGGAGTTGAGATGAACGTCGATGAGACGAGCGGTGTGTTCCGCCCGTTCAAGGTAGCGGCTCAGCCAGTAGAGACTTTCGGCGACACGAGAAAGCATAATTATACCTCACTATTTGTTGCATATTAGAAAACGAGGACGCCCACACGGGTCCTTAATGAATATTGACATCGAAAGGAGCAATAGGGTAAAGGGGTCGTTTCCTGTAGGGACAAGGGGTGGGGAAGGGTGGATGCGGGGGCCTTGTGCTTGTCCTCGTCGGGCTACGACCATCCAGCCTCACGGAACCCAACGGAATCATGCTGCTACGAGGACAAGCACAAGGCCCCCACCCATCCCCTCATCCGCCCCTTGTCCCTACAGGACGAGGACGCCTCTCTATTTCCTTATTCGGTTGTTAAAATTCTTCGGGTTAGAGGACGAGGACGCCCACAAGGGTCCCCGCACCGCATCCACCCCGCCTTTCACCGGGAGGTTTGTTTGAAACGCGCCGATCTCGCCTGTCATCCTGAGCGCAGCGAAGGATCTCTCGTCGGCAGCACGCAGATCCTTCGCTGCGCTCAGGATGACAGCTCTCACTCACTGGCCCTTTCCTAAAAAACTTACGAGTGAAAGATCCACCCCGCCTGCGTCCCTACGGATCGGGGGGGGCTAGCACCCAGGTGTCTTTGCTGCCTCCGCCCTGGGAGGAGTTGACGACGAGGGAGCCGCGTTTGAGGGCGACGCGGGTAAGACCGCCGGGAATGATAGTGACGCGCTCGCCGAAGAGCACAAAGGGGCGGAGATCGACGTGGCGCGGCTCGATTTGATTATCGATGATGCAGGGAGCGCGGGATAGGGCCAGCGTGGGCTGCGCGATGTAGTTGCGCGGGTTGGCGATGACCTGCTGGCGAAACTCTTCGCGCTGCGCGGAGGCGCTGTATGGGCCGATCAACATGCCGTAGCCGCCAGATTCTCCTACCGCTTTGATTACGAGTTCGTCAATGTGTTCGAGGGCGTATGTACGCTGCTTTTCGTCGCTGAGCAGGAGAGTTTCTACGTTGGGCAGGATGGCCTCTTCGCCAAGATAGTAACGGATGATGGCCGGGACGTAGGCGTAGATGGCTTTGTCGTCGGCGACGCCGGTGCCGATGGCGTTGGCGAGCGCGACGTTGCCGGCGCGATAGGCGTTGAGCAGGCCGGGCACGCCCAGGGTGGAGTCGCGCTGGAAGGCGAGGGGGTCAAGGAAGTCGTCATCGATGCGGCGGTAGATCACGTCGATGCGCTTGAGGCCGCCCGTGGTGCGCATATAGACGATGTTATCGTGAACGAGCAGGTCGCGTCCCTCTACCAGTTCGATGCCCATCTGGCGGGCGAGAAAAGCGTGTTCAAAATATGCGGAATTGTAGACGCCGGGTGTGAGCAGGGCGATTACCGGCTCTGGTCGTCCAATGGGGGCCAGGGAGAGCAAGGTGTTGAGCAGGGCCTGTCCATAGTGATCGATGGAGCGGACGCCGTAGCTGCCAAAGAGCGAGGGGAAGGTGCGTTTCATGACACCCCGGTTTGCCAGCATGTAGGAGACGCCGCTGGGCACGCGCAGGTTATCCTCTAAGACGGCGAAACGCCCGTCGGGCAGGCGCACGAGGTCGGTACCATCGACGGCGACGTAGATGTCGTGGGGGACATGCACGCCGAGCATTTCGCGCCGGAAGTGTTTGCAACTATACACGAGCCAGCGAGGGACGACCCCGTCGGCGAGGATGCGCCCATCGTGGTATACGTCTTTAAGAAAAAGATTGAGGGCGGTGATGCGCTGCGTTAAGCCGCGTTCGATGGTTTCCCACTCGTCGCTGGTAATGATGCGCGGCAGTAAGTCGTAGGGCCAGATTCGCTCGGTTCCCTCGTCGTCTCCATATACGGTGAAGGTGATGCCCTGGTTGAGGAAGGCAGTGTTGGCCGCCTGCTGGCGCTGGTAGAGCGTTTCGGCGGGCATTTCCAGCAATCGATGGTAGAGTTCCTGGTAATGAGGGCGCGGTTTGCCATCAGATCCCAGCATCTCGTCGAAGGCAGTATCGAGCGTGTAATGCGAGAAAGGAGGCGGCAAGGTGGGCTGCCCGGTAGTATTCGACGTATCAGGTACGATCATGGGTGTGCTGTTCCTATACTTGTTCTGGTCGACGATACACAAGCGCGCAGTACCGGTTTTCAGGCAGCAATGCCGGGGAGTCTCCGATGAATGGGATATTCGTATAGGGTAAATAGTACCTTGCGATTGATGAGGGTGTCAAGTTTATACGTGATTATCGAGAAGTATGCCAGATCAGGGCCGCACGAGTGCGGCTCTGATCTGGCATACTTCTCGATAATCATGTATAATCGAGGAAGCGTGATCTATAATGGCAGTTAAGACAAGGGAGCGGAGAAACGATGCTGGTCAAAGTTGGGTGCGAATTCCGGTACGAGTCGGCGTGGGCTACACCGGCTGTGATGCAGGTAGAGCCGCGCGCCGATGGGGATTTTCGTCTCCTTCATGAAGAATGGCAGTTTACGCCGTCGCTGGCGCTTCACGCGTACAGGGATATGTATGGCAATACGTGCCGGCGTATGGTGATACCGGCGGGCGAGCAGGTCATCAGTTATGATGCAACCGTTGAGGTTTCGGGGCTGGCGGATGATGTTGCGCTGGACGCGGCGCAGCTTGCGGTGGAAGAGTTGCCCGATGACGTGCTGGTTTATACGTTGCCCAGCCGTTTCTGTCTTTCGGATACGCTTTCGGATATGGCGTGGCAGCAATTTGGGGCTATTGAGGGCGGGTGGGCGCGCGTTCAGGCCATTTGCGACTGGGTGAATGGCACTATCCGCTTCCAGTATGGCACCAGCAACTCGCTGACGACGGCTGCCGATGTGTGCGCGGCGGGGGTGGGCGTGTGCCGCGATTTCGCGCACCTGGCGGTAACGTTTTGCCGCGCGCTCAATATTCCGGCGCGCTATGTGTTCGGCTACCTGCCGGATATCGGTGTGCCGCCACCGGACGCGCCGATGGATTTCTGCGCCTGGATGGAGGTCTACCTGGCGGGACGCTGGTGGACGTTTGACCCGCGCAATAATGAACCGCGCATTGGCCGCGTGCTGATCGGGCGCGGGCGTGACGCGCTGGATGTAGCGATGGTAACGACGTATGGCGCGCCGCGCCTGGCAAAAATGACGGTTTGGGCCGACGAGGTGGCACCTGCTGCCAACGATGCAGGGCGAACGGGTGAGGCACAGGCTTCCTTGCTGAGCGGGGATGGCGAGCAAGGATGAATCAAGAACCGGTAGATATCAAGACTCAAATTGCAGCCCTTGATTTGCTGGATGTTGAGGGGATCGACTGGGAGCGCGTGCAACGCACGGCGTACCTGATTCACCAGCGCTTTCGTTATGAGTACCCCGGCCCCGTGCGCGAGCTTCAGCAGCGTTTGTTGATTGTTCCTCCTGACGTGTACGGAGATCAAAAGTGCATCGTGCATCGCCTGGATGTGTCCGCCGGGGTTGCCGAGACGTTCAACGAGGTTGATGAGTTTGGCAATGCTGTGATAAAGCTGCGCATTCCTTCGATTGAACGCGCTGTTGACTTTGAAGCGTGGATCGTGGTCGAGCGTTTTACGGGTCATGGGCCGCATGTGCTGGCAGGGGATACGCTTAGTGATGCGCGTTACCGCGAGCCGTCGGCGCTGACACAGCCCGATGAGGCGCTGCGCGAGGCCGCGGCGACGCTGTCTGAAGGTATGCAGGGGCAGCCACGCGCGCTGGCGGGGCGTATCAATGACCGGGTACACAACGCGCTTCGTTACACGCATGGCGCGACGGATATTCATACGACTGCTGCGCAGGCGCTGGCGCTGGGGCGTGGGGTTTGCCAGGATTATGCCCATATTATGCTGACGCTGTGCCGGCTGTGCGGGCTGGCGGCGCGTTATGTCTCCGGCCACCTGTTGGGCGAGGGGGGAACACATGCCTGGGTAGAAGTTCTGGTTGACGCGCCCGAACGTCCCGGCGAAGCTATGGCGCTGGCATTTGATCCGACGCATGGCTGCGAGACCAATCTGCATTATATTACTATTGCCGTCGGGCGCGATTATTACGATGTTGCCCCGACATCGGGAACGTTTCAAGCGCCGTATCGCGGACAGCTCACGACAAGCAAGAAGGTGGGGCCAATTTCATTGGAGTATGGCGATGGTGGTTGACTTTTACTGTCATTAAAGGTGGCGATGGAACATTTAGAATTCTGTCCCGTATACTATTGCATAGAAGAGAAAAGGCCGGAATAGTTTTCATTTTAGAGAAAGCACTATATATATATGGCTAGAGCGGTCTTGCAGGAGCAGCAGCGAAGGCTTTTACAGCAGGAACGGCAAATTGCCGGCGAATTACAAACATGCCTGGTCGGTTTTGAAGGCGCGGACGCCTATGCCGCAACGCTGCGCCAGGTGACTGATGCGCTGGATGACCTTTTCCTGCTGGTGATAGTAGGGGAGTTCAACGCGGGCAAATCTGCCTGTATCAACGCTCTTTTACATGAAAATGTGCTGGAGGAAGGGGCTATTCCCACTACCCATGAGATCACGATGGTGCGCTATGGCAGTAAGAATGAACACCATCAACGCGACAAGGCGCTTTTGGAGGTGCTTTACCCGGCTGACTTCTTACAGGATATTAGCATTGTCGATACGCCTGGCGTAAATGCCATTGTGCGCGAGCATGAACGTCTCACCGAGGAATTTATACCGCGCAGCGACCTGATCCTGTTTATTACTTCGGTAGATCGCCCATTTACGCAGAGCGAGCGCCTGTTTATGGAACGTATACGTAACTGGGGGAAAAAAGTGGTGATCGTGCTCAATAAAATCGATATTCTGCAATCGCGGAGCGCGCTGGCTGAAGTCGTGGGTTTTGTGCGCGAAAACTGTAAAAACCTGCTGGGCTTTCAACCGGAGATATTTCCGGTATCGGCGCTGCAAGCGCAACAGGCTCGCACGGCAATTGGACACGAAGCTGTCACCCGTTGGGAGAGCAGTCGTTTTGGCGCGCTGGAAGAATATCTCCTGCGCACACTGGATGAAAGGGAACGGGTGCGTTTGAAGCTGCTCAGCCCGCTGGGCGTCATGCATCGCCTGCTGGCTGAGACACGCAGGTCGGTGGAGCTGCGGGCAAACCTGCTGGCGGAAGATGCGCGCACGGTTTCGACTATCGAGGAGCAACTGGGGCTGTACGCGGAAGATATGAGGCGGGATTTCCAGCACCGGCTGAACGAGATTGAGAATATTGTGCTGGAGATGCGCGAGCGGGGAGATCGCTTTTTTGATACTACGATTCGCCTGGGTCGTCTATTTGATCTAATAAAAACGCAGCGCATACGCGATGAGTTTGAGCAAGAGGTGATTGGAGATAGTTCAACGCGCATTGACGGAGCCGTACAGACGCTGATCGATTGGATGGTAGAGCATGAGCACCGCCTGTGGCAGGATGCGATGGAGTACCTTGATCGCCGCAGCAAGACGAGCGCGCGTCGTGAGGGTGAGATGGTTGGTTCGGTAGGCAGGCAGTTCGATTACAACAGGCGCACGCTGCTCCAATCGGTTGCGCGCACAGCAAACAAGGTGGTTGAAACGTATGACCGGCAGGCCGAAGCCGTAAAGCTTTCGCAGGACCTGCGCACGGCGGTCGCGCAAACCGCGCTTGCCAGCGCGGGCGGCGTCGGCCTGGGAGCAGCGATTGTGGCTATAGCTGGCGCGGCAGCTGCCGCCGATGTGACCGGCATTCTTGCTGGCGTTACGCTGGTAAGCCTGGGGCTGTATATTATCCCATCGCGGCGTAACCGGGCCAAGCGCGGCTTTAGCGATCAAATGCAAGGATTACGCACGCGACTGCATAACGCGATGAACGAACAATTTCACAATGAGCTTACCAGTTCAATCAATCGATTGCAGGACGCTATCGCGCCATATACACGTTTTGTGCGGGCGGAGCAAAAGAAAACAACGGCGATGCAAGGACAACTGATCCACCTGGGCAGCGAGATGACGCGGCTGGGTGATTTAATTGAGCAAGAGTATAAGAGTAAATAAGAGTACTATCTTCGGTATATTGCAGCCTGACCAGACGGCTGCATGAGTTTGCCGGTTGCGCGCCAGACATGTGGAGAGAGTGCCTGTCACCCTGAGCGCAGCGAAGGGTCTGGTTGGCCGAACGAAGAGATCCTTCGCTGCGCTCAGGATGACAGCCAGGGCGCATCTCAAGTCCGCTCACTGGAAGCTACTAACTTCAAAAGTCTGATTGCCCGCCCAAAACACTTGACAATCCAATCATTCTCGTGGTATACATTGTCTAGCACTGAACAACTGAATAGAGCAAAAGCTATGATAGGTCGAGTAACAGATGGTGTTACGTTCAGAGAGTGGGCGGCTGGTGAAAAGCCCATACGGTAAGACGCTGTGAATAAAAGCCTGAAGCTGCGAGAAGAAATCGCATAACGCGAAAGTAGAACTCTGCCGGTTGCCCCCGTGACAGGGCTGGAGTATGTTAGTACTCGACAAGGTTGGTGTCGCGAGGCATCAACAAACATAGGTGGTACCACGAGAGCTATTTTTACCGCTCTTCGTCCTTTGATAGAGGATGAAGGGCGTTTTTGTTTGCCCGAAACGAAGCGGCAAGCGCACGTCAATTTTGAAGGAGGAATGCAAACGATGTCGAATTGTCCCGAATGTGAAGCTGAAGTTACCGTGCAGGGTTTGATGGTTGGCGAGATCATCTATTGCCCCGATTGTAACGCCGAACTAGAAGTGTTGCGGCTGGAACCGCCCGAAGTGGCGCTGGCGCCGCAGGTTGAAGAAGACTGGGGAGAATAATATCATGCGCCTGGCTATTTTGACCTCGCGCATTCGCGTGGAGGAGAAGCTACTGATCGAGGCCCTCAACCGTCGTGGCATTGTCTTCGACATCATCGACGACGGCGAGCTGCTTTTCGACCTGGCGCGGCCAGACGAACGCTGGCGCGGGTATGACGCGGTATTGTGCCGCAGTGTGAGCCAGTCACGCGGGCTGGCAGCCCTGCACGTGCTGGAGCATTGGGGGATGCGCACTTATAACACGGCTGCGGTGACGGCGCTATGCAACGACAAGCTGCTCACGACGCTGGCGCTGCTGCGCGCAGGTGTGCCGACGCCGCGCACGCTGCTGGCCTACGACGCCCGGACGACTGTGCGCGCCATTGAGATGCTCGGCTATCCGGCGGTGCTCAAGCCGACGAATGGCTCGTGGGGTCGCCTGCTGGCGCGTGTCAATGATCGTGACGCGGCGGAGGCCGTGCTTGAACACCAGGAAACGCTTGGCTCATACCAGCATCACATCCATTATGTGCAGGAGTACATCGACAAGCCGCAGCGTGATATTCGGGCCTTCGTGGTAGGCGACCGCACCATCTGCGCCATCTATCGCACCAGCCAGCACTGGGTGACGAATACAGCTCGCGGCGCGGTAGCCAGCAATTGCCCGGTCACGCCCGAACTGGAGAGCCTGTGTGCGAGCGCGGCGCGGGCCGTCGGCGGCGGTATCCTGGCTATCGATGTGCTTGAGGCTCCACAGGGAGGGCTGCTGGTGAACGAGATCAACGCTACGATGGAGTTCCGCAACAGCATCGCGCCAACTGGAGTTGATATTCCCAATGCCATGATTGATTACATGCTGGGCGAGACCCTTCGCTGCGCTCAGGGTGACAAAAGCGGTCGGGGGAATAGCGGTCAGGGGAATAGCGGTCAGGGTGACAAAAGCGGTCAGGGTGACAAAAGCGGTCAGGGTGACAAAAGCGGTCAGGCGCGGCAAGAGGCGGTGATAGGATGAGCGGATTGCGTGTCTCCATCGTGGGCGGCTCCGGTTATGCAGGAGGAGAACTGACGCGCCTGCTGCTCTTTCACCCGCAGGTTGAGCTGGCGCAGGTGGTCTCGGCCAGCCACGCGGGGCAGTACGTGCAGAGCGCCCATCCAAATCTGCGGCGCGTCACAACTTTGCGCTTCTCTCATCCCGATGACCTGACATCATGTAATGTGTTACTGTTGTGCCTGCCGCATGGCGTGTCCGCCGGGGAAATCGAGCGTTACAGGGGTATCGCGCCACGTGTGATCGACCTGTCCGCCGATTTCCGCCTGCGCTCACCGGGACTGTACGAACGCTGGTATGGCGCGGCTCATGGCGCGCCGCACCTTCTGGGCGAGGCGGTATATGGTTTGCCAGAACTGCGCCGCGAGGAATTGCCAGGCGCATCGCTGGTGAGCGGCACGGGCTGCATGGCGACGGCGGCCATTCTGGGACTGGCGCCACTCTACCGGGCCGGGCTGGTCAATGAGGCGATTCCGCTGGTGGTCGAGGCCAAGGTCGGCTCGTCGGCGGCGGGCGCTGCGCCGGGCATGAGTAGCCATCATCCCGACCGCAGTGGAGCGGTGCGCTCGTTTCAGCCGACCGGCCATCGTCATAGCGCTGAATTGATCCAGGAATTGGGGCGTGTGAGCGGCGCGGGTGAGTTGCGCCAGCGCGTGGCATTCTCCGCGACCGCCGTTGAGCTGGTGCGCGGCGTGCTGATTACGGCGCATGTCTTTGTGAACGAAGCTATCGACGAGCGCAGGCTGTGGCGCATCTACCGCGAATCCTACCAACGCGAACCCTTCATGCGCCTGGTCAAGGAACGCGGCGGCGTATATCGCTATCCAGAGCCGAAGATACTGGCGGGCAGCAACTACTGTGATATTGGCTTCGAGTACGATCCCGAACAGGGGCGCGTCGTGGTGATGGCGGCCCTGGATAACCTGATGAAGGGCGCGGCGGGCAACGCGGTGCAGGCGCTCAATTGTATGTATGGCTGGGATGAATCGCTCGGCCTGACATTCCCCGGCCTGCACCCGGTCTGAGCAAGAAGGAAGGAACGTGACAATGACGCTGGTGATTAAGATTGGCGGGGGCGCGGGTGTCTGCGCTGGCACCATGCTGAGCGAGATAGCTCAACTGGTCAGAGATGGCGAGCGAGTGGTGGTATTGCATGGCGGATCTGATGCCGCGAACACGCTTGGCGAGCGCATGGGGCATCCAGCGCGCATGGTAACGTCGCCGGGCGGCATGGTCAGTCGCTATACAGACGCGGAGACGCTGCACATCTACGCGATGGCGGTGGCTGGTGACATCAACACGACGCTGGTGGCGAGCTTGCAGCAGCTCGGCGTACACGCGCTGGGACTGGCAGGAGTTGATGGGCGGCTGCTCCTGGCGAAACGCAAACCGTTCGTGCGCGCGGTGAGCGCCGGTGGCCGCGCGCAGATATTGCGCGACGATTATACCGGGCAGATCGAACAGGTCAACAGCGCGCTGCTCATAATGCTGCTCGACGCCGGGTATGTTCCCGTGATTGCGCCGCTGGCCTTGAGCCACGAGGGCGAGCGCCTGAACGTCGATGGAGATCGGGCGGCGGCGGCGGTCGCGTCGTCGCTGCGCGCCGATACGCTGGTGGTCATGACGAACGTTCCCGGCTTGCTGGCTGATGCTGCTGATGATACGACGCTCATTCGCGCCATCCCCGGCGGGTCGCTGGATGAATACATGACGTATGCGCGGGGGCGCATGCGCAAGAAGCTGCTTGGCGCGCAGGAAGCCCTGCGAGGCGGTGTGGGGCGCGTCTGCATCGGCAGCGCGTCAGTGCTGGCTGTACTGAATAGCGCGGGTACAACGATTGTGCGTTGACCAGGGCAGGGGACTGCAAGGGCGGCGAAGCCCAGGGCAGGGGCAGAGCTACAGCCCGCACCCTGTACGGGAGTTTGTTTTACCTGGGGCAGAGCCTGCCTCTGCCCCAGATAAAACAAGTTCAAAGAGATGACGGTCATTGCTGGTAAACACTCTCAGGTCAGGTTCAGTTGCGAAGAAAAGTCCTTGAACGTGTGACCAGTCACGCCGTGTCACCCTGAGCGCAGCGAAGGGACTGTCGCAGGAGGCACCGAGATGCTTCGCTGTGCTCAGCATGACAGGGGTTGGACCTTGCTGTTAGCTAAGAACTGTCAAGTTCAGGTGAATCTGACATGAAAGGAATTGATCATGAGGAGCATCATTGACCTCGAAAATGCCTACACCAGCGGTGTGTATGGCAAGCGGCCCGTTGCTATTGTACGCGGCCAGGGAGCGCGGGTGTGGGATGATGAAGGGCGAGAATATATCGACTGCACGGCTGGCTACGGCGTGGCGAATATTGGACATGCGCGGCCAGAGATCGCGGCGGCAATCGCGGATCAGGCGCAGAGGCTGATTACCTGCCCCGAAATGTTCTACAATGACACGCGCGCACGGCTGCTAGAGCGGCTGGCGCATCTGACGCCAGCAGGATTGAACCACATCTTCCTGTGCAATAGCGGCACAGAGGCGGTTGAGGGCGCGCTGAAGTTCGCCCGGCTGGCGACGGGACGGCGCGGCATCGTAGCGACGCTGCGCGGCTTTCATGGTCGCACGATGGGGGCGCTTTCCGCCACCTGGGAACCGCATTATCGCGAACCCTTCGCGCCGCTTATCCCCGGCGTCACGCATGTGCGCTACAACGACCTCGCGGCGATGGATGCAGTGATTAGCGGGGAGACGGCGGCGGTCATCATTGAACTGGTACAGGGCGAAGGCGGTGTGCATGTCGCGACTGCTGAATATGTGCAGGGACTGGCGCGATTCTGCCGGGAGCGCGGCGCGCTGCTGATTGTGGACGAGGTGCAGACGGGTTTCGGGCGCGTGGGACGCCTCTTTGCCTGCGATCACTACGACCTGCAGCCGGACATTCTCTGCCTGGCGAAGTCGCTGGCGGGCGGCGTGCCGGTGGGCGCGATTTGCCTGGGAGCGCGTGTGATGGAGAGCGGGCGCATCACCAGGGGTGTGCATGGCAGCAGCTTTGGCGGCAATCCGCTTGCCTGCGCCGCAGCCCTGGCCGCGCTCGACATCGTCGAGCAAGAAGACCTGCCGGTCCGCGCCGCAAGCCTCGGCGCGCGCGCGTTGGAACGATTGCGCGCCATGCGTTCGCCCCTTATACGCGAGGTGCGCGTGCAGGGGCTGCTGCTCGGCATCGAACTGACGCGCCGCGCCGCGCCATATCTCGACGCGCTGACTGAACGCGGCGTGCTGGCGCTGCAAGCCGGTCCGAATGTGATTCGCCTGCTGCCCCCGCTGGTAATCACCGGCGAGCAGCTTGACTCAGTCCTCGATGCTGTAGAGGATGTGCTGGCCGGTGAGGAGAATGTTGGAGCGTCCGTCGCGAGCGCCATCGTCCCTGGCCGAAATTCCGGGACGAGTTCACCAGCCGGGCAAAGCCGCCAGCAAGCGGAGCTTGCCCTGCTTTACCAGATGCTTACTATACCGAGCTATTCGCGACAGGAGCGGGCGCTGGCTCAATTCCTGGTAGCGCAGGCGCGGCAGATGGGGTTGGATGCCTGTGTGGACGAGGCCGGAAACTTCGTCGCCAGCGCTTCCGCGCGTGACGTGACCGGAGAGGCGCAGCCGATTGTGCTGCTTGGCCACATGGACACCGTGCGCGGCGTTGTGCCGGTGCGGTTCGAGGAGGGACGGCTGTATGGCCGGGGCGCGGTTGACGCAAAGGGGCCGCTGGCGGCGTTTCTTTGCGCGGCTGCTCGCCTTGCTGCTGATGGTGATAGCCTGCGGCATCCACTGGTCGTGATCGGCGCGGTTGAAGAAGAGGCGGCCACTTCGCGGGGCGCTCGCGCAGTAGTAGAGCGTTACCGGCCTGCCGCCTGCATCATCGGCGAACCGAGCGGGAGCGCGGCGGTTACGATTGGCTACAAGGGACGGCTGCTGGTGGAGTATTCCCTGGCGCGAGCGGTCAGCCACAGCGCGGGCCAGCAGCAGAACAGCAGCGAGGCGGCCACTGGCTTCTGGAACCGCGTCACACACCATGCCGGGGAATGGAACGCGCGCAACGCGGCCCCGGCGGCGTATAGCGCCTTCGCGTCGCTGATGCCCTCGCTGCGCGGCATTACCAGCAGCCAGGATGGATTAGAAGAGCAGACGCGACTGACCATTGGATATCGCCTGCCGCCGGATTTCGATACGGCGGCATTGCGCGAGCAACTGGAACGCTGGGCGCGTGAAGATGCAGCCACGCTCGCTTTTTCGGGCGAGGAGGCGGCTTTCCAGTCTACGCGGGCGACACTCCTGGCGCGCGCCTTTGTGGCCGCCATACGCGAGAGCGGCGCGCAGCCTTCCTTCAAATTGAAAACGGGCACGTCGGATATGAACGTGGTTGGTCCCGCCTGGGGGCAGAACCTCGTCGCCTATGGGCCGGGCGACTCGCGGCTCGATCATACGCCGCAGGAGCATGTGGATGTCGCGGAATATGGCCGGGCCATTGATGTGCTTGAAAACGTGCTGAGGACGCTGGCAATCGAGGAAGTGGGCAGACCACTGGAAGGAGCACACAGGTCATGAGAACAATCGCTATTCTCGACTCGACGCTGCGCGAGGGGGAACAATTCTCAGGGGCCTACTTTACCTTTGAGCAACGTTTGACGATAGCGCGGATGCTGGATGCCGTTGGTGTGAGCTTTATCGAGATGCCTTCGCCGGTTGCCTCGGCTGAGACGCGGCGGCTCGCGCACGCGCTGTGCGACCTGGACATGCGAGCGCGCGTGGTGGCGCATGTGCGCTGCGTCGAGGCTGATGTGCTGGCCGCGCTCAATACGCCGGTCTTCGGGGTGAACCTTTTCTATGGCACGTCGGCGGAACTGCGGGAGTACAGCCATGGGCGGCGCATCGAGCAGATGATAGCGGATGCAGCGCCGCTAATCCGGCGTATTCGCGCTGCCGGTCGCTACGTGCGCTTCTCTGCTGAAGATGCTTTCCGCAGCGACCTGGTTGATCTGCTGCGTGTCTTCGATGCCGTTGTCGAGGCGGGTGTGGAGCGTATCGGGCTGCCGGATACCGTCGGCATTGCCACGCCGCGCCAGATTGAGCAGCTCGTGCGGCTCTGCCATGAACGCTACCCGCGCGTGGGCATCGAATTTCATGGACACAACGATACCGGCTGCGCTCTCGCGAATACGGTTGCGGCAATGGAAGCGGGGGCGGATTGCCTGGACGTGACGGTGCTGGGCATTGGCGAGCGCAACGGCATTACTTCGCTGAGCGGGCTGATTGCGCAGCTCTACGCGCATTACAGCGAACAGTTGGACTCGTATGATCTGACGCAACTGGCCCCGCTCGATCAATTTGTGGCGGGCTGCCTGCGCCTGCCCATTCCGTTTAATACACCGATCACCGCGCCAGGGGCGTTCACGCACCGCGCCGGAGTGCATACAAAGGCTGTCCTGCACAATCCGCGTTCCTACGAGATTCTTGACCCGGCTGATTTTGGTTTGCTGCGCCTGGTCGATATCGGATCGCGCATTACAGGCCGCCATGCCGTCGGGCATCGCGCGGCGGAACTGGGGCTGAGCCTGAGCAGCCAGGAGATCGTCGAACTGACCGGCGCGCTGCGAGAACGAGCCGAGCAGGGCAGTTTGAACCAGCAGGAAGTTGATACCTTTATTCACACGTACTATTTTTCCGACCGGATGAACGAAGCCAGGACGCAACTCGTGGCCGGTTCGGAATAAAATCACTGGCAACAGGAAAGGACACATCTGAAATGGGAACGCTAACCGAGGAAATCTTCAGTCACAAGCTTGGCCGCACGGTTGAGCAGGGCGAGACGGTTGTAGTGGAAGTTGACCGCGTTATGAGTCACGATACGACGACGCCCCTGGCGATCCAGGCGTTTCGCAAGATCGCCGACCTGGGCGGCGGGCGCGCCTTCGATGCTCGCAGGTCGCATATCGTCTTCGATCACATCATTCCGGCGGCGACTATCGCGGCTGCCACGCTGCATCGCGATGTGCGCGCCTTCGCCCAGGAGCAGGATATCACCATTCTCCAGGAAGGTATCTGCCACCAGGTGATGCCGGAGCGCGGCTATGTCGTACCCGGCAGCATTATCGTGGGGGCTGATAGTCATAGCTGCACGTATGGCGCGTTGGGTTCCTTCGCGACGGGCATGGGTTCGACCGATATCGGCGTGGCATACGCCACCGGGCGCGCCTGGTTCCGCATTCCGCAGACGATCAACGTGCGGCTGGAAGGCACGCTGTCGCCGGGCGTCTATACGAAGGATGTGTCGCTGGAGATAGTGCGGCACCTGGGCGTTGATGGCGCGAACTACCGGGCGATCGAATATAGCGGCTCGTTCGTCGACTCGATCAGCGTCAGCGAGCGTTTTACGCTCTGCAATATGGCGATTGAGATGGGCGGCAAGGTGGGACTGATCGCGCCCGACGAGACGACGCGCGCGTGGCTGCGCGGGCGAACCGAGCAGGAATACCCCATGCTCGCGCCGCGCCAACCTCGTTATGAGCGGGTGGTCGAGATCGATGTGGCGAATTTAGAGCCATTGATCGCCTGCCCGCCCGATGTAAACAACCTTGTCCCGGTGAGCGAGGTGGAACACGTGGAGATCGACCAGGTCTTTCTCGGCACCTGCACGAATGGGCGGCTCGATGACCTTGCCATCGCCGCCGGAATCCTGGATGGCAAAACTATCCATCCCCGCACGCGCATGGTGGTCATTCCGGCTTCACGCGAGGTGTACCTTGAGGCGATGCGGCTGGGCTACCTGGAAATCTTCGCGCGGGCGGGCGCGTCGGTTGGCACGCCCGGCTGCGGCCCCTGCATTGGGCGGCATTTCGGCGTCCTGGCTCCCGGCGAGCGCGCATTGACGACCATGAACCGCAACTTCACCGGGCGCATGGGCGATCCTACCGCCGAAATCTACCTGGGCAGCCCCGCCACCGTCGCGGCCAGCGCCCTGACCGGCCATATTACCGACCCCAGGAGGGTTATGTAAGCGGGTTATTGTGTAGCATGCAGATCCTTCGCTCCGCTCAGGATGACAGGGTCGCCATGCTACGAAACGACGATTATGCAACGAAAGGAACCAACTAGTATGGCTCGTATATGGATGCTCGGCGATAACGTCAACACTGATGTTATCATTCCGGGACGCTACAATGTGACTACCGACCGGGCGCAGTTGGCGCGGTATTGCCTGTGCGAGGTCATGCCGGAGTTCGCGCAGCAGGTGCAGGCGGGAGATGTGCTGATGGCCGGTCACAACTTCGGCTGTGGCTCGTCGCGGGAACACGCTCCGGCGGCGATCCAGGCGTGCGGCGTGCGGGTGGTCATCGCGCGCAGCTTCGCGCGTATATTCTACCGTAACGCCGTCAATATCGGTTTGCCGGTGCTGGTGTGCGAGGAGGCGGCGCTTGCCAGCGAAGGCGGGCAGGAGATCGAGGTAGACCTGGCAAGCGGTGTAATTCATAATCTAACAACTGGTCAAAGCTTCCAGGCTGAGCCGCTTGATCCCTTCGTGGCGCGTATCGCGGAGGCTGGTGGCATCATCAACTATATCCGGCGGGAAGGGACGCTGCGATGAGCGTGTACTCCCTTGCATCGCGGCGGTCACGGACAGGGTCGCCGGTAGTGTGCGTGATCGCGGGTGATGATGCCGCGCCCGAGGTGATGCGCCCAACGGTCGAGATACTGCGCGCGCTTGTTCCCGGCATTCGTTTTGTGGAAGCATTGAGCGGGCGCGAGGCGGTACAGCAGTATGGTGAGGCGTTTCCCGCTGTGACGCGCCGGGCTATCGACGAGGCGGATTGTACGCTCTTCGGCGCGAGCGGGGGGCCGAGCAGGCCGGTGCTGTGGTATTTGCGCTGGGGCAAGGAAACCTACGTCAACATTCGACCGGTACGCTGGTGGCCCGGCTTTCGCAGCCCCATGCTGCATCCAGAGCGCATCGACTATGTGATCGCGCGCGATAACCTGGAGGGCCTGTACCCGCCGCGCGAGGGGAATATCGCTGAACTGGCTGCGCTGAGCAGCAGCGGCTCATGGTGGCAGGCGCCTCCGGTAGAAAAGGCGGGTGCCTATGCTGTGCGTGTAAGTACGGATGAGCAGGCGCAGCGCGTGGCGCAGGCGGCGTGCGAACTGGCGTTGCAACGGCAGGCTGAGGGGTATGCGGGGCGAGTCACACTGGGGGCGAAGTATTCGATATTGCCGCGCACGGATGGGCGTTTTCGCGCCATCGTCAGGGAGGCAGTCGGCGCGTATCCCGGCCTGAGCTATTCGGAATACCTGATCGATGACCTGGCGCGCCGCATAGTGGCTGAACCGGAGACGCTGGATGTGGTGGTTTTGAGCAACGAGCATGGCGATATCCTGGCCGACGCTGCCAGTGGCTGCATTGGCGGCCTTGGCCTCTCGCCCGGCGCTTGCTACGGAGCGGCGTATGCCTACTTCGAGCCGGTGCATGGCTCCGCCCCCGACCTGGCCGGAAAAGGCGTCATCAACCCTACCGCGATGCTGCTCTCCGGCGCGATGCTGCTCAGCTATCTCGGCTATGATGAGCAGGCCCGGCGGCTGGAGCGCGCAATGCGGCAGGTTTACCTGGATGGCACAGCGCTCACTATTGACCAGGGGGGAAGCGCAAAGACGGTGGAGTTTGTTGATGCTCTCGTGGATAAGCTATCGTTGTAACTCGTGACGCATTGTAGGTGGAGGGACCGGACGCCCTCAAGGGGTGTCCCTAATGAACTTTGACACCCGAAAAGGGTAATCATGAGCAACGTCCGTCTCCCGTCCTGATGACTGTTCACAAGCAAGATCGGTAGTGACCTGTCATCCTGAGCGCAGCGAAGGATCTCGGCGTGGCGAGCGAGATCCTTCGCTGCGCTCAGGATGACATTCCTGAATTTGGTTGTTAATATTCATGAGGCCAGGGTAGCGTGCATTACTGCATTCGGTTGGCAAAATTCATTAGCGAATTGCCTCGCCTCTTTAATGAAGCTTGGACGCGGCACTAAAGATAGACATGGGAAAGGTCGCGCATTTCGCGTATGTCCTGGTAGTCCTTGTCGCATACTTGCGCGAAGCGTTCGATGGCACCGGAGCGCAATGCGATGGTGGCCAGGGGGTCTTCGTGCATGGTTAGTAAGACTTGTTGAATGGTGCGTTTCAGGGTTTGATCTAGTGATCTGGCGATGACCACGGGGGGGATGCTGGATGGGCCTGGCGTGTCGATGGCGCGCAATGATGCTGCTTCGGCCGGGTTGTGAGCCAGAAATACGTCCAGCACCTGCGAGTCGATGGCGGTGGCGTCTGCCTGCCCGTTGAGTACGTGGGCGATGGAGCGCTGGTGAGAGCCTGTTTCGATCAACTGGCCGAAGAAGGCGGGGGTTTTGCCGCGTTTGAGCAGACTGTAGCAGACGATGTTCCAGCCTGAATGCGATTCCTTCTGGTTGTATGCCCAGGCGCAGCCGCGAAGGTCGTCAAAGGATGTGTAGGGGCTTCCCCGGCGCACGATGACATCGGAGAAGTAGATGGGCCGGCCCTGGTAGCGTTCTCCGTGCAGGACGGGAGCGGCGAGAAGCTCGAATGGGCAGGTAGGGAATTCTGCCAGGGTGGCGTAGGGGAGGCCGCACATGAAGGCAATCTCTACCTGCCCGTCAGCGATCTGGTCAAAGGATTGCCCGACGGTCAGCGTGGTTGGCTGGCCTGTTTTTTCTCCGACGTAACGCGCGATGTAGGCATAGGTATCGTAGATGTTGGGTGACAGGTAGGTGGCGAAACGTATCATATCAATTTTTCCAGTCGGCCAGGAAATGCTGGTCTTTCTCTTCTACATGAGTGCCCAGCATGGGGTGCAGTTCCATGGCGGGTGAGTATTTGCTGGCGGGTACGGTTTTGCCGAGGGCTTCGGCCATGGCTCGCACGTAGTGGGGCGCGCCGCCGCAGCAGATGCCGATGTAGTTGACGCCAATGTCCCTGGCTTCGCGCGCGAATTCGGCCATTTCAAAGCGATTATAAAGGAATGGTTCGAGCGCGAGCGGAAAAGCCTGTTGCCCATCGCTGGTACGCAGCGATTCGAAGGTGGGGTGCTGCTCGCCGGTTTTGAACGGCACGGGCTGGGCGGCGACGTAGCAGCTTACCGCGGAACGGATTTTTTTGATGATGGGGAGCATGGTTCGCGGTCCCCGGTCGCAGTTGAGGCCAACGATGTCGGCTCCGGCGCCGGCCAGCCGCTGGCAGGCTTCGACGTAGTCGTAGCCGTCGCGGGTGGTGTGCGGCTGCACTGATGCGAGCGTGACCATGGCGGGCAGGCCCAGTTGTTTGATGACTTCGAGGGCGATGAGGGCTTCTCCCAGGTAGTCGTTTGTCTCGGAGATGACGAAATCGATGCCTTCCTCTACGGCCCATGTAAGCTGCTCCTCGTACATGGCTCGCACGACACGCGAGGACGTGGTGACATCCTGGGGGTCGTAGGCCCAGGTATTGCAGATATTGCCTGCGACCAGGGCGTTGCCTTCGCGCGCGACCTCGTTGGCGAGCTGCACCGCCTGCCTGTTCATGCGCTCCAGGTCGTTTTCTCTGCCAACATCTTTGAGCTTTTCGCGGTGCGCGTAGTAGGTCAGGGCCACCATCACGTCGCTGCCCGCGCGCAGGAATTCGCGGTGCAGTTCTTTGACTGCTGCGGGGAAGTCGAGCACGACTTCGGGGACGTATGGCCCGGCTTTGATATAGCCGCGCCGCTCAAGTTCGAATACGTATCCTTCGGCTCCCTGGACGATGCCCTGTTGCAGGCGTTCAAGTATGCCGGTGGTAGTCGTATTGGTCATTAGTTGCTCCTATTCTTTTAACTTACTACATAGACCAGGGCGGGGGCAAGCCCGGACGCTGGACAAACCAGGGCGGGGGCAAGCCCGGACGCTGGACAAACCAGGGCGGGGGCAAGCCCGG
>JADEYI010001076.1_pt1 | contig 24554 bp, 32 predicted proteins | sample 8542331 | NCBI WGS metagenome assembly JADEYI01 (sample SAMN16510988, study PRJNA670497) | mine drainage metagenome | isolation source: biofilm near Copperflume 1 | place: Germany: Marsberg coppermine Kilianstollen | collected 2018-02
GTCTGCGAGCAGGTGACGGCCGTTGTTGCCGTTGTTGTTGTTGTTGTTGTTGTTGCCTCCGGTGCCGCCATTGTTGTTATTGTTGTTGTTGTTGTTTCCGGTGCCGCCATTGTTGTTGTTGTTATTGTTGTTGTTGCCACCCCGGCCGCCGTTGTTGTTGTTGTTGTTGTCTGCGCAAAGGCAAGGGACAAAAATCAGTACTGATCCTCCCAACATGCCTCAAATGACAAATAGCTCAGGGGCGCAGACATGCATCCAGCAGAGAACACAGTAGAGCCAGGGCAGATGGAAGCTTGTTGATGGTGGGCTCTCCAAGCTGGGCAAGGGGATATCACTGGGATTGACAAGGGCGAGCAACTCACTGTTATTGTTTCCGGTGCCGCCGTTGTTGTTGTTGTTGTTGTTGTTGTTGCCTCCGGTGCCGCCGTTGTTGTTATTGTTGTTGTTGTTGTTTCCGGTGCCGCCATTGTTGTTGTTGTTATTGTTGTTGTTGCCACCTTGGCCGCCGTTGTTGTTGTTGTTGTTGTCTGCGCAAAGGCAAGGGACAAAATCAGTACTGATCCTCCCAACATGCCTCAAATGACAAATAACTCAGGGGCGCAGACATGCATCCAGCAAAGAACACAGTAGACCCAGGGAAGATGGAAGCTTGTTGATGGTGGCCTCTCCAAGCTGGGCAAGGGGATGTCAGTGGGATTGACAAGGGTGAGCAACTCACTGTTGTTGGTTCCGGTGCGTTCGTTCTTTCTGTTCTCTCTGTTGCGTTCGTTGTTGCCATCGTTATCCTCGTACCAAGCGCCATTCCTCCACTCGGTCAGAGAGCGGCCTGTGCAACCATAAGAAGTCCAGGGCAGATCAGCCAGAGATCCAGCCTAAAAAGCCTCACAAGAGCAGTGCATCATAGAATGAGAAGGTGACAAGTCAGGCGCAGATATGAAGGAAAAGGCACAACTAGGCATATGCATGGGTGCCAGGGCTCACCCTTGGTGTTTGAGATGTCCTCCAAAAGCTTGCGGCCGTTGTTGTTGTTATTGTTGTTGTTGTTGCCGCCGTTATTGCCGTTATTGTTATTATTATTGTTGTTATTTCTGGCCCAGCCTCCGTTGTTGTTGTTGTTGTTGTTGTTGTCTGTGGCAGCAGGCACAGTATTGGTCAGCATGCATGTCCAGCAAAAGCAAGCTTGAATGGCAGTACTTAGCAAGAAAACTCACACAGCATGCATGCCCAGCAGAAGCAAGCCTGAATGGCAGCACTTGGCAAGAAAATTACAGAGCATAGAACAGACTTGTTGGTTCCGTTGCAGGAGTCCATGGCACCTGATGCCAGCAGCATGTGCAAAAGCACAGCGCAGGACACTGCGTGCTGTATACCATGCAAACAGCATTGAGGCACTAGCAGCATGCAAGGGGTGACTCACTGTTATTCCTGGAGTAGCCGTCGTTGTAGTCTGGGTACCAGATGCCATTCCACCACCAGGTGAGCCCACGGCCTGGCAGAAAAGTAGCACAGGTGTGAGCAGGAACAATAACACACATGCAGGCAAATCCAAACACAAAGAAACAGGCCTGGTTGTGCAAGGTAGCTAGCCCATCAGCTTGCCCACCATGGAAATCGAGAATCCGTACTGAGCTCGACTTCGACAATAGAAAGTGTCGACGATGCTACGCATGAGCATGCAAGACTTCGAATGTTCCCCACCTGTGTGCTCCAACTCCTGGGACTCCTTCACGGACTTGAATGCATCCAGGGATGCTGTGGAGCTGCCCACCAGGGCGAACAGGCCCAGGCAGATGATGGCTGTCTTCATCTTCATGATGCCTGCGGTCAGCACATCACATCACATGTTGGGCGATGAGCTATTAATAGCGTTGGGACCACCACATGTACCTCTCATCCTGCCTGAGCTCGAAGACAGCTGGACTGCTGATACAAACGATGACCGTTGTGAAGCACTCGAAAAGCGCATATGAAAGCAACCCCTTTCGCGTCCACTACCCTTCACCGACAATCGCAGAAGGCAAGGCACTTCTGTACATCAAGACGCATGCCGACTCAAGATCCATTCCAAGCCCTTCTGCTTTGAAAGGGTCTAGGCCGGAGTTGGAATCCATAAAGATTATCATACTAAACTCTGGGAACCACGGAAAGACCCACAGGCAAATTGCCGGACAAACAAAACACGATATCAACATCGCGGAAGCTTGCGATCACGGCCTTATCAACGGGTCAAACCAACGTTTGGGCAATATCACCAGCTCTGACGCCAAGAGTAAATTTGTTTCGCTTTCGAATGACTCTATCATGTCAGAAAGAAAGCATCCAATGTCGTCTGGTCGGTGGTCACACCTTGGCTTGCAGTGCAGGATGGCAGTCGTCTTCCTCTGTCACTGGCGCTGGTCTGCTATCAAGGAGTTTAATAAAACTGTTGATTTGGAAATTGAAAATGAAGACGATTCTGCTTTGAGATGAGATGTGTGGGGCGGGGCTGTTTATATGCTGCGGACATGCAACTTCGCAAGCGGCTTCCATGGGCAAATTGATCACGAGCAGACAGCCCCTGCAGCACCTCCCTACAGTCTATATTCTTAACCCAGATGAATTACCTTTAAAGACCCACATCCCAGGTCAGTTTCGATCCTCCTCGGCTCCTTTTCGTTTACTATTTGCAGCAGTCACCACTTTACACACCTGTATTGCACTGGATTTTTACTCAAACTTTGCAGATTGAGTCTCCCAGTCTCCCAACGCTTCAGGGGGCCGTTACCCATAGAGATGTTGTTTGGCTTCAGTTATGGGGAGGTTATAGTCACGGTCGCGGTCCTTGCAGTCGTTATAGGTGCGTCTTAACTTGCGATGGTCATTTTGTGATCCATTCTGAAGCCAGTGATATCCGGTGGCTCACAACAGCTCGCTTGCTTAGTAGCATGCCCACCAGCAGATCTGCAGGAAGGACAAACAACATGGACACTGGAGCTGTGCTGCAGGTCCAAAAGAGCTACCAATCATCGCACGAACTGCAGGGAGAGTGACAGGCCAGGCTGCTGCCTTCCTCTCCCGCTCCAGAACACAGTGGCAGAAGTTTGCTGAGGAAAATGAGATCGCCCAGGTTGGTGCAGCGTGCATAACATCCTTCTGTAGCAGCAAAAATTATCATCACGACAGGAGCCAGAGCAGCTGTCATATTTCGTCGCTGGGACTTTCTCCCATAAGCTTGCTTACATGCAAATTCACTACTGCCAGCTTATAAAAAGCATGCTTCTCTGGCTTGTGCAGCTGCACAGGGAGATGCAGGAGAGCCTGGGCCAGCTGCGGGCCATCCAGAATGAGCTCAGATATGGCCCCCACATCATGAGCCCAGGGTGAGACTGCCACCATGCCTGCCTTCAGTGCCCGATCAGAGGAGAACCTTGTCAGCAGTTTAGATGAGGCAATGTACAAAAAAACACTGCCAGCAAGTGGCACGCATGCACACCTGCCCCCAATCTCTCCTGCAAGATACCATGTCAAATGGGTGAAAGTCCTTCTTCGCACCTCATCTCCACAAATCACATCAGCAGCACAATTGGACACCTGAACATGGTACAGGCGCAAACCTCATAGTTGATTCCACAATGTCCGCTGCAGACCGATGACACAGAGGGCGCTGGGGCTGCCGCAGCAGCAAGGGGGCAGCCAGGGCAGCGCGCCAGATCAGGCGGCCGCCTCTGCGCAGATACGCTCTCCCCTGGGCCGAGGCGCGGCCGCAGGCGCCCTTGACAGGCTGGCAGCGGAGGAGCCTGCTCTGGCGCAGCGCCTTGCCTCCATCGACCCCCAGCTGCTGCAAGCGCTGCAGGACCATCTTGCAAAGGGCACACCCCTCAGACAGACGGCCTCTCCGGACAGAATGCGTAGTAGGAATGACAGCGCGCAATCACATGAGGATGGCGAGAGCCGGCTGTCCGAGCTTGAGGGGAGGTTGGAAGGGAGAAAAGGGGAAGGGGTTACGGGAATTGGAGGGTTCCGGGGGAGCGAGGCGAAGGGAAGGGGGGATGACCTTGACGGCAGGGATTTTAGCGCATCAGGGTTGGGAGGCGTGGGCGGGGTTTTGCCGGGGAGCGAAGCGGATGGAGGGGTGGATAATTTGAACGCACTGCCGGTGTCGGCGGTTGCGATGGGTTTGGCGCCGGAGCGGTCTGGGGAGAGAACTCCATCTGGCGCAGATATTGCCATGGATGCTCTGGCAGAGGAAGAAGTTGCGCACATGGCGCAGCGCTTCTTCCAGCAACAGCAGCTGCTGCAGCCGCCGCCCACGGATTGACATGCTTTGATTTGAGAGCTTTTGCACTGAAACTCGTGTGCATTGTGTCTTCTTCTGCAAGCTGGGATCTTGAGATATTTGCTAGAATGCATCTGCAGGAACTACAGGGCCGCATGTTTTTATTCAATTGCCTGAAGTTGAATTCTGAAATTCACATGCTAAACTTTCTGTAGAGTGAGGACTTCGCCAGTACTGACAAACCAATATCTACAGGTCCTAATCTCTATCATGATATAAGGCACGTTCCGAGTATGCTGCAGCAATGGCTAGCAGGCTCTCCAATGACCACATAAGCTTGCTCACAATGTCTGCCCCTCTGTGTCCATGTCCTCTCTCAATATGCCCACCGCTGCCGTGAAGCCATGCAAGTATGTTGACTTGCCGACCTGCCCAATCTCACCTGCAGCAACAGCATCAAAAACATTACTCGACAGCGTTCAGAAGAGGATCACTGGACGCCGCCTGCTGCATTCCATGGAACACAGAGACACAGCTCAATAGATTGCCTGGCTCCTTATGCATGCATGCACCTCCCAATTATAGAAACTTCTGGCAGGTAATATTCCCCATATCTAGGATTTTTGTATTTTCCCGCCCAGCACCTCATGCTGCATCTGTTGCAAGTGCATTTCTTGTCCAGGAGGAAGCTCACCGTTACAGAAGATGCCCGACAAGGGAACTGGCACGTAGCTGGCAAGGGTGGCTGAATCGTAATTCGGCTCGCCATACAGATTCATCCCCCGCCCGTTGCATGTGAACACAAGAGCTCCAAAGGCAGGCGGCTGAGCCTTGCCCTCAAGTGTCGCCTGCATATCACATTACAATGCCTCTAAAAGAAATTAAAAGTGGTACACTTTGTCGCATCTACACCTGCGAGGCAGCTGCCGTGAGTGCACATGCTGGTGCTGAGCTGTACTAAAAGATGCCAATGATGCTGCCCTGCGGCCACATGCAACAGGCATTGGCAGGCGTACTGCAGAGTCTTGATTTACTTATGCACGCTGTCAAAGAATGGTTTCTGGTGCCCAAACGAGTGGCATCAGTCTCAGACGAGCTGATGCCACGACAATGCCAATTCGTCATCGAATTTCAACGCTGCGAAGCTTCCAAAGCTGCAAGGGATACGATTCTAGGCTTATGGAGCTTGCCAGCCCAAGGCTAGATGACGAAATGGCACCACAGACTGCGCATGCCCTCTCATGCAACTTCTCGTGCTTTGAATGTCATGCACTTGTGGCCCCAACAAGACACATTCAGCCTTTCCACACAAATGAGGCTGTGCGCCCAACAAACAAAATAAGAAAGTCGCAGCTGAGCGCAAGGGGACGGAACCTGCCGAATGAAAGGTCTTCAAGTGGGACTCAACACATCAGTGGAGGGTGGTACACATTTTCTCAAGCGCAAAGTCTGTTCCAATTGAGGATCCATAATTATGCACCTGCAGCTGGGCGCACTTGATCGGGCCTCCTTATCGGGCACGCTCCATTGCTCCCAACCCATTGAGTGAGTGGGCCATGTGAGCAAATATGCCATGTATGCCAACACCTCTGTGCATGGTCGGTCAAAACTCTAAACCACAAAAAGACAAGATTGGAAAGAAGTGTGACGCGCACGCTTGCAGCTGGCGGCGCTTCGGGAGGGGGCGTGCCTTGAGAGGTCCGATCAAGAATTCCAGAGTTTTTGTCATCCTGAAAAAGCAATGGAAAAAAAAGGGGGGAAAATACAAGGATTCGAACGCGCGCCTGCAGCTGGCGGCGTTTGAGGGAGAGGGCGTGGTCCATGAGGTCCTGCCTGGCTCCCTCGCGGTCGCGCACCATGAACCGTATCCGTTGCCCCAGCCGCACTCCCCCGCCCACGCCCATCGCGCCGCTGCTCTGGTCGAACCCCATCAGCGGCCGCACCAGGAAATCCTGCAGGCAAGCAGCATATCCACGGCTTTATTAGCGGTCCCAAAACATGGAACCCATGCTGCTTTGGTCGAGCCCCATCAAGGTGGTACCTGGAATTCCTGTGGAGCACAGTGAGTCAGAATGTGAGCGTTTGTACAGATGTCCTGTGCACTTTGCTGCTCTGGTCAAACCCCAACAGCGGCCGCAGCAGGAAATTCTGCAAGCAGAGTATGTGAGCGTTTTTCTTGGGTGTCCTGTGCGCTTCACTGTGAAGCCTGAGGTTGTTCGGCTGGCTGCTGAATCAAGACAGGTGAATCCGACCAAGGCCGTTGAACATCAGAAGGCTATGAACACCTGGAGAACAAACAAAAGCAGCAACAAGGATGGCCTTGCAATGCATTGCATTTGCTGAGCAAAGCAGCATCTGCCAAGGCATGTACCTGCGGCTCCAGATCGGCGACTGGCTTGAAGTCATCAGGCGCCACTGCCACGGTCAGGTTGCGCACCATGCGCTGCAGCTCAGGCTCACCCCTGCCAGGCGCCTGCAAACAACCCGGCAAAAATATTGAAGATCTGCTATCCTTAGTAATGTCTCTGTTCCTCTCCGATTGTCTTTGTCTGGGCTTTCCCAGAAAACTCCCAGACCTTTGTGAAAGCCCAGACAATCAGGTCAAATATGGTGGAACTTTTGAGAGAAAAGTAACAATCAATGGAACATGTGCACGATAAATACCGACTGTGGCACTCTTCTCGGTCACATGTGAACTTCAATAAATGCAATACTTATGCTGCATGTGCAACGGCGTCCCACACCCTAGGCCTAGCAAGCACGCCAGCCATGCGAATGCAGGCGCAACCCACAACAATGATGTCTCTTGCAGGATTATTTATGCAAGTGAGTGAATTGCCAGGGTGGAAATGCGCGCACCTGGGTCTTCATGTCGCGCGAGAGCGCCTCCATGGGCCGCAGTGTCTTGGGGAACTTGCCGGTGGTGGCCAGCTCAAACACAACCCCCTCCTGCGCCTTCTCCACGCTGTATGTCTCGCCGCTCAGTGGTCGGCAACCCTTCGCTTGCACGGGAAAATGTATTGGAATTTAAAATCAACTCTGTTATCCATGAAGACTAGGGCCTGGTAGAGGATCCATGCATGCAGGCAGGCAGGCAGGTATAGGATTAATTTCCACGTGCACCTTTTCATAATGTCCGGCAAAACCTTTGACAAGCATGTACTTTGCTTGTGGTACCATTCGTGTCAGTAAGTCTGCTGTACTGACACGAATGATACCATGAACAAAGCACATGCTTGTCAAGTTCGGGCAGAACGTCTTCCTGTATGCCGTATGCACTAATGATCGTTGCTGGCTAAAATTCACCTGCGCAATGAGGGGCTCCATTCTGACGCGCCCCTTGAGCACGAGCCCCACGCATCCACCCCACACCATCTGCCGATCCACTCTGCCGTTGCGGGACGCATCCGCCGGGTCCCCCTCGCTGACATCACCCGCCGCTCCGTCGATGTCACTCGCTGGGCTGCTGATGTCACTCGGCGGCGTCCATGTTTCCAGCACAATGAGCCATCCGGACGGCGACTCTTGTGTCCCGGCCCCCCGCTGTGGGGGACCACTGATCAGCCCGCCCAATTTGGCCGCCTCTGGGTATGCAAAGTCCAGCCCTGCATGGCAGGCCAAACATGCTGTTAGAATCACCCTTTCCCCATGGCTGGTTCCTATGCTCAGACATACAACAGGGAGGTGCACATTGCAGGGCTTATGCCATGGAAGCAGCACATAACAAAGGGCGTCAAGCTGTGGCAATGGGGGATTATAGCTTGTCAGGGATGAGGGTCAAATGCAGCAAGCTGGCAGAAGTATGTGAATATTTAAATCGGAAAATGCAGATCCTTGCACTGCTGTTGCTGCTGCCACAATGAGGGCTCCTTGTGAATGTGTTCTTGCGAAAGCAAGCTCTGCGCTGCTCACCTGCCATGACGTCATTGATCTTGGCAAATGAGGGAGAGGCCAGCAGCACAAGGTTGACGTTGTCATTGGTGTCTAGCGGCACTCGCGTAACTTTCTCCCACTCCAATGGTGACGCATCTGCATGCCAAATCCCTGAGTAGATGATTAATACACAGATCCCAAGTACCAACCGTGAGAACCTGGATGCAAGCTATGCTTCATCACATCAACATGGTCAATGCCCTCAACAGAAGCTTGAAGGTGGAAGAAATAACGCATGTGAAGCCCAGTAAAAACGCATGTGAAAATCAGTACGCTCAGTGCTAGGTGCCAAACATATGGAGGATATGCTAGAGGACAATTATACAGATATGGCTTCCGCGAGGGTGAAATTTGCTTCTTCTGGCAGCACTATTGGGCTGTTGAGACTTGGATGCACACCTGCATCAGGCAAGACTGGGCCAGTGATGCTGAAGGTGGACACCTCTGTGCCCTCCAGTTGTGCAAGTGTCAGGCTGACAGACGGCAGTGCCTCCAACTCCACTGGACTCTGCCCTTGGTTCCCAATGACACCATGAGCCTGCATGGCATACCATTACTATTACAGGTCGGCAATTGGTAATGTTACGTAACAGTAACTCGTAATAACACACATGACAAGATGTTCATGATGTTGACGACAAGAGTGCGGCGAGGTGGGTATGCATGCCATACACGCCAACATGAATCAGATATCGTTTCCTCCCATATGACTCATGACATGGTGCCCATGCATGGAATTGAGAGCCAATACATGCAGTGAAACTCACCACAGTGGCAATGACGTGCTTTACGAAGGTGTACTTTCGTCTGAGCAAAGACAGCGCTGTGCGAAGGCTCTCGTCCTGGTCATCGAAGCCAGAGGCAAAGATGAGGGCCAGCTGGACATCTGCTTTGTGACCTGCCGAGAAGTCCTTCTCTGACATACGCAACACCTCCTCCATGGCGACAGATATGCCTCCCCCCATTGCCTGCGCTGAATAAGTATGCCACCTGCGCTACATGCCAGAGCTGAATAGCTAGCAGAAGACAACAACAACATGGATCAGCAGATCTCTTGTGTTGTCAGATGGAGAACCGTGACAATTTTTTGCGAAATTTCCAGCTCACCTGGCGCCCGAATGGACCTCTGTTGAGGCATCAGCACTAGCTGATGCAGGGACTCCATGTCCTCTCAAGCTACTGCTGGTAACACGATCGCTTGATAGAGTGGATTTGCGCAGACATTTCCCATTGAATATACTGTTTTGCTTTGCAACACTCTTCCGGGTCGCGGTCCTGAGACAGATCCTTGGACACGCATGTCTACTGCCCACTCGTCCAACGATAAATTGGCACCTTAGATACGTAGCATTGCAAAAAGTGCCATCGGTATTGCTGCAATATAATACCATGATGCTAACTGCACTCCATTTGCGAATAAATGTGAGTTTCGGGAAGCATGATCCTGTCAAGCTACTGCTAACGTCACTGCCTCGTCCAGCCTTCCATCCTTCCAAGACTACATCTTTCCTACTGGAAGCATAGTACTGTAGTATTGCATGTTAAGCTTAGTTGTTCCACATTCAACAAAAGTTGTAATTGGCTTTGAAGCCGCAGTGGGATCTGGCAACATAGAAGTTGTGTTCTAGCCGATGCCAATCCCTTCCCTTCTGAAACCTGAATTGACGGAAGTCTGTCAGGATCAACATGTGAAATATGAAAATAGTGGCACACAGGAAAATAGAGATGAACCGAGTAGAGCCCCAGAGCCACTAGTATCCACTTTGGTGGGAAAACAAGAGAGACAGGCCTGTGCAACTGTTCACAGCGATGACACTGTCACAACATCATTCAGGCAAGTATATAATCACACGTCTCTTGAGATCTCATCGCAGCAACTCCGACAGCCTCTCATCCACATAGTGGCTGCCTACAGCCACATAAGCCTCCAAGATCCGAGGTAGCTGTGTCTGTGCATACAGGAGGAGAGAGCGCAAAATCAGAGCAGCAAAGCGCGCTGCCAGGGGAGAGCTTAGCCTCACCAAGGGTGACTGGTGCGTGCCAGTCGTCAATCCTGGGCCTCAGCTTTGCAAAGAATAATCTCCATTTGTAAAAAGTTATACCCAGACTGGCTGATCTATGAACTGGTTCTGTGGTGACTGACAGGCGGAAGCACAGATATGCACAGTCTGATGTGCTGTCGACTGAGGGGATTATAGACAGTGTGGAGCGCGTGCACTGCTCGGTAAGCCCATTCAAGTAGATCGCTTCATTCTCAAAGTACAAGCGCCAAGGCAATGGACGCTGCTATGCCTGCTGCCAACAAACAATGACAGATACTGACCGTCTTGATCATTGGATCACCTGATCGTTGCGTGCATCTATGATGTGCAAATAACATTGCCCTTCAATCTATGATTTGTAGACAAACAATCAGTGAGGAAGGCCTGGCACGTGCACTCACATTTGTTGCCTGAAGTACACATGCAATGGTTTGCCTCTCACAGGAGCTGAGCGTAGAGGAGTTTGTGGAGCGTTTTGAGCGCCCGCGGCTGCCCGTAGTCATCACCGGGCTGTGCGACAGGTGGCGAGCAGCCAAGGACTGGAATGAGGACACCCTGCTGCAGCGATACGGGGACCACAAATTCAAGGTAGCTTGATTTCTGGCTCTGCCCATGGCCATACATGCTACAGAAGCAGTCTCCAGACAAATTGCAGACAGTAGCATTCTTATTGGAAGGCTGTGGCAAATGCTACTTATTGCAAATGCAAGACGCATATCTCAGCTGCAAATAACGAGGCCGGCTTCTGACCTGGTCAATTAGGTAGCTCAGGATGGTAGTAGCCAGTAAGGTTCTTTGTGCTGCAGACCGCACCTGGGTTGTGGATTCTTGAGATTTGGCAACGGGACAGCTCCTGTCTATTGCCTCTTGAACCAGACTTACTTCAGAAATAACCTCCAATTCTCCAATTATGCGTCCGCTTACATGGCATGCATCTGCAGGTGGGCAGCGATGACGACGGCTACGCTGTGCGAATGAAGCTAAAGCATTACTTATCCTACGTGCACGACCGCGAGCATGCGCCGGCCGATGACTCGCCGCTCTACATTTTTGACGGCACATTCGCCGACCGCCGGGGAAGCCGGGGGCTGCGGCGCGAGTACGAGGTCCCCCACTACTTCCGGGAGGACCTCATGCGCCTTGCGGGGGACAAGCGGCGGCCACCCTACAGGTGACTCACCCCGCTTAATTAGTACTGTCCATCTGGCGGCCTGTTGATGTGCGATTGGTCTTGGATTCCATTGTCATGTCCTAAATTTCCCTATGAGAACTTATTACTTGAGAAGCCAGTGCTGATAGGAGCAGAAAACTTACTTCAGTGCCCAATTTGAGCGAGCGTACAGTGGTACTGAGAAAGTATCTGTGCAAAGTTTCGGTAAAATATAGGTGTGCATGATGGCATTTGTCAAAAGGGTTCAAAGAGGAAAGTGTGAAGTGCTAGACTGGGTGGGCAAGGTGATCTAGTGCGTGAGCTGGGTTGTTCGCTGTGGCAGGTGGCTGGTGATGGGCCCTGGGCGCAGCGGCTCGGGGCTGCACATCGACCCGCTGGCGACCTCGGCCTGGAACGCCCTCGTGCAGGGGCACAAGCGCTGGGCGCTCTTCCCTCCAGGTGCACCACACGCGCCGCCTCGAAACTTTCTCTGTCTTCGATTTTTGTGACTTTTATGTTGGGCTTCTCCTGGCAGCTCCCAGCAGAGCCCGCTTCTAAGGTTCCACGGGTCCTCTACTGGCTCCCAAGTGCTGTCCATTCTGGACAGTGGCAGCCTCAACTTTACGCCATTCCTGCTGACACACCGCACGTCTAGAAAAGCTTATCAGTGCATCTGCCGGCTGATCAGGGCTGTCAGTTCTCGACATTGCCACCTCGGCTCTGATTGACGGCTGGCGGCATGTGCGCGCATGTGCAGGCACTCCGCGGCACGTGGTGCTGCCGAGGGAGAAGGGGCTGGAGCGGGAGGCTGTCAGCTGGTTCACTGTCATGTACCCGCGCACTCAGGCGCCCGACTGGCCCACTGCGCGGCCCATCAACATCATCCAGGTTTGCTCAGGGACTTTTTTTGACCTACACTTCACCAATTGGTTGATGTATGTGGGATGTTTATTGTTTGTGGCCACACCACCGCATCATCGGCTTCATCTGCCCGGGCATACACGTACTTGCGGAGAATAGCGCTGTGCAAGTGAAAAGCAGAATGCAAACATGGACCTTCACATCACTTTTTGAAAGTGTGTTGGTCATGCCACACCTACTCGGCAAGTCTTGCGCTGCTTGCAAGTCGCCCCGCGGCAGACATGACTCTGTGGTCCAGTTACATTCTCTGGGAAACTCTTACGATGACATCACGTTCGGTCGCTCACATGCATGCACGATGCAGGGGCCCGGGGAGACAGTGTATGTGCCGGGCGGCTGGTGGCACACGGTGCTCAACCTGGACCTGACCATCGCCGTGACGCACAACTACTGCAGTAGCGCAACCTTCCCCGCCATCTGGGCGCACACTCGCCGCGGCCGCCCCAAGATGAGCGCGCGCTGGCTCGCCCAGGTTTGACCGCTGAGTGTCACCCGCAATCCATGTCAATCTTCAAGTCGCGAATGCGCAAACTGAAATATGGATGCTTTTGTGTAATCTCTGTCTTACATTGTACAAGGTCTTTTTGAACTTTCACCCATATATTAAACGGGGTTGCCTGACGCGTGCAGATCCGCAAGGAGCGCCCCGACCTGGCGGTGATAGCGGATGAGTTGGCGCAGAGGGGCGAGGACGAGGACGGCACCAGTTCATCTTCCAGCAGTTCCTCATCTTCGTCATCTTCCTCCAGCAGCAGTGAGAGCAGCTCCTCACGCTCAGGGTGAGCGATCAGTGGTCCTGCATATTCTCAGCTCCAGCTCCTGGGCTAAGTGCTGCAGCTGGTGTTGCAGTGATCAGGCCAGTGGATAGATGCCACAGTGACAGAGCGCAGATTGTGTAGTGATATGGGATGGCTCCCGCAGCCCATGCCAAACAAGGGCTTGTCCATTCAGGATCTGTGCGTGAAAACAATGCCCGTGCATAATTCGAGATCTTTGCATTCGTAAATTTCTTTTCATCTGCAATGACAGGGGCGGGACATCAGTTGACGAGGATGGCGAAGTCAACCAGCCGCCTCGCAAGCAGTGGAAGCCAAATCCGCCCTACGGCGCCCCCTCCGGCATGCATTCGAAGTCGAATCCGCAGGAGGGAACTGCCGCCAGACAGGACGCGTCAAAACAGGTTCCCGACCCCCCAAGGGACCTAGATTTGGGGGGCGGTCAGCTGAGGGAGGGAACGCTGAACAGACAGAAAGGTGGAAGCTCAGGGGCGGGACCATACAGCAGCAGCTTCCTGGCAGCTGCGCATGAAGCCGGGCTGATTGGCGGCCGCGGCAGCGCCGGTGCTGCAGGGCTGCAGACTAGAGGGGGTGAGGAAAATTCCAGACAGGGTGAAGTCTTGGTGGAGCCACAAGTTGTGGAGCCTTGTGCGCCCAGGACGAATGTAGCCGCCCCATTAGCGACATGACTACTGCACCCCCGTTAATCAGCATGCAGGTTGAGGTCATTAGTTGAAGAGGTCGTATGTTGAAGAGAGAAATGTAAAACATAAAGGCATAGCGCGCACCAGAGTAGGAGAAATCGCCCCGCGGGCTTTGCTCTTGATATTTGCCACCGCCACTGAAATTTTTCCTGTGATTTTTGTGTTCAAATCAAGCGTGAGGCTGCATTGCAGTGCAAAATGGGGGCATCAAAGGATAGAAACATCTCCAGGCCCAGAAGGTTTTGCAAAGGTATAATACTTGCGATTACAATCACTTGAAGAGCCTCATGCCGCGGATTGAGTGTCTCCACTGAGAGTCACCAGCCAGCAGTGCTCCTCACTGGATTGCACTTTCTACTTCTGATGAACAAAGAAAGCTGATTTCTGAGGTGCTCTGTCACACCGTATGTTACATCAGAATACACCACCGCCAATGACCAGAATATGCATGGCAACAGCTAGCTCCAACCTCCGTTTGGAAGTCGATAAGCACCAACAGCCGCAATAATATTGATCTAGAAACAGCAGAATTTTGGTTGAAGATATCTGAGATTGGCAATCGGTGTTGATTCCACCTCACGCTAGGTTCTGGTTGAAATATTATCATTCAAAACAAACTCTCACAGCAAGATTTTTAATGGTGGTAGCAAATTTCAAGCACACGCCACGGTGGAACCAATATGGCAATAGTGACTCTAGAGATCTGGCAAAGAGCTCTCTCTGCTAGCTGCCGGTGACACTCCAAATAAATACGCACGCATCCGTGAAGGTTCCAGCAAAGAGCACAACTTCCCAGTGTGTGACTTCACGGATTTGATACCATACCTTCACCGCTGAAAGCATTGAATAATACTACTATAAAGCACATCCTACAGCATCCAGACCTCATCCTACCGCCAAATCAGAACGTTGAAGGCATTCCCTCCTGCTAAGACACACAATATGACACTCCCAGTACTTCAATTGTCGGCAGGAAAACCCAGGCATGCAGAGGTTGGATTGATGCTGCTGCAATCATGGTTCCAGGCTTGCAAAGCTGGCTCAGCTTGCAGGCAAGGGCCCTGCAGGTGCCAGCCGATGTGGGTCCAACTTAGCCGCAGTCCCTATGCCATCTATGAGCGCGCTGCACCCGCCCCCCAGTCGCACAACTCTGCCATTCACAGCATCCTGCTCCCTGCAGAGTCCGCCGAAGCCTGCAGCAGCTTCCTCATGCGTGGAAGCTGCAGCCGCTGAGTCAGCGCACGCGGGGTCTGCCGGCGCTCTGGCGCGCGGCGGCCGAGGAAGATTCTCCGGAACGTTCTGTGTCGCCTCGTCGTCTGCTTCTGTGCAGCTTCCATTTCCCGTTCGCGCCCCGGCCCGCTCTGCAGCCCGACGTGCCGAGGCAAAAAATCCGGGACGGGCATGTATGAAGTCATGCATGGCATAGGGAGGCTCGGACCTGGCCCTCTTTGACTCCATGCCTTGGCCGAGCGCCTCAACCTCTGCTGCTTCTGACGCCAGCTGCTGCTCGTGGTCCTGCTGTGACACAGATGGCCGCACTGGGAATTTCACTTCTGGAAACGGCTCCCTTTGCTGCCCTGACGGCTGCGCGCCGTCTGCCGGCCGGCTGCCGGATGCGGTCTGCGGCGGCTGTGCGGGGAGCAAAGCAGGGAGGCTGTCAGGGCTGCTCTTGAATTTTACTGCAGCATCTGCGGCACAGTGAGCTTGCTGCGCAGGGGACTCCTTTGGAGACGGGGACGGGGACGCGCGGGGCTCAGGGGGCGGCGGGAGGGTTTCCAGCGGCGGCTGCCGCGCAGCTGCCGGCGTCTGCGCCAGGCGGGCGGCCAGCTTCGGCAGAGCTTCGTCGCTGGACGCCAGCACCTCGATCACCTGCAGGTCGTCTGCGCAGAAGAAATAAAGAAAAGTGAGATTGAGAATCTTCCGGGTGTAGAAGCAAACTACACACGTCCACTAAGGTATCGACCAGCAAGGTATCGACCAGCAAGGCAAAAGCTGCAAGTACGGCAGTCCCTGTCACAAGCAAGGTGGAGGATGCATGTCAATGCAAATAGCAACAATTGGCAAATGCCAAGCTTTTTTTGCAAGGATGCATAAAGACCTGGAGGGGCTGCAACGTCTTCAAACCATGCCGGTGCAGATCATCAAAAAGATGGTGACGAGACTGGCACTTCATGATCCAGAAAATCTACAAGAGTAGCAGCAAATATGTGAAAAATAATTTCACGCTGCTGCCTCTGTAGAGAGTATGGATCAAAATGTGACGGTCCCTGGCACCATCTCCTTGAATCTCGCCCCTCCAATGCAGAAAAACGACAACAGATGACCCCATGATCTATCCGTTGTGGGAGCCTCACCTGTGTTGGAGAGGGCGGAGAGCAGGTTCCAGAGGCAGTCCTCGCTCAGATTGACCACCACCTGCTTGCACTTCTGCAGCCGCCCAGCATCCTGCACCAGCCCAGCACAATGCTCAAGAGGCCCAACGCATAAATTTTTGTCCCAAGCTGCCATTCTTTCGATGTAGAGCCAATATCACAGGGGGCTTTTCCTCATGCTGATGCTGGCGCCCAGCACATGATGCATATCGCAGTGGGTTCCCCATTTGCCGTTTTTCAATGTACAGCACTTCTGTTTGCCCCCATCTGCCTCAACGCACCCCCTACTCTACAAAATAGCGGCTGAATTGTGCTGGGGCACCAATGTCTTACTGTAGTATCCTGACCTCATGGGTCACCTGAACCTCAAATGCAGGCACAAATATGGAAAGCAGGGATGCAAAGGCAGGCGTGGCACGGCCTGCTTCACTGGACCCAAAGTTTCCAGCTTGGCGTGCTACGCATGAAGGCAGCGATGCAAAGACAGGCCCGGCTCGGACATAGGGTCAGTGCAAGCATGCATTCTCCACAGTGCAGTAAATGCATGCGGCACATGTTAACAAGACTCAGCACAGAGTGTCAGTGAGAGTAGACATGGTAGTGCGTGTGCACCTGCAGGCAGTGGCGGACTCGGCGGAAGTAGGCGGTAGAGGCGGACTGCTGGAAGGAGATGCCGACCCACAGGATCATGTCAGCCGCCGCCACGTCATCCTCCAGCACATCAAACACATCCTCCGGAGTGATCACGGCCGCTGCCGCCGCCAAACAAACACAACTCAGTGGCAGGGCAGACAGGCATCATGTAGGAACACAAGGATGGTTAAAAACCAATCTGCAGTGCTGCTTCGGTCCCTGAAGTGAAGCACTTCCTCTCGCGTTGTCATGTTTGCTACAGCCGCCAGCATGAAAAAAAGAGTCAGGGCAAGACACTATGTCTGTGAGTTTGGAGCGTTTTTGAGGCATTGAGATCAACCAAACAAGGCCATCCGGGCAAGACAAAGAGATCCTGCAAAGCTGCTTGTTTGCGGCAGCAAATTAGGGCATGTTGTACTTGGTGGCACATGGCATGCGTAAGGCTAGCATGTGTGCCGTACATGAGTGCTTGCTTGAAGAGTCTCAAGATTGGTTTAGGTAATCTTGGGCGGAAGTAGTGAGAAGAAAAGCTCTTCAAGCCATTCTGGACACTACCAGCCATGACCACAATCGCCATGATGACCCTTTTCCAATGCAAAGTCAACCATAAACCATATCATCCATTGAGGGCTGCGGCTGACCTTCGCCGTCGTCGTAGAGCATGACTCGGCAGCGTAGGTCGGCGTCGCCGCATTGGCCGCAGCGCAGCGCGCGTTTCGCGCGGATCGTGCGCACGTGCTGGGGCGTCACCTCCGACACCGCGCCGCACTCCGGGCACACCAGCTCGTGGATGTTGCCGTGCATCTCCAGTGTTTGCCCTGTCACATGCATGCAAGCACGCGTTGTTATTCCCTGCCACCTGGCACTAGTGCATTTGTTGCTGTGCACCTCCAACGTTTGCCCTGCCACATGCATGCAAGGCTCATTCGTTGTTTGGCTATGTCGATTTGCTGGCTGATTACGCTCGGTAATCCTACAATTGCAGTGCACGCCATGCCTTATGTGATGCATGCATTCACTTCCTAGAAGAGGCAGCTTCTGTTGGCAAAACGTACGCTACTTTACTGCAAGGGAGATGCTCCAACAATCAGCGATGAAAGCCATTTTGGGTCTATTTGGGAATCAATTGTTCAACATGCCACCCAGATGCAGTCCGTCCAGCACACTCAGCAGTGAAAGGAAAACGGCAGTAGCTGGCAAGGGGCAAACGCTCACCTGAGGGGTTGGTGTCGGGGTGCCAGGTCGTCAGCCCCACGCTCTCTGCAAGGCCGTCGATGTTCATCGTGTAGTGCCGCTGCATCTTTCCCATCGCTGCTATGGCCGCCAGCGCGCGGTGGCCCGCAGACGGCTTCGCTCGCTTCGCCTCTGCGTATATGTCTGCATAGAACGCCTGCAACAGATATACAAAAACTAATCTGGGTTTACACCAGCATTTTGACAGATGCAGCGGGGAGGTACAATAGTGGATGCGCCTTTCATGATGCATGAGGTGTCAAGCTTCCAAGAGATTTCATTTCTCTGGCGTTGTGCATTGCATTCCTCTGGGCCCTTAGGCCACAGATGGTCTTGAATTGGGGCAATGACGTGCACAGCAGGGATCCTTGAAGACAATCTGGCTACATCAATGCGGAAGCAGACCCTCAGCTAGGAATACAACTGGGCGCTGGTCATCTGGAGAAAGGAAGTAAGCGCACCATAGCTTCCAGACGCTGCTTCTCAAAGAAGGAGTATGTGAACAGCTTCTTGCCGTCCGTCACCCCAAACCGCTTCTGTGCCCGCTCATACAGTCCGCCCTTTGTGCTGAACGTGGACATGCCTGGAGACAGCACAAGCAAGGTGAGCTTTGGTGGAGACGCAAGCGGAAAGGGAGCAAGATGCCTGATGTTACTTCTTGAGGACATATACAAGTTGTCTCAGTTATTTGAATGGGCAGACTGCCAGTTGCTCTGAAGCTTCTGTGAGCAACTTCTGCTGCAGCTCTGGGACTCAAGGCTGGCCCTTCTCGCCCAGACAGGTAGATGCTAGCTATGGATGACTTAGGAGATTCATGACGAGCTAAGAGGTACAAAATATTATTTGACAGAGTTTGCAATAAATGTAGATGTTCAGGGAGCGGACATGTATCAGAGAAGCTTATACCAGGGTAGGTCATCAGAACAGCATTCAGACAGCGGTGAAGCAGCTGTCATCCATCAGAAACAATACCTGACGTGGCAGAGAGTCCACTGCCTGTGAAGATGAGCAGGCTGGAAGCGGATGCGGCGGCATCCAGCATTCTTTGCAGGCCATCCACTTCAGCACCACTGCGCAGATGTTCCAAGCAGACGTCAACATGGCTGCAGAACCAGGAGACGCGGTCGTGCAATATAGCAACGCATGCGGAATGGAAGCGACAAGGGGCAGCCAGCACGGCCAAGGAGGTGTCTCTGAAGCACGGTGATCAATTCACATAGTGCGAGAGAACAGAATGAATGTCAACAAGCCCATGGGACGTCTGGCCACGCGATGGTCTAAAAATAATAAAGAAGGAGAATTGCAATCTTTTACAAATGCAGATATATGGCATTGCGCAGTATTCAGGGGCCTTGGTTATGGGGTTCCTGAGACAAACCTTGGTTCAGGCTGCTTTCTCTTACGCAGAACGACCATCGCGCGCCCTTAGGTAGGTGTATCACCCATATAAAATGAGAGTCGCCGCAACACTCCCTCAAAACTGCCCCATATTGCTTCTAAGCCAAAGCTTCACCTTCAAATGAGGTTTGTGGACTCACAAGTGCTCGACAGACCACACACAACTCGGTGAGGTATAGAAGACCTTCATACGTTTCCAGAGAAAGAATTGTTGCCTCATCGATCGCAGCCACTGGCCTTTGGATGCGTCATGGAGGTTGAGGCTGTTCCTTGAGAGCCTGATTAGGACGACATATTCAAATTTGACAGGTGTCTCTGCCAATGAGAAGAAGTCCATTTTTATGAGGCATCCAACGAAAGTCTTTCGCTTCTTCATTATTGCAATGTTGTGCGCATTACTTCTTGTGTGCAGCAGTGGGCTGCTCCCTTTGCAGGCCATCACCGCGGTACCAACAAAACCACACTTGCTGCAGCAACTTTTGTTAATACAGGAAAATGTACATGCCCGATAGATCTCCCTAGCAAACAAGTACATCCCAACCCAGGACAACACACACCCCATCATGCACACCAGGCCGGCCTTAATAAAAATTACACAAAGGGCGCCACCAAGAGCTGTCAAGTACTATGGTCAGCAGGCGGGTTTCATTATAATTACTTGTACTGCTACATATCATTTCTACCAAGAGGGTGCATCTGCAGACACGCTGCAATTAAAGGCTGCCTACTCCTTGTTGGACTTGCCGGATCCAAGGAAGAGATACTCAATTATGGGCGCTCACACACTAGTAATTATGATGCCACCTACCAGCTGGGTTCACTGTGTTCCATTAAGTCCCAGTGTTCTGCAGCACAAGCCTGGCCTGTTCCTGCAGCTGCTCATCTGCTCGCATGCTCATCCTCAGCAGAGCAGCCGCCAGCTGATCACTCTTTTCCTGCCTCCCCAGTGCCCTCTCAAGATTGCCTGACCTGCTGAATGCGCTGTTCCTACTCTCTGCATTGCCTGAAACCCCAACAGATGCGCCCGTCCCCTCTGAATTTCCCCCTGCTTGCCGGTCCTTCTCTTCTTGCGCGCTGGAATGGAGGATGGGATCTGTGCATAACGCTGCATCCCTGAATGGGCTCGGCATGGGCTGCATGCTAGCGCTCCTCCTCCCTCCAGTGCATTTGCTGCTGCTCTCCTGAGCGATACCATTGACCTGGGAAATTGCTGCAACTCCTGGTGTCTCGTTGGCAGCTGAGGGAAGAGCCCTACTGCCAGAGGTGTGGCCAATGTGGCTGCCCGGCCCGGGCAGTTTGGGCGGTACTGCAGCTGGCAGCGATGCGCAGCTGCTGCTGCTGCGGCTATGCAGGGAAGCTACGCGCTGCAGGGAAGCTGCCCGGTGCAGGGAAGCCGCGCGATGAGTCAGCTCCTTACTCAGCATTGACCGCAGGGCCGGGGTGTCGCCGTACCTACAGCATCAAGCTCATCTTTTGGGCACGTTGCATCAGATACGTATTGACAACCTGCACGTGCACATGGGTGTCTCCGTATTATCTATTTCAGCATTAGACTCTTCACATCATTGCATTGAACATCTTTTGATGTCCTGCGTGCGCATGCAATATGCCAGGGGGCAGACAAGAGCAACCAGGCATATTGATAGGGTAGAGGGTAGATATGCTTACCTGAAGCTGCTGCGAGAGAGCATGCGTTTCAGCTGCAGCTCCGACTGGGCTTCGGCGTCAGTCTGTGCAGCTCTGCGCAAGGCTGTCTGCAGGGGTGCAGCGTTCTGGACAAAGGTGAGTGGTTCATCCGAGTCTAGCAGCGCCCACACCAAGCTCATGCTGTTCTTGCGAGGCATCCCTGCAACACATGAATTCGTTAGTCAGCTTCGTCTGTGCATGGCAGGAGCTGCATGTCTGGCAGAAATGGAACTGAGGCAACAGTGCAGATCTTGGAAGTAAAATTGTCACCTGCTTCATGGGCAGGCGCTTGCTGCAAAAGAAAGGCAGTCGCAGCCTCCAGTGTTGCAACCTGCACAACAGAATGCATTTGCACAACAACTAGCCCGGTGCAAATGCAAGGAAAAGTCAACCAGACACCCGTAGCATGCGCCTTGGATTCAGCATCATACTATAGGGGTACAGTGTAGACAAATACCACAATGATGGTAGATCTACTTTAAAACACAAGTACACTGCTGCAAGGATCTTTGCTAAGTAAATATGAAGCCAGTCAAGAGTTTGGCGCTGACCTGGAAGCCAGTCTGGCCTGCCCAGTCACCACAGGTGTAGAAGGTCTTGACATGTTCCAGCATGGACGGCAGGCGCCGCGGCTGTGCCATGATGACTGTGGCTATCATGAGCCCCAGCACATCGTCCGCTGTCATGTCACTGCCAGGGTCACTATCTCCCCTGCAAAACATTCCCACCCTTCAAATTTCAGATTGCTGACTTCATGTATTGATATGTACATAATTCTGGGGACTGCCTACACAGATGACACTCTCGCAATTCTGTCACAGATCAGGGCAGCAGCAAGACATACAGCGAACAGCATACACAACAGAGCAAACACCGATTAGATGACAGATGAAAGGTCGTGCCTAGCTCGGTGTTCAGAGAAACACTCAGTGAGTCAGTGCAAGGCAAATTTGTGCCATGGGTCCCTTACTCACCACCATAATGAGAAGCCACACAGAGCCATCATCCACAAAAATCCAAATTACTGCTGCTCATAGACTGAATAAGCTGCTCAATTTCAGCAGCCACCGTGGAGCTACCATTCACAGAACTCCGGACTTCTGCTGCTCATAGACTAATAAAGCTGATCAAATAGTACTAAGGCAATGTAGACTTCCTCTGCCGATCTGTTCAATTGGGTTGTGTTGACAGAGAAGAATATGGGCGGCAAATGGGCGGTTGATCACCCGTCAGACATTGCAGCAGCTGCCTCCACGAGGAGGTGTATGCACTCCTCGATGCCATCAGCCACTTCTAGAGGGCAGCAAGAGGCGCTCTCCATGAGCTGCAGTGCATCAGCCGCCGGCGCCAAGTCCAATCCAAGAAAGTGCCCAGGAACGCTGCAGAACGCTGCCAGCTCCTTGCCCAGCTTTCCCTGCAGCAAGCCACAAAATAATAAACCACCTGAAGTGATTAGACAGACATGCATGCACCAGAGTCATGCTTTCCATACTTGACAAGGGAAACTGTTTGGGATGATTCAGACAGCATTTAAAGGACTGCAAAACCTTGCTTGTCAAATTAGAGTCCTAAATCAATTGACCCTCCTTTCGAAATTGTGGCCGCACTCCGGGAGCTGCTCGGACAAAAAGTTTCCTAAGTGCACTTATTGACGGAATGTGCTTCAGAAATTACTCACCTGGTTTGCGTTCTGCGCCATTTTTGCCAAACTGAGGGTGAGCTGGTGTAGGGATGCATCCTCTATGCTGCAGGTAATCTCTATTGACTTGAGGGCGCTGCCATGAATGCCTGCCACCAGGACCGTCTCCAACGCAACAGGTATATTCTCTGAGTGTCCTGCGCAAGAAAAGTGCCCAATCTGAAGTTTCTGAGCTGTTTAAGACTGCATGAGCCTGCAGCATCATCTTGGGGCACACTGCAGCGAGGTTAGGAGTCAGGCAAGCCTCTTTGGGAAAAATTACTTGGGAAAACCTGCATGCACAGTGTTTTGGTAAGGGACGAGCAAGCAATCACCTTCCCAATCAGTGAGCACATGTCCCTGGCAGCAGGATGCAATCAAAACTTCCTCCAGGTGACCCCGGGCCTCCACCATGCTGTTTGCAGCCCATTGATAGAAATCCTGCGGACACCAAACGGACATGTGACTGGGAGGACACAAAATGCTCGTTGGCGAGATGTGAAATATCAGGGTAAGCCCTGCAGATGCCTTCCAAGTAACAAAATACGCTCTCAAGGTAACTGTAATCCTGAGGAGTGAGCAAACCTGATCAATGGGATGGGAGGCCTCAATGCATCGGCTGAGCTCGTCTGCTCTCTCTAGGCATTTTGCGCCGCCTGGCAGGGACTCAATGTAAGCTCTGCAGTCTGCAGCGCTCCTCAAGTGGGGCGCAGGCGGCAGTGCTGGCAGGCCCTGCAGCCACAAGGAGGCTCACTGCTAGATGCACCATGCACCTTCAGCTATCATCATGTCCTGCACGCAGGCGGTAAGGATCCAAGCTCTGCTCTTCTCCCCAGAGCTCTGCTGATAAATGCCTTGACCGATGTACGAACCACCTGCACCTCTCATTTGCCTAAAATGGGTAAGACCATGTAGAGCTGCAAGCGCACCTCAGATTCTGTGGAGCAGGTCATCTGGACTCTCTTCAGCTCCAGCACAGCGCTATTATCTGTTGATTTGCTTTCAGAGATAGCCATTGGGGCATCCACTTCTTTCTGGGACGAAGTACATGAAGAATGAAAGGCTTTCGGCGTGAATTTCGGCAGTGACTAGGAATTGGTCCTGGCGAAATTTTTGTTGACGATCATTCTAGATGACACACCATTGTCAGGATACGTTGCTAAAAACTCACTGATCGCAAGCTCTTCGATGCACTATCCTTCAATCAGCTGTGCGATGTGCTGTGTGATCAGACTAGTTAGGGGAATACCTGAAAGGAGGACTGATGCTTTCAGCTTTGCAGCAAAAGATATTTAAGACATTTAAAGACACGATGTACTTTATCAGGGAACTCACGCAGGTCATAACCTCTACCTATATCATCCTGGTCACCAGGGTGAGAAAGTCCGGCCTAGATACGGCAAGATGAATATCTCCCTGACAACCTTGTTGTCTAATTGATGTACAAGTATCTGATTCTGATCGACTGTCCTAGTGCGAAGAGGCTTCCAAGATGCAAGCCATCAGCACGTGTTGTGCACATGCAAGGAAGCTGCAAGGAACCCGAGAGGTAGCATGCCACACTTGCTCCTTGGCCGTTTAGAATAATTTTCGAGTGTTGCAACGGCTGAACACGTATATAATGATATCTCATGAGAATTGCTGGCGGCCATGATTTCTCACACTCTTTACACTGTATGTACTGCAGTACTGCCGGTTGGGTACCGCGGTAGGCACCACAATTATTATTATTATTACACGCTTTTCCTGCCAGAAGCAAGGTGCGTCTGCAGA
>JADEYI010001078.1_pt1 | contig 24517 bp, 21 predicted proteins | sample 8542331 | NCBI WGS metagenome assembly JADEYI01 (sample SAMN16510988, study PRJNA670497) | mine drainage metagenome | isolation source: biofilm near Copperflume 1 | place: Germany: Marsberg coppermine Kilianstollen | collected 2018-02
GAATGGACTTTCGTTCGGGGCGGTCCTGGTCTCGATGGTTTTCTTCCGTCTCTCCGAGCTTCGCACGAGCATCAGAGCGCATCGGTCGGCATCTGGATTCCGGGAAGGACTTCGCTACGTGTTGAGGCACCGCGAGCTGCGAGCGATCCTGGTCATGCTGTTTCTGATCGGGACTTTTAGTTTCAACTTTCCGATCTTCATTTCTACGATGGCCGTGAGCGTCTTTCACTCCGACGCACGCGGTTTCGGCCTGCTTTCTTCCATCATGGCGATAGGGACCATCTCCGGAGCGCTGTTTGCCGCACGTGAGGAAAAGCCCAGGTTTGCATCTCTGTTGCTGGGAGCCGCTGTCTTCGGAGTGGGGTGCACGCTAGCCGGACTCGCGCCCGGATACTGGTGGTTTGCGGCCGCTCTTGTCGTCGTCGGTGCGGCCGCCATGACATTCACCAATGGGACCAACGCTCTGATGCAGCTTTCGACAGAACCCTCAATGCGGGGAAGGGTGATGGCGCTGCGGGTCGGTATCGCACTTGGAGGAATGGCATTAGGCGCCCCGATCCTCGGCTGGATTGCGAACCATTTCGGCCCGCGCTGGTCGCTTGGGATAGCCGCTGTTGCTGACTTCGCGGCGGCTCTGGTTGCAGTCTTCGTCCTGGCGCGTCGAAAGGAAGTGGTGCCGGCGCAATTGTCAGCCCGGTGAGGTCGTGCGGCCGTCGATCGCAGGGAAACGCACATCATTCGATGTCAGAGGCGAGCGCGCTGCGTGGGGTTGCCGAGGAGCACCGGTGCGTTTCAGGTCAACATGAATCTGCGATATAAGGGGACATGCGTTCGCTCGCCTTACGTCTATTGCTTGTGTTGTTCTCCATTCCGGCAATCTCCCATGCGTCAACCGATCCCACATGGACAACGCCGATCGCTCCATTCCAAATCGCCGACAACCTCTACTACGTGGGTAGCCAGGACCTTGCCAGTTATCTGGTCGTTACTCCAAAGGGAAACATCCTCATCAATGCAAATCTGGCCAGCTCTCCGCCGCAAATTCGCGCCAGCGTAGAGAAGCTGGGCTTCCGCTGGCAGGACAGCAAAATTCTGCTCAACAGTCAGGCGCATTTCGATCACATGGCCGGCGCGGCCGAGGTGATTCGTGAAACCCACGCGAAGAACATGGTGATGGACGGCGACGTAAACATAGCGGAGACCGGCGGACGGACAGACTTTCTTGCTCCATCGCCGAATATTCTCACCTACACACCGGTGCATGTGGATCGCGTCCTCCATGACGGAGACACGGTAAGCCTCGGCGGTGTGACGTTGACAGCACATAAGACTGCCGGCCACACGAGGGGCTGTACTACATGGACCATGCGCTCCCATGTTCCAGGCGAACCGGCGGGAACATTGCGCAACATCGTCATCGTGGGCGGGGTGAGCTTCTGGTCGGAGTACCATTTCGTTGCCAGCCCACACCACCGCGTAAGCTATCCGGGCATTGTGCAGGATTTCCAGCACACATTTGCTGTGCTGCATGCTTTGCCTTGCGACGTTTTTCTTGGAGCGCACGGGAACTACTTCGATATGCGCGGAAAACTTGAGCACTATCCGCAGGATGGCGCTCAAGTCTTTATCGACCAAGCAGGCTATCAGCATTTCGTCGCTGAGGCGCAGCGTACATTCGAGCAGGCACTGAGCGTACAGCAGGCAAGTGCAGCACGTTGATCTTCACCCAGTCCAGCAGCAAAAGAACGTCTAGAGTGGGGCACCCGCTGTGCGGCGGGTGAGAGAACCGGCGATGAGGAACGCCGCTCCGCTCATGGCCAAAGTGTCCGCCACATAGTCCAGTTGCCCGCTGATGGCGATGGAGGGGTGGGCAATCTCCATAGGCAGATAAATGCAGATAACGAGCACCAGAAATGCGATGCCCAGCGATGCCGCCGCCAGACGCGCTCTCAGGTTCAGGATCAGGCAGAGGCCGCACGCGATCAGAACCGCTCCGGTCAAATATGCCCAGACGACGTGGCCGGGGATCCAGGAGGGCAGTTGCATCTCCAGCGGCACGCCGGGAGCGAAGTCGGGATGGAGAAAGTGCTCCGGGCCGAAGACAAGCATGGCGACGGCGAAATAGTAGCGGCCGAGGACGGCCAGCCATGCGAAACGCGTGCGACCGCGGGCTGTAGGAGTTCCCGCCAGGGCCAGGGCGCCCCCACTGAGAGACAGATCTCTGAACAGCACTGCGAGGGCAAACCGATTGTGCGGCTCCGCGAGCAAGCCAGGAACGTATATCAGCAGCACAAAGAGAAATATCATGATGCCGACGAGCAGGGCGGTGAAGCGGTCCTTGGTTTCAGTGATGAGGCTAAGAGCCGCGGCGATGAGAGCGAACCCTACCAGGTAGACCCAGAAGCGCGGCGCGGGCATCCAGGATGGCACCGCAGTCACCACAATTTTCATGGCGGTGAAATGCTGTATGCCGAAGAGCGCCAGAGGGACGGCAAAGAAGGTGGAGCCGAGGCAGATGATGCGATCCAGACCCTGCGTATGCAGCACCCTTCTACGAATGTTCAAGGCCAGGGCGATTGCGAACAGAGCGACCGTGGCAAAGTGTACCCAGAACCGACTCCCAGTCAACCAGGATGGCAAGATTTCCCTCCAGTAAAAATAATCAGGCGAAAATTGCGGAATCCGATTGAGAGTATCAAGTCCACGGAGCTTTCCAATAGCCACTCTCGTGAGGATGAACATGGCCAGAGCACACTGTTGAATGCAGCCCTACAAGTCGATGCAATGGTCAGGGTTGGTTTCCTGTCTCTATGCCAAGGGTGTGCACCTGATGTTTTCCGGAGGATGGAGCGCCTGAGGCATCCCCCGGGAATCTGTCTGTGAGCTCATCGAAGCAGGTGCAAGTGCGGCGCGGCGGGGAGTACGCCGCATTCTTCGGCGTAGCGGAAGAACAGCTCGATGCCGGCGACACATTCTTCATCGAGCACGTAATGGATGTTCTGCGTGAGGTAGGTGCGGATAGTGGCGGCGGGTACGGGCAGGCGCGGCCCCCATTCGCGGACCAGGTCTTCAATGTGGGCCATGCCATGATCGCGGGACTGAACGAAGTCTGCGATTACCGAGGATGGAGTGATGCCCGCGGCCTGGATGGCCTTCGATTTGAGCGCGTCGGGGCGCACGGCCCAGAATGCGGAGACCCAGGGAGCGCCGGTATGCCGCTTCCATTCGTAGGCGAGGTCGAGGTATTCGAGATGTTCCCCGGTGCGGGCGAGACGCGCGGCCCTGTCTTCGAGGGCGAGCAGCGCAGGATCGCCGATGAGCACGGCGGCGTCGCAGTCGGCCAGCATGGCGTCGAGGTTGGTTGAGTGGGGAACAAACTCCGGATCGATACCGTGAAATTTGCGGAAGATGATTTGAGCGTAGGCGTTCGAGGTGCGCGAGGCGGTGTCGGCGGCAACGCGCCGGACGGCGCCTAAACCGTCGGGATGTTTCACTACCAGCAGAATGGAACGAACGTGGTCGAGTGAGGCGATGGTGCAGCCAGGAATAATGGCGAGGCCGGGGATGGAGGCGTAGGCAGCGATGGGGATGAGGCCGATGTCGGTCGTGCCGATGGCGAGTTCTGTCGCACACTGCGAAGGCATGGAGCGATGGATCTGATAGCGCTCGCCGAGACGCATTCTTTCGGGAGGGTGCTCGAAGTCCCACATTAAAGGGGCGGGATTGAGAAAGCGGATAGCGGAGATACGGAGGCGCTGCTTCACAGTCAAGTGTAGCAATGTATGGCGGTGCAGACTCTCTTCGCTCTCACGCTAGCCGCGAAGGACGCGGCTAGCATGGGCAGACGGTGGTATTTCGGCATCGGCAGAAATTCTGCTTGGGGACTATCTCTGGCGGGCGTTGTGCTTGTCCTTATAGATTGAGCGCGAGATATGGTTCTGGCGCTTGTTAATGGCAGCGCGATCCGCGGCTGTCAAATGGCCGTTGTCATGCGCGCGCATGTTCTGTTTCTCGCGATGGACGCTGGATTCCCGGTTTTCCAGGTTGCCAGTTTCGCGGGAGGTGAGCTGGCCGCTGTGAACGCCCTGTCCGATACGTTGCTGCTGGCGCTGGTTTCGCTGCGCCGAAGTGCCCGGAGGAGGAGCGGTTGTCTGGCCCAGTGCCATCGTGGCGGCCACACAGAAGGTTGCGGTCAGCGCTAGATTTTTCAGTTGCATAATGCTCCTTTCAGACAGTGAATTCTGTCCGCTTTGGAGTAGAGACACGCCAAGCCGGAGAATGTCGCGTTCGGCGGTCGTAAAACGATGCGGCGCTTGACATTCCAAACTGCCCCAGATACGCTCTGCCACAATTGGCCCAAATTTTTGAGAGTTGGATTGGCGGGCAGCAAGCACGCCGAGTTTGCATCATCCCCAGGGTGACAGAGACGAAGCAACAAATCGAAAACGAACCGGAAGGGCAGGCGGCAGGCCAAGGTGAGCCGGGCCACGAGCAGGGCGAGCGACTGGCGTGGCTGGCGCTGACGCTGACGACAGGGCTGGGGCCGACGCGTATCTGGCGTGCGGTGCATGCGGCGGGCAGTGCGGAAGCGTTGCTGCGGCTGCCGCTGACGCAACTGGAAGGATTGAAGCTGCCGAGCGTGGCGGCGCAGTCGATCGTGACCGGCAACTCTCGTGGCGAAGCGGAGAAGGAATGGAAGCAGGTCGAGGAGGCGGGCGGCGCGTTGATCGCTCCCGTGGATGAGGCATATCCGGAGAGGCTGCGGGAGATCTTCGATCCGCCGACGATGTTGTGGATTCGTGGAGATGCGGCGTTGCTGGCGCAGCCGGGAATTGCGGTGGTGGGGACGCGGCATCCAACTCCATATGGCACTGGAATGGCGGAGATGCTGGCGCGCGATCTGGCTGCGAATGGACTGGTGATTTTGAGCGGCATGGCGCGCGGCGTGGACACGGCGGCGCATCGGGGGGCAATGGCGGCGCGATGCAAAGAAGCTCCGGGAAAGACGGTGGCGGTGTGGGGCACGGGGATCGACGTGATTTATCCCAAGGAGAACAAGCGGCTGGCGGAACAGATTCTGGAATGCGGCGGCGCACTGTTGAGCGAGTATCCGCTGGGAACGTTTCCGGCGCCGCAGAATTTTCCCATTCGCAACCGGATTTTGAGCGGCATGAGCGTGGGGGTACTGGTGATCGAGGCCGGCGAAAACAGTGGCACGCGGATCACGGCGCGATGTGCGCTGGAACAAAACCGGGAAGTGTTTGCGGTGCCCGGGAATGTGACGTCTAAAAATTCCTGGGGGCCTAACACGCTGATTAAACAGGGCGCGAAGCTGGTGGCGACATGGGAGGACGTGTGGGAGGAACTGCCGACCCAGTTGCGGCTGGAGGTCGAGGAGCGGACGGGAGTTGCATCTTTCGGCGACCCTGCCGCATCGTTATTCAGCAAGCCGGACTTGCCGGAGGACCAAGGGCACGTGTTTGAAGCGCTGCGTGCGGACCAGTCGACGCAACTGGATGAACTGGTCGAGCAGCTGGAAGGCAAGCTGAGTTCATCGGAGATATTTACGGCGCTGTTTGAATTGGAGATGGCGGGCAAGGTGCGGGCGATGCCAGGCAAGAATTATGTGCGGGTGTTTTAGTGGGGCGCTTGATCGGGAGAAAATTTATCACTCCCATTCTAGCCGCACAGAACGCGGCTAGAATGGGGCACCCCGATGCTTCTGGAATGAGATATCCATCAAGCAACGTGTAGCTACATTGGTACCGGCGGGTGAATCCGTGGTAGTTTCGCACGTGTTACCTAATCTGAGAGAGCGCGTCCTTTGTAGCATCGCCTCCTAAGAGAATTTTGCCGGTACGCGGCGGTAATAGAAACGCGAACAAATCAGTTACGAAAGAAGAAAGCATATTTCGATGTCAAAATCACTGGTAATCGTCGAGTCGCCCGCAAAGGCAAAGACGATCAACAAATATCTCGGTAAGGATTACGTGGTGGAGGCCTCGCTGGGCCACATTATGGACCTGCCGAAAAACAAGATCGGCGTGGATCTGGAAGACGGCACTTTTGAGCCAGAGCTGATCGTGATGCCTGGCAAGGAGAAGGTGGTCGATCGCCTGAAGAAGCTGGCGCGCACGGCGAGCGCGGTGTATCTGGCACCCGATCCAGACCGCGAAGGTGAGGCGATTGCGTGGCACCTGGAGACGCAGTTGAAGCCACAGCTGCGCAGTGGCGCGACCATCCAGCGGGTGACATTCAACGAGATCACGCAAAAGGCGGTGAAGGCGGCGTTTCAACATGCGGGCAACGTGGACGCGAAGCTGGTCGACGCGCAGCAGACGCGGCGCGTGCTGGACAGGATTGTGGGCTACCAGATTTCTCCGCTGTTGTGGGACAAAGTGCGGCGCGGGTTGTCGGCTGGCCGGGTGCAGACGGTGGCGGTGCGGCTGATTGTGGAACGCGAGCGGCTGATTAAAGAATTTCAGCCGGTCGAATATTGGACGCTGGATGCGCAGTTGATCCCGACGGCGGGCAGTGAGAAGGACCGGCGCGAGTTTACAGCGCGCTTCATCGGCATCGACGGCAAGCGGGCAACGGTGGAGACGGTGAATGCAGCGGCGCTGCCGAGCCAGGCGGAGACAGACGCAATCGTACGCGCGCTGAAGACGGCGGACTGGAAGGTGAAGTCGGTCGAGAAGAAAGAGCGCCGACAGAACCCCGCCGCTCCGTTTACGACGAGCAAGCTGCAACAGGATGCCTCGCGCAAGCTGGGCTTCAACGTGCGCCGGACGATGGGCGTGGCGCAGCGCTTGTATGAAGGCGTGGAGGTTGGCGGCCAGGGCACGGTCGGTTTGATTACGTATATGAGGACGGATTCGACACGGGTCTCGGCGGACGCGATCGAAGAGGCGCGGAACTACATCGGCAAGAAGCTGGGAGCGAAGTATCTGCCGGCGAGCGCGAATGTGTTCAAGGGCAAGAAGGATGCGCAGGACGCACATGAAGCGATTCGCCCGACCAATGTGGAGCTGACGCCGGATGAGATTAAAGGCTCTCTGAGCGACGAGCAGTACAAGCTGTACAAGCTGATCTGGCAGAGATTTATTGCGTCGCAGATGGTACAGGCCTTGTTCGACCAGACGAGCGTAGAGATTGCGGCGAAAGCGGACCGGAACTACGACTATCGCGTGACCGGATCGGTGCTGAAGTTCGACGGATTCCTAAAGGTGTACGAGGAGGCGAAGGATGCCAAGGACGCGGACGATGACGACCTGAGCAACCGGCTGCCGGAGTTGAACGATGGGCAGGCGCTGACGCTGAACGAGCTGAAGCCGGAGCAGCATTTTACCGAGCCTGCGCCGCGGTTCAACGAAGCATCGCTGGTGAAGGAACTGGAGGAGCGCGGGATTGGGCGGCCTTCGACCTATGCCTCGATCATCAGCACGATCCAGGACCGCGAGTATGTCGCCAAGGTGCCGCCGAAGGGGTCGGGGAAGTTTTTCCCGACAGAGATCGGCGTGGTGGTGAACGACCTGCTGGTGAAGAACTTTCCGTACATCTTCGACCCGGCGTATACGGCCAAGCTGGAAGTGGAGCTGGATGCGGTGGAAGACGGGACGGAGAAGTGGACCGACCTGCTGAGCGGCTTCTACGGCTACTTCCAAAAGGAGCTGAAGGTCGCCGGCAAGAACATGGAAGACATCAAGCGGATGGAGGAGCCGACGGACGAGAAGTGTCCGGAGTGCGGCGCGCCGCTGGTGCTGAAGTGGGGAAAATTCGGATCGTTCTACGCGTGCACGGCGTATGACAAGAAGAAGCCGGTGAACATTGCCAGCTCGTCGTGGGAGAAGGACGCGAAGAAGGCGACGAAAAAGATCGAGGACAAGCTGGCGTATCCGATGACGGTGAAAGCAGCGGGCGGGGCATTGCCTGCACCGGCTGCAATGACTGTCGCCAGCAGGAAAGAGCTGCAAGCGGCGATGACGGAGATGGCTGGGCCGGACCGCAAGCTGGTGGTGGAACAGGTGAGCTGCAAGTTCACCAAGGAAAATTTCGAAGCCAAGCCGAACCTGAACACTCCGGAGGCACAGGGTGCGGAGGCCGAGGAAGAATTCTGCGAGAATTGCGGACGGGTGATGGTGCTACGCAATGGGCCGTTCGGGCAGTTCATGGCCTGCCCGGGTTACAGCGAGGATCCGCCGTGCAAGACGATCCGCAAACTGACGGCCAAGCAGCAGCAGAAGCCTCCGGTGCCGCTCGACGAGAACTGCCCGAAGTGCGGGATGCAGCTATTGCGGCGCAGTGGACAGTATGGAGAATTTGTCTCGTGCAGCGGTTATCCGAAGTGCAAGTATATCCAACAGAACCTGACCGGAGTGAAGTGCCCGAAGTGCGGCGATGGTGACATTGCGGAGCGCAAGGCGCGGCGCGGAAACCTGTTTTATGGATGCACGAATTATCCAAAATGCGATTTTACTTCTAACCTGAAGCCGGTTCCGCAGGCCTGCCCGGAGTGCGGCAGTCCATATCTATTGGAGAAGACGCTGAAGTCCGGGGTGTACCTTATCTGCCCGAACAACGAGAAGCAGAGCGTGGAAGAGAAGCCAGGAAAAGGCCGCAGGAAGAAGGCCGAGCCGGAGGTCGCAGCGTCGAAGGCGGTGATGTGCCATTATGAGAAGCGCATTGGCGATGCGCCGGTTGAAGCGGAGAAGGATGTGGAAGCGGTTGCGGCCGCTGTGTAGCACACGCGGTCATTTGTTTTATCGTTTTATCCGAGCCAAAGAGAAATGAGAGATATGGAAAGCCAGATTGCGACGTTTGAAGACGCCAGCCTAATTTTGAAGTTGTATCAACTTCGGCAGGAGACTGTTCTTCGCAAGGCGCGATACTGGCTGCTGTTTGAGTTCAATCCAGCCACGATCGAAGAATTTCGGGCGGTGGCGCAGCCGTCCGGGTCCCAGGAGAACGCGTATTACCGGCAGGTGCTGACGTACTGGGAGATGGCAGCCTCGCTGGTGCTGCATGGAGCGGTAAAGGCAGATTTGTTTCTGGATTCCAACGGCGAAGGGATTTATGTTTTTGCCAAGTTTCACGTCTTCCGCGAGGAGATGCAGGCGAAGACGGGCAGGCAGTTCATGCGTCACACCGGCCAGCTGATTGAAAAATATCCCCATGCCAGGGAGATATTCGAGGGTATGTTGAAGTCGATTCAGGCGCGCCAAGGGTAATGGCGAGTTGGCATCCCAGGGAAGAGATAGTTACTTTCATGGGCTCAACAGAGGGCCTTGCCAACGGGCAGGGGGACAGGTACAACTATCCGGTGACCCGTCCCGGTGAAAGTACGGGATGAAAAAATCTGAGGAGTAGAGAGCAATGAAAATTTCAAGGCATCTGGCTATCGTTCTAGCGTTCGGCAGCGTAAGTGCTTTCGCTGGCGCGCAAATGGCGAAGACACACAAGTTAACGGGTTGGATCAGCGATGCGAAGTGCGGGGCATCAAACCATGATGCCGCGTGCGTCAAGAAGTGCATTGATGCGGGTTCGAAGCCGGTCTTTGTCGACTCCGACAAAAAGGTGTGGGCAATCGACAATGCAGACTCGGTGAGCAATTTCTACGGAGACCACGTGAAGGTGGTAGCGACTGTGGATGCGACGAACAATACGATCCATGTGGACAAGGTGAAGAAAGACCACAGCATGATGGGCACTATGTAAGACGGTTCTGCCAATCCAACCACGCAACAGCGAAAGAGGACGTGCGGACTGCGCGTCCTCTTTCGTGCCTCCGACCAAAGATACCTGGAAGCTTCGATGCTTAACATGGGGCAGCGCCGATCTGATATGGTGAAGGGGTGAAGGAGTATAGCGAAGATATGGCGAAAGCGGTATGGAACGGCAAGGTGCTCGCCGAGAGCGACAAGACGCAATTAGTGGAGGGAAACGTTTATTTCCCGCATGATTCGATTGACCGTGAGTACTTCCGGTCGAGCTCAACGATTTCAAGCTGTCCATGGAAGGGGCAGGCCCGGTACTACACTATTCTCGTGGATGGGCAGGAAAACTCCGATGCGGCCTGGTATTATCCGGATCCGAAACCGGCGGCGCGGGCCATAAAGAACCACGTGGCGTTCTGGCGGGGCGTGGAGATCGAAAAGTAGGCGCGGACGTATCTGTTACAACCACACCGATTTTGTGGGACTGCTGGAATATCCCACGTCTCACGATCGATACCCATTCGCAGGCTCTGGCAGATTCCTGCGCTATGCTTCGGTCGGGATGACAGATTTATGATGCGGATGAACGGCCCACTGCTCTAGTTTGGCCTTCCTCCGGTTTGCCTTAACTGAAGTTTCCTCTCAATATGCGCCGGTCTGTTCGAGGGGCAGGCGCACCTGGAAGCAGGTTTCGCCCGGCCTCGACTGCACATCGATGGTTCCTCGATAGCGGCTCAGGATGCGGTGAACGGAGTCAAGACCGAGACCGGAGCCGCGACCGATGGCCTTGGTGGTGAAGAAAGGCTCGAAGATCCGGCTGCGCAACTCCGCAGGAATGCCGGGGCCGTTGTCCCATATTTCCACCTGCACGGTGTCGCCGACGTGGCGGGTGGTGAGGCGGACCTTCCCTTTATCGTCAATCGCATCCAGGGAATTTTCCAGCAGCGCCATCCATACCTGATTCAGCTCACTGCCATTGGCGGCGATGCGCGGCAGGCGGGGATCGTAAGCGCGGACCACTTCGACATCCTTCATGCGGTAGTGCAACATGCTCAGGGTATTGTCTAGGGACTGCGCCAGGTCGATGTCCTGCAAGGACCCCTGGTCCATGTGGGAGTATTGCTGGATAGCGCGAATCAGCTCGAAGATGCGAGCGGTGGATTCGAGCACGGCACTGGTCATGCGCTCGGCGCGCAGAGACGAGGCGAAGTGCGTGAGGGCAACGTTGGAGGCCTCGCGGTTGAGGAACTCATCGAGGACGGCGAGGTCAGCGGGAGCGATGCCTGCCTCGGCAAAAACGGGGGCGATGGACCAGGCTTCGGGAACATCGTGCTGTTCGAGCCAGTGGGTGAGCCGCTCTTCGAGGGCGCCGGTTTCAAACGTCCCGGGCTGGGTTTCGCGCCGCTCGACGCTTTCCCGCAGGCCGGCGTTCCACTCCATGTAGCGGGTCTCTTGCTGGTCGGTGAGGCAGAGCCTGCCGCCGTCGAAGCTGACTTTGCCGTAGATGCGCAGCTCCTGCAAGAGATTGCCGGCGGCGCGCTGGGCGGCGCTGGCGGGGTTGTTCAGCTCATGGGCAAGGTTGGCTGCGAGTTTACCGAGGGCGTTCAATTTTTCCGACTGCTCCTCCAGCCGGGTCATCTCGCGGACGCGGTCGAGCATGATGGAGACGCAGCGCTGGCCCATCGAGGGGATGGCGGTGAGCATGGCGGGGAACTGGTCCTTGTGAATCAGCAGCCCCCACAGGTCCTCGGTGGCGACCCCGCTGCCGCCAGAGGTCTTCATGCGGGAGAAGGGCAGCAGGCCGGTAAGGTTGCCGGAGCGGCCCACGTAGAGGCTGCTCTGGCCGGCACTTTTGCGGCGAACCTGAATTTCACCGGCGAGCAGGATGGTCATGTAAATGGCCGGATCGCCGTCGCGGAACACAACGGTGCCGCTGGGTGCGGAAGCCTCTCTGCTGTTTTCAATAAGCCACAGGTATTCTCGCTCGGTAAGCCCGTCAAGCTGGCGGATGAGGCGGAGCGCCTCCAGAAGTTCCGTTGCGGGAGACTGGAGGGTAGAGAAGCCGTGAGGAAGGTTGACTGTGGGGACGATTGCTTCGATTTGAGAATCCATCGGTGGTGCCTCCCGGCGTCGATCACTCCATGGTACAGGGCCTTGACGAACGGGAAGCGAATGCTGTCGTTCGTCAAGGGTAACGCGAATAGAAACAGCAATGCGGAGCTGCCTGCTGGCCGCTCCGCATTGCCGGTCGGAATTTTGTGAAGCGCCAAGCGCTTCGAGGAAGTGTGCTAAGCGCCGATGGTGACGGGCTTGCCGGCCGGCTCAACGGCGCCGTTTTTCACGGAGACGGGATCGAGGAACGGCATGGCGGCCCGCAGCGGTTCGCCGGTTTTTTCGATGGAGTGCGCAGCCTCGTCGATACGCTGCTGCTCAAACCATTTGCGTCCAGTGGCGTTTTCGTCGAGCCAGTTCCTGGCGAAGGTGCCGTCCTGGATCTCAGCCAGCAGCTTCTTCATGGCGGCGCGGGTCTCGGCGGTCACAATGCGCGGACCGGCGATGTAGTCGCCGTACTCGGCGGTATCGGAGATGGAGTGGCGCATGTAGGCGAGGCCGCCGCGATACATGAGATCGACGATGAGTTTCAGCTCGTGCATGCACTCGAAGTAGGCGACTTCAGGTTGGTAACCAGCGTCGGTAAGAGTTTCGAACCCGGCCTTAACCAGGGCGCTGACGCCGCCGCAGAGCACGGCCTGCTCGCCGAACAGATCAGTTTCGGTTTCCTCCTTAAAGGTGGTTTCAAGGACACCGGCGCGGGTGCAACCGATTCCCTTGGCGTAGGAGAGAGCGAGCGCGAGGGCGTGACCGCTGGCATCCTGATGGATGGCAACCAGGCCGGGCGTGCCTCCGCCTTCCTGAAAGACTTCGCGGACGCGATGGCCGGGGGCCTTGGGGGCGACCATGCTGACATCTACGTTGGGGGGAGGCTGGATGGTGCCGTAGCGGATGTTGAAGCCGTGGGCGAACATCATGGTTTTGCCCGCGGTCAGGTGGGGCGCGATGGAGTCGGCATAGATCTTTCCCTGGGTCTGATCAGGGGCGAGGAGCATGATGACGTCGGCCCATTGCGCGGCCTCGGCGGTGGTCATGACCTGGAGGCCGATACGTTCTGCGCGGGACTTCGATTTGCTTCCGGCGGGCAGGCCGATGCGGACCTCAACGCCGGAGTCCTTGAGGTTGAGCGCATGGGCGTGGCCCTGCGAGCCGTAGCCGAGGATGGCCACTTTCTTTTTGCGGATAAGCGCGAGGTCTGCATCTTCGTCGTGATAGGTCTTCGCCATTTCGTTTTCTCCGTTCGGTATTGATTCAGGATAAATGTTTTGGTTGAGAAGCCCCAGGTCTCAAAGGCGAGAGCTGAGGCACCCGCGTTTTTCATCTCACTCTGAGCCGCCAAAGATCGCGGCTAGAATGGGCCACCCACATTCAGGAAACCGCAGGTCCCTCCACTCCGTGAGGCTCCGGCCGGGACGACAATTCTGTGGGTGGTGCGATCTTTCGTTTGCTGACGGCCGTCAGTGGGGTGTCGGGCGGGGTGACATCGCTGAGGGCATCCATGACGCGGCTGGTGTGATGGCCGCGTCGCATGGCCATGCGCCCGGTGCGTGACATTTCAAGGATGCGGTAGTTTCCCTGTTGCAGGATCTGCACGAGACCCTCAATTTTGCTGGCGCTGCCGGTAATTTCAAGCATGAGCGATTCCGGGGCGAGATCGACGATGCGCGCGCGGAATACTTCAGCAAGCTGGAAAAGATCGGAGCGGGTTTCGGTACCGGCGGCAATTTTCAACAGGGCCAACTCGCGGATGACCGCGGACTGGCGGCCCACATCGTCGATCTCCAGCACCTCCTGCAATTTGTAGAGCGAGGCCATGATGCGATGCGCGCGATCTTCTGGGGCGGAGGCGACGATGGTCATGCGCGAGACCTCCGGCGTCTCGCTGCTGCCGACGGTGAGCGAGGTGATGTTGACGTTGAGGCGGCGAAAGAGCGAGGCGACGCGCGATAAAACTCCTGCCCTGTCTTTGACCAGTACGACAAATGTATGCAGCATTTCGAATCCTGTTCCTTAAGGCTCTGTTGCGGTTTCGACCAGCGGATTGTCGGACGGACGGCGGATCATTTCATGGAGGGCCGCGCCGGAGGGGATCATGGGATAGACGGAGTCTTCCTGCTCGACGTGGAAGTCGATGAGGAAGGCGCCTTTGCGGCTGCGTGCGGCCTCCACTGCGGCGATGACCTGGGAACGCTGGTGAACGTGCGCGCCGGGAATGTCATGGGCGCCGGCGAGCTTGACGAAGTCCGGGCTGCGCAGCGGGGTGGATTGATAGTTCTTGTCATAGAAAAACTCCTGCCACTGGCGGACCATGCCGAGATAGCCGTTGTTGACGATGGCTATGTTGATGTCGAGGTCCTCCTGAGCGATGGTGGCGAGCTCCGGACTGGTCATCTGAAAGCCGCCGTCGCCGGCTACCACCCAGACTTCCCTGTCGGGGCAGGCGACCTTGGCGCCAATGGCGGCAGGCAGGGCGAAGCCCATAGTGCCCGCTCCGCCGGAGGTGATGAGGGAGCGGGGACGGTCGTGCTTGTAGTACTGGGCTTCCCACATTTGATGCTGGCCGACGTCGGTGACGACGATGGCGTCTCCGTTGGTTTCGCGCCACAGATCGTTGATGACATGCGCGGCGTAGAGATGGCCGTTGTCGGGAAGCTGCTGAATATCGCGGACGGCCGCAGTGCCTTTCATGGAGCTGATGGTTTTGAGCCAAGCGGAGCCATCACGTTTTTCCATGAGGGGAAGCAGGGTATCGAGAACGTGCCTGAGGTCGCCGACCAGCGCGACATCGACACGGACGTTTTTGTTGATTTCGGCGGGATCGATTTCGATATGTATTTTTTTGGCGTTGGGAGCATATGTGGCGAGGGAGCCGGTGACGCGGTCATCGAAGCGCATGCCGCAGGCGATGAGCACGTCCGCCTGCTGGATGGCGTTGTTGACCCAGGATTCGCCGTGCATGCCCATCATGCCGAGGTTGAGCGGGTGCGACGCGGGAAACGCAGTAAGGCCGAGGAGGGTGCAGGCGACGGGAATCTGCGCCTGTTCCGCCAGGGTGCGGACCTGATCGAGCGCGCCGGAATGCAGGATGCCGTGACCGGCGAGGATGATGGGGCGGCGGGCGCTGCGCAGCAAATCGAGCGCGTCGCGGACGGCGGCGGAATCCGCTCCCAGCATGGGATGCGGGCGGCTGGGTGCGGGCGCAGCGGCGGCAAAGTCGAAGAGGGCGGAGTTTTGCTGCGCGTCCTTGGTGATGTCGACGAGCACAGGGCCGGGGCGACCGGAGCGAGCGATGAGGAAGGCCTCGCGCAGCGCCGGAGCAATGTCCTCCGCGCGATCGACGAGGTAGTTGTGCTTGGTGATCGGCAGAGTGATGCCGGTGATGTCGACTTCCTGGAACGCGTCCGAGCCGAGCACTTTGCTGGAGACCTGGCCGGTGACGCAGACGATGGGAATGGAATCCATCATGGCGTTGGCGATGCCGGTGACAAGGTTGGTGGCGCCTGGGCCGGAGGTGGCAATGGCGACGCCGACGCGACCGGAGGCGCGGGCGTAGCCGTCTGCCATGTGGGCTGCGCCCTGTTCGTGACGAACAAGAATGTGGCGGACGGGAAATTTGCGCAGCGCGTCGTAGGCGGGAAGAATGGCCCCGCCGGGATAGCCGAATACATCGCGCACGCCTTCCCCTACCAGGGTCGCCCAGATTGTTTCCGCGCCGGTCAATTTCGTCGGCGGGTCGTCGATGGGGGTGTCGGAAACGTTGGTGTTTTCGGAGCTGCTCATCGTCATTCCTTTCTGTGTGATTAATTGGTGACTGCGCCGCGCGAGGCGGAAGCTACGGTGTCGGCATATTTGCGGAAGACGCCGCGCTGATATTTGGGTGGAGGCGCCTGCCAGTCCTTCATGCGGGCGGCGATTTCGGCGTCGCTCAGTTTCACACGCAACTCGCGTCCGGGGATGTCGAAGGAGATGACATCTCCATCGCGGATGGCCGCGATCGGCCCGCGCAGGGCCGCTTCGGGCGAGACGTGGCCAGCCATGAGGCCGCGGGTTGCGCCGGAGAAGCGTCCGTCGGTGAGAAGCGCGACAGTATTGCTGAGTTCGGGAATGCCGGCAATGGCGGCGGTGACTTGCAGCATTTCGCGCATGCCGGGGCCGCCGCGCGGACCTTCATAGCGGATCACGACGACGTCGTTGGGCTTAAGTTTGCCGCTTTCAAGGGCAGCGAAACAGTCTTCCTCACTGTTGAAGACGCGTGCGGGGCCACTGTGAGTGAGGCGCTCGTGACCGGCGACTTTGATGACGCAGCCTTCGGGCGCGATGTTGCCTTTTAATATGACGAGGCCACCGGTGGGCTTGAGGGGATTTTCAAGCGGATGGATAACGTCCTGCCCGGATTTTTCCTCGGCGAGTTTAGCCTCTTCCGCCAGGGTGCGACCGGAGACGTTCAGCGTGCTGCCGTCGATGTGGTTGCCGGCGAGGAGATGCTGCGCCAGGAGGCGGCTGCCGCCCGCCTCCTGATAGTCGGTGGCGACGTAGCGTCCGCCGGGTTTCAGGTCGCAGAGCAGCGGAGTCTTGCTGCTGATGCGGTCGAAGTCGTCGACGGAGAGTTCGATGTCGGCCTCATGCGCGATGGCGATGAGATGCAGCACGGCATTGGTGGAACCGCCGGATGCGGCGACGCTGGCAATGGCATTCTCAAGAGCGGCGCGGGTGATGATCTGGCTGGGGCGCAGATCGCTTTTTGCCAACTCCATAACGATGCGACCGGCTTCTCGCGCGGAACGGACTTTTTCGGCGGAGAGTGCGGGGACCCCGGAGAGCCCCATAGGCGAGATGCCGAGAAATTCGCAGGCCATAGCCATAGTGTTGGCGGTGAACTGGCCGCCGCAAGCGCCAGCGCCGGGACAGGCAGCGTTCTCGACGGCGGAGAGTGCGGCTTCGTCGATTTTGCCGGCGGCGAAGGAGCCTTGCGCTTCAAAAACGTCCTGCACGGTGAGGTCTTTGCCGTTGAGATGGCCGGGGGCGATGGAGCCGCCGTACAGCATGAGCGATGGCATGTCGAGCCTGGCCAGCGCCATGACTGTGCCGGGCATGTTTTTGTCGCACCCGGCGATGGCGATGAGGCCGTCGAAGAGATTGCCGCGCGCGACCAACTCGACTGAGTCGGCGATGACTTCGCGGCTGACGAGCGAGGCCTTCATTCCCTGGGTGCCCATAGTGATGCCGTCGGAGATGGTGATGGTGTTGAATTCCATGGGCGTGCCGCCAGCGTCGCGGACGCCCTGCTTGACGGCGTCGGCGAGAATGCGGAGATGGAAATTGCAGGGGCCGATTTCCGTCCAGGTGTTGGCGATGCCGATGATGGGCTTGGCGAGGTCGGCACTGCTGAAGCCGACGGCGTGCAGCATGGCGCGGGCGGCGGCGCGGTTGTGGCCTTCAGTCAGCGGGACGCTGTTGTGCTTGGGGTTGTGGTTGTCGCTCACGCGTGTGCCTCCGGCTGCCGACGTGGCTGCGTCCAGAAGGCCGCGTCATGCTGTTTTTCAAATGCGGTGAGCGCGCTGGTATGGCGCATGGCCAGACCGATGTCGTCCAGACCTTCGAGCAGGCAGCCGCGGCGGAACTCGTCAATGGTGAAGCGCTCATGGAACCCCTGGGCGTCTTCGACCGTCTGGGTTTCGAGCGAGACGGTCAACTGGTAGCCGGGCTGCTGGGCGCGTTCAAGGAGCAGCTCCACTTTTTCATCCGGCAGGATGACGAGCAGGATGCCGTTTTTGGCGGCGTTCGAATAGAAGATGTCGGCGAAGCTGGGTGCGATGACGCAGCGGAAGCCATAGTCGCTGAGCGCCCAGGCGGCATGCTCGCGGGAGGAGCCGCAGCCGAAGTTGCGTCCGGCGACGAGGGTCTCCGCGCCTTTGTATTGCGGCTTGTTCAGCGAGAACTCCGGATTGGGAGTACGGTCGGGATTGAGGCGCCAGTCGAAGAATAAAAACTCACCGTAGCCGGTGCGTTCGATGCGCTTCAAAAACTGCTTAGGAATGATCTGGTCGGTGTCGACGTTGACGGCATCGAGCGGCGCGGCCAGCGAGGTGAGGGTGCGAAACGGTTTCATGTTCTTTCAAATCTCCACGGGCGGTCGGTTAGCTGCGAAATTTCCAGTTGCGAACATCGGTAAAGTGGCCTTCGATGGCGGCGGCGGCGGCCATGACAGGGCTGACGAGATGGGTTCTTCCGCCGCGGCCCTGGCGGCCTTCAAAGTTGCGGTTGCTGGTGGAGGCGCAGCGTTCGCCGGGCTCAAGCGTGTCGGGATTCATGCCGAGGCACATGGAGCAGCCGGGCTCGCGCCACTCAAAACCGGCGTCGCGGAAGATGCGGTCGAGGCCCTCGCTTTCGGCCTCAGCCTTTACCGATTGCGAGCCGGGAACCACCATAGCGCGGACGCTGGTGCTGACCTTGTAGCCGGAGACGATTTTTGCGGCGGCGCGCAGATCCTCAATCCGCGAATTGGTGCAAGAGCCGATGAAGACGCGGTCGATGGGAACCTGGTCCATGCGGGTGCCGGGCTTGAGGGCCATGTATTCGAGAGCGCGCTCATAGGCGCGGCGCTCGGAGTCGTTAGGCGCGTTGGCGGGGCTGGGGACTTCGCCGGTGACGGAGATGACCATGCCGGGATGCGTTCCCCAGGTGATGAAGGGCGTCAGCTCGCTGGCCTGAATGACGAGTTCGCGGTCAAATTTTGCCTCCGGATGCGAGGGCAGTTTGCTCCAGTGCGCTACGGCTTCATGCCACTGCTGGCCCTGGGGCGATTCGGGGCGGCCTTTGAGATAGGCAAAGGTGGTGGCGTCGGGTGCGATCATGCCGGCGCGGGCGCCTGCCTCGATGCTCATATTGCAGACGGTCATGCGGCCTTCCATCGAAAGTGCGCGGATGGCGGAGCCGGCGTACTCGACGACATAGCCGGTGGCCCCATCGGTGCCGATGCGGCCGATGATGCCGAGGGCAATGTCCTTGGCGGTGACGTAGGAGGGCAGTTCGCCTTCGACGGAGATGCGGAAGGTCTTCGGCTTGGACTGCGGCAGGCACTGCGTGGCGAGGACATGCTCGACTTCACTGGTGCCGATGCCGAAGGCGAGCGCGCCGAAGGCACCGTGGGTGCTGGTATGGCTGTCGCCGCAGACGATGGTCATTCCGGGCTTGGTGAAGCCCAGCTCCGGGCCGATTATGTGGACGATGCCTTGCTGCGGGGAGTGGATGTCGTAGAACTCGATGCCAAACTCCGCGCAGTTGCGACGCAGGGTGGCGATCTGTTTGGCGGCGATTTCGTCTTCGATGATATGGCGATTTTTTGTGGTGGGGATGTTGTGGTCGACCGTGGCGAGCGAGCGATCGGGACGGCGGACCTTGCGGTTGGCCAGCCGAAGACCATCAAATGCCTGCGGGGAGGTGACCTCATGCAGCAGATGCAGGTCGATGTAGAGAAGCGCGGGTTCGCTGGCTGGCGCGGCGACGATGTGTGCGTCCCAGATATTTTCGAAGAGAGTTTTTTTATCGTTTGCCATATTACTCAATCCACTTTTCTTATGTTGACAAGGACCCACATCTCAAAAGCGAAATGTGGGGCACCCGGCATTTCTTCTTTATGGAGTGTATTTTTTCTTCATTCAATTTCTGTTTTTCAAACAGCGTGCAGCGCCTGCCGGCGGTCGATGATTTCATTCAAAGTTTCAAAGACAAGTTTGCCCATCTCGCGGGTGCTGACCGTCTGCTGGTCGGGCTGATTGGTACGGGCGAGGTCGGCGGTGCGGTAGCCGCGCTCCAATACATTTTCGACTGCGGCTTCAATTGCTTGGGCATCCTGCTCCAGGTTGGCGCTGTGACGCAGCAGCATGGCGGCGGTGAGGATCGCGCCTAGCGGATTGGCCTTGCCGGTGCCTGCGATGTCGGGAGCGGAGCCGTGCACGGGTTCGTACAGATTTACTTTTCCGCCGATGGTGGCCGAGGGCAACATGCCGAGCGAGCCGGTGATGACGGCGGCTTCGTCAGAAAGAATATCGCCGAAAAGATTTTCCGTGAGCACCACGTCGAAGTTGCGCGGGGTGTTCATCAGGTGCATAGCGCAGGCGTCGACATATTGATGATCGAGGGCGATATCGGGGTATTCGGCAGCCACCTCGATGACGGTGGCGCGCCAGAGCTGCGAGACCTCCAGCACGTTGGCCTTGTCGACGGAGGTAAGTTTGCGGCGGCGCTTGCGGGCCAGCTCAAAGGCGATGCGGGCGACACGGACGACTTCATCGCGCGTATAGCGCATGGTGTTCAGCGCAGCGCCGGCGTCGCGGTTCCAGGAGCGCGGCTCCCCGAAGTAGAGGCCGCCGAGCAACTCGCGCACGAACAGGATGTTGGCGCTGTCGGTGACCTCCGGGCGCAGGGGCGAGTTGTTGCTGAGGGAGGAGTACGCGATGGAGGGACGCAGATTGGCGAAGCCGCCGAGGGCGTGGCGCAACTGCAAAAGGCCGGCCTCCGGCCGCTGACTGGGAGGCAGGGCATTGAACTCATTGCCGCCGACGGCGCCGAGCAGAACGGCGTCACTGTCGAGCGCGGCTTGCAGGGTGTCGGGCGGCAGCGGAGTACCGATCTGCCTGATGGCCGCGCCACCGATGGGCATTTCAATAAAGTGGAATCTGTGGCCGTTCAACTGGCCGACGGCATCGAGAATCTGCATTGCCTCGCGTGTGACTTCCGGCCCGATTCCGTCGCCGGCCACGATGGTGACTTTCATTTCCATTCCTGTTCCCTCTCCTGTAAGGGAGCGCTTTGAAGAGCGCTGCTTGCTGAAGCTGTCGTTTTGTCCATTATCCGATGCGGAGGGCCGAATCCCATTTATGTTTGGCAAAAATGTCATGCCTGCGGGGAGGCCAGCGACGCGCCATCGTGCGGTTCTACAATCCGCTCCGGGCGCAGGTGGGTGAGCACGATGCCGATCAGGTCCTGGTCGAAGACAGACTTTTTGCGATCGGCGACAGCGACGAAGTGATCGTAGGCGATTTCCAGTTCGTCGCGGTCGAGGGTATAGCCCAACTCGCCGAGGCGATGACCGAGCGCGTGACGGCCCGAGTGTTTGCCGAGCACCATGCGGTTGGCGGGAACGCCGACCTGAGCCGGGGTGATGATCTCGTAGCAGAGCGGATTGGACATCATGCCATGCTGGTGAATGCCCGCCTCATGCGCGAAGGCGTTGCTGCCCACGATGGCCTTGTTGGGCGCGGGGCCGAAGGTGATGATGTTGGTGAGCATCTGGCTGGTGGGGTAGAGCTGCTCGAGGTCGATGGAGTGTGTATAGGGCAGCCTGTCCTGGCGCACGTGGATGGCGGCGGCGATCTCTTCGAGAGCGGCGTTGCCGGCACGTTCTCCGATACCGTTGATGGTGCATTCGACCTGACGCGCTCCGGCTTCGAGGGCCGCAAGACTGTTGGCAACGGCCATGCCGAGATCGTCATGACAATGGCTCGACAGAGTGATCTTTTCGATGCCGCGAACCTTTGACTTCAACATGCGGAAAATGGCGCCGTATTCCTGCGGGACGGTGTAGCCGACGGTGTCGGGAAGGTTGATGACCGTGGCCCCGGCATCGACCGCGGTCTGGACGATGGCGCAGAGAAAATCGGGGTCGGTGCGAGTGGCGTCTTCAGGAGAGAACTCGACGTCATCGACGTATGTGCGGGCCAGGCGTACGGATTCGTCGGCGCGCTGGAGGGCCTGTTCGCGGGAGATTTTCAGCTTGTATTCCAGGTGAATGTCGGAGCTGGCGAGGAAGATGTGAATCCGCGAACGCTGGGCGTGTTCAAGGGCGCGGGCGGCGGCGACGATATCCTCCTGCCGGGCGCGCGAGAGGGAAGCAATGCGGGGACCGCGTACGGCGCGGGCGATGGCTTCGACGGCAGCAAAGTCGCCTTCCGAAGCGATGGCGTAACCGGCCTCAATGATATCGACTCCGAGCAGTTCCAACTGATGGGCCATGCGGAGTTTTTCCGCAATATACATGCTGCAACCGGGGGATTGTTCTCCATCGCGGAGAGTGGTGTCGAAGAAAAAGATGCGCTCCGGGTGCATGTGTCTTTGCCTCCATCGGCGGCCCAACCGGTTCTGGCCGTGTTATGAAAATAGCATAAGTTAAGCTAATGATAAAAAGTATTTGTATTAGAATATATTATTGAAGTAGCGCCGCTTTGCAGTCTATAAGGAGAGCGAATGGATCTGTTTCAACTGGAAACGTTTATGGCGGTGGCGGAGGAGAGAAGTTTTTCCCGGGCGGCGGTGCGGCTGCACAGGACGCAGCCAGCGGTGAGCCAGGTGATCCGCAAGCTGGAAACGGAGATGGATGAGGTGCTGTTCGACCGCGCGGCGCGCGATGCGACGCTGACGGCCGCCGGCGAGGTGCTGCGCGAGTATGCCGAGCGTCTGCTGAACCTGCGCGGGGAAGCGGCGACAGCGTTGTCGGAGCTGCGCTCGTTGCATCGGGGACGATTGAACCTGGCGGCGAATGAATATACGTGCCTGTATCTGCTGCCGGTGATCGACGCGTTCCGGCGCCTGTCGCCGCAGATCCAGGTGACGGTGCAGCGTTCGCTGGCAAGCCGGATGACGGAAGGCCTGCTGCAACACTCAGTGGAATGCGGGATTGTGTCGTATCGTCCGGACGACCCGCAGATCCGGTCGGTTGTGGTGTACCGGGACGAACTGGTGTTCGTGATGCACCCGGGGCATCCGCTGGCGCGCGCGAAAGAGGTTTCGATTCATCAACTGGGAGCGGAGAATTTTATCGCGCACAATATTCCGTCCCCGCTGCGGCAGAAGGTGGTGCAGGCTTTTCAGCGGCATAAGACGCCGCTGAACATGGCTGTGGAGCTACCGAGTCTGGAGGCGATCAAGAGATTCGTCGCCATGGGAAATGGGGTGGCGCTGCTGCCGGGGCTGACGGCTAGGCCGGAGATCGAGCGCGGGGAACTGGTGCAACTGCGCGTGCCGGAGCTTTCTTTCGAGCGCCGCCTGCGGCTGGTGCATCGACGTCATGCCACGCTTTCCCACGCTTCGCTGGCGTTTTTCAAAGTGGTGGAGGCGATGGCGAATGAGCGTGGGGACCCGTTTCATTTTCAGGTGGAGCGGGCGGGGTAGCTGGTGCGGGGAATGGGAACCGCCACGGTTAGGAGGACAGGCTTTTCGATAGGGTTGACTGACTATATTGCGTCCAGGGGCCGGTCGGGATGACAAATTCTCTATCGCGTTTCGAGCTGGGGTACGCAACTTCTCTTTCGGATTCGACGTCTACACCTACAGAGCGTGCAACGGAGATTGCGAGGTGGGGAAGTTCTCCCGCAGGCAATCTGCAGAGCTTTCCTGTGCGCCGGAAAGGTCATAAAAATATGAACCATCGGAAGAAGTTCCAATTGATAAGCACGGGGGCGGCTGTACTCGGCATGGCTCTCTGCGTTCCAGCCGCGATGCTGGCCCAGACCGCGACGCCACCGCCGGATTCTTCGACCATGGCGGCGCCGCAGTCCAACCCGCCGGGCCAGATGGCGATGCAGAGGCATCGTGGACCCAGCCCGAAGCGGCAACTGCGGCATCTGACGAAAATGCTGAACCTGACACCGGACCAGCAGCAGCAGATGCTGCCGATCCTGCAGGACCAGCACAAGCAGATGAAGGCGATGAACGAGGACACGTCTCTGAGCCCACAGCAGCGCCGCCAGCAGATGCGGACAACGATGCAGGATACGCATCAGAAGCTGGAAGCGATCATGACGGACAGCCAGAAGCAGCAGTTCGAGCAGGAGATGCAGGAGCGCCGCCAGCAGATGCGTGACCGCCGCATGGGACAGGGTCCAGGAATGGGTCCGGGATCGGGCACGCCACCACCACCTCCTCCTGACGGATCCGCGCCGCCGCCTCCTCCGCAGCTGTAATCCAAGCATCGACAATGAGAGGGCCGGATGGAGCAGCGAGTCGCTGCCGTCAGGCCCACTCACGTATTTCAAGCATATTGAGCCGCACACGATTCCGATTCGCAGCAATTCCCGCCGAAAAATTAAGTCCCGCTCGTGCCGAAGAAACATCCTGACAGGTACAATTGCAAACAGTCACGGATTTGAGAGCCAAACCACCTTTGCGCGCGGGGCAAGTTCCGTTCAGCCGCGTGCCAGGCTTGGCGGACGAGGGGTCCTTCACCGAATGAAGAAGTTGTTTTTTTTGCTTTGTCTGCTGCCCATGGTGGCTTCGATTGGCCATGCACAGGAGAGCCGGCAGGATGCGAGCGCCAGTTTCGTGGGCACGTTTCAACCTACCATTACGGGGAACGCCGTAACGCAGACCTCAACCATCGGTAAGGGAGTGCTGCTGGGGTACCGTTTCATGCTGACGCCGAGCAGCGCCATCGAAGGCAATTATCAATACTCCCAGTTCAATATGAAGTACACGGCGCCGTTCAACAGCGCGAGATTCCACAACTCCATGCAGGAGGGGTCGGTAGCCTACGTTCATAGCTTCGTTTACAAGAAGTTCAACCCGTTTGCAGAAGCGGGCGCGGCGGTACTGTTGTTCGATCCGATCAACGATACGGGAACGACAACGAATGCCGGGACGCGAACGAAAGCGACCGCACTTCTGTTCGGCGGCGGTATCGCGTATGAGTTGAGCCC
>JADEYI010001079.1_pt1 | contig 24513 bp, 19 predicted proteins | sample 8542331 | NCBI WGS metagenome assembly JADEYI01 (sample SAMN16510988, study PRJNA670497) | mine drainage metagenome | isolation source: biofilm near Copperflume 1 | place: Germany: Marsberg coppermine Kilianstollen | collected 2018-02
CGGTCTGAATAGTGGCACCACATCCACAGCTCACAAGATGGAATCGGTCTGAATAATAGTGAGCCAGCGGTTTTTATGCTGGCGGTTTGGTGTTGTGTTGTGGCAAGATGATGCGTACACCGCGTTGATAGGTAAAGTATGACCAGGCATATTGGAGAAGCACCATCAGGCGATTACGCGCCCCAATCAGGAACAGTATGTGAACGACGAGCCATGTCAGCCAGGCAAAAAAGCCGGTGAAGTGGAGAAAGCCAACATCGACAACGCCAAAAGAACGGCCTACGGTTGCCATGGTTCCCTTATCGAAGTAATGGAATGGCTGTGGGTGTTCTTTATGGGCGACGCGGTCTTCGATGACGGATGCGACATACTTTGCCTCCTGTATGGCGACGGGAGCTAAACCTGGCAAAGGCTTGCCGTTTTGTAGTGCGAGGGCTGTATCGCCAATCGCAAAAATGTTTTTGTGGCCGGGAACGGTCAGATCCGCTTGCACCTTCACGCGTCCATCGTGATCGGTCTGGGCGTTGAGCCACTGTCCGGCGGGCGATGCCTTGACACCGGCGGTCCAGATGACGTTTTCTGTGGCAACATGTTGGTCGCCAATCATCACTCCATCGGGTTTTACCGATTTGACGTGGATACCCGAACGTATCTCTACGCCCATGGCGTTCAGTTTTGCGCGTGCCTTTTTCGTTAATGAAGCTGGGAAGCTGGGCATGATTCTGTTCTTGCCTTCGACCAGGATAATACGTGCCAAGTCCGGGCGAATATGGCGGAACTCGCCTGCAAGGGCCTGATGCGTTAGTTCCGCAACGGCTCCCGCCAGCTCGACGCCAGTGGGGCCACCGCCGACTAACACAAAGGTCAGTAGTGCTTTACGTTTCTCTTCGTCGGGTTCGCGTTCCGCCGCTTCAAAGGCCAACAGCACCTTGTCACGCACCACTACGGCATCGTCAATGGATTTTAAGGAAGGTGCTAACTTCCGCCATTCGTCATGCCCGAAGTAGTTAGAGGTTGCTCCTGTCGCGAGAAGCAGGTAGTCATAAGGTAGCGATTGCTCGCCCATTAAGACGCGCTGCTCATCGACATGAACATCGGTCACTTCCGCCATCAAGACTTCGGTATTGGACTGGTGCTGGAGTATTTGGCGCACGGGTGAGGCGATATCAGCAGGTGAAAGTCCGGCGGTTGCTACCTGGTACAGCATGGGCTGGAACAAGTGAAAATTATTTGTATCGATCACTGTCACGTTGACCGGGGCTTTCGCCAGTGATTTGGCCGCTTGTAACCCAGCAAAACCTGCTCCCACAATCACTACGCGTGGTTGGTAAGTGGTTTCTGGTTGCGCGGTTGGTGTACTATCGTGCGTTTTGTTTTTATTGGTCGTATCGGTTTGCATAGGTTTGCTCTTTTTCGTTTGGACTGTTATGTTTACTCGATAGGTATCATTCCTGGACAACGAGCCAATCGAGGTCGCGAGGAATGCTCTTTGAGAGGACTTCGTAACCATCATCCTTCACGGCGACGTTGTCGTTCAGGCGAATGCCACCTTTCCCTTCCAGGTAGACGGCTGGTTCCATATTGTGAACCATGCCAGTGCGTAATACTGCCTTTGAAGCTGGATGCAGAACGGGGGCGGCGGCGTGGTTAATCGCCTGGAAACCGAATCCATGGCCCAGGCCATGCTTAAAGGCTGCACCAAAGCCGGCATTTTGCATAACGGTACGTGCAGCACTATCGACAGCACGCGCAGATGCTCCATCATGAATACTCTTCAAGGCGGCATCTTGAGCTGCCATGCAGGCTTGATGCGCTGTGCGCCACTCGTCACTAATAGTGCCGACGAAGAAACTACGGGTAAGCTCGGCCCAGTAGCCATTGATGCTAATTTCCATTTGTACCGTCACTGTATCTCCGCGCTCAATAGTTCTATTCGAGGTGAGATTGAAGGCACGATACGCGAGAGCGGCTCGCGCACCCGACATAACGTGGACATATGGCAAGACATGCTGTGCGCCAGGGGCGGAATAGCCAGCTCGCAACAAGGCAGAATAGGTGGCGGCAGCGACATCCGCTTCGGTCGCTCCTACTCGAATGGCGTTGCGGGCTGCTATAAAACCCTGATGGCCTACTTCTTCTGAGCGTCTGATGAGGCCCAGTTCCTCTTCCGTTTTGATAGAGGCGAGCTCATCCAGCATGGCTGTGGCATCGCGTAGATAGTCTCCCATGAATAGTGAATGCAGCAGGTCAAGCGTGGCGGGGCCAGGGGTACCAACCTGGGTATAACCAGTAGCAATAGGTGAATAGCCCCCTTCGTAGCCGATGACTGCTTCGCTTTTGAGGCCCAATGATTTCAGTAGCTCAGCTAAGGGGGTGCGCACGGCCTGGATAGTATTGCTAATATAGTCCATAGTTTCTTCAGAGAATGTTCGCACTTCTACGGCTGTGCCGGGTGGAACGAGGTCTTCCTCGTCTTTGGGGACAGCGAGGCGAATCTCCACATCTCTGGCTGAGCGCGTGCCAGAAATGGGTACACCCATGTGGTCGCTGGCGAGCGAGACAATACAAAAGGAATTGCCCAGGATGGGTGAATAGCCGGTTAGCATGGTAACGTGCTGTGGCAAGCGACAGATGATCGCGTGGAAATCCGCACCTCGTTGGGTGAACATTTCCGCTATGCGTCTTGCACGAGTATTGTTCATAATATGCTCCAATTCATTTGATTCTTGGGACGCCTCTGCCCGCTGTCCCTTTGGGGGACATGTTGTTGCGAATAGGTGGGTTGGATACAGAAACGCTGGCGGGATGGTGCGAAAGCAGGTCTGCTCCATTCGAGATCATATAGTCGGCGGTACGTGCGGCTAGTGCCTGAATGGTGAGGCCGGGATTCGCTGATCCCTGTGTTGGCAGTAAGCTGCCATCGCAGACGAAAAGGTTGGGTATGTCGTGGGTGCGACCAAAGCTATCCGTGACGGAGGTGCCTGGGTCTTTGCCCATGCGTGCGCCGCCAACGAGGTGTGCGTAACGCGCCTCCTCTACTACCTCTTCGGCTCCGGCGGCATACAAAATTTCGGTAGTTTTTTTGACGCCGGCTTTGGCGATCTTTTTGTCGTTGTCATGCAACTGAAAGGTCACTTTGGCGACGCGAAGGCCAAATTGATCAGTCTCATTGGCGAGTTGAACGCGGTTATCGGCCCACGGCAGAATTTCGCCCAGGACACCGAGGGCGGCCCAGTGGTTATAATCCATCATAGCGCGGCGCATGCCCCAGCCCCATGCTCCTTTGGCCACCATTAGCTGTTTGGAGAAAGCAATGGGTAGAGGCCCGACGGTTTGGATGGCAAAACCGCGTGCGTAGTCATTCTTGGGGTCGGTTTCGTAAAATTCCTCGGTTAGCCCATTGGCTGGCGGGGCTTTGTACATGCGCACCAGATCGGGGAAACGTCCCATCACGACATTACCTATTTGCACCATCAGGTATTTTCCCACCGTGCCACTTGAGTTGGCAAGTCCTTGCTCAAAGCCTGGACAGGCCGAATTTAAGAGCAGGCGTGGCGTCTCAATCGCGTACCCGCTGACGATGACGACCCTGGCTTTTTGCTCTACCTCGTTACCCTGGGGATCAAAGTAAGTGACGCCAGTTACCAGCCCATTTTTGCCCATGTTAATGCGGCCAACCATGCAGTTGTCGCGGATTTCTGCTCCATGCCGGACGGCATCAGGTACATGACTGACGAGCGTGCTCTGTTTCGCTCCCACTTTGCAGCCCTGAATGCAAAAGCCCCGGTAGATGCAATGTGGACGGTCGGCATGTGAGCCGGAGTTGATGGCAACAGGGCCACCTGCCACGACGCGAATGCCCAGGTTCGTGCAGCCTTGCACGAGGATATCGGCTACGCCGCCGAGTGGATGTGGGCCGTAGGTATAGCCGTGAGGATATCCCCATGGATAGTACGCGGGTCCCGCGACGGGGATTTCTTTCTCCAATAATTCATAATACGGCCTGATATCTTCATAATCGATGGGCCAATCGGTCCCAACACCATCTTGAGAGTAGACGCGGAAATCAGACGGATGGAAACGCGGGGTAAAACCAGCCCAGTGAACTGAGCCACCACCCACACCATGGCCGCTATTGTTGGCTCCAAGCGTGATGGGGTCTTCTCCACCTGTAATACGCAGGTCGTTCCAGTACAGCTTGGATGAGCCAGCTTCGTCACTGACCCAGTCGCGCTCGGTATCCCAGAATGGGCCGGCTTCAATGCCAACGACCTTGAAACCTGCCTTCGCGAGGCGTTGTACCAGCACACCTCCCGCCGAGCCCACGCCAACGATGCAGAAATCGACCTCTTCGCTCGGTTTATATGTGCGCATAGGGGCAGCAATCTTTTGGATTGGCCCTACCATATGGTCATCTGTTTTGGGGCCTTTGAACGCTCCCAACAGTGGACTTTTCACGATGTATCTCCTTAGTATGTGTTAATGAGTGCCTTCTTGTCCTGATGTTTGCTGCTTGTGTCCACCCGGTCCGCCTACAGGTTCATAGGTATCGGAGAGCGCACCTGCTGGAGCTTGCCATTCATAGCGTTGCTCGTGTACTTCCCATGGCTCTGGTTTGCCGCCTTCAAGGCGCATATAGCCACGAGGATAGGCTGGACCGCCAAAGCCAATCTCGTCCCAGGCATAGGGGTGAGCGTAGTAGGCATCCAACACGTCCTGCATAATGAGCATCCAGAAGCGCGTCACAGACATTTTTTGCCATATCTCGTGGGCCGCCGGTGGATTGCCGTCATGAATAGATTTGAGGACAGTATCTTGCTGCGTCTGATCCAGATCGATAAACGAGGTATGATATTCGTGCTGTGCAATGGCTTCGATGGCCTGTAAGCCGAGTCGGTGCGCCTCGTGATCGGGCGGCATATCCTCAAAGCGATAGCCGTCGATGCGTCTGCTGTGGAGACGGTTGTCGATATAGTTCATGATAGGGACTTTATGGGCCGCGTCGCGATCATCCTGTGGCAGCAAACGGTCGCAGACAGCTTGCATTAATGGCACTTCCTCCGACGTAAAGAAGCGAATGGGCGGCACCTGTTCAACACGGGCCAGGACGACATTGCGCGTCGCCTCGTCCCAAAATGCTTTTTGGCTCATAGTCTGAAAACCGGGATAGTAGCCAGGCTGTGGTCGCGGCGCGATGGGTTGCTGTGTTGCGGGATCGATGGGTAGACGGGTTTGATCTATTTGTTGTGCTTGCCGAGTGACATGTCTGCTTTTGATGTTCATCAGTCAGCCCTCCTCAAGAGACTAGCCAGGAGGCCAAGGAAGCCCGTGGCGGCAAATAGTAGCGGTGCAAAGATAGGTGGGCCATACATCAGGTTAAAGAGCGGAAGCTTTAAGCCGCCTGGGTGACGAAGTATTCCACGCGCATGATAGAAGAAACCAATGGCTCCGCTGAGCACGGCGGCCGCCGAGGATAACGGCAACAATGTGCGAGCGATAGTCTTGCTCCAGACTGTGCCAATGCCCGCGATCATAATGATTGGTGTGAGTACAATCGGTACCCACTCAATTTTGAAGGTGAAGTTGTTCTTGTAATGGGAGTAGAGCGACTCGAAACCACTGAAGAAGGCGGAAATTGCTGTAGCCACAGCCAGTCCACGCTGGAAGCGTCCCTCGCGTATATCCTGTTCGGCGACAAGGCCTTCACGTCGAATAGAGCGTGGCAACCAGCTTAACCATGCTGAACGCGGCTGTGGTATGATTGGGCGCAAGGCTCCGCCAAAGGGAGAGCCACTGCGCTGTAGGTCATCCTCACGGCGCAAGAAGGTGGCGATGAGGCCGAGGAAGCCACTGATGGCGAAGAGCAAAGGGGCAAAAATCGGTGGCCCCATGACGATATTGAAGATGGGAATACGCCATCCCCCAGGTTTACGTTTAATGCCGCGAATGTGGAAGATGAACCCCACCATGCCGTCGATGAGGGTGATGAGTGACGCAATGGGTAGTAGTACTCTTGCCGCCCAGCGACTAAAGACACTCCAGATACCCACGATAAATAGCAGCGGGCTGATGAGTACGGGAGTATACATAATGCGCTGGCTATAACTCCCTACATAGTGCTCATAGGTTACTTCTAACCCGCTGAGGAGGCTAGAGAAGGCGGTAATGAGGGCCAGACTGCGCTGGAAGCGTCCCTCGCGAATATGTTGATCGAGCACGAGGCCTTCGTGCGTGAGCTTACGCGGCAGTAGTTCTAATAAGCCGGTGCTCTGATGGTTTCCTCCCATTACGCGTGCGAATGGATGATCGCTGATATTTTTTGTTGGCATTTTGAGTGCCATGGTGACTTTCCTTTCCAATGGTCTTATGTATTCTTTATTGCCGCCTCCGGCGGCAACAAAGAAAAAAAATTTACTGGGGACACCCCAGACCCCGGCAGAGGGTGCGCCCTCTGCACTCCCCAAAGGGCTGGCGATCCTATTTTTGCTTTTTCATTATCCAGGCAAGAACGCCGCCTAGTACTGCAAGCAGTGTTATTACAAGCGCGGGTGCGATGAGTTGTTTTTGTGTTTGTAGCGCACGTTGCTGGTTGGTGGGCATGAAGTGCTGTTCAGGATATTCTTTGGTAGTGTTATTTTCCCTTTCGTGTAGTGCCATTTGTAAAACCTGGGCCAGGTGCATGGCCTGGCGGTCAGTGGTCTGGGCGATTTGTTCACGGCAACTGAAGCCATCGGCGATAATGAGCATCTCCTTTTCGGCCTGGCGCACGGCTGGCAGCAGCACGCGTTCTCCTATTTTGAGCGAAATGTCATAGTGATCTTTTTCAAAACCGAAGGCACCAGCCATGCCGCAACAACCGGTATCGGGTACCTGGTAGTCGAGACCAAGTTTGGAGAGGATTGCTTCCTCGTCTTTCATTTTCATGATGGCTTTATGGTGGCAATGACCATGCACAACGGCTTTGCGTTGTAGTTTGGGGGGCTGGTAATGAGCTACTTTTTGCTCAAGGAATTCACTAAGTAGGAAGGATTGTTGTGCGAGTCGTTTGGCATCCTCATCGTGTGGCAGGATATTGAGCAATTCGTCGCGGAAAACAGCGACGCAACTTGGTTCCAGTCCAACCAGTGGTATGCCTGCCTGTATGTGTGGGCGCAAGGTTTCCAGTATCTGGCGCAGCAGGTGTTCCGCCATGTCCAGAAATCCATAGTCGTAGAGTGGACGTCCACAGCAGAGAGATTGTTCAGGTACGATGATCTGGTAGCCAGCTGCTTCCAGTACCTCAACCGCCGCGATGGCGGTTTCCGGATGGAAGTTATTATTGAACGTATCGGGCCAGAGGATAAGTTGAGGCTTGCCAACATTTTTGGGCTCGCGTTGTTTAAACCATTGCTTGAAGGTCTGGGGAGCAAAAGCTGGTACGTCTCGTTGTGGTGCAATGCCCGCTACCGCTTTAGCCATGTCGCGCAGAATGGGTGTATGTGTAAAGAAGTTGGCGATCCCTGGAGCGATGTTTGCCAACCGAGACCACCAGTAAATCCAGCCCATTGAATAGCCTGTGATTGGCCGTAGCTTCCCTTCATAGTAGTGCGAGAGGAATTCGGCTTTGTAGGTTGCCATGTCCACGTTGACCGGGCAATCACTTTTGCACCCTTTACAGGCCAGACAGAGGTCTAACGCGTCTTTCATAGCAGGGCTTTTCCAGCCGTCGTGTAATGGATTGCCTTGTAGTATTTCAAAGAGCAATCTCGCCCGACCGCGGGTTGAATCCTTTTCCTCGCGTGTGACCATAAAGCTGGGACACATGGTGCCGCCGTCTAAGTGGCGGCATTTGCCTACACCGATGCAGCGCAAGGAGGCGCGAGCGAGGCTGCCGTCATCTTCAACAAAGGCAAAGTGTGTTGGTAGTTGTTTGGGCTGATAATTGACACCCAGGCGTAGATTTTCGTCGATGCGGTAGGCGTTGACCAACTTGCCGGGGTTCATTTTCCAAGCGGGGTCCCAGATGGACTTAAATTCGCGGAAAGCCTCAATCAGTTCGTCGCCGTACATCTTGGGCAATAGCTCTGCCCGCGCTTGCCCATCGCCGTGTTCACCGGAGAGGGAGCCGCCATATTTGATGACGATATCTGCTGCGTCAAACATAAAGTGGCGGAACTTCTGGATGCCTGCGCTGGTCTCAAGGTCAAAGCTGACGCGGGTATGGATGCAACCTTGTCCAAAGTGTCCATAAAAGGCCCAGCGATAGCCATAGCGGGTCAACAAGTCGCGCAGATCACGTAAATACGCACCAACTTTGTCAGGCGGAACGGCGGAATCTTCCCAACCGGGCCAGGCATCTGGCTCTCCTGGCACACGTCCAGTAGCTCCCAGGGCGGATTCGCGTACCAACCAAACGTCTTTTGCCTTCTTGGGATCAGTGAAGAGTTTCATATTGGGCGGGTTGTCCTGGCCCTTTAGCTTTTCCAGTAATTGCTTTGCTTGCTCATCGGCTTGTTGGCGGGTATCACTGCCAAACTCGACGAGGAGCCAGCCGCCTCCGGAGGGTAATAGGGCAATATCGGCAGGCAACAGATGCAATTTTTTGGCATTGTCGATCATTTTGTCGTCCATACCTTCCAACGCAATAGGCTGAAAGGCCAATATCTCTGGAATATGGTCGGTTGCCTGGTAGATATCGGGATAGCCGAGAACCAGCAGGGTGCGAGCGGGTGGACTACTAACCAGCCGTGTAGTTGCCTCCAGCACGGTGACACAGGTACTTTCCGTGCCAACTAAGGCACCAGCAACGTTGAAGCCATTTTCGGGCAACAATTGGTCCAGGTTGTAGCCGGAGACACGTCGTGGAATTTTAGGGAAACGCGCTCGAATCAGGTCAGCATACTTGTCGCGTAAAGCTTTGAGGCGGGCATAGATTTCGCCGCGCCGCCCACCCTCCTGGATGATGCGTGCAAGTTCCTCGTCGCTGGTCTTGCCGACGCGCAAACGCAAGCCATCGTAGGTGAGGATGTTAAGCTCATCAATGTTATCGACTGTTTTGCCTGACATTTGTGAATGTGTGCCACATGAATCGTTGCCAATCATGCCACCGAGTGTGCAGCGGTCATGGGTGGCCGGGTCTGGCCCATAGGTGAGATGATACTTTTCTGCCGCGTCGCGGAGATCATCGAGTATCGTTCCCGGCTGCACACGCGCTGACTTGCCTTTGGGGTCGATCTCAATGACGGTGTTCATATATTTGGACATGTCAATGACAACTGCCACATTGCAGCATTGCCCGGCAAGGCTGGTCGCGCCGCCGCGTGAAAAGATGGGCGCACCGTAGCGATGGCAGAGGGAGACCGTTGCAATGACATCATCCACGTCTTTGGGGATGACGACGCCAATGGGTACCTGTCGGTAATTGGAGGCATCAGTGCTGTAGAGTGCGCGGCTGCCGTCGTCAAAACGCACTTCGCCTTGAATAGCTGTGCGCAGTTCACGCTCTAACGCACTGACATCAATGTCTGAGGCAGACATTTTGCCGCCGCGCACATTGCTTTTAGCGAGATGCGTATGGTTATTTTCGTTGAGTACCACGACGTGTTTCACCGGTTCCGTTCCCTTCTGTTGTATTAATGATGAGTTTTAACAAATTTATACCGCGTAGTGTGCGGCATCGGAACGTTTGAGTTCCAGTCCAAGGCCGGGGCGGGTCAGGTCGGGATGCAACGCTCCTTGCACTGGTGTCAGTACGCCATCGAAGAACATGTGCTCAATGCGGGCGTGATCGTGGAAGTATTCCAGGTGCCGGAATGAATTGAGCGCACAGCATGGATGGGCGTGTAGTGATGGCCCGCAGTGTGCCGATAATTGCATCGAACGCGCCTCAACGAGCGCACCGACACGCATGAAGCCAGTGATACCGGCACAGCGCGAAGCATCGGCCTGCAATACATCCACCGCCTCTGCTTCCAGCATGTGACGGAAGTACCACAAATCATAGCCATACTCACCGGCGGCGATGTCCATACCGACGGGGGCGCGGTCACGTATCAAATGAAGTCCTGCCAGATCATCGGATGAAACAGGCTCCTCGAACCAGGTGACTCCTAGCTTAGCAAAGCCTTCCGCCATGGCCAATGCTTGTTTACGGCTATACGCGCCGTTGGCATCGACAAAAAGCTCCACATCTGGCCCAATCGCCTCGCGTGCGTTCGCGACCCGGCTAAAATCATCGTCTGGATGGCGACCGATTTTCATTTTTACGCGGGGAATGCCGTCGGCAGCCCAGTCGCCCAGTTGCCTTTGCAGTTGTTCCCGTGAGTACGAGGTGAAGCCGCCACTGCCATAGACAGGCGCACTCTCGCGTACCGCGCCCAACAGGGTGACGAGTGGCAGTTGTAACAGGCGAGCCTTCAGGTCCCAGAGAGCGATATCTACGGCGGCAATGGCCATTGAGGCGATACCGGGACGACCAAGATTGCGAATAGACTCGACCATAGCTAGCCAGGTTCCTGGTACGGACATGGCATCGCGACCAATGACCACGTCTGACAATAATTCCTTGATGAGCCGCGCCGTTGACAGGTCGGCATAGGTGTAACCGAGGCTCGTAACGCCACCGGCGGTTGCTTCTACCAGAACGAGCGTTGTCTTGTCCCATGTAATTGTGCCATCCGACTCTGGAGAGTCGGTAGGCACCGTATAAGCAGAGACATCCAGCCGCTCGATAGCAACCATGCTGTTGCTGTACCTTGTGCTTGGCATCTGTGCTTATCCTTTGTGAGGGATGATACCCTCAAACACACTCTTGATCGACTCTTTGACAATGCCGCCTTCGTTGGGATCGCCCTTCAAGAGAGCAGAAGCATAGTTTTTCGCTTCCTCAAAGCTGATATGTGGTGGTATCGTGGTAACATCGCCAGAGACATACGCCTCGAAGATTACAGGGCGGTCAGCAGAAAGAGCGGCGTCCCACGCTGCTCCAACATCCTCTGGCCTGTCCACACGAATGCCTTTGAGTCCAAGCGAATCAGCGTAACTCGCATAGGGGAAATCCGGCAAGTCCTGCGTTGCTGGCAGCTTTGGATTGCCCGCTTCGATACGCATCTCCCAGGTCACTTGATTCAAGTCGCGGTTGTTGAGGACCATGAAGATGAGTCGTGGATCACTCCAATTTTTCCAGTACTTTTTGACGGTGAGCATGGCGGCGAGACCATTCATCTGCATGGCACCATCGCCCGTCAAAGCTATGGGGATGCGGTCGGGATAGGCGAACTTGGCGGCAATGGCATACGGCACGGCTGGCCCCATCGTGGCAAGGCTACCTGAAAGGGAACCCATCATGCCACGGCGCATTTTGATGGTATTGCCATACCAGTTGGTTGCGGTGCCCGCATCGCCGCTCAAAATGATGTTCTCATGAAGCCGCTGCGAAAGCTCCCAGAAGATACGCTGTGGATTGAGGGGATCGGCACTTTCCATAGAACGTGCTTCGATCACTTTCCACCAGTCGTGGTAGCCGGATTCGATCTTTTCGCGCCAGGAGCGATCTGTTTTACGCTGTAAGTAAGGAATGAGCGCACGCAGTGTCTCGGTGCTATCGCCAATCAGGTTGAGTTCCATTGGGTAGCGTAGGCTCAGGTTGCGCCCATCAATGTCAATCTGGACACCCCGCGCTTGTCCCTCTTTGGGCAGAAATTGTCCGTAGGGGAAGGTAGAGCCAATCATGAGCAGTGTATCGCAACCCATCATCATGTCATAGCTCGGCTTCGTGCCAAGCAACCCAATAGTTCCCGTCACAAAGGGGAGATCATCCGGGAGAACTTGTTTGCCAAGCAAGGCTTTTGCCACCCCACAGCCAAGCAGGTCTGCCACCTCAACAACCTCATCGGCGGCATGTTTCGCTCCTATACCCACAAGGATTGCGACCTTCTTGCCTGCATTGAGAATGTCCGCTGCACGCTTGAGATCAGCCTCGGTGGGAACTACACGAGGGGTAGAGTAGCCGAGACCTGTGTGGACAGTATTGGCGGTGTGAGGTGGCTGCTCAACGGCGTCCATCTCTTGCACATCCTTTGGAATGATGATGCAGGTCACGGAACGTTCTGTGGTGGCGATACGCATGGCACGGTCAATGAGTTGGCGTATCTGGACAGGACTGGAAGCCATATAGACATATTCGCCCGCCACATCTTTGAACAACGAGATGAGATCCACTTCTTGCTGGTAGTTTCCTCCAATGGCTGTTGTCGCCGCTTGTCCAACAATCGCGACAACTGGACGATGATCCATTTTGGCGTCATAGAGACCATTCAAGAGGTGAATTGCGCCTGGGCCAGAGGTTGCCAGACAAACACCAACCTCGTCTGTGAACTTGGCATGGGCTGTCGCCATGAAGGCGGCCATCTCTTCGTGACGTACCTGTACAAACTCGATCAAATCCTGATGGCGTTCGAGTCCGCCCAGGATGCCATTGATGCCATCACCAGGATAGCCGAAAATGCGCTTAATGCCCCACGCGGAGAGACGCTTCATCAAGAAATCGCTTACTTTATCGCCCATGAGAATTACCAAACCTTTCTAAACGGAGGCAAAGAATTGCGCCCCTACAGAGAGTGCAAAGAATTGCACCTATCGAACAAACTAAATTTCGGCTCCAATGCCGTAGTATTGAACATCCTCACGATAGCCACCTTGCCCTTCACCGACGGTGCTGTATTCTGCTACGAGCTCAATTGAGCGCAGGTACTTCACCATCTTGTAGCCAAGCTGTGTTTCAACGCGCAAGCGCAATGGCGCACCATGAGCAATGGGAAGTGTTTCGCCATTCATTTCGTAGGCCAGGATGGTCTGCGGATGCTTTGCCAATGTCATATCGATGACTTCATAATATGGTCGATCTTTCCCTTCTATATGCTGATGCTGGTAGGAGGTAAAAACGAGATAGCGGGCTTCTGCCCTGGGTTGGCAGGCTTGCAACACAGCGGCAACAGAAACACCTGTCCATGCCGCGACACCCGACCAGCCTTGAATACAGTTATGCTTGGTGATTTGCGATTGCTTCGGCATTGCCCGCAAATCGTCCAGTGAAAGTTGCAGAGGCTGCTCTACCAGTCCAGAGACGTTGAGTTTCCAGTCTTCAAAGTTATAGCGGGCAAGCCGCAGGTATTCCTCGCCTTCTTTTCCTTCGGGTGGACGACCATTGACCCAGAAATACGAGGTTATAGCTGAAGGCTTGTAGTGCTGTCGCGAAGTTTCGCGATGGAGCAGTTTCTTGCGAACTGGCTCTACAACGGCACCCAGCACATGTTGCGTTTGCCGTCGATGCCGCAAGGAATAGAGCGCAGACCAGACGTAAATGATGGCAACCATGACCAAGGCGATGATCGCAATGAGAATGGCCAGCCATACATTGCTCTGTGGTGTGCCGAAGACAATATTGCGAATGTTGTTCTGGAAATGCACGATGAAGATAAGGACGGTGTGTACAATAATAAAAAGAATGAAGGCGACCAGGCTGAGGAAGTGGAGGCTGCGGGCGGACTGTTTGCCACCAAAAAGATTGACATACCACGGGAAACGCGCTTCAAGCGAAGGGGACATCGCTGCCCCTGTCAGGAGCATAAATGGCCCCAGTAGAAAGACTACGGCAGCGTAGGCTAGTTGTTGCAATGGGTCATAGGGCCGGAAATCGCTGGCCGGTGGGATATGGAAGGACAGATAGGTGAGTAATGTTTGCCATGCGCGTGGCACGATGTCCCACGAGGTTGGAATCAGGCGTGACCATTCACCGGTGGTAAAGAGCAAGACAATATAGATGATACCATTGAGTAGCCAGAAGATGGCGACAAAGAAGTGCCAATGTCGTCCCAAGCCGAGATTGTCCTTGCCGGGTAAGGCCAGCCAGGGCGAGACAGGAACCTCCTCATCCATTGAGGTCCATAGTTTGTCTTTATCCTTTGGTGGCTTTTTCCTGGAAAACTTGATCCACTGACTTCCTGGCTTGCAGCTTTCGTTAAAATAGAGCCGAGGATGCGCAGCGAGTATCTGGATGCCGCTACGAATCATTAAGCCAATAAATAGCAGGTTGATGTAGTGACTAACGCGTAACCAGATTGGAAATCCAAGTGATGCAAGGATAACAGGCATGTTCATAGACGTTTTGCTCCCCGGTTCATGTTAAAAATAAAAGCTGTGAAGAATCCCCTTTTGGATTGTGGTGCAGGTGTATATATGTTGCGGTAGGCAGAACGTTCCGTCGTCTTTCCACGCAATTTATATCGTGTTACGATAAGTAATTATACACACTCATTGACACGTTTTGCTTTACAAAAGCGATACTCAGCTATTAGAGCAATATTATTGCTTTATGCGTTGTTCAGCTTTTTTCTGTTGCTGCACGAGGTTGGCAGGGAGAAAGATGCGAGGGAGCAGGAACGCTCCTCTCGCTCAAGAGGATGTCGCCTTTCAGAAGCTTAGAAGTAAATTATACAGTTTTACCTTTAGCCCTATTGTGCTCTGCTTGCATTATGCGGTACTCCGCCATAACCGCCTGGTGTTCCGGCGATTGCAAACAATCGGTCTGAGCTTTGGAGAGTGCAGTCGTTTGAGCAGCTATATCTAGTGTAAAAGCGGTGTCAATCTGTTTTTTGGTATGCATCAGGGCGGTAAAGGGAATGGCCAGCAATTCTTCGGCTATTGCTAAGGCGCGTTCTGCCAGACTCTCAGGAAGGACGACCTCGTTGATCAGGCGTAATGCGAAGCCTTCGTCGGCAGTGAAGCGGCGGCCGAGCAGGCAAAGGTGCTTGGCTGGTGCTGCACCAATAAGTTGTGCCAGGCGCATTGGGCCAAGATCGGCCACGACGCCTTCTTTGACGGCGGGGATGCTCATCACTGCATCGGTGGTCGCAATGCGCAGATCGCAGGCCAGGGCTATCTGGAGTCCACCTCCCAGGCAGTAGCCGTGGATGGCGGCGATGGTGATGGCGTTGAGATTCGCCAGGGTAATGACGCCGCGTTCCCAGGTATCAAACCAATCTACCGTGAGGTTTCCTTGTGATAGCTCTTTGGTATCCAGTCCGCTACAAAAAGCGCGTCCCTCGCCGCTGACAATGACCACATGCGTCTCGGTACTTGTTGCCAAGTGGTCGGTGGCCGTGACGAAGTCCTTGACCCATTGCCAGTTCGCGGCATTGAGTACCTCAGGGCGATTGATGCGTAGCCGAGCCAGCGGACCATCCAGTTCAACGCGCATCGTTTCAAGTTCTAGAGTTTTCATAAAATATGCTCCTGTTTTGCTGGTAGCTTATCCGATAGGGTGTCCACTGCCGCCCAGGACAGGCACAAGGCCCAATACATTTCAAATAAGGGGATTTTATCCCTTTATGGCGGAGGGAAAATCCCTCAATGTGAGCTTGCGAATCTGTCTTGTTTGACTCGCAAAACGGCTTATTTGAAATGTATTGGGCACAAGGCCCAATACATCTCACTTAAGGCCGAATTTCCCATCCCCGGCCCCGCCCCAGGGTACCCGTAAAGGGTACCCCTACCATGGACGAACGCGCCTGCGATGCGGTCCCATCGTCCATGGTAGGGGTACCCCTTGCGGGTACCCTGGGGGAAAGGGTCTGGCTTAAGTGAGATGTATTGGGCACAAGGCCCCCACCTCCACAACCCCACATCCCCCTGTCCCTACACATGGGTGCCACCCGTTAGTTAATTGAAGATTGGCGAACTAATGCGATGATTTACGTTACAGTGTTCTGAGATCGACTGCTCGGCGCAGTTTGCCGCCCTCGCTGCGGGGGATCGTGCCAGGGGAGACAAGGGTCACATGCATATTCAAGCCGATGGTGCCTTTGATCTCGTGCTGAATCTTATTGCGTAAAGCTCTCATGTGCTCATTGGCCTCTACGGTTTCTTCAGCCAGGGTCTCCTGGGCCAGTGCGCGAAAGACTTCTTCAGTGACTTCTACCTTGACTTCTACATTGTCCAGCGTGCCAGTGCGAGTCACCAGTATCTGGTAGTGCGGAACAACGCCTGGAACGCCCATCAGGACTTCCTCTACCTGGGTGGGATAGAGGTTGACGCCGCGCACAATCAGCATGTCATCGGAACGTCCGCGAATGGGTCCCATGCGAGCGTGTGTTCGGCCACAGGGACATGGTTCGTGGGTTAAGTAGGTGATGTCGCCTGTCCAATAGCGCAGGAGGGGCATTGCTTCCCTGGTGAGATGGGTGAGGATAAGCACGCCTTCTTTGCCATCCGGTAGCGGGTCGCCGGTATTTGGGTCTACGATTTCTGGATAGAAGTGATCTTCCCAGATATGACTGCCTGCACGCGCTTCAATGCATTCCCCTGATACACCTGGCCCGATGATCTCGCTCAAGCCATAGAGATTGGTTGAGCGCACACCGAGATTGGCATCGACAGCGGCACGAATTGTTTCCGTCCAGGGCTCGGCTCCCAATAAGGCATATTTCAGGCTGATGTCTTCCGGTGGGATGCCCAGTTTCTTGAATTCGTCACCCAATGTTTGCGCATAGGATGGCGTGCAACAAATAATTTCGGGCTTAAAATCCAGGATCAGCGTGATTTGCCGTTGGGTCATGCCACCAGAGACGGGTACGACCGTCAGGCCCAGCTTTTCACCACCGTAATGCGTTCCCAGTCCACCGGTGAAGAGACCATAGCCATAGGCGTTATGTAGCAACATGCCTGGTCGCGCTCCCGCCGCGACAAACGAGCGTGCCATGACTTCGGAGAAGATTTCTATATCATTGCGTGTATAGCAGACGACGGTGGCTTTGCCTGTGGTGCCACTGCTGGCATGGATGCGTATGACCTGTTCGCGTGGTACCGCGAGCAGGCCGAAGGGATAGAAGTCCTTTAGATGCTGTTTGCGCGTAAAGGGCAGTTTTGGCAGGTCATCGACGGTGCGGAGAGCAGTCGGTTGGAGGCTGTTCTGCTGGAACAGCTCTCGAAAATATGGTATGCGTTCATAGACGTACTGGGTCATGCGTGCCAGTTGCGTGTTCTGTAATGCGCGTAGTTTTTCACGAGGCAGCGTTTCAATCTGGTTAAAGTACATACATCCTCCAAATGTTCCAGGGCGGTCGCATGGCCTTTTTCTATCTCATGGTCGGCGAACAAAAAAGCAGGGGTTTCGATACTTGTATTGTAAACGCTCAAACTGGTAAGGGCAAGGGGAGGCGCGGCAATGAGATGCTCATTAACTGGTGCTCGTTATCCTTGCTGCTGAGTGGCCTCTTGCTTTTGTAGTGAGCCTTCTAATGCCTCTTCAATCTGTATCATCCACTCATCAAATGCCACTCCCAGAGGAGTTTTGGTTTCAGTGTCTGCTAAGTGTAGAAACAGTGTAAGTTGCCCAGCAGTCATGCGCTCTTCATAGACAATGCCATTATCCCCAATGATGCGAACGATGTTTTTCATATGGTGTACCCTTTTTTGAAATATATGGGCCTTCTTGTTGTCAGCAACATAAGTATAACGTGCCATTGAGAATTAGACGTTAAGGGAATGTAAAAATTCTTTATTACTTCTCTGCCTGTGGCAGCAGTCCGCAGAAGCCATGAGCCACGCCAAAAAACTACAAGCTTTCTGCTGTTTGCCGCCAACCGTGGAAATGCTCGCCGCTGAGAATTTGTAGTTCGTAGAGATCATCAAGATCGTCGATGGTATCGATGTCCAGGGATAGACCGATACTATGATGTGTGGTGCTGCTCAGGTGTAGTTGCCGCGCTGCCAGGGCATAGCGTTGTAAACTGTTGGGGCCAAAGAGATAGGGCAGGGCTAATGGAGGGCGTACCAGGATGGCGTTGGTGCCTGTACCCTCACGCGATGCAGCTAGCACGGCAGAATAGTGGTGGGATAGTTCGACCAGGGTATGGATATCCTCAACGTGTAACATTGGGAGATCGGCGGCGATGGTCAGGAGTGCCTCGGTGCCAGCTACTTGCTCTTGCAGGGCTGCGGCATGGAGAGCAGCGTTATGGCCGGGCATCTCTTCGTGCAAGGCGTGCGCTCCCCACTCCTGGGCATTTGCCAGGATGCGCTCGTCAGGGCTGACCACGGAGATATATTCCATCACATGGCTGTCATGCAACGTGTGCAAGACATGCTGCAACATGTCGAGCACCAGGTTTTCGCGTTGGCGCAATGTCAAATGGCTCGCGAGGCGGCTTTTGACTTCACTCAATGCTTTGACGGGTATTAAGGCTCTATAACGCATAGTATGATTGTTTCTCGGTTCGTTCAACAGTAATCAAGAGTAAAACGTTAGTAGTGCAATCCGGCGGCCTCTAACACTGTGCGAGCCAGGGCCGCTTTGCTAGCATTATCTTTCATAATGGTATTGGTGGTTACGGTAGGGATGCCTAAATCCTCGATGTGGCTAGCGAGCTGGGCGTCCTGCTCATCGATGACCATGACATCCAGGAAGTCACGATAGCAACGTGCCACGCCCACGGCAGATACCTCTATGCCGAGACCACGCATCAGTTTATCGGCAGGCCCTTTGATGGGTGCGCCGCCAACGATGGGACTCACCGCGACGATCATACCGCTAGCCTCGTGCAGGATGTCGTGAATGCCGGGTACCGCCAGGATGCTGCCGATGCTGACAATGGGATTGCTCGGTGCCAGTAGAATAGCATCGGCGGTTTTGAGGGCATCGATTACACCGGGAGCGGGTTGTGCTTTGTCCGCTCCTACAAAGACGACATCCTGTACTTCATCGGAACAATGGCGTTTGACCATGTATTCCTCGAAGTGCATGAGGCCGACGGGAGTTAAGATATGGGTGGCGACAGGGGTATTGCTCATGGGCAAGAGTTGGATTTCCAGGCCAAAGCGGCGGCGGAGATCGTCAGTCACCTCGCTCAAGGTTTTGCCCTGGCGTAGCAGGTTCGTGCGGTGAATGTGCGTGGCCAGGTCGCGGTCGCCGAGCATAAACCAGTCTTCGTTGCCATAGCTCGTAAGCTGCGGCATGACGTTGTAGGTATCGTTGCGAATACCCCAACCGTTGGTTTCATCGACCACCCCTGCCAGAGTGTAGGTGACGATGTCGAGATCAGGCGAGACGTAGAGACCGTAAAACTCGCGGTCATCGCCGGTATTGCCAATAACGGTGATCTGGTTTTGTGGCACGATTTGCACCAGACCCTGTAAGAAGCGTGCTGCGCCAACTCCGCCAGCAAGAACGACAATCATAACTAACAACCTCTATTCAAAACGAACTACTAAGGTACTTAAAGGGAGACGTTCGCGCCGCTTGGGGTCAGCCGCCGCGTACCCTATGGTAATCATAGCGTGTGGGATAAGCCGCTTATCGAGTGCAAGAGCCTCACAAACAATCTCTGGACAGAATAGCGGCGCACACATCCAGCCCGCGTCCAGGCCGAGGTCATAGGTCATAAGCAGCATATTCTGGATGGCTGCACCGAGACTTTGTATCGCCATGGTGGTCTCATCGGCTTGACGCTTCTCATCGGGATAGGTGTCTAAATCTTCCAGGTATAGGCAAGGAATGATGATGACGGGAGCGTTGAGGATACGCTGCCGGGATTTCTCCAGGCGTAGCTGTACAATCGCTGCTTCCTGCCCGTCCATCTCCAGGTTTTGCTGCCAGGTGGCACCCATCGCGTCCGCAAGCGTTGTTTTGACCTCTGCCCGCGTGATGACGGCAAAACGCCAGGGTTGTCTACCATGGGGGGATGGTGCCCAACGGGCTGCCTCTAAGATGGTTTCAATGTCTTCACGGTTTACTGGACGTTCGGCATACTGACGCACGCTGCGTCGGCCTTGTACGAGTGCTGAGAGGCTATTAGCGCGGGCAGGTATGGTTGCTTGTCGAGATATGGAATGTAGTGTCACCGTGTTTTAACCTTTTGTAACTATTAGCGGAACATATCTGTAGCGGCATCACGTACCAGGGCGCGAGCATCACCTGCACTGGGGATGTAGGCATAGCCACGGATAAGGGCGACTGGAATGCGATCAATTTTGCCCATTACCAGTTCTGCCGCCGCTGCTAACTCGTCGGCGACCGCTATGGCACTGGCCTGTAGTTCATAGCCATAGGGATCACGCATACCTCGATAATCCACAATTGCTTCCATACCGGCCAGACCTATGGCCATATTGACCTGTCCATTGCGCCAGGGCCGTCCCCAGGTATCGGAAATGATGATGGCGATATCCAGGTCAGGGCCTTCACCGACTAGTTGTTTCAGTCGTGTGCGTAGTGCGCGAGCTGAATGGTTGGAATCGACAGGGAGCAGCGTCAGTTCGCGTTGCCCATTCACATTGGACTCATCAACGCCGGAATTGGCACAGATGAAGCCATGAGGTGTTTCTGTTATTAATACGCCATGATCCATGCGCACGACTCGCTTACTTTCGCGTAGGACAACCTCAATATGCTGAGCGTCCTTTTTGCTTTGCGCGGCGACGATCTGTGCGAAGGCCGATGGCTCAATCTCCGCGAGGTCTACAACGCGCCCCTCTGCTTTGGAGACGATTTTCTGCGTGATAACGAGTATATCCCCATGATGAAGTGTTAGCTGCTGCTTTTGCATGGCAGCGAAAATTAGAGAACCCAGGTCTGTCCCTGGAGGAATTTCGCCGATACCTGTGATGGGTATGATCTGTATAGCTGTACTCATCAAACCTCCTGACGACATCATTATATCGTTTGCAATGCAACACTGCAAATAATGAAGTATTGGACAATGAAGAAGGACGAGTGATATGCTTAGAGTGCTACTATGGCTGCTAAGGCTACTGAAGTCTGCTTGATGAAACTTGCTGCAAGTTCTGGGCGCAATATAGGTAGAGGAGAGGTGCCAGGTACGACGAGTTGGATGGCTCGGATACATTGTTTCTGTAGGAAGGATTATTGTTGTGAGTACAGAGGAACAGGATAAGGTCGCGCTGGTTATCGTTGCGCATCCTGATGACGCCGAGTTTGGCGCGGCAGGTACCATTGCCACCTGGGTCGGTGAAGGATGGGATATTCATTATGTCATATGCACCGATGCCTCTGGTGGCGGCCCTGATGACGCTATGGATGTTGGGCCGGAAGCCCGCATAATCATTACCAATACCCGCAAAAATGAGCAGCGAGCTGCTTGTAAAATTCTGGGTGTAAAAGATGTTATTTTTCTTGACTATCCCGATGGCTTATTGCAGCCAACGCTCGAATTGCGGCGCAATTTGGTGCGACTCATCCGTCACTATCGGCCATCACGCATTATCTGCCAATCGCCTGATCGAACATGGACGCCTGTTTATGCTATAGGGCGGTACCATCCAGATCACCTCGCGGCAGGGCAAGCGACGCTGGCAGCGGTATATCCCGCTTCACAGAATGGTTGGGATTTTCCCGAATTGCTGAAAGAGGGTTTGCATCCGCATAAAGTGAAGGAAGTCTTTTTCATGGGCGCACCAAATCCGAATTTTGCCGTGGATATCAGCGAAAAATTTGGCACAAAAATAGAGGCTCTACGTGCGCATACCAGTCAGCTAGCGGCCCGATTTGATGAACTCGCGCCGATGTTAGAGACTCGGACATCTGATACTGGCAAAAGATATGATATGGCCTACGCGGAAGAATTTCACCGCGCAGAAAATCGATAGTCTGCGCTAGCTATTTCATGCTCAGCACGGGCGGATTTCCAGATTTGACGACGTTGGAAATGCTGATTAACGAGGTGTTGCCAGCGGTGAACAGATAATACGATGTGGTGAGTTAACGAAAGGCACATACTAACGAGGAAGGTTCATAGGTCTACCTGTGAACCTTTTTTGTTGTGGCGGACGTTCCTGTCCAGAGAATTTTGAGCGATAGTGGTAAAATTGCTAGAAAGTGCGTGAACTTTTGCATTCTTAGCGCGACATATCTTCAGCAACATATGTATGCTTGAAAATATATATGCTTGTAAGGAAGGATCACTGATGAGCCAGTTTATTCGACAAGGTCTGGAGGAAGCGTTAGCCAGTGAACGGGTACGACTGGTGGGGTTATGTGCCGCGCTCACCGGGAACGTGGATGTCGCCGAGGACCTGGCTCAGGAGGTGCTACTGGATGCATGGCGCAGCATTGAGCGGCTACGAGACGTAGAATTGTTTTCGCACTGGCTTTCTGGTATTGCACGCAACGTCTGCCTGCGCTGGAGCCGGAAGCAGGGGCGTCACCTGGCCCACTTTGTTCAGCAAGCAGGGCAAGATATGTTATTGGAAGAGCAACTCGCTGCTGATTACGATATTGAGGTTGAGCTAGAGCGTAAAGAACTGGTGGAGCTGCTTGACCGCACGCTGGCTTTGCTACCTGCTGAGACGCGTGAAGTGCTGGTCGCACGCTATGTGGAGGAGTCTTCCCTGGCCGAGGTGGCTGAGCGGTTAGGAGTGCAGACGGGCGCGGTGGCGATGCGTCTGCAACGAGGTAAGTTGGCCCTGCGTCGTGTGCTGAGTGATGAGCTAGCGATGGAATGGCAAGAGTATGGGGTACGAGGCCAAGGCCAAACTGAATGGGAAGAAACCCGCATCTGGTGTACATACTGTGGGCAGCATCATCTGATAGGGCGGTTTAATCCAGCGGAAGGTACCCTTTTGCTTGCCTGCCCTGCCTGTGGCGAGTATTCACATTCCAATCTTGCACATACGAGTGAGTCGCAGCTGTTTCAAGGCATAAAAAGGTTGAAGCCTGCTATTTCTAGACTACGAGGTTGGATTCATCGCTATTATCGTACCTATCTGAATGAATTGATGGCACCATGTATGCGCTGCGGACGAATGGTGCCGTTGCAGCTTGTACCTTCTCTACAAGAGGTAGATGCTGAACATTTTTCCGATAACCGGCATGATGAGCGTGGGGTTTATCAAACATGTAGCGATTGCCCGTTGCATAACTGGACGTCATTGGAGAGCCTCGCCCTGGCTCTGCCGGAGGGCCAGAGGTTTTATCGAGAACATGCTCGCATTCACACTTTGCCTGAAGAGAGCATAGAGGTAGATGGTCAAATAGCATTCGTAACACGGTTTGAGAGTGTGACAGATCAGGCGCGGTTCGAGGTGGTCTCGTCAAGTCATAGATACGAGGTAGTGTTCATCAATGGAGAACGTCGATGACAACCGAAGCACTGCCTCTCTGGAAAGCGCGTGTGCCGCTTTATGCCTTCTTCGCGGCGAACCTCATCTCATTTGTGGGGGATCGACTGACATTGCTCGCTATCCCCTGGTTTGTGCTGCAAACGACGGGTAGTGTAGCGAAAACGGGCATTACGGCCTTTTTCACGACGCTACCGAGCATCATTTCCGCTTTTTTTAGTGGGCCGTTGGTGGACCGCCTTGGCTACAAGCGCACAAGCGTTATTGGTGATATTGCCAGCGGCGTCAGCGTAGCTCTGATTCCTCTGCTCACGCATACGATTGGCCTGGCTTTCTGGCAGTTGCTGGTACTTGTGTTTCTTGGTGGGCTGCTCAAAGCACCGGGGGAGACGGCTCGTGCGTCGCTATTACCTGACCTGGTAAAAGACACGAAGTTGCCTTTAGAACGGGTGAATGCGATTGGGGATGGGATGAGTCGCGTGTCAGGACTGCTTGGCGTACCGTTGGCGGCAGTTTTGATTGTGCTGATTGGTGCAAGCAATTTGCTGTGGTTTGACGCGGTGAGCTTTTTCGTTTCGGCCTTGCTCATCGGGCTGATCGTTCCCGCATCTCCTGTGAGGAAAAGTAAAGAGGGGATAGAGAGGGAGGAAGAACAATCTCCAGGCTCGGTACTGGATGGCTTGCGTTTTATTCTACGCAACCGACTGTTGCTTTCACTCATTTCGACCGCGACGATTACGAACTTATTGGATAGCGCTTTGTTCTCGGTAGCTTTGCCAGTGTATGCCAGGCAAATTTGGGGTAGCGTCCTTCCAATCGGCTTGTTGAGTGGAGTTTTTGGTGGATGTGCTTTCCTGAGTACAGTGCTCTTTGGTATTTTCGGACATCGCTTGCCACGCCGGATGACCTTCGCGCTCTGCTTTATCGCCATTGGCATACGTTTCTGGGCGTTGGCTTTGCAATTGTCTATTCCCGCGCTTGTGGTGATCTATGCCTTCAATGGGCTGGCGGTGGGACCAATTAACCCGATTGCTACGACTGTTGAGCAAGAGGTGACGCCTGTGAGGATGCGAGCCAGGGTGTTTGGCGCGGCGACGGCTGGCTATCTGACGGGTATTCCTCTTGGAGGGTTGGTAGGGGGCTATCTGATTAATGGAATTGGGTTGTTGCCTGCACTCTTTGCTATGGGGTTGTGTTATTTACTTGCGACTGGTAGTCTGCTTGTAAATCCCGCTCTCAAAGATATGCGGAGGGGACAAATGGCAGTTGTGAAAAATTTTGAGTGATTTCCAGCGAGAAAGAGAGTGTTGCCCCTTGCATTACTGAGTACTTTTGTGCCATACTTGTAGTAGAGACCTTCGGGGCAGGGTGTAATCCCCGACCGGCGGTAAGGCGATTGGCCGA
>JADEYI010001080.1_pt1 | contig 24482 bp, 26 predicted proteins | sample 8542331 | NCBI WGS metagenome assembly JADEYI01 (sample SAMN16510988, study PRJNA670497) | mine drainage metagenome | isolation source: biofilm near Copperflume 1 | place: Germany: Marsberg coppermine Kilianstollen | collected 2018-02
TGCCGCACCTTGACTCCAGTGCCCGCGTGGCGGGGGTGCTGCCGCACCTTGACTCGCAGGGGGCGCTAAAGGCGCGAGGGCCATCACCAAACTGCTGACAACCCCGCGACTTGTGGGGGGTCGCCTTTAACCTGCCCGCAAAAAATTTCTCATGCCCTAGACCGCGACCCTTGCCTTGTTATAAACTTTGACTTGGTACAAAAATATCTGCACTAATCCTGTTCGACATCAAGGAGGACAAATGCGAATCAAAAAAGTAGGAGTGGTCGGAGCGGGGACGATGGGCGGGGCGATTGCCGCACTCTCGGCCTCGGCGGGGGTTCCGGTGGTGCTGCTCGATATTCCGGGGAAGGAAGACCTGCTCGAGTACGTCAAGAAAGGCTTAGACCGGCAACTGAAGAGCAAACCCGCGTCGTTCATGGACAAATCGCGGGCTTCGCTGATCGAAATCGGCACGACGGAGCAACTCGAGAAGCTCAAGGACTGCGACTGGATTGTCGAGGTGATTGTCGAGAAGGTCGAGCCTAAGCGGGAACTTTTTGCCCGGCTCGAGGCCGCTGTGCCTAAGGCCATCATCAGCTCGAACACCTCGGGGATTCCGATGAAGACGCTTCTGGAAGGGCGTTCTGAAGGGTTCAAAAAACGCTTCCTGGGCACACATTTCTTTGCTCCAGTACGCTATCTGCACCTCTTGGAACTCATCCCCACGCCCGACACCGACCCGGCGGTGCTCGAGACCATGCGGGCTTTCGGCGAGCGGATTCTCGGCAAGGGCACGGTGCTTTGCAAGGACGCGCCGGGCTTTATCGCTAACCGGCTGGGCGTGTTCGGGATGAACCAGGCCATGCGGCTGATGATGGAAGAAGGGCTGAGCATTGACGAGGTGGACGCGCTCACCGGGCCGCTGGTGGGCCGCCCCAAGTCGGCCACCTTCCGCACCGGGGACATCTCCGGCCTGGACGTGCTCAAACTCGTTTCCACCGAACTCGCGCACACTACGGGCGAGGATTTTGCCATGCCGGACTGGGTGGAAAACCTCATCGCCCAAAACAATCTGGGCGACAAGACCGGCGCGGGTTATTACAAAAAGGTCGGGAAGGACATCCTCACCTACGATTACAAAACGGCTGAGTACAAGCCGCAGGAGAAGCTGCGCACGCCGGAAATCGGGGCTATCAAGGTTTTGCCCCTGAAAGAACGTTTAGCCAAGGTCGGGGAATTGCCCGGCAAGTACGGCAGCTTCGCCCGCAAGCTGTTTCTGATTACCTCGCACTACACCCTCGAGCGTGCCCAGGAAATCGCCTACGACATCGTGTCCGTAGACCGCGCCCTGGAGTGGGGCTTTGCCTGGGAGCAGGGGCCGTTCAAAAACATGGACGCGGTGGGGCTCGAGAACCTCAAGCGCGGTTTCGCCGAGATGGGCCTGTCCGAGCCCGAGCTGTTGAAAAAGGCCGATGGCAGCTTCTATAAAGATGGCAAGTACCTGGGTTTCGATGGGCAGTATCACGCGATTCCCAAAGAAGAGGGCGTGATTCGGCTCTCGAGCGTGAAATCCGAGGGGAAGACCTTATCCGAGTCCAAGGAATACGCCCTGCTGGATCTCGGCGACGGGGTAGCCCTGTTCGAGAACCGTGCCAAGATGGGCACACTGGGGGAAGGCCCGGTGGCGGGGCTGCATAAAGCCCTGGATTGGGTCGAAGCCAACGGTTATAACGGCCTCGTCCTCAGCCATGAAGACCCGCGCACCTACTCGGCGGGCGCGAACCTGGCGCTGGTGCTGATGGCCGCGCAGGAGGGGGCCTGGGACGACATGGAACTCGCCACCCGGCGCTTCCAACAGACTTCGGTGCGCCTGCGCCGTTCACCCTTCCCGGTGGTCTCCGCGCCCTTTGGCCTGACCCTGGGCGGCGGAGCCGAGTTCAGCCTGCATAGCGCGGCGGTTCAGGCCCACGCCGAGCTGTACATGGGCCTGGTCGAGACCGGGGTGGGGCTGCTGCCGGGCGGCGGCGGAACCAAGGAGATGCTGTTCCGCTTTAGCAAGGAACTCGAGGCCTATGGCCCCGAGGCCAATGTGTTCGAGGGGGTCAAGCGGGCCTTCCAGATGATTATGCTGGCCCAGACTTCTACAAGTGCTCTAGAAGCTCGCAACATGGGCTTCCTGCGCCCGCAGGACGGCATCAGCATGAACCGTGACCGCCTCATCGCTGATGCCAAGCGCAAGGTGCTCTTCCTGGCCCCGGACTACGTGCCCCAGCCGCCGATGCGGATTCGGGCACTGGGGGCCGAGGGCATCGGGAACCTGCGCTACGCTTTGTGGCAGTTCCAGGAGGCCAAGCAGGCCAGCGAGCACGACGCGCTGGTGGGGAGCCATGTGGCCTATGTGCTGTGCGGCGGGGACGGGCCAGCTCGAGAGGTGAGCGAGCAGGACATTCTGGACTTGGAGCGCGAGGGCTTCCTCAAGCTGCTGGGGACGAAGAAAACCCAAGAGCGAATCGCGCACACGCTGAAGATCGGGAAGCCGCTGAGGAACTGAGTATGGCAGAGGGCCAAAGGCGGGGGCTGGTTGGGAAAGGGTTCTTTGCCTTTGAAGCCCTCGAGGTGTATTGGCTTTCGGTGGATTTTGCCTATGAGGTTTGCAAGCCGGTGCAGCGGTTTCCTGACAGTGAAAAGTACGCCTTGGTGAGCCAGCTCAAGCGGGCCGCGACCTCGGTGATGCTCAGCAATGCTGAGGGGCGTGGGCGGGGAAGTGACAAGGACTTGACCAAGTTTCTGTTTTGGGCTCGAGACTCTTTGCTCGAGACGGTGAGCGGTTTTCACCTGACCGAACGCTTCAAGTTCGTACAACGCGACCAAGCCGAACCTATCTACACCTCGGCAAACCAACTCGCTTCTAAACTGGCCGCCTTCATCAAAACCCTCGGAGGGAGCTGATTCTTTTGTCTTCTAGCTCTTGGCTCTCTGCCCTCTGCGCCGCTTCGTAGCGCTGGGCGACAGCTTCACGCAGGGAACGGGAGGCTCGGTGGAGGGCCTCGAGCTGCACCGCACGCGGGTTCAGGCCGAGGAGGGGCGCGATGAAAAGTAGCCGAACTGTGGGTTTGATGATCTATGGCTTAGACGAACAGGCCAGAGATGTTTTTATTGATGAAAAATACAAAGGTTTGGCTGAGTACCTTAGCAACCACGGGATACGGGTGGAATCCATCGTCTATAACAACCAGAAAGCTGCTCAACTGAGGGAGCCGCTCAAACAGCTTGACACACTGCTGGTCTGGGTGAACCCCGTGGAAAACGGCGAGGATCGGAGCGTCCTCGACGCGCTGCTGGTGGAGGTAAGCAAGGCTGGGGTGGCGGTGAGCACCCATCCCCACGCCATTCAGAAAATTGGCACGAAGCGGGTTTTACATGAGACCAAAGCGATGGATTGGGGTTCGGATGTGGAATTGTACTCGAGCTTTGAGGATTTCGTCGGGCGGTTTATGGGCTCTCTGGATCGGTCGGGGATCAGGGTTTTGAAGCGATTTCGCGGGGATAGCGGGAACGGGATTTACAAGGTTTCTAGAGGGCCAGGGAGCGATACAGTATCAGTGTTGCACGCGGTACGCGGTTCGGTGGAGGAGCATTTGACCGCGCCAGTATTTTACGAAAAGTTCCGGGGTTTTTTCACCAATGACCAACCCCTGATCAATCAAGAGTGGAACGCCAACATCACCAACGGGATGATTCGCTGTTATATGTGCAGCGATAAAGTAGCTGGCTTTGGCTACCAGGAAATTATTGCCTTATACCCCAGTGCCGAGAAGCCAATACCTCCGAGCAGACGTTACTACTATTCTGAAAACTGTGGTCTATTCACCGATTTAAGGCATCTGATGGAAGGGCGCTGGGTGAACCAGATTATGCAACAGTATCAGCTTAGTGCGGATATGCTCCCAGTTCTTTGGGATGCCGATTTTTTTATCAACGACCCCTATGTACAATCCAGCCACAAATACACCCTGTGCGAAATTAATGTGAGCTGTGTCTCGCCATTTCCCGAAAGTGCCATTGCCTATATTGATCAAGAAGTCAAACGGCGGATCAAAAACCTATAGGGTGTGGCTCGAGTTATGCTTCAACACTTCATAGTGCTCGGTGATAGCTTTACCCAGGGAACGGGCGACCCTTCCCCGCAAATCCCGTTGCGCTCCGCCCACGACTGGCTGGCCCTGTGGATGCAGGCCGCCAACCCCGAGATGAAGTACACCAACCTCGCCGAGTACGGCCTGCGCTCCTGGGAAATCCGCGACCAGCAGATGAACCGGGCGCTGGCCCTGAGCCCCGATTTGGTCAGCCTGATCGGCCCCGGCAACGACGGTTTGCGCGGCCCCTTCAGCGCCGAGCGGCTGCGAGCCGAGGTGGGCTTGATATTCGGGGCGTTCAGGAGCACCGGGGCACGGCTGTTTACCGCCACCACGCCGGATTTCACCCTGCGCTTGGAGCTTCCCGAAGGTGTGGCACGGCGGATGCGGAGGAACCTCGAGGCCACCAACGCCATTGTCTGCGACCTGGCAGCGCAGCATGGTGCGCTTCTCTACAAGTTCTGGCAGAGCGACTTAGACCGCAACCCGGCGATTTGGAGTGGGGACGGGGTACATCCGAACGCATTCGGTTACCTGCAAATCGCCAGGGATGCTGCTCTGCTGCTGCAAAGGGAGGGGCTCGAGCTGATAATTCCTGCTCCCCTAGCGGGAGAGGGCCAGGGTGAGGGGGCCTGTGCGAAGCACTCGTGAGGGGGCAACCCAATAAATACCAGGTTTTCCAGAACGTGCAGTACATCCGGCGCAAAGACCGGCAAAGCTCTACCGTGAAAGAAGGAGTTCAGATATGAAAGAAACCGTAATCGTGAATGCAGTGCGCAGCGCCGTGGGGCGCGGCAAATCGGACGGGTCGCTGGCGAGCGTGCACCCCATTGACCTCTCGGCGGAGGTGATGAAGGCTGCGCTCGAGCAGGTCGGGGTGCAGCCCGAGGTGGTCGAGGACGTGCAGTGGGGCTGCGCCATGCCGGAGGCCAGCCAGGGGCTGAACGTGGCACGGCTTTCGCTGCTGCGGGCCGGCTTTCCTGTCGAAGTCACCGGGGCTACCATCAACCGGTTTTGTTCCTCGGGGCTTCAGAGTATCGCCTACGGGGCGCAGGCCATCATGTCCGGCATGAACGACGTGGTGCTGGCGGGCGGTGTGGAGATGATGAGTCAGGTGCCGATGTCCGGTTACCACACCCAACTCCACCCCCAGATGGCCGAGGCCTATATCGGCATGGGCTACACCGCCGAGCGCGTGGCCGAGCGCTGGGGCGTAAACCGTGCCGACCAGGATGCCTGGGCCTACCGCAGCCACCAAAATGCGCTCAAAGCCCAGCAGGACGGGGTTTTCGAGAGGCAGATTATTCCCATCCCTATCGAGAAATATAGCTGGAAGGGAGCCAAGAAGCAGATCGAGAAACATCACTTCGCTAAGGACGAGATTCCCCGTGCAGATACCAGCCCGGAGCGCCTCGCCAAGCTTAAACCGGCTTTCAAAGAGGGTGGAACTGTTACTGCCGGGAATGCCTCACCCTACTCCGACGGCGCGGCAGCGCTGCTCTTGATGAGCCGCGAGAAAGCTGACGCGCTGGGCTTGAAGCCGCTGGCCCGCTTCGTGAGCTTTGCTACCGGCGGGGTAGACCCTACCATTATGGGGGTAGGGCCAATCAAGGCCGTGCCCAAGGCACTGGAGCGAGCCGGTTTGAAGATGGATGACCTCAAGCTCATCGAGTTCAACGAAGCCTTTGCTGCGCAGGTCTTGGCGGTGATGCGGGAACTCGAGATGAACCCCGATATTGTCAACGTCAACGGCGGAGCCATCGCCTTGGGCCACCCGCTCGGAGCCACCGGCTCCAAGCTCACCACCCAGCTCGTCCACGAGCTTGGCAAGCGCGGCGGAGGGCTGGGCCTGGTGACGATGTGCATCGGTGGCGGGATGGGTGCGGCAGGAATTTTCGAGGTATATCCGCAAGCCTAGAAAGCGGGAAGCTCGAGGCCGGAAGCCAAACACCAAGGGTTTAACCGGAAGCTCCCCTGCCCTTTGAGAGAGGGGTAAGCTAACATCATCTTCACGCTCGAAACTAAAATAATTGATAAAAGTATGAGACCCGCCTGGAGATGGACTTTAGCACTGGCGCTGTTGGCTTTAAGTGGCTGTGTTCCGGCTGCCTTGGGCAGTGGCCCTTACGCACCTTTTGCGGTGGGTTTGGACGTGATTACCGCAGCACCTGGGCAAACGGTCTATGCCAGCAAAACCTACGACGAGCACCGCTGGGTTGTGCGCACGGTGATTGATAGCCAGGGCAATATTTTGGAGCACCTGGTCAAAGACTTGGGGTATGTAAATGGCCCTACCTGGAGCCAGAATCCCGATGATATTTTGAACGACTTATATAGCAACCGGGAGTGTGGCTTTAGCAATAACGAGTTCTCGAGCCTGCTGATGTACTTTTACCTGCGACCCCTGCAAGTGCCTGTAGGCTGGAACGTAAATTTGCAGACCCAAGAAGTGCTTCAGTGTGGGCCGCTCAGCAAGAGTTTCGACTTCCTGCCGCCGCGTGGTCGCGTGACCATCATCGAACGCTCCATCACTACTTTCTACCGGCTCAACTACAAAATTAGCTTGCCGCAAGGGGCTACGCCGGGCCAGTATGACTTGCGGGTGCAGCCTAACGACCCCCACTCAGGCCAATCGGTGACGGAAAACCTGCCAGTGACGGTTCAGTAATCATCGTCCGAAGCGCGTGTCTATCAGTCAAAAGCCCCTATCTCAAGCGAGCCGTGGCTTTGGTTGACCTCGCCCCACCCATCTGCTAAACTTTGACTGAGTACAAGATTTTTAGCCGAGGTGAGCCCATGATCGCAGACCGTAAACAGGCCAAAAAGGGCGGCAGTTGGCTGCTCGAGCCCACTGCTACTTTCTTCACCCCCGAAGATTTTGACGACACCACCCGCATGATTCAAGACACCGTGCGGACATTCGTGGAGAAGGAATATGCTCCTGTCTCAGACGCGATGGAGCATGGGGCGCTCGAGCACAATATTCCCTTGCTAGCGAAGGCGGGCGAGCTGGGCCTGCTGGGCGTGGAGGTCTCCGAGGAGTATGGCGGCCTCGACCTGCCCAAGACCGTCTCCACCGTAATCGCCGAGGGGTTGTCGCCCACCGGCGGCTTCAGCGTTTCCTATGGCGTTCAAACTTCGATTGGCCTGCTGCCTTTGGTCTACTGGGGCACCAAAGCCCAAAAAGACAAATATCTCGCCAAGCTCGTCAGTGGGGAGCTAATTGCTGCCTACTGCCTCACCGAGCCGCAGTCCGGTTCGGATGCGATGGGGGCCAAAACCAGGGCCGAGCTAACCGAGGACGGCAAATACTACCTCCTCAACGGTACCAAGATGTGGATTTCCAACGCCGGGTTTGCCCACCTCTTCACGGTCTTTGCCAAGACCAAAGAGGGCTTGACCGCCTTCCTGGTGGAGCGCGACATGCCCGGCTTGCGCTTTGGTGGGGAAGAGAAAAAGTTGGGCATCAAGGCTTCTAGTACCCGCCAGGTCTTCTTCGAGGATGTAAAAGTGCCGGTGGAAAACCTGCTGGGCGAGCTGGGCAAGGGCCACAAGATTGCCTTCAACGTGCTCAACGTGGGGCGCTACAAGCTGGGGGCGGGGGCCATTGGTGGGGCCAAGGAGGCCCTCGAGCTGTCCGCCAAATACGCCAAGGAGCGCGTGGCTTTCGGTACGCCCATCGCCAACTTCGGCCTGATTCAACAAAAGCTTGCCGAGATGGCCTCGCGCATCTTCGCGGGGGAGAGTGCGGTATACCGCACCATGGGCATGATTGACGAAGCGCTGGAAAACCTGGACAAGGCGAACGCCGCTGAGGCCGTGCTAGCAGGCATCGAGGAGTACGCTATCGAGGCCAGCATCATCAAGGTGCTGGGCTCGGAAATTCTCGATTACAGCGTGGACGAAGGGGTGCAGATTCACGGTGGCTACGGCTACAGCGCCGAATACCCGATTGAACGGGCCTACCGCGATAGCCGCATCAACCGCATTTTCGAGGGCACCAACGAAATCAACCGCCTGCTGATTCCGGGAATGCTGCTGCGCCGTGCGCTGAAGGGCGAGCTGCCGCTGTTCGAGGCCGCGACCCAGCTGCAAAAAGAGCTGCTCGAGCCCTCCTTCGACGAGCCGGAAGATAAGGAGATGAGCCAGATCGAGAACCTCAAAAAGCTAGCTCTGGCCTTGCTGGGCCTGGCCGCGCAGAAGTACACCACCAAGGTCGAGCAGGAGCAGGAGGTGTTGGGTGTGACCGCCGACATCCTGATTGATATTTATGCCGCCGAATCTGCGCTGCTGCGCTCCCGTCGCCTTACGGACAGCGTTTACGCCGACATAGCCCAGCTCTACGCCTATCAGGCCATAGACCGTGCCCAGGCCGGAGCACTCTCGGTACTGCCGCGTCTGGTAGAGGGTGACGAGATGCGGGTGATGGCCTCCGCTGCCCGCCGCCTGACCAAGCACGACCCGGTGGATTTGGTGGAAATCCGCCGCCGGATTGCTACGAAGGCACTCGAGGCTGAGGGCTATCCGCAGCCCAAGTAGTCCAAAAACACCACCTAGGGGCGGACGCTTGTCCCCCCTTTTTTGTGTCAGGCTCGGCGGTAGAATAATAGTCACATGACAACCCAAACCCCTGATTTAGTCGCCGAAGTCCGCCGTTTCGTGCGGGACGAGGTAGTCCGCCTCGAGCCTCTCTTCTTCAAGCACGGTTTCAACGCGGTTTTGCCCGAACTGCAAACACTGCGGCTGGAAGTCAAGGCCAGGGGCTGGTGGTTGCCGCCGCTGCCCAAAGAGGTCGGGGGGATGGGCCTGGGCCTAGGCGAGTTCGCCCAGCTCTCCGAGGAGATGGGACAAACCCCGCTCGGCAACTTTGTCTTCAACACCCAGGCCCCCGACATCGGCAACCTGGAGGTGTTGCTCAAGCACGGCTCACCGCAGCAAAAAGAGCGTTTTCTAAAGCCGCTCGCAGACGGTGAAATCCGCAGCGCCTTCGCCATGACCGAGCCCGAACACCCCGGTTCCAACCCGGTGTGGATGGACACTACGGCAGTGCTCGAGGGTAATGAGTGGGTTATCAACGGGCACAAATGGTACACCTCCGGCTTTGATGGCTCGAGTTTCGCCATCGTGATGTGCGTAACTGACCCCGACCTACCAAAACCCCACGCCAGGGCCAGCCAGATTATCGTGCCCACCGATACTCCCGGCTTCCAGCAGGTGCGCCGCATCTCGGTGATGGGCGAGGAAGGGGAGGGTTGGGCCAGCCACTCCGAGATTGGCCTCAGGGATGTCCGCGTCCCCCGCGAAAATCTGCTGGGTGAGCGTGGCAAGGGTTTCGCCATCGCCCAGGAGCGGCTGGGGCCGGGGCGGATTCACCACTGTATGCGCTGGATTGGGATTTGCCGCAGGGCGCTCGAGCTGATGTGCCAGTACGCTGCTACCCGTGAGCTGGCTCCAGGGAAAGCACTGGGCACACGCCAGGCCGTGCAGCACATGATTGCCGACTCCTACGCGGAAATCCACGCAGCCAGGCTGATGGTGCTGGATGCCGCCGAGAAAGTGGAGAAGCTGGGAGCTGAGGGGGCACGGAGCGAGATTTCGACCATCAAATTCTTCGTGGCAGGCGTGCTACAGCGGGTAGTAGACCGGGCTATTCAGGTGCATGGCGGCTTGGGCATGTCCGACGACCTGCCGCTGTCGTTTTTCTACCGCCACGAGCGGGCTGCCCGCATCTACGACGGGGCCGATGAAGTCCACAAGACAGTGGTGGCGCGGTCAATCCTCAAGGAATATGGCCTGGATATTTCGCTCTAAGCCGCGCTGCGTGATTTGCTGCAACGGCATTTCCTCCCCCTGGATGGGGGAGGGTAGGGTGGGGGTGACGATCCTCGGCCCATCATTTGCCGCAAAAGCCTCGCTCTCACCGACTCAATCACCGCGTACTCCTCACCTAACCTCTCCCGCTAGGGGAGAGGGATTTAATTGCTAGGTGAATACATGGATGACTTTCTCGACCAGGCCACGACGATTCGCACAGGGGAAGAGCTAGATTTAGCGAGGCTCGAGCCCTATCTGCTTTCGCACCTGCCAGGGGCCGCTGGGAGGCTCGAGGTTTTGCAGTTTCCCAGAGGCTTTTCCAACTTGACCTATCTGCTCAAACTGGGCGAGCAGGAACTGGTGCTGCGCCGCCCACCGTTTGGGGCCAACATCAAAACTGCGCACGACATGGGCCGTGAATACCGGATTTTATCCGCGCTAAAGCCGGTCTACGCCAAGGTGCCTAAGCCGCTTTGGTACTGTGATGACCTCGAGGTAATCGGTGGGCCGTTCTACGTTATGGAGCGCCTGCACGGCGTAATTCTGCGCAACAAGCCGCCCGAAGGTCTAAACCCTCAGCTCATGCGTGGGGTTGCTGGGGCGCTGGTGGATGCACTGGTCGAGTTACACAGGCTGGATTATGCGAGTGCAGGCCTGTCCGACCTGGGAAAGCCCGAAGGCTACGTGGCCAGACAGGTTTCGGGTTGGTCGAAAAGATACGAAAACGCCCGTAGCGATGAGATTCCCGGCATGGAGCGGGCTATGATCTGGCTGAGCCTAAATATGCCACCGGAATCGGGCGCAGCCCTCATCCACAACGACTTCAAATATGACAACCTCGTCCTGGATGCAAATAATTGGACTCGAGTTATTGCTGTACTGGACTGGGAAATGGCAACCCTGGGCGATCCCTTGATGGACTTGGGAACTACCCTGGGTTACTGGGCTGAGGCGGGCGACCCGCCGGGTTTGAAGAGCTTTGGTCTGACCCATCTGCCGGGAAACCTGACCAGGGCCGAACTCGTCCGGATCTACGCCGAAAAAACCGGTGCCGAGGTTTCAAATATTGTTTTTTACTATGTGTTTGGGCTCTTCAAGGTGGGGGTCATCATGCAGCAAATCTATGCTCGTTACCAGCGCGGTCTGACCCAGGATGCCCGTTTTGCTACGCTGATTCACCTGATTCGGGAAATCGGGCAGATGATTGATCAGGCCGTAGATACAGGGAGCGTTTAGCTATGGATTACCAGGGGAAAGTTGCGGTTATCACCGGCGGGGCCAGCGGAATTGGCCGTGCCCTGGTCGAGAAGTGCCTCGAGCTGGGGATGAAGGTAGTCCTGGCAGATGTAAATGCTAAAGAACTGGAAAAAACCGCCGCCGAACTAAAGCCCACAGGCAAGATTCTACCTGTCCAGACCGATGTTTCTAAACCTGAGCAGGTCGCGCTTCTGGCCGAGCTGGCTTACTCGAGGTTCGCAGCCGTGCATCTGCTTTTCAACAATGCCGGAGTCTCCGATGGCCGCCCCCTATGGGAGAGCACCCCCGCGGATTGGGCCTGGGTGTTGGGGGTTAATGTGATGGGCACTGCCTATGCCATCCAACAGTTCGTGCCGCGCATGATGGCCCAGGACTCCGAGGCTTGGGTCATCAACACCGCTTCGCTAGCGGGGCTGGTGTCTGGCTCGGGGTTCGGTATTTATCGCGCTTCCAAACACGCCGCAGTGGCCCTCTCGGAAACCCTATATCACGACTTAAGGCTTGCCAACTCGAAAATCAAGGTGGCGGTGCTATGCCCGGCCTGGGTCAAAACCGCTATCGTGCAATCGGCCCGTAACAAACCCCAGGATGTGCAAGAGCCAGTGCTCGATGACTATGCCAGACGCATGGGTGGGGTTATGAATAAGGTGGTGCAGGCGGGCCTATCCCCTTCGCTGGTGGCTGAGCAGGTTTTCGAGGCTATGGCCCAAGGTAAGTTTTATATCCTCACCCACCCCCAGATGACCCCTGCGGTTTATGTGCGGCTCAAGGATATTGCCGAGAGCAGACCACCCAGGGACACCTTCGCCGAGGTCTATCTGAAACCCGAAGCCGAGGGATAGAGCGGTTGCGGGCACTATACTCGAGGAGTTGTGGTCGCCGAGCCAGTGGTCAAAACCCAGTTTTACGTCGAGATGCTCAAACAGCCCAGGGCCGTCCTGGCCCCGATGGCGGGCTATACCGACGCGCCTTTTCGGCGGCTGGCCCTCGAGCACGGCGCGGCCTGGACGGTCTCGGAGATGCTGCTGGCGAGGGGCTTCCTGGCAGGGGATCGCCAGTCTACGGAGTTGGGTGCGCCCTATCCCGGTGAGCCAAACTTGGTGCTACAGCTCTTCGGCGACGACCCCCAGGTGTTGCACGATGCTGCTGCCAAAGCCGAGCGGGAGTTTGCGCCGGTTGCCATTGACCTGAACATGGGCTGCCCGGCCCCCAAGCTGGCCGGGCGCGGCGGGGCTTGCCTGCTGCAAACTCCAGAACGGGCTTACGAGCTGATTCGGGCGATGCGGCAGGGAACGTCTTTAGAGGTCAGCGCGAAAATTCGCCTGGGTTGGGACGAGAATAGAAGCCTCGAGGTGGCCTTGGGTCTGGAAGCTGCCGGAGTTGCCTTGATTACCGTTCACGGGCGCACCAGCCAGCAGCGCTACACCGGTTTCGCCGACTGGGAAGCCATTGCCAAAGTAGCTCAAACAGTGCAGGTTCCGGTGCTGGGCTGCGGGGATGTGTTGAATGTGGAACAGTATTTTGCCCGGCTCGAGACCGGCGTGGCAGGCGTGATGATCGGGCGTGGCGCGGTGGGAAATCCCTGGATTTTCCGGCAAATCAACGCGGTTCAATCCGGTCAATCAGGTGTAGGGACGCAAGGCGTTGCGTCCTCAAGCGAACGCGCTCAAACGGCGCTGCGTCATACCCAGCTCAATATTGAATGGTACGGTGAATTCCACGGCATTCGGCAACTGCGCAAGGTGCTGTATAAATACTTCCCCGACCAGCCAGACCTGCATCCTGCGCTTAAGCGGGTGAACACCAGGTCGGAGTTGGAGACTGTCCTCCACAACCTGAACATTTCGCTCTGAATCCCTTGGCTTTGTGCGGTAGACGCGAAAATCCCCGTGTCCAGAGTGTAGCCTTAGTGAACCTTTATAGCGTTTGCCTGCTTTCGTTCTACGGCTCGCAAAGGCTGACTATGCTCAACCCTGACGATAATATCCAGACCAACCACAGACACCTGATCATGGTGGGCATTGGGGCTTCGGCAGGTGGTATAAGCGCCTTGAGGGAGTTTTTTGGGCGGATGCCCTCGGATACCGGCATGGCTTTCGTGGTGATTCCTCACCTCTCGGAAGATCCCGAGAGCAACCTGGCTGAGATTCTCCAGAGCCAGACCGCGATGCCGGTCAGCCAGCTAAACGAGACCGTGCGGGTTGAGCCCAACCACGTCTACGTGATCCCAGAGCCTTCGCAGCCCTCCAGGCTGAGGTGCTGCCGTCCCTCTTCGAGGGCAAGACCGGAACCGACACGGTGCGGGTCTGGGTAGCGGAGCGGGCTGTGCCACCGGCGAGGAAGCGTATTCGCTGGCGATACTGCTGCGGGAGATCGTGCTGTTTGCTCCACACAACCTCTTGCGCGATCCACCCTTTTCCAAGCTCGACCTGATCACTCGCCGCAACCTGCTGATCTATATGAACCGCCTCACCCACGAGCGCCTGCTCGAGCTGGCCTATCAGCAGACGTAAGAGCGCCTGCGCCTGCTGATCGAGAGCACCGATGAACTACGCCATCTTTACCACCACCCAGGAGGGGCTTATTGACTTCTGGAACCCTGGCGCAGAGCGCATTTACGGCTACCACGAGGCCGAGATTCTGGGGCAACACATGGCAATTCTCTTTACCCCTGAAGACCGCAAGCGTGGCTTGCCTGAGCAGGAGATGCGGATCGCCACAGCAGAAAGCCGGGCTTCCGACGAGCGCTACCACCTGCGCAAAGACGGTAAGCGCTTCTACGCCAGCGGTGTGCTAACCCCATTGCTTGCGGGTGCTCGGCACGGCTTCGCCAAGATCGCCCGCGACCTTACTGCACGTAAGCAGATGGAAGAGGATTTGCACCAGGCGGATCGCCGCAAGGACGAGTTCTTAGCCACCTTGGCCCACGAACTGCGCAATCCCCTGGCCCCTCTGTACAGCGGCCTGGAGATTCTGCGTTTGGAGAAGAAGGCCAACGGGGGATGCTGAGTCGCCAGGTGGAGCAGTTGGTGCGGTTGGTGGATGATCTGTTGGACATCTCGCGCATCACCCAGGGCAAAATCCGGCTGCAGCCCGCAAGGAAAAGAAAATGCCAACCAAAGGCAAGCGGGTGTTGGTAGTGGACGACTACGAGTCGGGCCGCAACACCCTGGGCCGGTTGCTACGGATGATGGGGCACCAGGTGCGCTTGGCTGAAGACGGGCCGAGCGGCTTACAGGCCGCTGCTGAGTTCCGGCCCGAGGTGGTGCTGATGGGCATCAATATACCGGGGATGAGTGGCCTCGAGGTCGCCCGCCGCCTGCTGTGATAATTATTCCTCTGGAGGGTAGACACTGGCCCCAACGGGGCGGGCTATGCCCGTGCGAGCACTAGCCGCACAGCGGCGGGCTTTGCCCGTGATAGGGTGAGGGTGAACAGAGATCAATGCTCGATTTGCTGTGAACGACTGTCATTATCGGCAAACTACATGCTCAATTGTCGTTTCCCTCTCTCCCAAAAGAAGAGGGGACTTAAGGGTTGAGTGGAGACGTTTTAGAGAGGGTTTACACGTCTAGGTCGCGATAGATAGCCTACAAATCCATCTTTGTGTTGAGGCAGGGGAGTTCTAAAGTGTCTTCGCCCTCGAGCACCTCATAACGCCAGGTATCGTCCTCCAAGCGGCTGTAAACCTCGACCATTTTCTGGTCTTGCGAGACCAGCACGTAGGCTTTAAGGGACGGGATATTGCGGTAGTTGTGCAACTTTTCTCCCCGGTCAAGGGCCTCAGTGGAATCCGACAGCGCCTCGACGATCCAACAGGGAAAGCGTTTGAAACGCGAGCCATCGGTTGTTTCCTCACAGGTTAAGAAGAGGTCGGGGTAATAGCCTTTCCCACCGGGCGTTTGCAAAATCATATCGTTGATGAATAGCTCACAGCCTGCATCCTCGGCGGCATCAAACACCAAACGATACATCCTCCCTGCGATGTGGTTGTGATGGTCGGTTCCACCCGCCATCGCAAAGGTATAGCCATCCACAAACTCGTGGCGAACTTGGGAGTGGGCCTCGAGTTCCAAATGCTCCATACTCCTCGAAGGTGGTTTGCCGGACGGGGTTCGAGCGGGGCATATCCTTAGAGTATACAGAGCCTTTGTAGACGGGCCTCGAGCCACCAATCCGCGATAGAGTATGGATATGTATACCCCTGCTCAAAACCGCTACGAAACCATGACCTACCGCCGCTGTGGGAAGAGCGGTATTCGCCTGCCGCTTATCTCGCTGGGTCTGTGGCACAACTTTGGGGGGGTGGACACCCTCGAGAATGCCCGCGCCATGCTGCGCCGGGCCTTCGACTTAGGCATCACCCACTTCGACCTCGCCAACAATTATGGCCCGCCTCCAGGCAGTGCCGAGGAGAACTTCGGGCGGCTGATGGAGCAGGATTTTCGGCCTTTCCGTGACGAGCTGATTATCTCGAGCAAGGCCGGATACCTGATGTGGCCTGGTCCCTACGGCGAGTGGGGCAGCCGCAAATACCTGATTGCCAGCCTCGACCAGAGCCTGGGGCGCATGGGCCTGGACTACGTGGATATCTTCTATTCCCACCGCCCCGACCCCGAGACCCCCCTTGAGGAGACCATGATGGCCCTGGACTTTGCCGTACGCAGCGGACGGGCGCTGTATGCGGGCATCTCGAGCTACCCCGCCGACCTGACCCGCAAAGCCGCCGAAATTCTTAAATCCCTAGGCACACCCTGCTTAATTCATCAGCCCAGCTACAGCATGTTCAATCGCTGGATCGAACCCGACTTGCTTACTGCCCTGCGCGATACCGGCATGGGCAGCATCGTATTTTCCCCCTTGGCCCAGGGGCTTTTGAGCGACAAATATCTGGGTGGGATTGCCGCAGGCAGCCGGGCTTCCAAGCCGCATGGCTACCTGCGCCCGGAGCAAATTACCGACGACAAGCTGACCAAAGTGCGGGCCTTGAACGAGCTGGCTCTGGCTAGGGGTCAATCCCTGGCCCAGATGGCTCTGACCTGGGTTTTGCGCCACCCCGAGGTCACTTCGGCCCTAATTGGAGCGAGCAGAGTTGAGCAGATCGAGGATGCGGTGGGAGCGATTCACCAGCCCCGGTTCTCCTCGGATGAACTGTCCAGGATCGAGACCATATTAGCAGGTTGAGCCTCGAGACCTTTCCACCTGCTCGAGCGCGGGAGTGGCGGCGCGGACATCAAACTTGCTTTATACAACCACAGGTTGCGATTTGAGAGTATATTATGTTATTATCGTAAAAAGGAGCAAAAGACTGTTTGGGGGCAAGTTTGAGAAGGGGCTCGAGGGAATGTTCAGACCAGACCAATGGGAGGAATGGGATGCGAAAAGTGATTTTGTTTATGCACGTATCACTAGATGGGTTTGTGGCTGGCCTAAATGGAGAAATGGATTGGATTAATACCTCGGATGAACTATTTAATTTTGTCGGTCAACGCATCAATCAAACCGATACGGCTTTATATGGACGTGTGACCTATCAGATGATGGAGGGTTACTGGCCTACGGCTGCCGAGCGACCCGGAGCTAGCAAACACGACCTCGAGCATTCCCGCTGGTACAAAAGCGTGGCAAAGGTGGTGCTGTCCAAAACCTTAGCGGCAGAAAATCTCTCCAATACCAGGGTGGTCAGCGGCAACCTAGCCTCGGCAATCCATGAGCTAAAGCAGCAAGCGGGTAGCGAGATATTAATGTTTGGTAGCCCATTGGCTGCCCACGCGCTAATGGCAGAAAATCTGATTGACGGATATTGGCTGTTTGTCAATCCGGTGGTGCTTGGCGAAGGGATACCTCTGTTTAAGGGTCTGAAGGAAAAGTCCGTGCTGCGGCTGGTCTCGAGCCAGGTTTTTGAATCGGGTGTGGTGAGCTTGGACTACGTAAGCGAAGGCGAAGAAAGGCTCCAAAACCCATGACCTACCCAACGGATTCGCGCGTTGATGCCTATATTAATGCTCTGCCAGGCTGGCAGCAGGCGGTCTGCCGTGAGGTTCGGGCTCTGGTACACGCTGCCGACCCCGAGGTTCAGGAGACGATTAAGCGCACCGTCCAGCCCTATTTCGTGCTGCAAGGCAACATCTGCGCTTTGTTGGCGGCAAAGGATCACGTCAACGTCTTTCTCTACGACGGTGGGGTGGTTCCAGACCCCGAGGGGATTATCACCGCAGGTCAGGGCAACAAAACCGCGCGAACCGTGGCCTTCAAAGGCGGTGATCTGGTCAACGCTCGAGCCCTCCGGGCGATGTTCAAACAGATTATCGCCAACAACCGCGCGGGCGGCTGGCGCAAGCTCAAAGGTCAGTCATAGGCGTTGGAGGAGATTGTATGCAAAAGATCGTTACGTTTTTGTGGTTCGACCACCAGGCCGAAGAGGCCGTCAACTTCTACACTTCGCTTTTCGCCGACTCTAAGGTGCTCAGCGTTGCTCGCTACGGCGATGCCGGGCCGGGGCCAAAGGGCAGTGTGATGACGGTCAACTTTCAGCTCGAGGGCCGGGAGTTCATCGCCTTGAACGGTGGTCCGCAGTTCAAGTTCAGCGAAGCCATATCGCTGTTCGTGAACTGCAAAACCCAAGAAGAAGTAGACGCGCTGTGGGCCAAACTCAGCGAGGGCGGAGAGGAAGGCCCGTGCGGCTGGCTGAAGGATAAATACGGCTTGTCCTGGCAAATCGTCCCCACTACCCTATTCGAGCTAATGCGCGACCCCGACCCAGAGAAGTCCAAGCGGGTTATGCAGGCCATGTTGCAAATGAAAAAGATTGACACCGACGGCTTGCGGCGGGCTTACGAGGGGCGTTAAATCGAGCGCTCTAGCTGCTCTCGAGACCGATGGCCCTACTGGCTGCGACTACCGTGTAAAGGGGAAATAATCGTGTTGGGTCGGCGAGGCCGAGGTTAAGAAGTTGCACGGCATGGGGCCGAAAGTGCTCGAGGTTCTCCGCCGCGCTCTCAGTGCTCAGGGTCTATTGTTCGCAGACCGGAAAGAGTTCTAACAGCCTTTTGATGCGCGCTGAAGCGATAGGCTGAAGCCTTGCAGTGTATTCGCCGACCCCGAACCCAAGCCCTCTCACCCCAAAGGACATCCCATGACTGCTGATACCACCGACCGCAACACATACCGACTCTCCAGCCGCAACCGGGGCATTATTTTCATCTTGTTAATTGCTACCTTCGTGGTAATTCTCAACGAGACCATCATGAATGTGGCCTTGCCCAAACTGATGGTAGACCTGCACCTCGGGGCTGGCACCGTGCAGTGGCTGGCAACGGCCTTCATGCTGACCATGGCGGTGATCATTCCTACCACTGGATTCCTGATCCAGCGCCTCAGCACCCGCACGGTGTTTTTAGCTGCGCTGGGACTCTTCAGCCTGGGCACGCTAATCGCCGGTCTGGCTCCCGGCTTTCCGGTGTTGCTTGTCGGGCGGGTGGTGCAGGCTTCGGGAACGGCGATCATGCTGCCCTTGCTCATTACCACTGTCCTGGCCCTGGTTCCTGCCGAGCGGCGCGGCGCGGTGATGGGAACTATCAGCATTGTCATTTCGGTGGCCCCGGCCATCGGGCCGACCCTTTCGGGGCTGATCCTCGAGGTCTTGCCCTGGCGCTTTTTATTCCTCTGCGTGCTGCCGATTGCCCTCCTGGTGCTAGCCTATGGAGCCCGGCAGTTAGTCAACGTGGGAGAAACCAACAAGTCCACCCTCGATATTCCCTCGGTAGTGCTTTCGGCCCTGGGGTTCGGTGGGCTGGTGTATGGCTTTAGTAGCGCCGGGGACGGTGGTTGGGGGAGTCCCAAAGTCTTGGCAACCCTGGCAATTGGCGGCCTGAGCCTTCTGGTCTTTGTGCTGCGGCAACTGGCCTTGGGGCGCAAGGATGCCCCCCTGCTCGACCTGCGGGCCTTCCGCTACCCGATGTTCACCCTGAGCGTGGTAGTCATCATGATCGCCATGATGGCCCTGTTCGGTGGGGCCATCATGCTGCCCATTTATCTGCAAAACCTGCGTGGCCTGGGCTCGTTGGGGACGGGGCTTTTGCTGTTGCCCGGTGGCCTGCTGATGGGGCTAGCGGCTCCGACAGTGGGGAAATTGTTTGACCGTCACGGGCCAGTGGCGCTCTCGAGTTCGGGGGCAGCCCTGCTCACTCTCAGCCTGTGGCGCTTTTCTGCGCTGTCGGCAGAAACTCCGGTCTGGATGCTCTTAGCACTGCATCTAATGTTCAGCCTGGGACTGGCCCTGCTGTTCACCCCGATTCTGGCGACGGGCCTGAACCCGCTACCCAGCCGCCTCTACTCGCACGGCAGCGCCATCATGAGCACCCTGCAAATGGTGTCGGGGGCAGTGGGAACGGCCCTGCTCGTAACCGTCATGACCACTCGTGCTGTCAGCCTACGAGGAGCCGTCTCGCCCGAGTTGGCCCAAATCTCCGGGTTGCAGTTGGCCTTCGCGGTGGCGACGGGGATTGCCGTATTTGCCTTTCTGCTGACCTTCTTCTTGCGGCGGGTACTGCCTGGCGAGAGTGACAGTGAGGGGCAGATTGGCGGCGATGCCGAGTTGCAACCGGTGTCCTCTTCGCACTAATTAAGCCTCGAGTAGCCTCCGACCCCAGCACCCATACCAGGCTGGGGTCGCCGTGAGCGAGTCGGAGGATTTATGGGAAGAGTCGTTTTAGGCATGACGGTTTCGCTGGACGGGTTCGTCAACGACCGCAATGGCAGCGTGGGCAGGCTTTACTTCGATCTTGCCGAATTGCGACACACCGAAGTGCTTCAAGAAGACATCCGAAACACCGGAGCGGTGGTGATGGGCCGACGAGCCTACGCCATGGGGGATCCAGATTCCTACGTGGACTACTATGAATTCCAGGTGCCGATTTTCGTTTTAACCTCCGAGCCTCCGCAAAAGCTACCCAAGCAGAATGAGCGTCTAACCTTTACCTTTGTCACCGAAGGTATTGAAAGCGCAATCATACAGGCTAAAGCTGCCGCAGGCGACAAAGATGTCACCGTGGTGGGTGGGGCGAGCACCGCTCAGGCTTGCCTGCGGGCGGGGCTGGTGGACGAGTTACACCTTGACCTCATGCCCGTCCTGCTCGGCGAGAGTCTGCGCTTGTTCGAGCACCTGGAAACCCTGCAAGGGCTGACCTTCACGCGAATCTTCGATGCACCTCTAGAAGCCGTCTGGAAAGCCTTAACCGAGGCCGAGGCGCTGGCGCGTTGGTGGGGGCCGAGGGGCGCACAGATTCGTGTGGTTCGCCTCGAGCTGTGCCCCGGCGGGGTTTTCCAATACGTTCAGCAGACTCCCGGTGGCTCCCAAGGGTGGGGCAAGCTGGTCTACCGCGAGGTCGTGCCGCAGTCGCGCTTGGCGTTCGTTACCTCCTTCTCAGACGCTGCGGGCGGCACGGCTCGCAACCCCTGGAACCCCTCCTGGCCGCTGGAAATCCTGAATGTTTGGATCCTCGAGCAGCAGGACGGCAAAACCACACTAACCATGCACGGAGTCCCCATCAACGCGACGGCGCAAGAACTCGATACCTTCCGAAGTGCGCGGGAGAGCGTAGGGAAGGGCTTCAAGGGAACTTTGGATGGCCTCGAGACCTACCTGAGTGAGAGCGTTTATTCGGCTCTTGTCCTGGAGAGGGTTTTCGACGCGCCCAGGAGCCTCGTATTCGAGGCCTGGACTTCTCCTGAGCATATGGCCCGGTGGTGGGAGCCAAAGGGCTACACCAACCCCATCTGTGAGCTGGATGCGCGTCCGGGTGGGGCGATTCTGATTCACATGACCGGCCCCGACGGGAGGGTGATTATCAATAAGGGGATCTTTAAGGAAATCGTGGAGCCAGAGCGGCTGGTCTTTACTACCTATGCTTTTGAGGATGAAGCGGGTAATCCGAGGCTAGAGATACTCAACACCGTCATCTTTGCAGAGCAGGAGGGTAAAACCAGGCTCAGGCTATAAGTGACTGTGGTCAAGGCATCACCCCAAATGCGGGCCTCGCTGGAAGGGCAGGAAAGGGGTTGGAACGAGAGCCTGGATCGTTTAGCTACCGTTTTGGAATGGCCCGGCAACCGCCGGTAGGGAGGAGCAAGCATGGGAAAAGTCACCTCGAGGGACAGCACTACCATTGCATTCGACAAAACAGGTTCTGGAGCGGCGATAGTTCTGGTCTGTGGTGGGTCGGTAGACCACACCTCGACCGCACCCTTGGCGGTGCTGCTCTCTGAGCATTTCACAGTCTACAACCTGCACCGCCGGGGGCGGGGTGAGAGCGGCGATACACAGCCCTACGCGGTGGAACGTGAAATCGAGGACATCGAGGCGGTGATTGATGTAGCGGGTGGCGCGGTCTATTTGTACGGCTCCTCTTCTGGAGCGGTGCTGGCCCTCGAGGCCGCCAGGGCACTCCCCACCAAGGTCAGTAGGCTGGCGATGTGGGAACCCCCTTACATCCTCGACCCAGCCCGCCGACCCCCAGCGGACACCGCGCGGGTCTACCACGAACTGGTCTTGGCGGGACGGCGCGGGGATGCCGCGGAATACTTCATGGCGAAGGTGGTGGGAATGCCCTCGGAGTTCGTGGCCCACGCCAAAAGTCAGCCTTGGTGGCTCAAGCAGGAGGCACTGGCGCACACCCTCGAGTACGATGCCACGGTGATGGGCGACTACTCGCTACCCGCTGAACGGATGGCCTCGGTTCAGACTCCTACAGTGGTGATGGATGGCGGGGCCAGCTTTCCGTTCATGCACGAGACGGCAGCGGCGCTGGAGAAGGTTCTTCCTAAGGGTCATCGCCGCACTTTAGAGGGCCAGACCCACGACGCAAATGCAGCAATTCTGGCTTCGGTGCTGAGGGAGTTTTTCGCATGAATCCATCCGAGCAGATTACCCAGAAGATTGCCAGCCTCACCGACTGGCGCGGCCCGCTGCTGGCCCGGCTGCGCGAAATTGCGTTGAGCGACCCTGAAATGGTCGAGGAATGGAAGTGGAACGTGCCAGTATGGTCTCGAGGGGGCATGGTGTGTAGCGTCGGAGCCTTCAAAGACCACCTAAAGTTCAACTTTTTTCAAGGGGCGGCGCTCACCGACCCAGACGGACTTTTCAACGCGGGGCTGGATGCCAAGGCCACCAGAGCCATTGATTTCCGCGAGGGCGACAGCATTGACGAGGCCAAGCTGAAGCGCCTCGTCAATGCTGCTGTAGCCCACAATCTCTCCAAGAAATAAGGAGGCCTAAATGCGAAAAGTAATCTCAGGATTGTTTATTACCCTGGATGGCGTGACCGAAGAACCCAGCAACTGGCAAGAAACCTTCGACGAAGATATGGCAGCCGACCTGGGGTCTGACCTGGCCCAGATTGATGCGATTCTTCTGGGACGAATCACCTATGCGTATTGGGCCGCCTATTGGCCCACCTATACTTCTACTGGCCCTGACGGGGACTATGCTAACTTTATCAATAACACCCCAAAATACGTAGTCTCGAGCACCTTGGATAAAGTCGAGTGGGGAGGGTTCGACACCGTTCGGCTCGTTAAGGGCGACAACCTGGTCGAAGAAATCAACAGACTCAAAGCGCAGCCCGGCAAGAACATCGCCGTGCAGGGCAGTCCTACACTGGTGAATTCGCTGTTGCAAAATGACCTCCTGGACGAGCTAAAACTCATTGTTCACAATGTGGTGGTGTACAAGGGGAAGCACCTGTTTGATGGTGGGGAGCATCTGAAGCGGCTGAACCTGGTAAGTAGCAAGAGCACCCGGAGTGGGGTGGTTATCCTGACCTATCAGCCTCGCCAGAAATAAGGGGAAAGCATGTCTGATAAAGGAGCCAAGATATTCCAGTCCTACCTCGAGAACATCCGTGCCAAAACCGGCAAAACCCCCGCCGACTTCGCCCAACTCGCCGCTCAAAAAGGTCTGACCAAACACGGTGAAATCGTCTCCTGGCTCAAGACCGAGTTCGGCCTAGGGCACGGCCACGCCAATGCCATAGTTGGCGTTCTCCTGAAGTCAGACTCGCGCAAAGGGAGTACAGATGCCAAGCTCGAGAAGATATTTGCGGGCACAAAGACCCATTGGCGCGAGACCTATGACGCGCTCTGGACTAAGGTCGCCGAGTTTGGGGAGGATGTCAAAATTGCCCCCACCCAGACCTATGTCAGCTTGTTGCGCAGCGACAAGAAGTTTGCTATCGTTCAGCCTTCATCCGCTGAGCGCCTGGATCTGGGCATCAAACTCAAAGGGGTGAAGGCGGAGGAAGGCTTGGAAACCGCTGGTTCGTGGAATGCGATGGTCACTCACCGGGTGCGCGTCACCGATCCGAAACAAATAGACAACGAGGTTCTGAAATGGCTAAGGCAAGCCTACGACCTAGCTAAGTAAGCGAGGATTGAGATGCGAAAAGTAGTCGTCACCGAATTTTTGTCACTAGATGGGGTGATGGAAGACCCGTCCTGGACATTCCAATTTGGCTCGAGAGAACAGGAGCAGTTCAAGTTCGATGAACTCAAGGCCAGTGACGCACTCCTGCTGGGGCGCGTGACCTACGAAGGCTTTGCAGCAGCCTGGCCTCATATGCTCGAGCAAACCGGAGAGTTCGGAGTGATGATGAACGATTATCCCAAGTACGTGGTTTCGACCACCCTGAAAAAGCTGGAGTGGAAAAACTCGCATCTGCTCGGGGGAAATCTGGTTGAAGAAATCTACAAGCTGAAACAGCAACCCGGTCGGGATATTCTGGTGGCTGGCAGTGCCAAACTGGCCCAAAGCTTGTTGGAGCATGGCCTGGTGAATGAATACCGGCTGCTAGTTTTTCCCATCGTGTTGGGGAGTGGAAAAAAACTGTTTGCCAATGAAACGGATACCAAGCTGAAACTCGTCGAAAGCAAAACATTTAGTTCGGGGGTGATTGCGCTGGTCTACTCGAGCTAAACTAGCCGCAGGAGCGGGTGCCAGTAGGGATTAAACAATAGTTTGGCGACAGGCTACCAGAAAGGAGACACTAATGTCGCAGAAGAAAGCTCCGGGCAAATTCACGGATCAGGAAAAAGCCGCGATGAGAAATCGCGCTCAAGAGCTGAAAGCGGAAGCGCGCGCCAACAAGAACAAGGCAGAAGGGGAAAGCGTCGCACTCGCGGCGATCGCCGAGATGCCGGAATCGGATCGCACCCTCGCCACACGGCTCCATGCGATTATCAAAGCCAGTGCACCAGTTCTTTCGCCGAAAACCTGGTATGGGATGCCCGCGTATGCCA
>JADEYI010001081.1_pt1 | contig 24447 bp, 23 predicted proteins | sample 8542331 | NCBI WGS metagenome assembly JADEYI01 (sample SAMN16510988, study PRJNA670497) | mine drainage metagenome | isolation source: biofilm near Copperflume 1 | place: Germany: Marsberg coppermine Kilianstollen | collected 2018-02
TGATCGGCACGAAGAGGTCGCCGGTGCCGTGGAGCGTGAGCAGGGGGCGCTCGATCTTGCCGGTCTCCGGCGCGAACTCGGGATACGCGGCGCGATCGGTGTACGCCGGGTTGGCGGCGACGCGGGCGATCTCGCGGTTGAGCCGGGGGCCCGTGACGCCGAAGCCTGGGTCGATGCGGTAGAGGGTACGGGCGTTGTCGGCGGCGGCGTTGCCGGGGCCGGGGTGGGTGGCGGCGTCGAGCAGCACGAGGAAGTTCGGCGCGTACTGGAGGGCGAAGCCCTGCTCGAAGAAGGGGCGCGGGCCGCCGGTGAGGTTTTCGATGGCGTCTTCGAACGCCCTGCCCTTCGCCGTGAGGTTGCCCGGAAGGCCGAGCGCGGCCGGGATGGTGTCCTTGAGCCGCTGGCCGAGCAGGCCGGCATCGGTGGCGGCGCTGGTGAAGTCGGCGCCGCTGAAGTAGCCGGCGAGGGCGCCCCAACTGAGGAAGTAGTCGAGGATCTCGTGGCCGGCGACGACGCCGCACTCGCTGAGCGCGCCATCGTAGGCGGTCGGGTAGTGCTCGAGGGAGTAGGCGACGACGTGACCGCCCATCGACTGGCCGTACAGGTACTGGTGCCTGGGTGCGCCGACCTTCTGGGCGAAGACGGCGCGGAGGGCGTAGGTGTCGCGGGCGCCGGCGCCGGGCGCGTAGCCGTTCTGCGAGAAGCTCGAGGCGGCCCAGGCGTAGCCGTGGTCGACGAGGAACTGGCGGATGGGCGGCGCCGAGACGATGAGCTGGGGGATGTTGCCGCGGAAGCCGTGGGCGAAGTAGACGACGTCGCCGTTCCACGCCTGCGGCACCTCGATCTGGTAGGCGCCGCCGGAGTCCTCGCCGTAGATGGCGCGGGCGCCGGGCAGCGGGTCGAACTTCGGGTCTGCGACGGTGTAGATCGCGGCGACCGGGGTGACGGGCAGGGTGAGCGGGGTGGCGACGGAGAACGGCGTGGCCTGCGCCGCCTGCGCGGCGGGGGCGATGCCCTTCGGGCCGGAGCCACCGGAGCAGGCGGCGAGGGTGAGGGCGAGGGCGGCGAGGGCAAGGGCGCTGCGCGCGCGATGGGGCGCTGGAGGGTGGAGGGCTGGCCGATGGACGCGCGGGATCATGTGGGGGTGAGTGTAGCAGGAAGCGGGGAGGGTGAGCCTGCGCATGAAGGCGATCGTCGTGGTTCATGGGAGGAGTCTGCGTGGGCCGGGAGCGGCGCACCGGTCACGGAGCCGCGGGTGGCAGGCGCGTCGCCGCGGCCGGCGTGCGCGCGGCGGGACGGCGATGCGCAGCCGGGGGCGGCTGCGCATCAGTTCTCGCACGCGTGCTGGGGATTGTGCGATCGGGCGCGGCGGAGGCGCGGCGAGCAGCGCCCCTAACGGGGTGGCTACACGTCGAGGTTTTTGACCTGGGTGGCGTGGCCCTGGATCCACTTTTTGCGGGGGGCGACCTCGTCGCCCATGAGGGTGGAGAAGATCTCCTCGGCCTTCATGGCGTCTTCGATGCCGACCAGGAGCATGGTGCGCTTCTCGGGGTCCATGGTGGTCTCCCAGAGCTGCTCGGGGTTCATCTCGCCGAGGCCCTTGTAGCGCTGGATGTGGGCCTTCTGGCCTTCCTTGAGCTTGCCGAGGAAGGCGTCGCGCTCCTGGTCGGAGTAGATCCAGGTGTGCTGGCGGCCGTTCTGGATGCGGAAGAGGGGCGGCTGGGCGATGTAGAGGCAGCCGTCGTCGATGAGCTGGCGCATGTAGCGGAAGAAGAAGGTGAGGAGGAGGGTGCGGATGTGGGAGCCGTCGACGTCGGCGTCGGCCATGATGATGACGCGGCGGTAGCGGAGCTTGTTCATGTCCATGGTGTCGCCGAAGCCCGTGCCGAGGGCGGTGATCAGCGCGCGGATCTCCTCGTGCGCCAGCATCTTCTCCATGCGCGCCTTCTCGACATTGAGGATCTTGCCGCGGAGGGGGAGGATGGCCTGGAAGCGGCGGTCGCGGCCGGTCTTGGCGGTGCCGCCGGCGGAGATGCCCTCGACGAGGTAGAGCTCGCACTGGTAGGGGTCGCGTTCGGAGCAGTCGGCGAGCTTGCCGGGGAGCATGGTGCCATCGAGCAGGCCCTTGCGGACGACGAGGTCGCGGGCCTTGCGGGCGGCCTCGCGGGCGCGGGAGGCCATGATGCCCTTCTCGATGATGCGGCGGCCGTCGGACGGGTGCTCCTCGAGGTACTGCATGAGGCCTTCGGCGACGGCGCTCTCGACGTGGTTCTTGACCTCGGCGTTGCCGAGGCGGGTCTTGGTCTGACCCTCGAACTGGGGCTCGGGAAGCTTGACGCTGACGACGGCGACCATGCCCTCGCGCACGTCGTCGCCGGTGAGGTTGGGGTCGTCGTCCTTGAGGAACTTCTGCTTGCGGGCGTAGTCGTTGAGGACGCGCGTGAGGGCGGAGCGGATGCCGGTGAGGTGGGCGCCGCCATCGATGGTGTTGATGGTGTTGGCGAAGCTGAACTCGACCTGGGAGAAGCCGTCGTTGTACTGGATGGCGGCTTCGACCTGCGTGGTCTCGACGGTCTTCTCGATGTAGATGGGGCGTGCGGTGAGGGTGTTGCGGCCCTTGTTGACGTGGCGGACGAAGCTGGCGACGCCGCCCTCGAAGCAGAAGTTCATGTCGCGTTCGCGGCCGGCGCGCTTGTCCTCGAAGTGGATCCAGATGCCTTTGGTGAGGTAGGCCATCTCGCGGAAGCGCTGGAGCAGGAGGTCGTAGTCGTAGTCGAGGGTGTCGAAGATCTCGTCGTCGCCGAGGAAGGCGGCGGTGGTGCCGGTGTGCGTTTGGCTCTTCTCGGCGGTGGACTTGAGGTCGCCCTTCGGGATGCCGCGCTCGTAGTCCTGGCGGTAGAGCCTGGCGTCGCGGTGCACCTCGACGTACATCTTGCGGGCGAGGGCGTTGACGACGGAGGCGCCGACGCCGTGGAGGCCGCCGGAGACCTTGTAGGCGCCGCCGCCGAATTTGCCGCCGGCGTGGAGGACGGTCATGATCGTCTCGAGGGCGGACTTGCCGGTGGTCTTGTGCTTGTCGACGGGGACGCCGCGGCCGTTGTCACGGACGGTCACCCAGTTATCGGCTTCGATGGCGATGTCGATGCGGTCGCAGAAGCCGGCCATGGCCTCATCGACGGAGTTGTCGACCAGTTCGTAGACGAGGTGATGGAGGCCACGCTGGTCGGTGGTCCCGATGTACATGCCGGGGCGGCGACGGACGGCTTCGAGGCCTTCGAGGACCTGGATATCGCTGGCGGTGTAGGAGGCCTGCGCCTTGCTCCGGCGAGGCGCAGGGGCCTCGTCTTCGATGCGTTGTCTCACCATGCGTGCGTGGCTTCCATTCGCCGGTTGGGGGCGATCGGGAGAGCAAGGAGCCCGCTGTGGAGGGCGCGCGCGGGTCGAGGTTTCGAGAGCTCTTGCACTGAGGAATTGTAGCACAAACGGGCGCCAAACCGGGGCGGTTTCGGGCCTGATTTCGCGTCTGATCCGGCGGGGCGGGGCGGCTGGGGCGGCGGCTTGTCCGACGATCCGGCGCGGCCTATGATCGCAGGGTCCCCCATTGGCGCAAAGGAGCACGCATTGAGCAAATTCGCCGAACGGATCCGCAAGGCCCAGCGCTTCCAGCCGCAGCCGCTGGGCTTCGTGACGGCGCGCTCGGCGGCGCAGGCGACGATGGTGCTTGCGGGGCTGGCGCCCGACGCCGCAGCGGCGGCGGCGCTGGCGCGGCGGGGCGCGGACGTCGTGATCGTCGGCTCGCAGGAGGTGCCGGCACGGCCAGAGGCGCCGGGCGGCGTCGGCCAGGCCATCGCGGGCGCGTGGGTGGCGGGCACGGGCGAGGATGAGGCGAAGCGGCTGCGGGAGGCGGGGTACGACTTCATCGTGTTCGACCCGGACCGCTCGGCGGCGACGGCGCTGCTGGACGACAGCGTGGGGTATGTGCTGCGACTCCCGGGCGACCTGACGGACCTCGAGGTGCGGGCGCTGGAGAGTTTCCGGCTCGACGCGCTGGACGTGGGCGCGATCGGCGGGCCGCTGACGGTGCGTCGCCAGATCGGTCTGCAACGGCTGCACGCGCTGACGCGCAAGCCGCTGATGGCCACCGTGCGCGGGGACATCTCTGCGGGGGAGCTGCGGGTGCTGCGCGACACGAACGTGACGGTGGTGGTGGCCGAGAGCGGCGACGCCGTGGAGGCGCTGCGCAGCACGATCGATGCGCTGCCGGAGCGGACGCGACGCAAGGACGAGGGAGAGCGGATGACGCCGTTTGTGCCGCACGCGGCATCGGGCGCGGGCGAAGCGGACGAGCACGACCACGACGACGAGTAGGGGACGGAGCGGACGGACGACGGCAGACAGCAAGACGGCAGACAGCGGACGACGGACAACAGACAGCAGACAGCAGACAACAAACGACGGACAGCAGACGGCGAACGAGGCACAGCGGTACACGGAGGCGGCGTTGCGGAGACTCAGTTCCGCGACACCGCCTTTTGTGCGTCACGGCGAGCGCGGTATGAGATCGTCCTATTCGGGGGGGCGAGGGCGCAGGCGTTCGGCGGCGAGGATCTCTTCGAAGCGGTCGACGGTGTCGTCGAGGCGGCCGGGGGCGTTGACGATCGCGTAGTCGAAGTCGTCGCGGCGGGCCATCTCGGCGCGCGCGGCGGCGAGGCGGCGCTCGATCTGTGCGTCGTCGTCGGAGCCGCGGGCGCGGACGCGCGCCTCGAGCTCGTCGAGCGACGCGGGGGCGAGGAAGACGAGGACGGCGCCGGGCATCAGCCGCTTGATGGAGGCGGCGCCCTGAACGTCGGCGCGGACGACGACGTCGTTGCCGGCGGCGAGCTGGTCGACGACCTGTCGGCGCGGCACGCCGGAGCGGTGGCCGTAGACGACGGCGTGCTCGAGCAGGCCGTCGCTGGCGATCAGGTCATCGAACTGGCGGTCGGAGACGAAGTGGTAGTCGACGCCATCGCGCTCGTTGTCGCGCGGGGGGCGGGTGGTGCAGGTGACCACGCGGTGGAAGCGATGGCCGCGGCGCGCAAGCTCATCGAGGGCGGCGTCCTTGCCGACGCCTGAGGGGCCGGAGAGGACGACGAGGAGCGGGCGGCGCGGCGCTGATGCGGGGACCGGGGTGTCGCCGGCGGCGGCTTCGGTCACGAGCGTCCGCCGTCGGCGCCGGCCTGCGAGGCGGTGATGCTCGGGGGACGCATGCCGCTGCGCTGCATACGGACGCGCCCTTCGAGCGTCTCGGGCGTGATGGCGGCGAGCATGATCGTGCCGTTGTCCATGAAGACGACGGCCTTGGTGCGGCGGCCGCTCGTCATGTCGATCGTCGTGTTCTTGTCGCGCCCTTCCTGGATCAAGCGCTTCACGGGCGCCGAGCCGGGCGCGGCGATGCCTACGACGTGATCGGAGGCGATGTAGTTGCCGAATCCGATGTGGATGAGTTCTGTGGGCATGGCGTCACCCCTCGTGGTGCGTGTCCCCATCGTCGGTCAGGCGTTCGAGACAACCCCAGAAGTCAGGATAGGAGATGGCGACGGCATCCGCATCATGCAGGCGGGTCTGGCCGTGGGCGGCGAGGGCGGCGGCGGCGAGTGCCATCGCCAGACGATGGTCGCCAGCCGATGCGACCTCGGCGCCACGGACGGGCGTGCCGCCGTGGACGGTGAACCCGTCGTCGTACTCGTCTACTCGGACGCCCATGCGGCGGAGGGCAGAGGCGACGGTGGCGATGCGATCGGACTCCTTGAGGCGGAGTTCGGCGGCGTCGCGGAGGGTGGTGGGGCCCTCGGCGAAGGCGGCGGCGACGGCGAGCGCGGGGGCCTCATCGATGAGGCGGGGGACGATGTCGCCCGCGACGGTGACGCCGGTGAGGCGTGAGGAGCGGACGACGAGGTCTGCGACGGGCTCGCCGCCAACCTGGCGCTCCTCTTCGAGCGAGAGGTCGGCGCCCATGTCGCGGAGGACGTCGATGATGCCGGTGCGGGTGGGGTTCGTGCCGATGCCGTTGAGCCGCAGCTCGGCGTCGGGGTGCACAGCCGCGGCGACGATCCAGAACGCGGCGGCGGAGATGTCGTTCGGGACGCGCATGGAGAGCGGCCGCAGCGGCTCACCGGGCGTGAGCCGGATGGCGGGGCCTTCGCGGCCGATGCGCGCGCCCATTTCGGCGAGCATGCGCTCGGTGTGGTCGCGGGAGGGCGCGGGCTCTTCGACGATCGTCTCGCCCTCGGCGAAGAGGCCGGCGAGGAGCAGCGCGGATTTGGTCTGAGCGCTGGCGACGGGCAGGCGGTAGCGGATGCCGTGCAGGCTGCCGCCGCGGACGGAGAGCGGCGGCAGGCGGGCGGCATCGCGCCCGTCGAGGTGCGCGCCCATCTGGCGCAGCGGCTCGACGACGCGGCCCATGGGACGCGCGCAGAGGGAGGCATCGCCGGTGAGCACGGCGTGGAACGGCTGGCCAGCGAGGACGCCGCAGATGAGGCGCATGGTTGTGCCGGAGTTGCCGCAGTCGAGCACCTCGGACGGCTCCCGCAGGCCGGCGAGTCCGCGGCCGCGGATGCGCAGCACCGGCGTCTCGCCGGTGTCGTCGAGCGCGGCTTCGACGCCGAGCGCGCGGAGCACGCGGAGGGTCGAGAGGCAGTCCTCGCCGGGGAGGAAGTTGTGCACGACGGCGTCGCCCTCGGCGAGCGCGTTGAGGATGGCGGCGCGGTGCGAGATCGACTTGTCACCGGGGACGGCGACGGTGCCGCGGAGGCGGCGGGCAGGGTGGATCAGGCGGTCCATCAGCGGCGCTTCTCGTCGACGCGGGCCTCTGCCTGGCGGATGGTCTCTTCTTGCTTGCGCATGAGGCCGGCAATCTTCGACCCGAGGAGCAGGTCGGCGAAGTTGATCTTTTCCATCGGCTCGCCGATGTCGCGGCGTGGCGCGCCGTTGAGCATGTAGTTGTCGCGTTCGAGCTGGGCACGGGCGAAGGCTTCGACGACGCGCTCTCCCTGTTCGGAGCGGATGACGTCGCGGAAGCGGTCGAGCTCCTGTTCGAACCGGTCGAGCCAGTGGAGCAGGTTGGCGCGGTTGGTGGCGATGATGTCGTGCGCAAGCTCAGGCGCGCCGGAGGCGAGGCGCGTGGTGTCGCGGAAGCCGGATGATGCGAGCTGCGCGAGTTCAGGCCAGGCGGCGCTGCCGAATGCGGTCGAGAAGAGCACGGATGAGATGACGAGTGGCAGGTGGCTGACGGCGGCAACGTAGCTGTCGTGCTCTTCCGGATCCATAAACACGGGGCGGGCGCCGACGAGCTGGGCCAGGCCGACGACCGTCCGCACGGACGACTCATCGGCGGTGACGGACGGCGCGACGACCCACGGCTTGCCCTGGAAGAGGTCAGCCTCGGCGGCGTCGATGCCGGTGGTCTCCTTGCCGGCCATCGGGTGGCCGCCGACGAAGTGCACGCCGGCGGGCAGGAGGTCTTTCGCCCAGCGTGCGACGTCGGCCTTCGTGCTGGCGACGTCAGTGACGACGGCGCCAAGGGCGAGGGCAGGGGCGATCTCGGCGAGGATGGCGCGGATCGCCATGATGGGCGCGGCGACGACGACGAGGCTGGCGCCCGCGGCGGCTTCGGCGGGCGTGTCGCATTCGACGTCGATGGCGCCGGCGCGCTTCGCCTTCTGGACGGTGACGCGGCTGCGCGCGGTGCCGGCGATCTCGAGGTCGGCGATGGGGGTGCGCTTGAGGGCGAGTCCGAGCGAGCCGCCGATAAGCCCGAGTCCGATGATGGCGATGCGCCGGGGCATGTTGGCGGCCCTCCTATGCCTCGTCCGCGGCCTGGAGCAGCGCGAGGCGCTGGTCCGGCCGCGGCGCTTCCTGCTCGCGGACCATGCGGACGACGTCCGGGTCGGCACCGGCGTCGGCGATCATGCGCGCGCCGATGCGCGGGTGATGGAGCAGGCGCCAGAACGCGCGGCGCCACGGCGCGCCGTGCTCGGTGGCGATGCGGGGGCGGAGGGACGGCGCGGCGACGCCGAGCACGACGTGGGCGACGCGCTGCCACAGGCGCACGTGGCCCTTGCCGCAGTCGTGCAGCAGCGCGGCCGCGAAGAGGCGCCTGTCGTCCGCGGGGGTGGATGCGCGGACGCGGCGGTAGACGGCGATGCCGTGCTGCTGGTCGCGGAGCATCATCGACTCGAAGATGCGGCGCTGGGGGCCGTCGAGCCAGGCGTAGGCCTCGAAGCGGGCGCGTGGCGTGACGCGCGGGCGGAGGGCGCCGAGGAACTGGCGCAGGCGGTAGGCGGGGCGGGCGAGCATCAATGAACCCCCGTGAAGAAGGTGACGAGCCAGCGGACAGACGGGCCCATGATCTGGGTGAGGGGGCTGTAGCCGATGACGCGCGGCAGCAGGAGGAGCATCAGGAGGATGCCGACGCCGTACTGGGCCGTCTTTGCGAACTCCTGCGACAGGTCGTCGGGCAAGAGGCCAACGGCGACCTTGAAGCCGTCGAGGGGATGCAACGGGATGAGGTTGAAGACGCCGAGGATGGCGTTGAAGTAGACGGCCGCGGTCAAGAACAGGCCGATGTATTCGGTGCGGGACTGGACGTAGAAATGCAGCAGGCGCGGGTCTATGGAGAGGGGGTTGATGTAGGGGACGTAGCCGAGCTTGATCGGGATGCCGAGGAGTCCGGCGGCGACGAAGTTGGAGAGGGGGCCGGCGAGCGAGACGAGGAGGGTCGCGGTCTTGGGGCTCACCTTGAGGCCGAAGGGGTTGAACTGGACGGGCTTCCCCCAGCCGAAGCCGACGAAGAGCAGCATCATCGTGCCGGCGGGGTCGAGGTGGGCGAGCGGGTTCAGGGTGACGCGCCCCTGGCTGGCGGGGAGCGTATCGCCGAGGCTGTTGGCGGCGAAGGCGTGGCAAAACTCGTGGAAGGCGATGCCGATGAGCAGCGCGAAGATCGTCGCCGCGGCGAGTGTGAGGAAGAGGGCGAAGTCTGAGCTGATGAGGTCGGCGTAGATGAAGATCAAGCTGTGTACACCATGCGTCCTTCTGTGCGTGCAGGATAGCATGCAGGCGGCCGCGGGCCGGTCTGTAGTTCTTGGTTCTTGGTTCTTGGTTCTTGGTTCTTAGTTCATAGTTCATAGTTCATAGTTGAGCGGGGCGGCGACGGGGCAAGCCGCGGCACCGATCAGCGAGGGCGAGCACGGATTAGGCAGACCTCATTGCGTCTGTTACAACGGGGCCGAACGGGGGTCTCACTTGCTCCACCAGCGCCGAGCGCTCTTCGGGCTGATCGCCCTGTCGCTCGTGGCCGCCGTCTTCGGCGCGACGCGCTGCATGTCTTCCGGCCAGAGGGGCGGTGGGCGGGGCGCGGCGACGACCATCGCGGCTGCGTCGACGGCGATCGGGCGGGTGCGGACGATCGCCGAGGAGAACGCGCTGCCGGGGTCGACGGGCTGGATGATCGCGCGGCCGTCGCTCGACGGGGAGATCCAGGCGTACACGGGGGAGGTGAGCGTCCAGCGCGGCGACACGCTGGGCGTGTATGTCAGCACGAAAGGCGGGGCGCGCTTCGAGGCGGACGTGTACCGCATGGGCTGGTACGGGGGCGCGGGGGCGCGCAGCGTGCTGTCGATGCGGGACGTCGGCGGGGAGGACCAGGGGCGGTGGACGCCGAGGCACGGGCTGCAGGGGTGCAAGACGTGCACGCTGGACCCTTCGACCCTGCTTGTGGAGGCGAACTGGAAGCGGGACCTGCAGATCAAGGTGCACCCGGACTGGGTGAGCGGCTACTACCTGATCAAGCTGGAGGAGCTGGCGACGCGCACGGCGACGTACGCGATCTTCGTCGTGCGGGATGACGCATCGAGGGCGCCGGCGATCGTGCAGGCATCGACGAACACGTGGCAGGCGTACAACCACTGGGGAGACGCGAGCCTGTATGGCTCGTTCACCGCTGACCGCAAGTACGTGCACAAGACGCGGCGCGCGCATCGCGTGTCGTACGACCGGCCGTACGACCCGCGGATCAACGACAGCAAGAACTACGGCGCGGGCGAGTTCTTCTCGTGGGAGTACAACTTCGTGCGGTGGGCGGAGTCGATGGGGTACGAGATGACGTACACGACGAACGTCGACGTCTCGCAGCGCCCGGAGACGCTGCTGGGTCACCGGCTGTTCATCTCGCTGGGGCACGACGAGTACTGGACGGGGCGAGAGCGGGATGCGGCGGAGTCGGCGCGCGATGCCGGCATCAACCTGGCGTTCTTCGGCGGCAACGAGGCGTACTGGCAGGGGCGGCTGGAGCCGTCGGCAACGGGGGAGGCGGCGCGCGTGCTGACGGTGTACAAGGACGCGCGGCTGGACCCGCTGGCGCGGACGCAGCCGAAGGAGGCGACGGTGTTGTTTGCCGCGCCGCCGGTGAGCCGGCCGCAGAGCCTGCTCAGCGGGCTGGCGTACGGGTCGAACGCGACGCCGGGCTATCAGCCATGGCATGCGGCGGGGACGAAGAGTTGGGTCTTCGAGCGGACGGGGATCCTGGCGGGCGAGCGGTTTCCAGGGATCGTCGGGTACGAGTACGACCGCATGGCGCCACCCAAGCTGCGTCCGGCGGGGCTGGCGGTGGTGGGCAGCTCGCCCGTGACGGGGTTCATGGGCCGGGACACGGCGGCGTCGACGATCTACCGGGCGGCGAGCGGGGCGGAGGTGTTCGCGGCGGGCACGATCGCCTGGAGCTGGGGGCTCGACGACTACGGGCACGCGGCCGAGGGAAGGTTCGCGGACCAGCGGCTGCGGCGACTGACGGCGAACATCATGGACCGGCTCGCCGCACCGCCGCCGGCGACAACGTCGGCCCGGTAGGAGGGACGAGAGATGCGGCTCGATGGAAAGGTCGCGCTGATCGCGGGCGCCGGCGGGCGCCAGGGCACGACTGTGCCGTTACTGTTCGCGCGCGAGGGGGCGCGGGTGGTGCTCGCCGGCCTCGACGGCGCGGAGCTCGAGCGGCTGGCGGACCACATCAGGCGGGCGGGAGGCGAGGCGACGCACGTGGTGGCGGACATGACATCGGCGGGCGACGCGGAGGCGGCGGTGCGGCTCGCGGTCGAGCACTTCGGGCAGCTCGACGTGCTGTACAACAACACGGGCATCTACATCGCAGGGGAGTTCCGCGCCGGCGAGACGTCCGAGGAGGACTGGGACCGGCTGCTGTCCGTCGACCTGAAGACGCATTTCCTCAGCGCGCACTACGCGCTCCGGCAGATGGCGCGCCAGCGCTCGGGCTCGGTGATCAACATCGCGGCGGCGCGGGCGGCGCGGCTCGGGGGCAACGTCGGCTACGCGGCGGCGAAGAGCGCGATCATCGGGATGACGAAGAAGATGGCGCGCGAGTACGCGGCGGACAACATCCGGGTGAACTGCATCTGCCCGACGAACATCCAGGCGTCGCCCGACCCGCTGGACCCTCGGCCGCCGCAGCGTGCGGTCGTGCGCGACGGCACGCCGGAGGACGTCGCGTACGCGGCGCTCTTCCTGGCCTCGGACGAGGCGGCGTGGATCACGGGCATCGAGCTGGTGGTGGACGGCGGAGCGGAAGTCGCCGGCTAATCGTGGAGTCGTGAGCGACGCGGGTGACAGCGAACGAAGAACAACGAACGAGAACGAAGAACCAAGAACAACGACCAGCGAACGAGACGAACGAAAACAGAGAACCGGGAGCCGAGACTAGGCGGGGATGTGGAAGCGGTAGCCGACGTTGCGCACGGTCTCGATGAAGGTGTGGCTGCGGTCCTCGATCTTGCTGCGCAATCGGCGGACGTGCACATCGACGGTGCGGGCACCGCCGTAGAAGTCGTAGCCCCAGACGCGGTTGAGCAGGGCCTCGCGCGTGAACACCTTGTCGCGGTTCGTGGCGAGGAAGCGCAGCAGCTCGTACTCCTTATAGGTGAGGTCGACGTGCGTGCCGCCGACGTAGACCTTGTAGTTCGCGAGGTCGATGCGCAGGTCGGCGGCGCGGAGCGTGTTGTCGCTCTCGACGCCGGACTTGACCCAGATGGCGCGGCGGACGCGGGCGACGACCTCTTCGTCGGGCGTGGGGTAGACGATGAAGTCGTCGAAGCCGGCGCTGAAGTCGAGCGCGGGCAGTTGCTCCGGGCGCACGAGGGCGATCGAAGCGACGCCGTGCGGCATGGCCGACGAGCGGAGCAGGTTTCGGACGGCGGGCGCGTCGGGGGCGCGGCCGAGGAGGCTGAAGAGCAGCACGGCCGGGGTCTCAGCGTTGGCGTCTTCGAGGACGCCGGGGAGCGCGGCGTAGGCGATGGTGTAGCCGGAGGCTTCGAGCGCGGCCGCGAGCGGCCGCATCTCCTCCGATGCGTCGACCAGCAGGACAAGATTCATCGCCGCAACGCTCCCCGCGAACAGGGCGCAGTATAGCGGAGCCGTGTTACTGCGGCGTGACGCCGGGAGCGGCGCGATTGAACGCGCGGGCGCGCACGGCCTATACTCCTCGCAACCTACCCGGGAACAGGAGCGCAGGCATGAGCATTGAGTTCGGCTGGTTCTTGCCCACGATGGGCGACACGGACACGATCGGCCCGCCGACGCGCGAGGCGACGGCTGAGTATCTGGTGCAGGTGGCGAAGGCGGCGGAGGACGCGGGCTTCGTGTTCGCGCTCGTGCCGGTCGGCACGACGTGCCAGGATGCGTGGCTGGCGGCGGCGATGGTGGCGGCGCGCACGGAGAGGCTGAAGTTTCTCGTGGCGATGCGGCCAGGGTTCATCGCGCCGACGGTAGCGGCGAAGATGTCGAATACGCTCGACCAGCTCACACGCGGCCGCGTGCTGATCAACGTGGTGACGGGCGGCTTCCCGGCGGAGCTGGCGGCGGACGGCGACTTCACGGAGCACGACGAGCGCTACGCGCGGACGCAGGAGTTCATGCAGGTCGTGCGGCAGGCGTGGCTGGCGGAGAAGCGCTTCGACCACGAGGGCCGCTTCTACCGCGTGGAGGGCGGGAACGTCATGCCGAAGCCGTACCAGCAACCGTGCCCGCCGTTCTACTTCGGCGGCGCATCGGAAGCGGCGAAGCGGGTGGGCGCGCAGGAGGCGGATGTGTACCTGCTCTGGGGCGAGACGCTGGAGATGGTGCGGGAGCGGTTGAGCGACATGCGGCGCCGGGCGTCGGAGGCGGGGCGGACGCTGCGGTACGGGATGCGCATCCACGTCATCGTGCGGGAGACGGAGGCGGAGGCGTGGGCCGTGGCGGAGAAGATGATCGCCGAGGTCCCGGCGGGCTTTCAGCAGATGATGGACCGCGTGATGGCGAAGTCCGACTCCGAGGGTGAGCAGCGGCAGCGGATGATGGCAAACAAGAGCGAGGATCTCGTGCTCGGGCCGAATCTCTGGTCGGGCATCGGCCGGGCGCGGCTGGGCGTTGGGACGGCGCTGGTGGGTTCGGGCGAGCAGGTGGCCGCGCGGCTACAAGAGTACGCCGATGCGGGCATCGAGACGTTCATCCTGAGCGGGTACCCGCACCTTGAAGAGGCGCAGCGCTTCGGGACGTACGTGATGCCGCACTTCGCGAGTGCGCGCAGCGCGCCGGCGCGCGACGGTGTGCCGGCCTGATGGCGGGACTGCGCGCCGTCGCGATCTCGGGCAGCCCGCGCACACCATCGAAATCGAAGGCGCTGGCGAAGATGCTGCTGGCGGACCTGGAGGGCGGCGGCTGCGCGGTGTCGCTCGTCGACGTGGCGACGCTGCCGGCGGAGGCGCTGGCGGGACGCGGGCCGTCGGCGGAGGTGGACGCGGCAATCGCGGCGGTGGGGGCGGCGGGCATCGTCATCGCGGCGTCGCCGACGTACCGGGCGCTGTATAGCGGGGTGCTCAAAGCGTTCTTCGACCTGATGCCACCGCGGCATTTGGTGGGCAAGGTGTGCGTGCCCGTGCTGACGGCCGCGTCGCCGGCGCACTTCCTGGCGATCGATCACGGGTTCGCGCCGCTGTTCGCGAGCCTCGAGGGGATCACCGCTCCGGGCGTGTACGCGACGGACGACCAGTTCGCGGACGGTGTGCCGGCGGAGCGGCTGGCGGCGCGCGTGCACCAGGTCGCCGGCGTCGCGCTAAATCTCGCGCGGGAGCTCGCGGGCTGATGCGCATCAGCATCGACTACGACGGGGTGCTCTGCCGGACGCCGTTCGGGCGGCTGGCGGTGCACGCGCCGGGGGGCGTCGCGGAGCTGCCGGCAGACTATGCGGCGCACTATGCGGCGCGGGTGCGGGGGAACCCGCTGCGCCTGGCGATCGAGTGGGCGCGCTTCGGCTGGCGTCGGATGGCACCGGACGCGGCGCCGGTGCTGCGCGAGCTGGCGCGCGAGCACGAGGTGTACGTCGTAACGGGACGCAGCGAGGCGGGGCGCGCGCTGATCGCGCGCTGGCTACGGCGCGCCGGCCTCGCGGATCGCGTCGGGCTGCGGATGGCGCCGCCGGGGCTGCGGCCGGCGCAGCACAAGCTGGCGGTGAGCAAGATGCTCGGCATCGACACGCACGTCGACGACGACCCGCGGACGGCGTATTACCTCGCCGAGCACGGGGTGCCGCGGGTGTACCTGCTGGACCATGCGGGGGCGTACGGGGCAGCGCCGCGCCCGCCGCGGCTGGCGCTGGCGCGATCGCTGGTGGAGGTAGTTCGGAGTTTATAGGTTCATAGTTTGAGAGCGGCTGCCGCGTGGATGCGACAGCCGCTCTTGTTGTCCGGCTTCGGTTGTCTGCGGCCGGTGTCAGGCGGTGACGGCCTCCATGGGGGCGAACTGCGTGTCGATCTTGGCGGAGGCGTTGAAGAAGTCCTGGATGGACTGGTTGAAGCGGTAGAAGGCGTCGCGGCGGTAGCCGTCGTGCGAGCGCGCGAAGCCGTCCGGGAGGTTGAGGTCGATGGTGTTGAGGGTGTGGGAGAGGTCGGCGGCGCCGTTCTTGCGGATGTTGGTGAGCATGTCCTTCCACTGGTCGTAGGACTGCTCGAGCCAGAAGTCCATGTCGCGGAGGTCGTTTTCGGACGCATCGCGCACGTCCGTGCACTCGAACGCCTCGAACGTGACCTGGAGGATCTTGTGTTCGACCTTGATGCCGACGACGGCATCGACGGTGCCGAGCTGACGGAAGGCGGGGTCGTTGTTGACGATGTCCTTGATGGCGTCGAACCACTCGACGGACGGGAACGTTGTTGGCATAGGGTGATCCTCCTGCTTGCTGTGGCCTACTGCTCGATGAAGGCCCGCAGGCCCGGATGCATCCGATCGTCACGCCCAAGGGTAGCCCACTTGAGCCGGGTGAGGTACTGCTGGAGTCCGCGCCGGCGCATGGCGCTGTAGAGCTTGAGCCCGCCGGCGATGTCCTCGCGGCTGCCGCCGAAGTAGATGGCGAACGCCTCGCGCGTGGCGGCGTCCTTGTTGTCGTCCATCACGAGCATGCCCTCGCCCTTGTCGAGGTAGCGGTGGAACTCTTCGCGCCGGTCCGTGCGGTGCAGGAGGGTGTACTTGAGGTGCGTGATGCCGTAGGCGATGTGGCGGGCCTTGTCCTGCATGGCGCGGGCGAAGATGAACTTCTCGGCGGCGTTGCGGGCGTACTTCTCGCCGTACTCGTACTGGGCGAGGGTGAGGCTGTCCTGCAGGACGAACTGGATGGTGACCATCTCGCTGAAGTTGCGGGCGTCGATGACGGAGCGGAACGACCAGCCGGGCGCCTGCAGGCCGAGGCCGCCGCCGTTGGAGAGGGCACGCTTGCGGAAGACTTCGACGGCGCGGGCGTCCTCAAAGATGACGGTGGCAAGGTAGAGCTTCACCTCGTGGTAGCCGTAGCTGATCTCGGGTTCCCAGCGGCCGAGGATGTCGGCTTCGACCTGGGCCTTTTCGCTGAGGTGGGTGCAGATCTGGCAGATGGCACGCTCGAGGTCGTCGGGCAGCGGTTCGATGCTGGCCCAGGGCACGTCGGTAGCGGGGCGCCAGCGGCGCTGGATGGCCTCTTCGTAGAGGGGGGCGCAGGCGTCGCTCCAGACCTCCTGCTTCTGGTAGATCGAGTAGCCCATGCCTTCGACGCCGGCGATGGGGACGGCGCCGCGGGGCATTTCGGTCTGGTACTCCCAGACGTCGGGCACTTCTCCGTACTTGCCGATGTTGATGCCCTGGAGCGTGAGGCCGTGCTTGGTGGGCTTCGCGCGGGTGTTCCATTCGGTCGGGACCTGCATCCAGCTCAGATCGAGTTCGGGCGCGCCGGCGCCGCCGGTCATGAACTGGGCGGCCTGCTCGGCGGTAACGCCCATGTCCATGTAGCGGGCGAGGTCCTCTTCGGCCGCGCCCATGGAGAGGGCGCGCTGGAGGAGTTCGAGCGGCCAGCCGACCTGTTCGGCCTTGGCCTTGAGCTCGGCGGAGGGCTCGACGGCGCCCGCGCCGGCGCCGGCCTGCGCGGCGAGGAACTGGCGCGCCTGTTCGGGGGTGACGCCCTGGTCGATGTAGCCGATGAGCTGTTCGACCGTGGCGCCGGCGGCGAGCGCCTGCTGGATAAGGTCGAGCGGCCAGCTCTTCTCCTGCGCCCTGGCGCGCAGATTGTCGGGGATCGTCGCCGTGTCGTTGGCCATGCGGGCCCTCCCTGGGTGCTTTAATTTAGCAAGTGCTTACTTTGGACAATTCTGGGGCGCGGGCGGCGCGCAGTCAAGGGGCATTGAGCACTTTCGACGCGCAGGTTGCCTCGAGGGTCTGCGCGGCGTCTTGACGGTCATGTCTGCTCACGACGCGCGCGGGCTGAAAAGCCCGCGCCACAGGAACCGGAGTACACCGAATTGTGTGTGATCGCTCTCGACCACGTCAAGGCTGACGAAGCGTGCGGAACCGGCAGCGGGAGGGGTACGACTACGCAGCGTCGCGGTGGCGCGTGAGCTTCGCGAGTTGGGCGACGAGGGCGGCGACGCCCTGCTGCTCGTCGTACTCGAGCACGTCGAACTCGGGACGGAGCACGACGTCGAACGACTGGCCGAGGAGGGGGAGGGCGCGGCGGAGCTTCTCGATGAGGGCGAAGGTCTGGAGCCGGGCGAAGCCGGCGAGGATGGCGACGATGCGCTCATCGCCGTAGGTGAAGGTGTCGCAGCCGCGGCCGGCGGCGGAGATGGCGCCGATGGCGGCCTCGCGAAACGTGTCGAGGCTGGCGGCGCCATGCATCTGCCTGATCGCGGCGATGCCCTCGAGGTCGACGACGAGGAACACGGGCTCGACGCCGGCGGCGCGCATGGCGTCGACGACGGCGGTGAGCTCGGTGCGGAACTCGTCCATGGGGGGAGTATCGGCGGCCGGGGTGGGGTCGGAGAGGGGGGATCCCCCGATGGGCGTCAGTCGCGGGCGGCAGGCTCGGGGGTGTCGCGGGCGGCGGCGGCGGCGGCGGGGTGTGCGACGCCGTGCTGCGCCTTGAGGCGCGCGGCTTCGTCGCGCATGAGGCGCGTGAGGCCCATGCGCTTGAGGACGACTTTCTTCAAGCCGGGGGCGACGGCGCCGAGCACGAGCAGCGGCTTCACGGGCCCGGCGTTGACGAGCACCTCGAGCGCGCCGGCGATGACCTTGAGCACGGCATCGGCGACCTTTTGCGGCGCGACCTCGCGCAGCATCGCCGGCGCCCGGCCGCCGTGGTCGGCCCACATGCCGACGTCGCTGACGAAGCCGGGGCAGACGACGCCGGCGTGCACGCCGGTGCCATCGAGCTCGTAGTTGAGCGAGTCGGTGAAGCCGCAGAGGCCGTGCTTGGTGGCTGAGTAGATGCTGTTGTAGGGCACGCCGGCCTTGCCGGCCATCGATGCGATGTTGACGATGGCGCCGCGCCGCCGCTGGAGCATCGCGGGCAGCACGATCTTGGTGAGCGCGATCGGTGCGCTGAGGTTGGTGCGGACGACGTCATCGATCTGATCGAAGTCAAAATCGCCGAGGCTCGCGGTGACCTCGATGCCGGCGTTGTTGACCAGGATGTCGATGGGTCCGAGCGCGGCCTCCGTGGACTCGACGAGGCGCCGGAGGTCGTCGCGGGATGTGACGTCGCAGGCGAGGGCGACCGCGCGGACGCCTTCGCCGGCGCATGCGGCGCGGGTGGCTTCGAGGCCATCGGCGGAGCGCGCCGCCAGCGCGACGTCCGCGCCGCGGGCGGCGAGCGCTCTGGCGATGTAGACGCCGAGCCCGCGTGAGGCGCCGGTGATCAGGGCGTTCTTGCCGTGCAGGTCGATCATTGGTGTCCTCCGCGAGCGTGTGGCGGTGATCTTAGCATCCGGAGCGGTGCGAGGTCACGCCGGCGCGGCGGTTTAGAGCGAGGAGGTGCCGGAGCGGGAGCGCTCGCGGTCGCGCTCCTTATCGACGAGGAGCTGCACCGCACGCGGGTCGGGAATGCCGGTGAGACGAAACTCCTGCACGTCGGCGGCGGTCTGGCAGATGATGTCGCCGTAGTCGAGCATGGTGTGGAGGATGCCCTCGCGCTCGACGGTCATGTCCTGGACGTTGACGAGGTCGGCGGTGGACATCCTCAGGTTCCAGGGGGCGGTCTTGGTGCTATCGATCAGGCGCTGGTTCGTGATGACCCAGATGTCGTTGTGGTAGCGGTACCAGTTGAAGTAGGCGCGGATCGTCCAGAAGGCGAGCCAGACCACGGTGGCGGCCCAGAAGATGCGCGCGGCGTTGCCGTCGAAGATGCCGGCCTTCGCCATGATCACGGCGAAGGCGGCGACCGGCACGAGCGCCAGCAGCGCCCACCAGGCGGTGCGCGGCCAGAGGTAGATCCAGTGGCGGCGGCAGACCATGAGGACGCGCTCGTTCTGCTGGAGCGGGAAGTGGATGGCGCTGTCGTGCGGCTGTGCGCCCTGGGGCGCGGTGGCGTCGGTGGTCATCGCTGTGCCTCCCTTGCTGGCGCTGGCGCCATCGTGCCACCGGGAACGCGAAGAGACAAGCGCCCACGGGCCGTCGTCAGCCCTGGCGCGCGGGCGCGCCCGCGCCGGCCGGACGGTGGAGGAAGCGGAGGCGGAGCAGGTCGCGCGCGACTTCGAACGCCTGCTGGGGGCGGACGCGCAGGCGGGAGCCGTCGACGTGGCGCCAGACGACGGGGACCTCGGCGATGCGGTAGCCGAGCATGCGGGCGATGTGCAGGACTTCGGCATCGAAGATCCAGCCGCGGAGGCGCTGGCGGGCGAAGATAGCCTGGGCGGCGTCGTGGCGGAAGCCCTTCATGGGGCACTGGGTGTCATCGATGTCCGGCAGGACGCGGAGGGCTTTGCGCGTGGTGGTGAAGAGGCTGCCGACGAGCCGGCGGCGGGGGGGCTGGCTCTCGCGCATGTCGCTACCGTCGGGCTGGATGCGGCTGCCGATGACCACGGCCTCGCCCGTCTTGAGGACGTCCAGCAGCTTGAGCGACTCTTCGGGCGGCGTCGCGAGGTCGGCGTCGATGAAGAACACGAAGGCGCCGCGGGCGTCGAGGCAGCCGGTGCGGATGGCGGCGCCTTTGCCGAGCTGGCGCTGGTGCCGCAGGAGGCGCAGCGCGACGTTCGGGGGCAGGGCGGCGGCGCGGGACTGGACGATGGCGGACGTGCGGTCGCCGCTGCCGTCGTCGACGACGACGATCTCGCTGTCGTGCGGCTGTGCAGCGAGGAAGGCGACGACGCGCTCGAGGCCGGCGGGGAGGCGCGCCTCCTCGTTGAAGGCGGGGATGACCATGGACACGAACGGGGCGTGCGCCTCGGGGCGGCCGCCCGCCAGAGGGGCGGGCAGCGGGCCGTCGGCGGCGGTCTCGCTCGTCGTCAAGTGGTCTCCGCGCTGACCCGCGGCCCCGCGTCGGCGGGGCTGGCTTGCGGAGCAGACTGCTCCGGGAGCGGCTGGCGCTCTTCGACGGCGCGGCGGCGGCGGATCTCGGGGGCGACGAGCGGCTTGCCGGTCATCGCCGCGATCGCATCGGCGACTTCGCGCGCGACGGCGAGGCCCTCGCGCACCATGGGCCGGGCGACGACGACGTCTCCGATCTTGAGGCGCTTGCCGCTGACCTTGACGAGCAGGATCTCGAACTGGGCGATAGCCTCGACGTCGCCCCCGCGCGCCATGCGGGTGGTCTCTTCGATGCGGATCTCGGCGATCTTCCAGAAGGGGACGAGCTCGGTGGTGCCGACGCCCATGCCGAGGAAGCCCTGCTGCCAGACCCCTGACTGCTTCGCGCGGTCAAAGACGACGTTGGCGCCGGCGACGGCGTAGACGAAGCCGATGCCGGCGAGGGGGATCGCGGTGATGGCGATGATGAGGAGCAGCAGGACGACCGGGAAGGGGATGCGGTCGAGCCAGAGGACGATCGACACGAACGAGCCAATGCCGAGCAGCAGGCCGAAGAGGGGGAAGAGGGCGGCGGCCAGCGCCGGGCGGACGTTGATGCGGTGCGGCTCGATGAACGCCACGCGGCGGTCGAGGTAGACGATGCGCTTGCCGGGCGAAGAGGGTGCATTGGACGTCATGGTGGTAGGAGTATAAGAGAGCGGCGGGGCCGGCGCTGGTGCATGACGCGCCGCGTCGACCGCGCCGCCCTGAGCCGCCGGAGCTCCGTCGGCGCGCCGCCTCCCGGACGGGCCGTGTGGCCTTCGCGCACGTGGGAGTGCTGCTACCCCGGCGCCGTGGCCAGCGTGACCGACCCCTGCTCGAGCGCACGCCAGAGCGAGGTCACCTGCGAGCCGCCGCTTGAATCCTTCCCCAGTGTGAGTTGGCTGATCGTGCAGGTTAGCCATGGTTTGGCAACTGCTTCGCTTCGCCCTACGCACCTGTTCCCGCTCCCACCGGCACCGCTTCGCCCGAGTACGACCAGGCGGAGCCGACGGGGCGAGGCGCATGGTCGGTGAGGATCGGTGTTGTGGCACCTCCGCCAAGATTCGAACCTGCCACCATCGGATTAGAAGTCTCGTCAACGAGTTTCCATGTCCGACAGTCAAGCCTGAATCTACGAGTAGCTGAAGCGCGCGCGTTGCGCAATCGAATCCGGTGCTCATGCCCCGCTGAGCATGTGGCCGTCGGATTTTACGACCGGTCTAACCGCGCGTCCAATCGAAAGGTTCGATCGGCAAGTATGTCGCGATCGACGGCGTGCTCCCTTCAAACGCCTCATGCAGCGCGCGAGCGATGCGCACCGAAGAGCCCATTGACTACCGGCAAACGTCGCGAATGTTGCTCGGGACAGCAGGAAGGGCGGAAACGACCAGCGGTGGTACCCCTATATCCGTGGCCGAGTAGTCTCCACCCATCGTGCTGTGCGGCAAACTGATCGACACGCCGGTGATGGTCGCGGATTGCGGGAGATTGGACGAGAACAAACACAGGATTCCCGTCCCACCCAACTTGATGGAATCAGGCCCCGTGTGGTCCAGTTCGTAGATAGCGCCGCTCGCGACGGTCGCCTCGCAGCATGCTACGAAGTGCAACCCCTCACCCCACAGGTCCTGCCATTTACTCGTGAGTTGTACGACTAACAAAACGTTGCCATCGGTTGGATACCCTAGTCCCTCAGTCCTGTAAGCGTTCGTGACAACGATGTCTGCGATGTCTCCGTGATGCGTTGCGATCACATTGCTCGATGGGGCAGTCATAGGTGCCGGCGGCGGCGGTGTTAGCGTCGGTGAGACGATCGGGCGATTGCTGTAGAACTTGACTTCACCGGGGCCTTTCAGCGCGCTCGCAGACAAATCTTCCAATTGGATGAAGACGCCACCAGCTTGGGTTACGCTAAATAGCGTGCTAATGAATCCAGCGGATTTCGCCAGTAACGAACCGGGCTGCGCCGCCTGCGACAGAATCTGGTCAAGGATCTGTCGCGGCAACTCGGCCAAAGCCCGGTTGAACTCATCAACAAACGCGGGGCCGTCACCAGCAGCCAGCTTCAACCCCGCCGCTACGATGTGTTGATTTTCCATGATCAGCTTGATGGCCTTGGTCGTCGTGTTGGCGTCGAAGGCTGCCTTTGCTCCGGGCAGCAGCAGAACGAGCTGCAATATCGAGTTGGCGAGGGTGTAAGGAATATCGGGCTGCGCCCGCAGCACAAACGGTTCTGCCACCGGTGACGCGCTGAAGTCGACGGAAAACGACTGCCGACCCAGCGGCGCGAGCGAATCAGCGCTCGCCTTGAAATCCGAAGGGGCGGAACCGGCCAGCGCCGTAACGCGTGTGAAGAACGTCCTCCTGTTGACGATTCTCAACTTGGCATGCACTGCATCGCCACCCTCAATGCAGCTACCGAGATAGTCCTTGTTTGCCGACTCGTCAATGATCACGGTGAGATTGGTACCGGAATCGGCGCATCCCGCGAACGCTTGCGTAGCGTTCAGGACGGTTCCAAAATCCAGCTTGAATCCCGCGACGATGCCTTGAATAAGTGCGTCGGCGATCCATGTCCATGCACCCCAGGAGGATGCGTGTGTGGTTTGGACGACTATGACGTGACGTTGAGGATCCACGATGCCGCCGACCGGCACCCATCGTTGGCTGGCGTTATCGTAGTAGGCCGCGAACAGGTTGCCCGGGTTGGTTCCCACGGGAACCTTGCTCGGGTCGTAAGGGAGTTCTAGTGTCGCGGCGTGTGCGAGCGTTTCGCCCTTGAGGTCTACGTCTACGATCGGACCAACCGCGGAAGCGTCCGCGGGCGCCGGAAGCGGGTCGGTGCGACGATCGAGTGCAACCGAAGTGTCGGCGGGCAGGGCACCGGCCGGAATCGAGATTCGCGTCCGCGCATCGAGTGCGACGAACCCACCGGAGTAAGCCTGGATTCGTGCATCAGAGTGCGAAGCGGGCGCTGTGGTCGGGCTCGAGCACGAACCCAACACCAGTGCGACAACACAGAGCACGCCGTAGAGCGTACCAGAGATCAAGAGCCGAGGTCGTGTTCGAACCGCTCCCATTACCTGATGCTTTCGCTGCGGCCGCGGTGAAGCTATGCGGAGAGTAGGGCGGACAACGCAACGAGTCAAGAGCACGGCTGCTACATTTTGTACCAATCTCTGCGACCCGATGCTCGAGCGTGGCGGGGCGCACGGTGCCTTCGAGGTGGACGTGCAACTCGGCCTTCGGCAGCGCCGCGAGGTCGGCGGGTGCGGTGTGGCCACTCATCGTGCCTGCCAGTGCACGGCGCGCTCGATATCGACGGCGATGACGGGGCGCGATTCGAGCGCCATCGCACGGTACTGCGGGTACCGGGCGCGCAGGGCCGCGAGGGCGCGGGCGTGCTCGTCGCCCGCTTCGATGATGCGCGCCCGGCCGCGGAGCTGGACGTAGCGGAGCTTCGACCAGTCGGCGTCGTCGTACACATCGACCAGCACCTGGACGTGCGGTTGGTGCGCGATATTGCGGAGGCGGCGGATCCGCGTGATGTCGCCACGCTTGGGCTTTTCGTCGACGGGCGTGTAGAGGATGTCGCCTTCGAGCGCGAAGCAGATGGGGACGACGTGCGGGCGGCCGTGCGCGTCGGCGGTCGCGAGGCGCGCGACGCGCTGGGCGGCGATGAAGGCGCGGAGGGTGTCATCGAGCATCGAGCGCGATCGTAGCACGCGCGGCGACGACCGCGGGCCGAACACGGGGCGGGCACGTGGGCCCGCCTTCGCGGGAAACCGGGCGAGCACGTGGGCCCGCCCCTACCTCGCGCCGATCTTCTGGGCGACGTCGGCGAGGCCGAGGGCCTCGAGCTTGCGCTTGCTGGGGGCGGCGGTCTCGGGATCCCAGTCGCAAGCGGCGAGGAAGTCCTGCTCGAGGGTGCGGGTGTCGAGCGAGATGTCCTTATGGGGGCCGGCCTGGAGCGGCGTGCCGCCCCAGAGGCGCGCCGGCACGCGCCGCTTCGTGACGATGTCGCCCTCGCGGACGTTGAACGCCATGCGCATGTTGGCGATGCGCTCGCCGACCTTGCGCATCTCGTCGACGTTGGTGTCCCAGCCGGTCTCGATGTTGATCCACTCGGGGATGCGGTCGTTGGGGGCGCACATCATGATGAACTGGCACATGCCGGCGGCGTTGACGACGTGCATGTACTCGGAGGCGTCCTTGTGGGCGGCGCCGCGATCGGTCGCCTGGGTGCGGTCCTGCGGCGCCTTGAGGAGGTTCCAGCCCGGGCGGCCGCCGCCTTCGTACTGGGTGTGGCGGGCGGGCGTGGCATCGAGCTTGTAGGTGGTGAAGTACTCGGGCTGGAGCTTGGCATCGTGCATCGGCAACTCTTCGCCGCCGACCTCCATGGCGAACTCGACGGACTTCGGGCCGATCTTGTTGGAGGCGGCGCGGACGCCATCGCCGAAGAGCTCGCCGAAGGCGCCGTCCTTGGTACCGATCTTGTGGAGGGCGGCGATGATCGCCTCGGTGTCGCCCCAGCGGAGGTCGAGGCCGTCTGTGTCCTCCTTGGTGATCAGGCCGTTGTCG
>JADEYI010001082.1_pt1 | contig 24421 bp, 16 predicted proteins | sample 8542331 | NCBI WGS metagenome assembly JADEYI01 (sample SAMN16510988, study PRJNA670497) | mine drainage metagenome | isolation source: biofilm near Copperflume 1 | place: Germany: Marsberg coppermine Kilianstollen | collected 2018-02
TGCCCCTGGGTATCAACGCCAAGCGCCCTACCCTCACCGTTCTTACGTCCGACGGTCCGAAGAATCCGCCTTGGGCGCCACGATCGGAGTGATGAAGGAGGCCGCGCGGCGGATGACGTGCATTAACTGCGGCGCGCAGTGCGGCCAACGTTAATCGCGTATCGATCTGACGACCCAGCGCGTAGCCCACCACTCGCCGCGACCACGCGTCGAGAATCACCGCCAGATAGAGCCAGCCTTGGGCGGTCCACAGATAGGTCATATCGGTCACCCAGGCGGTGTTGGGCTGGGCCACGGCGAAGCGCCGCGCCCGCAGCCCCTGGATGCGCATCAGCCGGGCGATCCGCTTGCGCCCGGTCCGCTGGCCGCGATCGCGCAGTTCCATCTGCACCCGCGGATTGCCGTATGCCCGTGGTTCTCCGCATAGATCGCGGCGACGGCCACCGCCAAGGTACTATCTTGGTGAGTTCGCCACGCCGCTGGCCGCCGGCGCCAGGCCTAGAAGCCGGCCCGCGATACCGCCAGTATCCGGCACATCAACGCCACCGGGAAACCGGCCTTCTCCGTTTCGATGAAAGCGCATCTCACACGCTCTCCCTGGCGAAGAAGGCCGGCGCTTTTTTAGGCTTTCGCGCTCCATACGCAGACGCTGATTCTCGCGCCGTAACTGCCCCAGTTCTTCCCGTTCGCCGGTCGTCAACGCCCCCGTCGGACCACCTCCGGCGTCGATCTCCCCTGCCGCACCCAGCGCCGCAACCGCGGCAAGTCCACTCCGGGGATCCGCAAAGACTCGGACAGTCGACCCATCAAAGTTGCCCGCGGGAATAAAGGCCAGTCCGGGAAAGTCCGTTCGATATACACGGCCAGCGAATCCACTGACAGCACTCAAAATGCGTTCAGGCCATTGCTCGATCGATGGCCATTCGATTCCGCAACCGTGCACAAAGGGGTTGGAATTTCGAAGACGTATCGCTATCAAAAATGCTCATCCGCCCGCGTTCGGCTGGATTCCGCGAGATTCCAGGATCGTACGAAAGGCTAGTGCGTCTCGCGAGCCGGCCGAAGCCGCGGACTGCCGAACTCAGACTGCCGCCGCAGGTCGTGCCGTTCGTGAGCAGGCGAACGCCAATCAAGTGCCGCCCAACGAACTGCGCGATGACCTGGTCGTCTGAATGATCGATCACGTCGCGGCGCAAAGATCGGCGCCTTTTGGAGATCTCGACCGACGACTCTGTGGCCTGTAACGTACATGGCAAGAGCGAAGATCGCGCCGATGGCGTGACCAAAAGCCGGCGCATCGGCGGGGACGTGCCCTGGACCGAAATCCAGCAAGCGTGGAGATGACCGGAAATCCCGCAGTTCGACTCGTATTCATTTCTTCAATCGCATAGCTAGTAAGGATTCGTTAATTATGGCCGGCTTTTCCCTACGCAATCCGCACACGATAATCGTTGGCGCGTTGATCATCACACTGCTCGGAATGACGGCGTTCGACCGAATGCCCATTGACGCCTTTCCGCGTCTGCATATTCCCGTGGTAGTGGTCGCTACCTTCTATCCGGGGATGCCTCCGCTGGATATCGAAGCCGACATTACTACTCGCTTCGAACGCTTCTTCACACTGGGCAGCGATATTGAGCATATCGAATCCCGATCGTTGCCCGGCGTGAGCGTAATCAAGGTATTCTATCATCCGGGCGTCGACCTCGACGCCGCCGCCGCCGAGCTCGGCGGTCTGGCGATGGCCGATCTGCGCCATTTACCCCCGGGCACCTTGCCTCCGCTGGTGCTGAAATCCGGAGCGTCATCGCTGCCCGTGACCCTCGTTACCGTCACCGGCAAGGGCTTCACCCAGACTCAACTTCACGATCAGGCGCAATACAACGTCCGCAATTGGCTCGCCACCGTATCGGGTACGTCTGTACCGCCGCCATTCGGCGGCAAGTATCGGCAGATAATGGTCTACGTTGATCAGCCGGCGCTGCAGTCGCGCGGCCTGACGCTGATGGACGTGGTGCATGCGCTCAACCGATCGAATCTTATTATACCGGCGGGTGACGCCAAAATCGGTGCGACTGACTATTTCGTTTACACCAACAGCATGATCGACAAGCCCGAACATGTGAACGACGTCCCGGTCAAGGTCGCCGGACCTGGCGCTCGTCCGGTGTTCGTCGGCGATATCGGCGAAGCTCAGGACGCAGCCCAGATCCAGCAGAATATTGTGCGGATTAATGGCCAGCGCTCGGTCTACGTGCCGATCCTCAAGCAGAGCGGTTCCAACACCCTGGAAATCGTCGATGGAATCGAACAGCTTCTGCCGACGATCACCGGACTGCCCAAGGGTATGCATTTGAAGGCAATCTTCAGCCAGGCCACATACGTCCGCAACGCGATCGATGCGCTCGAACACGAGGCGGTACTGGGCTCGGTGCTTGCCGCGCTGATGATCCTTATATTTCTCGGCAGCTTTCGTTCCACGTTCGCGATTTTCCTCTCGATTCCGCTGTCGATTCTGGCCGCCGCGTTTGGCCTCATGATGACCGGCGGGACCATCAACATCATGACGCTGGGCGGCTTCGCACTCGCAATCGGCCGCTTGGTCGACGACTCGACCGTCGTCCTGGAGAATATCAATCGTCATCTCGCCGAAGGCGAGGAACCGCGGGTCGCGGCGCAGCGCGGCGCGGACGAAGTCGCGTTGCCGGTGCTCGCTTCGACCATCACAACGATCATCGTTTTTTTCCCCGTGATGTTTCTGTTTGGCGTCGCGAAATTCCTTTTCAGTGCGCTCGCGCTCACCGTCGTCCTGGCGATGGTAGCCTCGTACATCGTCGCCATGACGGTCATCCCGATCTATTGTGCGCGCTTCCTCGATCAAGCGACCGCACGCGAGGAAGAGCACGGCCAGACGGGCATCTTCGGTGGATTCATTCGCGCATACGACAAGCTCGCCGTACGTTACGCACATTTTCTCGGCCGCGCCCTGGACCATAAGGCTGTGGTGATTGGCGGCGTCGCCGTATTGTTCGGCGTCACCATGCTTTTCTATCCGATGCTCGGGACGGAACTCTTTCCCACCACCGATGCGGGACAGTTCATTATTCAATACCGTGCACCCGTCGGTACGCGCATCGAGCTCACCGAGGCGGCGACCGTGCGTCTCGAGGATCTCGTACGCAAGGTGATTCTGCCGCGCGACCTGTCAACGATCGTGTCAAATATCGGTCTGGCGCCGGGCTTTTCCGCAATCTTCTCGTCCAACGCCGCGAGTGATTCCGGCTTCATGATGGTGGCTCTAAAAGCGGATCATAAGACCTCGACCTTCGCATATATCAGACAGTTGAGGCGCGACATCCCCCAGGAGATTCCGGAACTGCAGACGTTCTTCTCTTCGGGCAGCATCATCGATTCGGTATTGAACTTTGGTCTTGCGGCCCCCATCGACGTACAGGTCAGCGGCCCTTCCTACCCGGAACTCTATCCGGTGGCGCACCAGATCGAGTCCGCGATCGCGGGCCTGCCTGAAGTATCCAGTACATTTATTCCCGAGGAATCAAACTATCCAACGCTTAAGGTCGACGTCGATCGCGTCAAGGCCGCGCGCCTGGGCCTCGATCAGCGCGACGTCGTTACAAATCTGATAACCGCCTTAACCTCCAACGCGATGATCGCGCCCTCGATCTGGATCGAACCAAAGACCGGCAACGATTACTTTCTCACCGCTCAGTATAATGAAAGCGCGATCAACTCGCTCGAAACCATCAGGAACATCCCGGTGAGCGCATCTGATCCCAATAACGAGCGGAAAGATACGGTCTTGCTGCGCGATGTCGCCAACATTGCCAGGGAGCGCAATCCGGCCGAGGCGGACCATTACAATATCCAGCGCGTTGTCGACGTTCTGGTCGCGCCCAAAGGCGACGATCTCGGCGGTACGCAAGACCACGTTCAGCGCACCATCTCCCGTCTTAACCTTCCTGAAGACATCAGGATCAAGCTCAGGGGTTCGGTCTCCGCGATGCAGGCGTCGTTCTCCAGCTTCGGTTTTGGACTTGGAATGGCAGTCCTTCTGCTTTACCTCGTTATGGTCGCGCAGTTCCGATCCTTTCTTGACCCGTTCATCATTATGTTAGCGGTGCCGATGGGCCTCATTGGCGTCATCTGGACGCTCTACCTCACCGGGACGACCCTCAATATCGAATCGTTCATGGGAATCATCGTTATGGTCGGTATCGTCGTCTCGAACTCCATTCTCCTGGTTGACTTTGCCAACCGCCGGCGTGCCGACGGTGAAGACTTACGCACCGCCGTACTCGAATCCGCGCGGATCCGTATGCGTCCGATTCTCATGACCGCGCTTGCAACCGTGGTCGGACTGTTACCACTCGCCCTCAAGCTCGGCGCGGGTTCGGAAGCGTCGGCGCCCCTGGCCCGCGCCGCCGCCGGAGGCCTCGCGGTATCAACCATACTCACATTGATTCTCGTGCCGACTATCTATGAATTGGCGTATTCGCGCCGGGGAGTGCGGCGATGATGCGCTTGACTATATCTATCTTGGTGACGCTTTCGTCTTTAGCCCTGACGTCTTGCACCCCGGCGAAGAATGATCCGCCTGCACTCCCCCCGCGCGTGGCCGTGATCCATCCTAATCGCGGCCCCGTCGAACGGACGATCACGCTTCCCGGCGACTTGGCCGGCTACTATCAATCCGCTCTTTACTCGAAGGTTACCGGCTATCTTAAGAGCATCTCGGTCGACAAGGGCGACTTCGTCAAGAGCGGTCAGGTGCTCGCAATCATCGAAGTGCCGGAACTGGCGCAGCAGGTCGACCAGGCTCGCGCTTCACTCGAAATAGCCCGACTGACGTATGCGCGGCTGCAAAGCGTGTGGCATAGCGATCCCCGGCTGGTTGCTCGACAGGACGTCGATATCGCTAATGCCAAGTATCAGGAAGCGAAGGCCAGCCTCGACGAATTGCTCGCGATGAATAGTTATACTCAGATCACCGCGCCCTTCGACGGAGTAATCACCGAGCGCTTTGTCGATCCAGGCGCACTTATCCATGCTGGAGGTGAGCAGAACACGGTGGCCCCGATGCAGGGTTCGGCGCGCGCGGGAGGATCGGGCGCCCCGGTCGTCAGCCTGGCACGGCTCGATCGCCTGCGGATCTATCTATACGTGCCGCAAGATGAAGTCAGCGCCGTACGCCAGTCGATGCCTGCGACGGTTACGGTGCAGGGACTCGCTAAATCTCATTTTTCGGGCACGGTCGTCCGCTTTTCGCATTCATTGGATTTGGCGACGCGCACGATGCTGACCGAAGTTGATCTGGAAAACCCCGGTCGCACGCTCTATCCCGGAATGTACGCCAACGTGACGCTGGTACTCACTCGTCATCGCGACGCTATGCGCCTACCGGTGGCGGCCGTCGGCGGCGATGACGGTCAGCACATTTTAATCGTGCGCGACGGCCGGATCGCCGCCGCGCCAGTCACCGTAGGCATCCACGACGGTCCGTATCTCGAGATCACCTCCGGATTATCCGTTCATGACCTCGTCGTGAGGACCTACAGTAATTCATTGGAGCCCGGAGAAACGGTCACGGCTGACCTGCAACCACCTGCATTCGCGGCGGCTTCAGCATCTGGACATTAACCGCTCGCACAATCGAATAATCACGCCGTATCTGTTGAGTCAGGAAGGCTATCCCATGCGCTACTACTTTTCGCTCATTGCATACTTCATCGGTCTGCTATTGTTGTTTTCAATCTCGTCCGCGAATGCGGGCATGAATTCCGATACTCAGTCAGATGGACCATTACCGCTGCCGGCGGGCTCTCAGATCACCCTCAGGGACGCAATCACGATCGCATTGAAGTACCATCCTGAAGTGGCGGAAGCTAAGGCCGAATATGCCGCCGCCCGGGAGCAGGTGGGCGAGGCGCAATCGTATCTGGGACCGCAATTATCCGGCGTCGGCGGGTACCTGCGCAGCACCGATAACGGCATCGGCAATACCAGTTACTATAATCCGTACGGATCGCTGCCGCGGATGACCGGAAGGAATCACGATCTTCCTCCCAACGATACGTCCAACAGCTGGAATACATCGAATAATTTCGCCGCCGGCGTCGGACTATCGCAGTATCTGATCGATTTTGGACGGCGGAGAGGTTTCGTGGCCGAGCGCCGCTATGAAGCCTCGGCCACCGCACAAGCGGAGCAACTCGTCAATCTCGACCTGATCTTTGAAGTGTCGCAGCGCTATTTCGACGTGCTGCGCGCAAGACAGTTAGTCCGCGTGTTTGAAAAGGCGGTCGAGGAGCGGCGCTTTCATCTCCACGAGGCCCAGGTCAGATCCAGCGCGGGCCTCACTCCGGAACTCGACGTTTATGTGACCAAGGCCGAGGTCGAACGCGCGCAACTCCATCTGGTTGACGCGCGCAACGCCGAGGCCGATGCCACGGTCGCTTTCGATAATTCTCTGGGTTTGGGCGGACGCAGCCCCGACTACCATCTCGCTGACATTCTCACTTACACGAACATTGCCGATACGATGCCTGCGTTGCTGGACTCGGCTTTCAACACGCGTCCGGACTTCAAAGACCTGAAGGATCAAGCGCGCGCGATGGGCGCGCAGGTGACTGAAAGTCGCAGTGACTATTTTCCGACCGTTAACGCCGTGGGTGGCTATTCCGCCCTGGGTACCGGCCTGCCGGCGGCCAATAACTTCAATGTCGGCGTCCTCATCACGTGGCCCATATTCAATAGCTTCCTGACGTCACATCAGGTCGCCGAAGCGCAATATCGCCAGCGCGCCCTCCAGAGCCAGATCGAGGATCTCCGCCAGCACATCATACTTCAGGTCAAGACCGCGTTCCTCGACTGGCAGGCCTCCCTGCAACGTATCAATCGCGCAGAGCAGACGCTGGCCGCTTCGCGCGCAGAATTGGAACTGGCCGAAAAGCGCTACGGCGCGGGACTCGCCAATATCGTTGAACTCGAAGACGCGCAGCGCAACTACACCGGCGACGACGCCGCCTACGCCGACGCACTCTATGGCTATTCGGTCGCCAAGGCCACGGTCGACCACGCCACGGGCCGCTCGCTGGCAGGGCTCTAAAGACCGGGCGAGAATTTCGGGATGAAGCGTACGAATCTGAACTTCGCCGAGCACACAAGATTCAAGTCAGTCACCAGCTTCACGCCGTGCGGGTACGGGAAGTTGAAGAATCGGCGGCAATGCGACTGAGAGAAAGTCGTGAAGCCTGTATTTATCTAAAAAGTCGCGATTGCCATCTTTAATGCCATCATACGCTTGAGGTACTGCCAGGCAATCAAATATCGCGTGCATTAGCTTCGGCTTCGGCTTACTTTGAATGTGTGCCACTGCGCATAGTCGAATGCGAATGGCGTTCTCGACGGTCGACGGGTGTATCGGCGTCACGCTCATGCGGACGCGCCGATGAGCGGACGACCCGGCGCGGCAGGGATGTGGATGCAGAGGCGCTAGATGACGGGCAATGATGCACGGTTTCGTTGGCTGGTAACCGGAGGCGCCGGCTTCCTCGGCGTTCATCTGTGTCGCGGCCTGGTCGAGCACGGCCAGGACGTGATCGCATTCGACTCAGCGCCATTTCCTCGAGAAGAACAAATTAATGGGATTCGCTTCGTTCAGGGCGATATCCGCGATAGCGGCGCGGTGACGCGGGAGTTGTCCAGGGTCGATTTTGTGGTCCATGCAGCCGCGGCGCTGGCACTCGCTCCGCCGCCCGAGATCGACCAAGTGAACGCCGAGGGCACGCGCATCGTACTCGAGGCGTGCGCCCAGGCCCGCGTCAAACGCCTCATCTATATCGGCACGACGGCGGTTTACGGGATGCCGCGGCAACATCCGATTTACGAGGATGCGCCGCTCAATCCGATGGGCGATTACGGAATCGCCAAGGCCAAGGCCGAGACCTACTGCGTCAATGCGGCGGGGGTCGAGACCGTGCGCATCCGGCCCAAGAGTTTCATCGGGACCGGCCGGCTCGGTATTTTCCAGATCCTTTTCGACTGGATCGAGTCCGGAAAAAGAATCCCCGTGCTCGGCGACGGCAACAATCGCTTCCAGTTGCTGGACGTGCGCGACCTGGTCGAAGCGGTCTATCTGGCCGCGCAGAGGGGCCGCGACCAGGACGTCTACAACATCGGGGCGAGCAAGTTCGGCACGGTCAACGAAGACCTTGGCGCGCTGCTCGCATATGCGCGGACCGGCAGCCGTATTCTTCACGTGCCGTCGCGGCCGACCAAGATGATTCTCGGCGCGCTCTCGGCGACGCATCTGTCGCCGGTCTACCGCTGGGTCTATGACACGGCCGATCAGGATTCGTTCGTCAGTATCGAGAAAGCCCAACGAGATCTCGGATGGAATCCGCGCTTCAGCAACGTGGAGTCCATGATCAATACGTACGCGTGGTATTTGGGCGAGGGCAAGGAGATGGCCAAGCGCACCGGCACCAGCCATCGCGTAGCCTGGAAACAGGGCGTGCTGCGGCTGGCGAAGGCCGTGATGTAGGAGAGCGCTTGGCGACTGAACCTACGATCGCGGCGGGGCGCGGCCGATACCTGCCGGAAGCCGGCGCATTTCAAGCGCGGCTTCGACTGTCAGTCGCGGCGCCCGCGTACAATGAAGCCGAAGGGATAGGGCGTGTGGTGGAGAGCTGGCAACAATATCTGGCCTCCCGGGCGGATGTCGAAGCGTTCGAGATTATCGTCTGCGACGACGGCAGCCGCGACGCCACGGGCGCAATTCTCGACGCGATCGCGCGCGAGCATCATGAGGTGCGTCCGCTTCACTTCGTGCAAAATCAGGGAGCCGCGGCGGCGCTGACGGCGGCGATCGCGGCGACCCGCTTCGATTGGGTGCTGCTGACCGATTCCGACGGCCAGTTCCCGATCGAAAATCTCGAACCGGTCTGGGCCGCGATGCGGCGGCTTGGCGCGCCCGCCGGGATTGGCACGCGGCAGAAGAAAGATAGCCGGTTCGCGCGTTTCGGCACGTCGGCGAGCGGGATGATCTGCAACTGGTTCCATCGCAGCTCGCTGCGCGATTTCAATTCGGCGTTCAAGCTGGCCTGGGGACCGTTGCTGCGCGCGCTCAGCTTCGAGGCCAAGGGCATGAACTACTCGACCGAGGTGACGTCGCGGCTGTTGGAGTGCGGCGTACCGATCGCAGAGGTGGCAATCGAGCATCGGCCCCGCACCTCGGGCGCCAGCAGCATGCGGATGATCCGTGGCGCGACCCATCGGTTTTTGTTTGTCGGCTATGTCGGGATGCGTCAGCTGTTGTTCGGGATTGGCGTGTTGAGGCGGCCGCTGTCATGAATCCGGCGGCGCGATCCGGGGAACTATGATGCCCGTGAAAGTAGCCGTATTCTGTGGCGGCCGCGGCAGCGCGACGATTATTCGCGAATTGCTGAAATCCGCTGATGTTAATCTAGCCCTGCTGGTCAACGCCTACGACGACGGGCTCTCGACCGGCGCGCTGCGCAATTTCATCCCAGGGATGCTCGGGCCGTCGGACTTTCGCAAGAACTTTTCGTATCTTCTTGATCTCTATTCGGCCGAGCAGTACGCGCTCAAAAGCCTGGTCGAGTTTCGTCTGCCGATGACCTTTGGTCCGACTGAGGTTGCCGAACTGCGCAATTTCGCCCAGCGCGGCGAATCGCGCGCGTTGGCCGAGCCGCTCAGCGGACTGGTCGGCCGCTTGAGCAATTCCACCTCCGCCCAGGTGCGGCAATTACTCAGTGTGTTTCTTGATTACGCCGACGACTCGGGCCACGCGTTTGATTACCGCGACTGCGCGGTCGGCAATCTGCTCTTCGCCGGCGCCTACTTGCGGCAAGGCCATAATTTCAATGCGGCGGCCGAAGTGATGAGCCGGCTGGTGAGTTCGCAGGCGGTGCTGGCGAACGTCAGCAACGGCGAGAATCGCATCCTGGTCGCGCTCAAGGAGAACGGCGAACTGCTCGCGCACGAGGTTGAGATCGTCGGCAAGCAATCCCCGAGCCGCATCCGCGAGATCTTTTTCCTGCCCGAGCAGCTCGGCACCGAGGAATTGGCGCAGATTAACGATCGCAAGGTCAACGAGAAACACAAATGGCTGATGGAGCGGCAGTCGCTGCCGCTCCTGTCGGAAGAGGCGCGGCGCTTTCTTCACGGCGCCGACATCATCATCTATGGCCCCGGCACGCAGCATTCGTCGCTGCTGCCGAGCTACATGATCGCGGCGAACGCGCTCAAGACCTCGCGCGCGCCGATCAAGGCGATGGTCGTCAACCTGGGGCCGGATAACGATATCCAGGGATTCAGCGCCAGCGACCTGGTCGATCGGACGCTCGCCTGCATTGGCGATCGCGATAACACGCAGCGCACGATTACCCATGTCCTGCTGGATAATTCGCGGCCGGTCGAAGGCGTGATGCGTCTCGATCCGGGCCTGCTCGACGCCCATCCGACCTACAAGGGCGCAGCGGTCGTCTGCGGAGATTTCGAGAACAAGGTGCTTCCCGAATCGCACAACGGACGAGCGGTAGTTTCCAAGATCCTCAATCTGTGGGAGCACAACGGGGCGCACGAGGAGCATCCGTCGCTCGACATTTTCTATGACCTCTCGCGGCGGCCGGCCGCCGGTGCGGCATTGATCGAGGAATTTCTCGAGCTCGACTGGAGCGATACGTTTCGCCGGGTGGTGCTGCGCGTGCGCGGCGAAACGCCGCTACCCAGGACGCTTCCACCCGACCTCGCGATCGAACAATGGGGATCCGACGAACTATTTCCCGAGGTTGCGGTGACCGCGGATTGGCTGCGCGCCGGCGGCAGTGACTATCTGGCGACAATCACCGGCGACGGTGAGTACCGCCTGCGCGACATCGCCTTCGGCGTCACGGTGCTTGAGCGGAGTTCCTTCGGCACGGTCTTCGGATCGCGCAACCAGAGCCGCCGCCAATTCAATTCTTCAGTGCGTGCGGCGTATGGCGAACGCAGCGTGGCCTACCTGGTCAGCTTCACCGGAGCGTTTCTGCTAAGCATGCTCTTCGCGGTCCGCTTCGGCATGATTTTCTCCGACCCGATAAGCGGCTTCCGGATCTATCGGCGCGCGAAGCTCAACGCGCTTGAAACGCTGCTGCGGCCGAACGGCCAGACGACACCGACGACGATTACCAAGATGCTCGTGCGCAATCGGATCGAGATCGCCGAACTCCCGGTGCATTATCGGACCTTCGCGGGCTTCACCGATCCGAAATGGAGGATGCGCCGCGGACTGCGCAACCTGCTCGGAATGCTTCGCTGATCAAATCCCGTGAAACACTGTGCGCTGGCGAAATCTGCTTTTTGATTTTGACGGAACGCTGGTCGCTTCGGCGCCGCTCCATGCCGAAGCGTTTCGCGCGGCCCTGGCCGAAACCGATACGGCCGGCGCACGCACTTTCGACTACGCTCCGTTGCAAGGGCTGACCACGCGCGCGGCGTTCAGGCGTCTGGGTATCGTCGATGCGCCGGCACTTGAAGCATGCATTGCACGCAAGCAGACGCATTATCGCGACGCGGTGCGCGCGGGCCGGCTGACCCTCTATGCGGGCGGCCGCAGGCTGCTGCGTGCGGCGCTCGCGGCCGGCGGAGCGAATTTTCTGGTGACCTCGGGCAGCGCCGACTCGATTAATCTGGCGCTCGAGGTGTTGGACTTGAAGCGATTGTTCGCGGGCGTGATCACGGCCGACGACGCTCCGGCGGGCAAGCCGGCGCCTGATCCGTACCGGATATGTCTCGAGCGCTTCGGGCTCGAGCCGGAGGCCTCGCTCGCGATCGAAGACGCGCCATCGGGAGTAAGTGCGGCGCGCGCGGCTGGATTGCGCGTCGCCGGCGTGCATAACTCCGCGGTGGCGCAAATGGCGGATTTTTACGTTGCGACGCTGGCCGAATTGAGTATCGTCTTGCAACTGGATTTACCGGCCGAGACGCCGCAATGAGCGAGGTTTGATGTTAACCGCAACGCCTTCGCATGGCCGCTCACGCATCTTCTCGCGTGACCAATGATCGCGTGAAAAACGCTCCCACGAAAATATGCGCGGTCGTGCCGGCCGCCGGCCGCGCCACTCGACTCGGTGGCGGTTCGCCCAAACTGCTCGCGGACCTCGGCAACGGCGAAACCGTATGGAGCCATCTGAGCCGCAATCTTATCGCCGTCGCCGGGCATGTGAATGTGATCGTTTCGCCCGACGGCGAACCGGCGATCCGCGAGGCGATCGAGAGCGCGAAGCTGGCCGCCCAGGTTTCGTTGAGTATCCAGTCCGCGCCGACCGGAATGGGCGACGCGATCTTCTGCGGGTATCCGGTGTGGTCGCGCGCGGACGTGATACTGATCGTATGGGGCGACCAGGTTTTCGTTTCGCGGGAGACTCTGAGCAAGGCCTGCGCGCTTCACGGCGGCAACGCCCGCACCGTCGTCTTGCCGGTGGTCCGATTGCCTCAACCCTACGTTGAGTACGTCTTCGGTACAGATGGGCGCCTCGAGTCAGTAAGGCAAAGCCGCGAGGACGACGCCTGCGCGCCTGGCGGTTACGGCGATCTCGGGACGTTCGCACTTTCTGTCGCAGGCTTGCGCGACAGATGGACCAGCTATCTGGCTCAGGTGAAGCCCGGCAGCGCGACCGGCGAAACGAACTTCCTGCCCTTCCTGCCCCACCTGGCGGCGGGCGGATGGACCGTGGAGCGGATGGACGTCGCCGACGCGCGTGAGGCCCGTGGCATCAATACCCCCGATGATCTGGAATTTTTTCGCCAGACGCTCGCGCGCGAGCGCCAGCTCACGGGAAAAGGCACCCTATGAACGAGTTAGTATTGGTCACCGGCGGCGCCGGATTTATCGGTAGCAGCCTCGCCGAGCGGCTGCTCGCACGCGGTTATCGCGTCCGCGTGCTCGATAACCTGATCTACGGCAACGCCGAATGGGTACCATCGGCGGCCGAATTTATTCGCGGCGATATCACCGACCTGCCAACCTGCAAACGCGCGTGCACGGGCGTCAGCGGCGTTTTCCACGCCGCGGCGATGTCGCGGGCCGCGCCTTCGCTCGAGGCGATCGACACGTGCACGCAAAATAATATCGTGGGCACGCAGAACGTGCTCGAGGCAGCGCGCGCGGCCGGCGTACGCAAACTCGTCTACAGCGGATCTTCAACTTACTACGGTAATCAGCCCGGCCCACACATCGAGGATACGCGGCCCGACTTCCTGAACTTCTATGCGCTAAGTAAGTACGTCGGCGAGGAGTATTGCGGATTGTTCGATCGGGCACTCGGCTTCCCGACCATCGTCTTGCGCTATTTTAATGTTTACGGTCCGCGCCAGCCGGAGACCGGTGCATATGCACTGGTGCTCGGAGTGTTTCTGCGCCGATGGCGCGACGGACAACCGCTCGAGATCCACGGCGGCGGTGAGCAGCGGCGCGATTTCATTCACGTGCGCGATATCGCCGACTGTAACATCGCGGCCTTCGAGAGCTCGGTGCGCGGCACGGTGTTCAACGTCGGCAGCGGCACAAACATCTCGGTCAAGGAGCTTGCGGATCTCATTTCACCCAATCAGACGGCCGGGCCGCGGCGCGCCGGTGACGCCCAGGTGACGCTGGCCGACATCTCGCGGACCACGGCGACCCTGGGATGGCGTCCGCGTATCTCATTTGCCGAAGGTCTCGAAGAATTGAAGCGATTGATGAGAAACACGCCGGAATAATTCCGCTGCGACAATAGTTACATTAAAGGACCCAAGATGGAATACATGGACTGGCTATTGCTATTCGACTTTCGGCCGCAGCCACCGGACCGCGCCTCACGGCGATGATTTAACGGAGCGGTAAATGGAATTGAGATGCGTCGCGACGAGGGGCGCCGACCCCCTTGGCGCCGGCGCCTTCCTGATCTACCTGGCGGTCAGCGTGCTAACGCTCGGACGCTCTCTGATTGCGCAACCGGCCGCGCGCTATATTGGCAATGGCGTCGATCCGAGCCAGTTCATGTGGTACCTGCGCTGGTGGCCGTATGCGATTGCGCACGGCCTCAATCCGTTTCTGCCGCGCATCATCTGGCCGCCGGGCGGCGTCAATATTGCCTGGGCCGCATCGATACCCCTGCCGAGCATTCTCGCCTATCCGCTGACCGCGACGATTGGAATCGTCCCGACCTTCAACCTGCTCTGCCTGATATGTCCGGCGCTCGCCGGATGGGCGGCGTTCCTGGTCTGCCGGCTGGTCTCGCGATCGTACTGGCCGTCGCTTCTCGGCGGATTCATCTTTGGCTTCTCGGCGCACATGCTGGGAAAATCCTTCGGTAACCTCAACGACGCGATCGTCTTTCCGGTGCCGCTGGCCTTGTACCTGGCGATCCTCTGGTACGTCGAACGCATCGCGACGCGAACGTTTGTATTACTCCTGTCCGCACTCCTGATCATTCAGTTTCTCTGTTTCATCGAGACGTTCGCGACGATGAGCCTGTTCGGCGGACTGGCACTTATGCTTGCGCTCGGATTATACGAGGGCGACGAACGCAAGCGCCTGGTGGCGATGATCGCGCCGCTCGCGATGAGCTACGCATTCGCCATCATAGTCATCAGCCCGTATATCTACTTTCTTTTTGCGCATCGGATGCGCAGCGCAGAAATTATGCCGGCGTACGCATACTCGATTGACCCGGTCAATTTTTTGATTCCGAGCCCGTTGAATGAATTAGGCCGGATTTCCATGTTCGTGCATCTTTCCTCATTCTATGTCGGCGGGCTGATGGAGAGCGGCGGTTACCTCGGCCCGGCGCTGATCGTTATCGCTGTCCTTTTTGCCCGCCGCTACTGGCGCGAAAAGCGCGGACGGCTGATGGTCGACCTGCTGATTCTCATGCTGGTGTTTGCGATGGGACCGCGCCTGCATGTGCTCGACGACATCACGCAGGTCGCCTTGCCTTGGGCGCCATTTGTCGCGCTGCCATTTATCCAGAAGGCGTTGCCGGCCCGTTTTATGCTCTACGCCACGCTCGATCTCGCGATCATGGCGGCGCTATGGCTAAGTACGCTCGACGCGCGGCCGATCGCCAAAGTGACTATTGCCGCATTCACGGTATTCCTTTCATTGCCTAATCTCTCGGCGAACTACTGGACGGTCGAAACCGGCATCCCGCAATTCTTCTTGGCGGGACTCTACAGGCGCTATCTCACTCCGGGCGAAAACGTGATTATTATTCCGTACGGCGTCAACGGCGACGCGATGCTCTGGCAGGCGACCGCGAATATGTACTTCAAGATGGTCCAGGGGTGGACCGGCTTTCCCGAGGCTCCGGCCGAGTTCGAGAATTGGCCAATCATGGACGCGCTGCTCAGGAACGTCGAGATTCCCGACTTCGGAATACAGCTCAAGGCCTTTCTCGCCGCATATCACATCAGCACGGTTATCGTCGTGCAGGGCGGCATGTGCACATGGCAGTATCTGCCGACGCGCTTCGCGCCGCGGACCTGGAGCCGCGCGCCCATTTCAGAGCATGACTCCATGCTCTGGACTCGATGGCTCGCGACGCTCGGCGTGACGCCGATCCGGGTCGGCGGCGTGATGCTGTACCGGACGCCGGCGCAAATTCTCGCCTCGCACGATCACCCCGACGTCATCGCGCTTAAAGCATCGGAGGAGATGCAGCGGTTCCCGGTGATCCTGAAAGCGGCCGCGCGCTACCTCGATGAGGGACGCGATCTGAACGATCTAAGCCCGATGCATGCGATGGAGTTACACCTGCTTCCCCCGGATTGGATTAGTCAGGATGTACTCTATCCCAATCCGGAAAGTGCACCGCTTTTGAGTAATCTTCTGGTGGGATCCGCCGACAACGGAAAAATCGCGGTCGGCGTGGTGGCGCCGTACCAGGCGCTCGTTCCAGTCCTTGCGAAGTACGGTGCATCAGCGTCCGCGGTAACCTATCTCTCAATGGACACGCCCCACGTGGTCGTGAAAGATCCGGCCGCAACCTCGGAGCCGTTGCTGATGATCGTCACGTTCGACCGCAAATCCCTCCTCGCGGAAGCCGCGAACATCGATGCCCGTCAACCCGGTACCGCCACGGGCGCCCCCGCCGCGCTCGAAGATGCCGTGAGGAGGTAATGGTGAGGCGCGGGCGGGCTCGCGGCGCCGACGCGGGCCTGTGCATATACTGGCGCGCCGCTATGGCATGACGCTTCGGCGTCGAATAGCGTGCGAAGCCGTGGCTGAATCCGCACAAATCGACAAGGTCGCGATGCGCGCGGCGCGGGCCGCTGCGCGCGTCCATCTGAAATGGCTCAGCCGCACCAGCGTGACGCGCAAGAGCAACGCCATCGACCTGGTCACCGAAGCCGACCAGGAGGCCGAAGCGGCGGTGGTCGATATTCTGCAGCGCGCCTTTCCAACTCATGCCGTGCTGGCTGAAGAGGGCGGCGGCAGCCGCCATCCGAGCGAGCATCGATGGATTATCGATCCGCTCGACGGCACGACCAATTTCGCCCACGGCTTCCCGCAGTTCTGTGTCTCGATCGCTTACGAGCGGCGCGGCCGCACGCAGTACGCCGTGATCCTCGACGCCTTCAAGAAAGAATGTTTCGTCGCGCAGCGCGGCACCGGCGCGCGGCTCAACGGCAAGCCGATCCATGTGAGCCGCATCCCGACGCTCGATCTCGCCCTGCTCTCGACCGGCTTTCCCTACGACCGGCGCGAGCGGCGGCGCTATTACCTGGCCTTCTGGGAAGCCTTCATGATGCGCACGCAGGGCGTGCGGCGCACCGGATCGGCGGCGCTCGACCTGGTCTACACCGCGTGCGGACGCACCGACGGATTCTGGGAGTTCGGCCTCAAGCCGTGGGACGTGGCGGCGGGCGCCCTGATCGTCGAAGAGGCGGGCGGCCACGTGAGCAATATGGACGGCGCGCGCCTGGATGTCGCCGCCGGGCAGATCGTCGCGAGCAACGGCCGGCTGCATCAGCAGATTATCGAGCTGCTGGCCGAAGCGCGGCCCGAAGCGGAGCGGCGCCACGCCGAGATGGTCCGCGAAGACGGCGCGGCCGCCGCCGGCAACCATCGCTAGAAAACCTCTGCAAGTTAGGTTGTCATTCTGAGCGCAGCGAAGAATCCCGGATCCGGGACCCATGCGCTGCGCTCAGGGTGACAGCAGAGCCTTGTACAGAGGTTCCCTACCGCCCGCGCGAACGGCGCGCGGCGGACAGCACCAGCATTGGACAGTACGCCGCTGGCTGGACTAGAATCCGGCGCAACACAGGCGCATGCACGGCCGACGAACCGCGCGCCGCGATGCGCGCCGCCAACCTTCCCGCAGGAGATTAGCCATGGCGAAATACACCTTCGTAGTGCTCACCAATCCCACCGAGGGCAAAGAAGCCGAGTACAACCAATGGTACAATGGGCAGCATATTCCTGACGTGCTCAATGTCCCGGGCTTCGTCGCGGCGCAGCGCTTTAAGCTGGCCGACGCGCAGATGGGCAAGAACAACCCGTACAAGTATCTGGCGCTCTACGAGATCGAGAGTGACGATCTGGCCGGCGCACTCAAGACGCTGCAATCGCGCACCGGCACCGACGACATGATCATGAGCGACGCGATCGACTTGAAAAACGTCGGCGCCTATATCTTTTCGGCGGTCGCCGAAAAGGTCCAGGCCAAGGACGTGCTGCGTCCGCGCCGCGCCGCCTGAATTCCCGCACGATGCGCCGGGCGTGGCCGCCGCGCCGCGTCCGGCGTCGCCAATCGATCGCCATCGTCCGCTGATTCGACGTGCGCGCGCCAAGCCGGATCGCGGCGCCGGACAGCCGCACTCGGACGCCGCCACCGACCCCGTCGGGTCTATTTTGCGCCCCGCCGCTTTCGCCATTACGCAATTCCTGCTTTCCTGATGGCGGTAATCACAAATGAGTTCGACGACCATAGCCGCCATTCACGCGCGCGAGATTATCGACTCGCGCGGCAATCCAACGATCGAAGTCGACGTTCGCCTCGACGGCGGCGCGCGCGGACGCGCGGCCGTGCCTTCGGGCGCGTCGACCGGTGTGCATGAAGCGCTCGAGTTGCGCGATGCCGACCCCAAACGCTTCGGCGGCAAGGGCGTGCTCAAAGCGGTCGCCCACGTCAACGGCGAGATCGCGCAAAAACTCGCCGGAAGCGACGCCAGCGCCCAGGGCGCGCTCGACCAGGCGCTGATCGATCTCGACGGCACGCCAAACAAATCCCGGCTCGGCGCCAACGCGATGCTTGGCGTATCGCTCGCCGCCGCGCATGCCGCCGCGGCCGCCCACGGCCTACCGCTCTACCGCTATCTCAACGCCAACGCCCACGTGATGCCGGTGCCGATGATGAACGTGATCAACGGCGGCTCGCACGCCGACTCGAGCGTCGACATGCAGGAGTTCATGATCGTGCCGCACGGCGCGTCGACCATCGCCGAAGCGGTGCGGATGGGCGCGGAGGTCTTCCATGCGCTGGCCGCGGTGCTCAAAAAGCACGGCCAATCGACCAACGTCGGCGACGAGGGCGGCTTCGCTCCCAACCTGCGCAACAACGAGGAGCCGATCGAGGTGATTCTCGAAGCGGTGGTGCGCGCCGGCTACCAATGCGGCGGGCAGGTCTCGATCGCACTCGACCCCGCCTCGAGCGAATTTTACGACAACGGCGCCTATGTCTTCTCGCGCTCGGACAAAAAGGCGCGCAGCGCCGAAGAGATGGTCGGCTTCTACCGGCGGCTCATCGATCTCTACCCGATTGTCTCGATCGAAGACGGCCTCGCCGAGGACGATTGGGCTGGATGGAAACTGCTGACTAGCGAACTGGGCGGACGGATCCAGTTGGTCGGCGACGATCTCTTCGTCACCAATCCGGAGCGTCTGACGCGCGGCATCACCGAGCAGGTCGCCAACTCGATCCTGGTCAAGGTCAACCAGATCGGCACGCTGACCGAGACCCTCAGGGCGATCGAAGTCGCGCGTGCCGCCGGCTACAGCGCCGTCATCTCCCATCGCTCGGGCGAGACCGAGGACACGACCATCGCCGACCTCGCGGTCGCCACCGGCGTCGGCCAGATCAAGACCGGTTCGATGAGCCGCGGCGAGCGCACGGCCAAATACAATCGCCTAATGCGCATCGCGGAGGAGCTCGGCCCGCGGGCCGTCTACCCCGGCGCGAGCGTCTTCAAGCCCGGCGCGGGGCAGCCGCGATGAGTCGTCCGCCGGTTGCCGCGCTGATTATTTTCGACGGCTGGGGGCTGCGAGCCGCTCCCGAAGCCAACGCGATCTTAACGGCGCGCACGCCCGTGATGCATCGCCTGTGGGCCACCCAGGCCCATAGCGAGGTCGACGCCTCGGGCGAGGCGGTCGGTCTGGCGCCGGGCGTGATGGGCAATTCGGAAGTCGGCCATCTGACGATCGGCACCGGCCGCGTGATCTACCAGGACGTAATGCGCATAACCAAGGCGATCGAGACCGGTGCCCTGGCGCGCAACGAAGTAATCCTCGGCGCGATGCGCACCGCGGCGCGCAAGCAGCGCACGCTGCATCTGTGGGGCCTGCTGTCGGACGGCAGCGTGCACAGCCATATCGATCATCTAATCGCGATTCTCGAACTGGCCGCGCGCGAAGGCGTCGCGAGCATTGCCGTGCACGCGATCCTCGACGGGCGCGACAAGCCGCCGCGCTCCGCTCTCCCCTTCATCGATCGGGTCGCGGCCAAGCTCGGCGAACTTGGCCGCGGGCGGATTGCGACGGTGATCGGCCGTTACTTCGCGATGGATCGCGACAAGCGCTGGGATCGCGTCGAGCGCGCGTGGCGCGCGATCGTGCTCGGCGAAGGCCGTATCGCGGCCAGTGCGCGCGCCGCCGTCGAGGCGTCATACGCGGACGATAAGGGCGACGAATTCGTCGCGCCGACGATCATCGGCGGAGCGCATCCGATGGCCGACGGCGACCAGGTGATCTGCTACAACTTCCGTGCCGATCGCGCGCGCGAACTCACCACCGCGCTGACCCAGCCCGCTTTCGCCGGCTTCGCACGGCCGCGCATGCCGCAAATCGGCTACGTCTGCATGACCGAATACGAACGCGCGCTCGCGCTGCCGCTGGCCTTTGCGCCCGAGGATATCCGCGACACGCTGGCCGAAGTGCTGGCGCGCGCCGGCATCGCCAATCTGCGCGTCGCCGAGACCGAGAAATATGCCCACGTGACCTATTTTCTCAACGGCGGCGTCGAACAGCCCTTCGCGCATGAGGAGCGCGCGCTGATTCCGTCGTCCAAGGTCGCGACCTACGACCTCGAGCCCGCGATGCAGGCGATTGCGATCGCCGAGCGCGCCGCCGCCGCGATCGCGAGCGGGCGCTTCGGCGTGGTCGTGATGAACTTCGCCAATCCCGACATGGTCGGCCATACCGGCAACATGAACGCGACGGTCGCGGCGGTCGAAACCTCGGACACCGCACTCGGGATCGTGATCGACGCGCTGACCCGCGCGCACGGCGTCGCGCTAATCACCGCCGACCACGGCAACGCCGAGTTCATGGCCGATCCGGCGACCGGCCAGCCGCATACGGCGCATACCACCAACCCGGTGCCGCTGATTCTCTTCGACCCCGCGTTCAAGGGCGGACTGCGCGCCCATGGCACGCTCGGCGACGTGGCGCCGACGCTGCTCGCGATGATCGAGCTGGCCGCGCCCGCCGCGATGACCGGCCACGACCTGCGCGATCCCGCCCCGCGCTAGCGCGACGGCCTGGACGCCCGCGCCGCGGACGCCGCGCCGTCAGACCTCGAGCAGCGCGCGCGACTCGTCGGGCGTCGCGACCTCGTGGCCCATCGCGCGGATCGCCGCCGCGGCGCGCTCGGCCAATTGCGGATTACTGAGCTGCCCCGCGCGCGCGTACTGAAAATCCTCGAGCCCGATCCGCACATGTCCGCCGAGGCTCACGATCAGCGGCACCATCGGCAGGTTGTCGCCGCCCAGCGTCGCCGCGAACCAGTTGACGCGCACGCCCTTGATCATGTCGAGATAGGCTTCCAGGCTCTTGAGCGTCGGCGGCAAGCCAAACGGCAGCTCGGGCCCGCCGAAATAGAATTTCACCGTCAGCGGCTCGCTCAGCACGCCCTGGTCGAGAAAGATCAGCGCGGCGCGCAGAAAACTCGGGTCGAAGATTTGCAGCGTCGGACGCAGCCCCAGCTCGCGCGAAGTCTCCAGAAAGTAGCGAATTGTGGTGTAAGAGTTTTGATAGACCAGATCCTCGCCGTGGATCTTTTTGGCCGCCGCGTCGTAACCCGCCAGATTGACCGAGCCCATGTCGCCCGCACCGAAGTCGGGCCGGGTGGCTGGATCTTTCGCCAGCTCGACAAAATGGCTGAAGCGCTCGGCCGCGCTGCCGGCCAGCGGAAAGGTCGGCCACAGCAGCGCCTTGCACGCCGCCCGCGATCGGCGGAAGACCTCGGCATAGTACGGCACGTCATGAACCCATTTGCCGGTGGCCGTGTCGCGCACGTGGAAATGGATTATCGCCGCGCCGGCCCGGCAGGTGGCGATCGCGTCGTCGGCAATCTCAGCCGGACTGTACGCGATATGCGGGTTGAGCTTCTTCGCCGCGTTGCCGTTGATCGCGGCCTCGATCATCACCTTGGCCATCGCCGACTCCTGTCGCGGCGCCGCGGCTTCGCATCCGCGCGCCGTTTCCGTTCGCCGCCGCCGCGCGCGCCTACCAGCGAATCACCTGTTCGTAGATTTTCGGCAGCACCCGCGGCAGCGACATGATGTCCTCGATCACCAGGTAGCGCGACGGCGCGCACATCTGCCGCAGGTAGTCATGGCCGGTGCGGTCCACCGTGATGCAGAACGAGAGCACGCCGGCCAGCTCGAGTTCCTTGAGCGCGACCATCGTGTCCTGGATTCCGTAGGCGTTCGATCGCCGATCGTGGCCGTAGTCGAAGTCCTGCGGAAAGCCGTCGCTCAGCAGGATTACGTGCTTGGCGCGCGACGAGACGTCCTTGAATTTTTCGCGCACATGGCGAATCGCCGCGCCCATCCGGGTCGATCGCTTGGGTTCGACCGCGCCGACCCGCGCCTTCACGTCGTCGGACAACTGATGGTCGAATTCCTTGATCACGTAGAACTCGACATTGTCGCGGCCGTGGCCCGAGAAGCCCATGATCGCGTAAGAGTCGCCGATCTCCTCGAGCGCCTGCGCCATGATCACCAGCGCTTCCTTGTTGACGTCGATTATCCGCCGCGGACGCTGCGCGGTCTGCGGGCGCCGCTGCCAGGCCTTCATCCAGTCGTCGGTGGTGTCGTCCTCGCCCTCCGAGTATTTACGCGTCTCGCGATGGATCGGCTCGTCGGTGGAGGCCGACATGTCGAGCAGGAACAGCGTCGCCACGTCGCGCGATTCGCGCTTGCGCGCCATGTAAACGCGGCCGTCCGGGGTCTCGCCCATGCGCCGCGCGACGCGCGCCTCGACCGTGCGATCGACGTCGAGTTCGTCGCCATCCTCGAGTCCGCGCACCATCCGGTACGACGACGGCCGGATGCGCTGGAAGTGGCGGCGCACCTGCGGCAGCACGTCGGCGTAACGCTCGAGCGTCGCGGCGAAGAAGTCGCCATGGTCGCCGTCGAGCTGAATCTCGCGCAGCCGGCACCAGTTGCGCCGGTAATCGGCCGCCACGTAATCCCATTCGTCGTAGGCGTAATACGAATCCTGCGCGCGGTTGCGCCCGATCATCAGGCGCCCGCCGTGCGCCTGCGTGCCGATCTCGCCGAGCTGCTCGCGCAGCTCCTCGAGCTCCTTGGCGTCCTTGTCCAGCAGTTGGGTCAGGTACATGCCCTCGCCCTCGGCGCCGCCCTCGCCTTGCGCCGGCTTGATCTGCGCGCCGGCCGCGAGCAGGCGGCGAATCTCGTCGGGCGTGAGCGGCCGTCCGCCCTTGCCCTTCGCGTCCTTGCCCGAGGACTGCATGGAGATGTCCTGATCGGTTTCGCCGTCACCGCCGTCACTATCGCCCACGCCGTCGGCGCCCTGCTCGCCACCCTGCATCTGGCCGAGCAGCTCGTCGCGCATCGCGCGCGCGTCGGCGTCGAGCGCGCCGGCCCCGGCTTCGCGCGCCGCCGCGATCAGCGCCTGCAGCCACGCGTACATCGCGGCGGTCTGCCGTGCGCTGTCGGTGACGGTCGCGCCGGCGGCGCGCAGCGGGGCGAAATAATGGTCCGCCTGTTGAATAAAGCCGATCGCCGGGTCGTCTGCGCTGAACCTGAGATCGAGTGCCGCCTTGACCAGCATCGTGCTCAGCGCCTCGGGCCGCAAGCCCGCCGCCAGCGCGCGGTGCATCGCCGGCGCGCGCCGCGCCAGCCCGCGATACCGCCGCGCCAGCTCGGCGTCGACGCGCGCCGTCTCGCTCAGCCGCATCAGCGCACCGGCCAGCGCCGGATCGTCGAACGATGAGACGTAGCTGTCGATCGCCTCGACCCCGGTCTCGGCGCGCTCTTCAAAGCCCGCCAGGTCGCTCAGGCGCAAGGCGAAAGTACCGAACTCGTGGCGCCCCGCCATATGCGCCGCAGTCAGGACGTAGTAGTCGCGCGCCATTGCCGGGCCGCCGATACCGGCCACCGTCTCGGGCAGAAAAATCATTTCGCCGCCGACCAGCGGATAGTGGAACGGCAGGATCGCGCCCGGGTTCGGCAATGCATCGATGCGGAACTCGAGCGGAAAGAGCATGCGCATGAACTTGGTCAGCATGCCCTTGACCGCGTGCAGGGCCTGTTCGTCGGGCGGCGGCGTTGCGATCGTCATTGAGGCCATCGCGGCCATTGTGGCAAATCGCGCGCGTCCAAGGCAATTTGATTCCGCCGCTGCCCGGCGCGTGCTCTCCGTCACCCTTTCCCGGGCGGCGCCGCGCACGTGGCTGACGTTTTTGAACCTTGACTCTGCGGGAGTCGGCTGACTTAACTGGTTGAATACCTATGTCTATAAAAATGTTTTCCCGTCTCCGCCGGCTCGCGCCGATCGCCCTGCTCGCCGCCCTGCTTGCGCTCGGCGCCGCACCGGGCGCCCGCGCCGGCATCGCCGACGCCGTTAAATACGCCCGGCTGCCCAACGGCCTCCAGGTGATCGTGCTCGAGAACCACAAGGCCCCGGTCGCGACCTTCAACGTGTTCTTCCACGTCGGCTCGCGCAACGAGGTCTTCGGCGAGACCGGCATCTCGCATCTGTGCGAACATCTGATGTTCCGCGGGACCAAAAAGCTCGGCCCCGAGGAATTCTCCAACATCATCAGCGAGAACGGCGGCGAGGATAACGCCTTCACCACCGAGGATTACACCGACTATTTCGAGGTCATCAACC
>JADEYI010001083.1_pt1 | contig 24400 bp, 16 predicted proteins | sample 8542331 | NCBI WGS metagenome assembly JADEYI01 (sample SAMN16510988, study PRJNA670497) | mine drainage metagenome | isolation source: biofilm near Copperflume 1 | place: Germany: Marsberg coppermine Kilianstollen | collected 2018-02
GCCTGGCGCCAGTCGCGCTCCTCCCGGCTCCTATTTAATCGGAGGGCCGCTGAGCCAGTCATAACCGATCTCAGGATCATCATAGGGAACGCGCCCCTCCTCATCAGGATTGTAGGTGCAAGAGGTGACATAGAAGAGATGCGCGGGTACCTCACCAAGCACCTTGCAGCCGTGGGCCACGCCAGCGGGTATCTTGAGCAGGGTGGGCGGTACATCATCGCCCATCTGTAATTCCTGGGTCACACCGCGCGTCGAGGACATGGGGCGCAGGTCATGGAGGGCGACGCGCAGGCGCCCAAATGGCACGTACCACCAATCAATCTGCGTCTTATGGAGATGCCAGGCCTTGACGACGCCTGGAAACATCTTGGAGTGACTCCACTGGCCGAAGCCCTCGCCGAAGAAGGGATCGCTGACGCGAATGATTTCCTCGAACCAGCCACGGTCATCCGCGTGGCGCACCAGCGGCTGAACTACGACGCCTTCGATCTTCCCCATCCCCATCATTTCGCTCCTCGTATGCGCCTCATCTCGTGGCCGCCGCTCTGGGCCACGTCGGCGTGGCACGACGTGGCCACGTACATTGTGCTCCCGAATGCGCGCGAAGCAGACTAGGTTCAGGACTTATGCCCTACTTGTAGCTGACGGTGATGTTCTGATCGGTAGTTAGCAAGGGGGTAGTGTATCGCAGGCCTCCATCCGCCGACGTGAGCGGCGGATTCTCCGGTGAGGCGGACGCGAGCTTCGCGCCATTCGGCCCCAGGATGGTGAGATTCACCTGGGGGCGCGACCCCGCCTGATGCACGACCGTGAGGTCATAGGTATGCGTGCCATTCGCTTCCGTCACGGCGTTGGGCACGAGCCAGCGGAAGTGCTCCGTAAGGCTGCTGGGGCTGGCGCCGTTATCCGTACCGTCGCGGTCGCAGGCCCGGCAGCGCAGGTCAATACCGCCCGTATAGCCGAGGCCATTCGCGTCGGCGCAGCCCCAGACAGTGCGTCCCGGCTCTTGTGGCGGCGGCAAGGAAGAAGGGAACTGGCAATTATACGACTTGCCCAGGAGTTGCGCGGTTGGCGGCGTCATGACCAAGAGCACACCTTGGTAATACCACATATACATGCCACTCGCGTCGGAGTAGATCGGGCTATAGAGGTGTTTGACGTAGGGATAGGTATACGTGACGGTCATGTCGTGCGTGGCCGAGCCATCGGCATTGAGTGTGATGGTATCCTGGATCTGCTCTACGAGGTCGGCGTTGGCATAGGATGCGCCGGTATTGGCGTCCACCACTAGCAACTGATCGCCCTTGACGGCGGGAATGGTGTTGTCGGCGCGGAAGAGGTTGAGCAGCCCCTCGACCTGCGGATTGTTGAAGAAGATTTGTAGGTCGCGTGTGCCAATGGTATCGAGCGCCGCTTTGAGCACCTGACCTTGCAGCTTGGGGCCAGCGGTGGCGATGGTGCGCATCAATGTGCTGCCCAGCAGCGAGTCGAAGGTCTTCTTATCGCTCGTCTGGCTGGTGCCACCGGTGATGGTCTCTTGGCAACGCGGTTTATTGGCAAAGTTAGAATTTTGGCAGTAGGCGTAGAGGATATGGTAGTAGTGAATGGTGTCTTGGAGGTTGGCGGAGGTGATCTTGGTGCCATAGGCGGGCAGACTAATGCCGCCGATGATGTCGAGCAGTTTGCCGATGAGAGCGGGCGTGAAGGCAATCACGCCATCCACGCTCTGCCCCGTCTCGCGCTGGTAGTTCTGCTCGATGTAGCTCGACGAGGTGGCGAAGTCGGGGTCGAGGTTGGAGTCGCGCACACCAAAGTGGCTCGTGTCGTCGCTGAGCCAGGCGAAGCGTGACGGAATAACATTGCGGTAGCATCCCTGGCCAGCATCCTGGTAACCGCCATTGGGGCAATCGAGCGTGTAGATGTCCTTGAGACGGATGCCACCGAGCATACGCCCCTTGGAGAAGGTCAGCAGCGCATAGTTGCCCAGGAAGCCGCCGGTGGGCCGTAACTCGTCGCTATCTTGGTTGAAGAGCAGGTAGCGCGCGTCGTTGGTGAGGCCCAACAGCGCGGGTAGCGCCCCCGCCGCGTAATGCACGTAGGATAAGTACGTCGGCAGCTTGGGCGCGATGGCGTCGAGCTTGCCGAGAACGCGGATAGCGGAGCCTAAACCGATGGATCGCAGGTCGCTGTCGCTGACCAGCGCACGCTCGCGCAAGGCCTGGCTGACCAGCACGCCAGCGGTATCCACGTCGAAGGTCACGCGCTTGAGGTCGGTGAGGGTGAGGGTCGGTGCCTTGGGGGCAGCGACTCCGGAGGTATCCAGGCCGGTCAGCATGCCTTTCATGGCGGGAATGAGCACCTGGCCCGCGTCCACCCCATACTCACCCGCGCGCACCAGCAAGGTGGCCATGCGCAGCATATGCACCAGGCCGCTGGTCCTGCTGTTATCGGCCAACGCCGATGGGAAGGGTAGATCGCCCTGGAGGCGTACGAGGTCAGACTCGAGCGCCTGGAGCCGACCCTGCGTCTCGCTCAGGATCTCCGGCTGGGTGTAGCCACCCCCCTGGGCAATCGTCTGGAGGGCGTTGACCTGAGCTTTGGCATCTTTGGCCGCTGAGAGCATATCTAGGCCAAGCAGGACGCCTTGCGTGCCGACAAAGCCCAGCACCAAGCTGAGCACCGTCAGCGCCGTCAACACCGCCACTGGCAGCGAGCGCCTGCGCTTGACGCGCCGCGTTTGGCGCTTGCCGTGGCTCTTGGCGCGCGCGCCCCGCGCGTCCCAGCTCGGCAGCGCCTCAGAGGGCGCGGTGTCACCGCCGAAATCGCCGCCGAAATCTTCACGCGGATCGGACCAGCGCGGCGCGCGCTCGTCCTCTTGCCAGCGGCGGTCCGCGGCGCGCGAACGCTCCCGCTGGGCACCCGCTCGTGGTGCGACGTGAAAGCGATCGGAGACGACGGAACGCATCTGCGAGGAAAGCGCATGGATCTGCCCGGTGAAGTCGCGCCAGGTCGCGGCGGCCCATGTCCCTCGCCCACCACGCGACGACGCGGACCGCGAGACGGAAGGCGCTGGCCCCGCCGACCGAGATGATCTATATGATCGCTGCCGCCCCACTCGATGCTCCCTCCGCCCGCTCCACCACCGCCCGCGCCACCACCGCTATTGGGTGTCACATCGTCTCGCTCAAATCGCCCGCTAACACGCTACCGTCGGGTGCGAGCCGTGCCTTCCGCGTATTCGTCCAAGCGCCCTCAGTCTACTCCAAGTATACGCTACTTTGTATATGCTCCTTCTCCCTGGCGCAAAGCCGACCGTCATCGCATCAGGGCAGCACGTCAAGCCGTTCGCGGCTTCGTGGTGTCTGGTGGCAGCCGTGGCCGCGACCTCCTTGGCTCACCCCTTATAACTGACGGTGATGTTTTGGTCGGTGTTCAACAAGGGGGTAGTGTATCGCAGACCTCCATCCGCCGATGTGAGCGGCGGATTCTCCGGTGAGGCGGACGCAAGCTTCGTGCCATTCGGCCCCAGGATGGTGAGATTCACCTGGGGGTGCGACCCCGCCTGATGCACGACCGTGATGTTATACGTATGCGTGCCCTTCGCTTCCGTCATCGCGCTGGGCACGAGCCAGCGCAGGCGGATAGTCGTCGGCTGTGGCTGGGCACCGCTGTTCGTGCCATCCAGATTCCAGGCATTGCCATTGACATAGACCGGCCCGCAGCCCCACACGCTCCGGCCCGGCTCCTCCGCCGGATGCCCGTAGCGCCAGCCACAATTGGAGCCGCCATAGAGTTGCGCGGCGGGCGGCACCATCACCAGCAGCACGCCCGCGTATTGCCAGGGATTGATCTGCGTGCCAGGGGCATAGATCGAGCCATAGAGGTGCTGGCGCCAGGGATAGGTGTAGGTCAGTGTCATATTGTGGAAAGCGGAGCCATCGGCATTGAGTGTGATGGTGTCCTGGACTTGCTCTACGAGGTCGCCATTGGCGTAGGTCGCGCCGGTATTGGCGTCCACCACTAGCAACTGATCGCCCTTGACGGCGGGAATGGTGTTGTCGGCGCGGAAGAGGTTGAGCAGCCCCTCGACCTGCGGATTGTTGAAGAAGATTTGTAGGTCGCGTGTGCCAATGGTATCGAGCGCCGCTTTGAGCACCTGACCTTGCAGCTTGGGGCCAGCGGTGGCGATGGTGCGCATCAATGTGCTGCCCAGCAGCGAGTCGAAGGTCTTCTTATCGCTCGTCTGGCTGGTGCCACCGGTGATGGTCTCTTGGCAACGCGGTTTATTGGCAAAGTTAGAATTTTGGCAGTAGGCGTAGAGGATATGGTAGTAGTGAATGGTGTCTTGGAGGTTGGCGGAGGTGATCTTGGTGCCATAGGCGGGCAGACTAATGCCGCCGATGATGTCGAGCAGTTTGCCGATGAGAGCGGGCGTGAAGGCAATCACGCCATCCACGCTCTGCCCCGTCTCGCGCTGGTAGTTCTGCTCGATGTAGCTCGACGAGGTGGCGAAGTCGGGGTCGAGGTTGGAGTCGCGCACACCAAAGTGGCTCGTGTCGTCGCTGAGCCAGGCGAAGCGTGACGGAATAACATTGCGGTAGCATCCCTGGCCAGCATCCTGGTAACCGCCATTGGGGCAATCGAGCGTGTAGATGTCCTTGAGACGGATGCCACCGAGCATACGCCCCTTGGAGAAGGTCAGCAGCGCATAGTTGCCCAGGAAGCCGCCGGTGGGCCGTAACTCGTCGCTATCTTGGTTGAAGAGCAGGTAGCGCGCGTCGTTGGTGAGGCCCAACAGCGCGGGTAGCGCCCCCGCCGCGTAATGCACGTAGGATAAGTACGTCGGCAGCTTGGGCGCGATGGCGTCGAGCTTGCCGAGAACGCGGATAGCGGAGCCTAAACCGATGGATCGCAGGTCGCTGTCGCTGACCAGCGCACGCTCGCGCAAGGCCTGGCTGACCAGCACGCCAGCGGTATCCACGTCGAAGGTCACGCGCTTGAGGTCGGTGAGGGTGAGGGTCGGTGCCTTGGGGGCAGCGACTCCGGAGGTATCCAGGCCGGTCAGCATGCCTTTCATGGCGGGAATGAGCACCTGGCCCGCGTCCACCCCATACTCACCCGCGCGCACCAGCAAGGTGGCCATGCGCAGCATATGCACCAGGCCGCCGGTGGTGGTATTGCCTTCGAGTTGCGCGATGGGCAGATCGCTCTGGAGGCGTATGAGGTCGCTATCCAACGCTTGCATCCGGCTCTGCATCTCATCGAGCTTGGCGGGTTGGGTATACTCGCCCGCTTTGGCGATGGCCTGCATCGCGCTCACCTGCGCCCTGACATCCAGCGTCGCGGCCAGCATGTCAAGGCCGCGCAACATGCCTTGGGTGCCAAAGAAGCCAACGCAGAGGCTCAGGACAGTCAGCGCGACCAGAGCGGTCATCGGCAGCGGGCGCTTTGGCCCAGCCGGGCGCGCATGCACGCCGCCCTTACCTGGCCCACCGGTGCCCGCGCCGGGATAGCCCGCCGCTGGCAGCGCCTCAGAGGGCGCCGTATCGCCCGGCGGCACGTTCCAGCGCGGGGCGCGCGCCGCCGCTTGCCATTGCTGGTCTACCGCGCGCCGCGTCCGTTGTTGGCCGCGCCCGCGTGGCGTGAGGGGGATCTGGCCAGTGATGTCGTGGAGTCGCGCACGGACCTGTCCGGTCATGTCGCGCCAAGTCGCGGCAGCCCGATTCTTGCGCGCCGACCACTGAGAAGAGCCTGAAGCAGCCGGTCGCGTCGGCTTCGCGGGCCTCGATGTTTGCTGCCGTGTCACTGCGCCCTCCTTATATCCAAGCCACCTGCTGTTGCCATCGCCGCGGTGCTACGGTCCTACCCATATCAGTCAACGCGCGCGGCGTCCCAAACGCAACATACGAGCGTCGGTCTGTGGCACACGCCACAAAACGCGCTACCGCGCTGCCACACTACTTCTGGCCTCGCTACTTGCGTGCCAACTCGCTGAAGAGCGCCTCATATTGATCGGTGACGGCGTCCCAACTGTAGACGGTGGCGGCGCGATGCGCCGCTCGGCGGCGATACTCTTCAATACGCGCTGGCTGCACGATCACCTCACCGAGCACGCGCGCCAGATCGGCGGCGCCCTCCGCGCCACGGTAGGGAATGGCCGCGTCGCCGACCGTCTCTAGGTTGGCGGCCATGTCATTGACGATCACGCAGTTGCCAAAAGCCATCGCCTCCAACAGTGCGGGATGCGTGCCCCCAACCCCGCTGGCGAAGACGTAGGCACGCGCGTTCGCGCCCAGCTCGTGGTAGCCGTCGCCGAAGACGTAGCCGGTGAAGACGACGCCCGGCCCAGCATTCGCCTTGAGGCGCGTGATGTAGTCCGTGCTATAGGGCGCATCGCCCACGACGCAGAGCTGAAGGCCGGTCGCTGGTCCGCCGAGCGCCTGGTAGGCCGCGATCACCTCGTGCGCGTTGTTCTCTGGCACCAGCCGCCCCACCCAGAGCAGGTAGCCATCTGGACGCAGCTCGAAGCGCTGGAGCGCCTCGCCCGGCGGCAAGCGCGGCACATCCGAGCCATAGGGAATGAAGACCGACGGCTTCTGGAAATGTTCTTGGTAATAGTGCTCTACCACGTGCGAGTCGGCGATGATGGTCGTGGGCATGCGCGTGGCGGCGCGCTCGGCGAAGCGGAGGTAGCGTCGGGCAAAGCCGCCCCACTTGCCGCGCTGCCAGTCGGCGCCATCCACATTCACGATGGTCGGCTTGCCGACCAGGCGTGGAATGAACGCGAGCGGCGCGTTGCCGACGCCACAGATATAGACGACATCGTAGCGGCGCAACTCGCCATGCAGCATCGAGAGCAGTGTATGCGCGATTGTGTCGAAGTGCTTGCTCGGAATGGTCGGGAGCCTGACGAGCCGCACGCCTTTGTAGGTCTTGGCGCGCGATGTAATGTGGTGCGAGCGGCAATAGACCGTCACGCGATGGCCGCGCTCCACCAGCCGTACTGAGAGCTGTTCGACGCACGTCTCGAAGCCGCTGTAGCTGGCGGGGATGCCACGCGACCCCATCATGGCGATGCGGAGGGGGCGCGGGTGCGCCATGGGGGCGGCTGGCGTGGGGGTATCGGTCACGGTGGGCACGCCGTCTGAGCGTTCCTGTGCCATAAAACGGTCTTCCTCTCGGTGCTGGGGGCCGCTGGCCAGTGGCGCGCTGGCCTGGGGATGAACGGTGATCGCGCCGGTGCGCGCGAGCGGATGGTCTTCGAGCAGCCATTCCGCGCGTGCCGCCACGGGCAGGTGGCGCCGCGACGCGGCGTCGCGGCGTCGACGACGCGCGCGGATGGCGAAGAGCGCCGCGGTGACGAGCACCGCGCTCAGCACGAGGGCGCCGGCCCCGACCAGCGCTGGCATGGGCACGGCGACTACGCCAGCCCACATCTGTGGCCAGCGCTGTGGAGCAGAGAGTATGCGCGCGGCTTCTCCGCCTCTTGCCACAGCCACCATCCTCACCCCACCACTTCGCGTATCGGCCCGTTAGGGTATCGGCCCGTTGGAGCATCGGCTCCACCACTCCCAGGTCACGCCATTCTACTACATCGGCGCGCGGTCCCCTGGGTGGCTAGCCCCATCATCTTACAGCGGTATTATAGAGTACCGATGTGATACCGTTACAGGGCTAACGCCTAAGACGTTCTACATGCGGACTGGCCGCGCGCGTCTAGAAGAGGGGGCAGTATGCGGCGCATCGTGATCTTGCTCGTGCGGCGGCTCAAACGTGACCGCGCCTGGACGCTCGACCCGGCGATGTCTACCGGCGCGCTCCTGGCCATGCTCGGCTCTAGCCTGCGCAAGGCGCTCCGTGGGCGCGCGCGGCGCATCGGCTTCCGGCGCGCGCGGGGCGTCACGCTGATCGGCAAGCACGTCACTCTCCGTAATAAGCGCTACATCCGTGCCGGGCGCAACCTGATCGTTGAGGACTACGCCGAGATACAAGGGCTTTCGCGTCAGGGGATTACCTTTGGCGACCGGGTTTCGATCGGGCGCTTCGCCATGATCCGCCCGTCGGGCTACTATGGCGGTGAGCTTGGCGAGGGGTTGAGCGTGGGGGACCACTCGAATATCGGCGCGTACTGCTACATTGGCTGCGCCGGCTTCATCCGCATCGGCAGCAACGTGATGATGTCGCCACGTGTCAGCCTCTATGCCGAGAATCACAATTTCGCCGAGGTGACGCGACCGATGAAGGAGCAGGGCGTGACACGCGCGCCCATCGTGATCGAGGATGACTGCTGGATTGCCTCGCACTCCGTCATCCTGGCGGGTGTCACCATCGGGCGTGGCTCCATCATCGCCGCTGGCAGCGTCGTCACCAGGGATGTGCCCCCCTACTCGATAGTCGCTGGCTCGCCCGCGCGGGTGCTGCGCTCGCGGCTGGAGGCGCCCGCCAGCGCCAGCGCCCCGTACAGTGCTCCCACCAGCGCGGCCAATGGCACGGCGCCGACCACGGACGCGCCCATCCCCAGTTACGCGCCCGTCTGGCCGCCAGAGTCGGCATAAGCCAGCCTGGCGCGGAGTCTCTGGCCCGCGGGAGTACGCTACGCGAGCGGCGGGAGTGTGAGCGAGGCAAGGAGGAGCGATGACAGGCGGAGACGCGCGAACACCGCGCCCGGTACGGGTGCTCTTTCTGCATCCCAGCGATGAGTTGTATGGCTCCGATCAGGTGTTGCTGAATCTGGTGCGCGGGCTGGATCGCACCCGCTTCGAGCCACTGGTGGTGCTGGGCAATGACGTGGCCTACGAAGGGCGCTTGAGCAAGGAGCTGGCCGCCAGTGGTATCGCGTGTCGCCACATGTCGCTGGCCATCGCCCGCCGCAAGTATTTCACGCCCACGGGACTGTTCGGCTTCTGGCGTCGGCTGCGCGCTTCGACCCACGCCGTCGCTCAGCTCATCCGTGAGGAGCGCATTGACCTCATCCACTCGAATACGCTCGCCGTCTGGACCGGCGCGCTCGCCGCCGCCCAGACGCGCCGCCCGCATATCTGGCACGTCCACGAGTTGATCGAGCGCCCAGCGGTGTTGCGCTGGCGCATGCGCCGTTTCGTCCCCAGGCACGCCGCGCGTGTAATCAGCGTGGCCCAGGTGGGGTTGGATGACCTGCTCACTCCGCTGGAGGCGCGGGCCAAGGGCCTCGTGCTCTACAACGGCTTGGAGGGCGAGCGGTGGATGCGGGCCACCGGGCGTGAGCGCATCCGCGCGGAACTGGGCTGCTCGCCAGATGACGTGCTGGTGGGCATGGTCGCGCGCATCTCCAGCTTCAAGGCACCGGACCTCTTTGTCGCGGCGGCCTCGCACTTGGTGGCTGACCACCCGCGACTGCGCTGCTTTCTCGCGGGCGGCCCGGTTCCAGGTCAGACGGAGATGCTGGAGCGCGTGCGAGGGCTGATCGCCGCGTCGCCCGCGCCGGATCGCATTCGGCTGCTCGGCTTTCGCGACGACGCGCCCGACCTGATGGCCGCGCTGGACGTGCTGGTGCAGCCCTCACGCGACCCGGAGATGTGCAGCATGACCCTGCTGCAGGCGATGTTCGCTGGCAAGCCGGTCGTGGCGACGGATGTCGGCGGCAATAAGGAGTTGGTCCGCGATGGTGAGACGGGATCGCTGGTTCCGCGCGAGGATGTGGCGGCGCTGACCATCGCGCTGGGCACGCTGGTGGCGGATGGGGCGCGGCGCCAGGCAATGGGCCAGGCGGGGCGCGAGCGGGCGCTGGCGCACTTTACTCTCGACCGCCAGGTCCAGCGCTTCAACGCGATCCTAGAGGATGTCTCTCGCGCCAGCGCGGGCCAGTAGCAAGGGAGGAGATGCGCTATGGCGGCAGCACAGCCGGAGCGCGGAGTGTTTCTGCTGGATTGTGATAATACCCTGCTGGATAACGACGCGCTCAAGGCCGATCTGGCGCGGCGGCTGCGGGCGCTCTTGGGCGATACGCTGGCGGCGCGCTTCTGGCAGCGCTATGAGGAGGTCCGGCGCGAGGCCGACGGCGTGGATCTGCCATTGACATTCGCGGCCTTCCGCGCCGACTGCCCCGATGAGGCGCTGCTGGCGCACGTGCGGGCGACGGTTATGGACTACCCATTCGCTGAGCGACTCTATCCGGAGACGCTCGCGACGTTGGCCTACCTCACCAGCATCGGGACGCCAGTGATCCTCTCCGATGGCGATGCCTCCTACCAACCGCGCAAGATCGAGGGGAGCGGGCTGGCGGCAGCGGTGGCGGGACGGGTCGCCATCTATCTCCACAAAGAGGACCATCTCACGGAGGTGATGGCGCGCTGGCCAGCGCCCTTCTACGTGATGGTAGACGACAAACCGCGCATCCTCGCCACGCTGAAAGCACGCTATCCCGACCGCTTCGTGACGGTGCAGATCGTCCAGGGACACTACGCGCACGCAGGCGAGACGTTCGCGCCGCCGCCGGATGTGGCACTGCCCGGCATCGGCGACCTGCGCGGCTTTAGCAGCGAGCGGTTGCGGGGCTTTCTGCGTGTGTAGTCCGTCTGTGCCGGTCTCCCGTAGGCCACGCCGCCGCACCTCTTCCCCTGGCGAGGGGAAGACGGTGAGGTTCCCATCTGGGCGGGCGATAGCGTATGCTATAGCCACGTGCCTCAGCCGTGCCGTGCCGTGCGGGGTGTGGAACGCCGCTGGGGCACCCGTGACGGCACGAGACGACAGCACGAGACGACAGCAAAGAGACGACGGCGAGGTGCGGATCTATGGCGGCGGCACGTGAAGCGCCCATCACTGTGCGCAGGGCAGGCGAGGCTGACCGTGCCACCGCCCGCGGCCTCATTCCGCCGACCACCGCCCGTGGTCGCGCCAGCTTGACACTGTTAGATGCTGGCATCGGATTGCTCTGGGTCGCCTTCGAGACGGCGCCGGAGGGCGAGAAGCTGGTTGGGCTGCTGCTGGCCACCGCGCAGATGGGACCAGAGAGCGAGGAGCCGGTCGGTTACATCCAGGAGTTGTTGGTGCATCCCGCCTACCGCCGTCGCGGCGTCGCCATGCATCTGCTCGATGCCGCCGAGCGCTACTTCCTAACCGATCACGCCTTCGCGCTGGTCTCGCTCGTCACCTCGCCAGAGAATGACGCCGCGCTGCGCCTCTATCGCAGTCGTGGCTATACGACCCATGCGGTGCGGCTCTCCAAGCGCCGACCAGAGCCGCCCACGGAAGAGCCGCACGCCCTGGAATAACCGACCATCCATTGTGAGGAGCCGCAACGCATGCCCACCAGCCCCGTCAATCACTCTCCTTCGACCGCGTGGCCGATCGCTACGACGCCTCGCGTGGCTATCCCCCAGACGTTGCTGAGCGCATCGCCGAGGCGTTCCTGCGCGCGGGCCAGCTCGCCGCTGGCGGCAGCGTGCTGGAGATCGGCATCGGCACGGGGCGTATCGCCCTGCCACTGCTCGCGCGCGGCGTTCACGTGACCGGCGTGGATATCTCACAGCGCATGCTCGATCAGTTGCGCGGCAAGTACGATGCCTTGCGCGCGGATGCGGCGGGGACAGGGTTGGGCACGCTCACGGCGCGCGTCGCCGATATGACGGCCTTGCCCTTCCCGGATGGCGGCTTCGACGCCGTCATCGCTGTGCATGTGCTGCATCTCGTGCCGGAGTGGCGCCGCGCGCTCGATGAGGCATTGCGCGTCGTGCGCGCGGATGGCGCGCTGCTGCTTGGCCAGGATATCCACAATGGGTCGGATGCCTCGCGTGTCGGAGAGATTCAGGATCAGTGGCGCGCGATCCTGCGTGAGCTTGGCTACGGGGCGACTAACGTCGGCGCCACTGGCTTCGATGCTGTGCTGGCGGAGGTGCGCCAGCAGGGCTTGGCGGTGGAAGAAACGCTCGCCGCCACCTGGGAGACGACTTACACACCGCGCGTGGCGCTGGAGAGCATCACGACGCGCCTCTGGTCTGGCAGTTGGACGGTCCCCGATGACCTCTTCGCCGAATCCACCCATCGGCTTACCGCGTGGGCCGAGCGGCACTATGCGGGGACGCTCGATACGCCTCTGCGTGCCACGCACGCCTTCAAGCTCGCGCGCGTCGCCCCCAGCACCTGAACGCTCTTCTGACTGGGCGCTCTTCTGACTGGGCGCTCTTCTGGCTGCTTCCCGGTGCGGAGAGCGTGGGATGGGGGAACGCGGATGGGCCATGCGGCCTGCCGCTCACCTGGGAGGCGCAGGGGCGAGTGGTAGGGTAAACCAGAATGTTGACCCCAGGCCGGGGGTGCTTTCCACCCCGGCCTGGCCGCCGTGGCGCTCGATGATCTCGCGACTGATATAGAGGCCCAACCCCAGACCGATGCCAGAGCCGCTGAGGACTTCGACACCGGGGGCGCGGTGGAACCGCTCCCACACGCGCACCCGCTCCTCAGGCGGCAGGCCTGGCCCCTCGTCGCGCACACTGACGCGGGCTATCTGCCCCTCGACCCGCAGGCGGACGGCTACCGGCGCCTCCTCCAAGGAATACTTGAGGGCGTTGGTCAGATAATTCGTCACCACCTGCCCGATGCGGTCGGCATCGGCCACCAAGCCCACCGGTCGCTCAGACGCGGGGAAGTCGAGCGTTATGACGCGGTCGGCCTGGAGTAGGCGCTGCTCCTCCACCACCTCATGGATGATGGTGACGAGATCGCATGGCTCCAGGCGGAGGTCGAGTTTGCCGGACTGAATGCGCGACATATCGAGCATATCCGCTACGAGCCGCTCCTGACGGAGTATCTGGCGGTCGGTGCGGAGGATCAGGTCGCGCAGCCGGGCCAGCCGCTCCGCGAGCATGTCGCGTTCCGGTAGGGTGGCCAGCATGCGCTGGAGCTGGCGCCCGGCCAACTGGACATTGGCTTTGGCGCTGGTGAGGGGCGTGCGCAGCTCATGCCCAGCGATACCCATGAAGTCATTCATGCGCTGGTTGATCTCTTCTAGCACCAGCGCCGTGGCTTGCGCCGCCGCGCGCTCACGCACGAGGCGCTCCCGCTCGATCACCACAGCGGCCAGATTGGCAACCGCCTCAGCGAGGTGTTTTTCCTCAGTGGTAAAGTGGTGAGGTGCGCCCCCAAAATCGAGTGAGAGCAGCCCGATCACCTGACTGGCGATGCGCATAGGTGCCATCAGGCTGGTCGTCACGCCATAGGGGTTGGGCAACTCATCGTAGGGAGGCTCCGTCATGTCAATCATGAGCGCCTCACCCGCGACAAAGCGCGCGAGCAACTCAGGGTCGGCGCCCTCGCCAAAGCGCACCTGTTGCTGCTCCTGCTCGGCCCACCACGTGCGCTCCTGTTCTGGTGCGAGGCCGACGACGGCGACGGGGCGAAGCAACTGGGTCTCTGGCTCGATGGAAACGATGCCAACGCGCTGGCAGCCCAGCACGGTGCGAGTCAGCATGGCCAGTCGCGAGGCCATCGCTCGTTGCTCATCGCTCGCCCGGTCTCCATCCGCGGGGGCGGGGCTGGCAGCATCGGGGGCATCCCGCACCCACACCAGGGCATGGGCGATCGTTAACAGGGCATCTAGCACCTCGCGTGTGCGCCGCTCAACGCGCCGCTGGTCGGTCACATCCACGATGACCGAGACGCCGCCGGTGATGGCGCCGTGGTTATCGCGCAGGGGCGCGGCGGCGCTCAAGATCGTCTTGCGCTGGCCATCGAAGGTCTCGATGTCCATGTCCTCGCTGGCGGTTGTCTCGCCAGCCCGCAGAGCGCGGGAGAGCGCCCACTCCTCCGGCGCCACCAACTGCCCCGTCGCGGGCCACCAAGCGCGATATTGCTGGTACTGCTCCATCCCCGCCGCGATGGGTATGTGTTCGCCCCAGATCGCGGTGAGCGCCGCGTTCATGGCCAGCCCCTGCCCCTGCGCCCCCGCGATGGCCACGCCCACGGGTAGCACATCCAACACTCCACGCAGTTGGCGGCTGAGGGCCTCGGCCTCGGCGCGCGCGGTCTGCTCGCGCGCCAGGAGGTCCGCGTGCTCCGCCTCTGCCGCTTTGCGCGCTGTGATATCAAGCACCACTGCCACGAGATGGCCAGGTTCGCCAGTCGCCTCATCCGGGGGCGCGAGGGTAAGGTTGACCTCGACCCAGATCAGCGAGCCATCTTTGCGCACGTAGCGCTTTTCCCGCGTATATGAGGTGATCTCGCCCGTCACCAGGCGCTCGACGAGAACGAGATCGGTGGCAAGATCATCGGGAGAGGTGATCTCGCGGAAGGTCAGCGTCTCCAACTCGTCGGCCGCATAGCCCAGCATGTCACAGAGCCGCTGATTGGCGCGCACAAAGTGCCCATCGAGCGTGGCGAGCGCGATGCCTGAGGCGGCCTGCTCGAAAATCGCGCGGAACTGCCGCTCACTCTGCCGAAGTTGCCTCTCCACTCGCCGCCGGTCAGTTACGTCCTGGCAGACGGCCACGGCCCCCACCACTTGGCCACTGGCATCACGCAGCGGCGCACCCGTCATGCTGATGATGAGGTCGCGGCCATCGAACGTGCCCATGGTGACTTCCTCGGCGTGCGCGCTCGTGATGACCTCACCCTTGAGCGCGCGCGCGACGACCCAGGACTCTGGCGTCAACTCTTGGCCCATCATTCCACGCATGCGGAGGGCGTGAATGCGCTCGTGGAGTGGGCGCGCGCTGAACGCGCGCTCGGCCTCATCAGTCAAGCCCAAGAGCGCCCGCGCCGCCGCGTTCATGCGGGTGATGCGGCTCTCACGGTCGTAAACGAAGATGCCAGCGGTCATGGCCTCAAACAGCGCATCAAGCTCGTTTGCCCGCAGCGCCGCCTCGCGTTCGGAGCCAATCAAGGAGCCGGCCAGCGTCTCGGCGGTGCGCCGCGCACGCTCGACACGCCCCGCAACCACACTCATGGTGAGGCCAACCGCGAGCAGCAAGCCAAACTCGACGACCTCTTTGAGACTGCTCAGGCGCCAAGCGAACCGGGGTGGCAGCACCACGTAGTCAATCAGAAGGACGCCGAAGAGGGCCGCGAAGATGCTCGGTCCCGCGCCGAAAGTCAGGGCGATGACGAGAACGGCCAGAATCACGAGCACACCAGGGAAGGCGAACGCGGGGAAAATGCTAATGAGTAGGGTATCCACCAGCAGGGCGAGGCATTGGGCGATCACGACGGCCAGGTAGCCGATGCCGGGGTGCGCCCAGCGCGCTGGCAGCCACGCGGGCAGGAAGGTATTGCGCTGGAACCAGTGGCGCAGTGCGCGCAAACACCGTTCCAGCGGCGGGCGGGCGCGGGCGACATGGCGCTGGGCCAGCAGCCGCTGAAGCTGTGCCTCTCCCCACTCGATGCGCGGCCGTACCCGCGCCCAGGGTGGGACCGCGTCTGTGGCGGGCGCGGGCGATGGAGGATCGTCCTGTAGCTGTGAGGCTGTGGCTCGATCGGTATCGTGCTCGGTATTGGTCATGGTGGCTCCGATGGGCGTCCCTTACATACACCATACACCATAGGCCATACTGTAGCATGCGTCGCGCCGCTGATAGCAGAATATGTGCCGGATACCAACCACGCGGGAAACGTCTCATGCTCGCACATCTTCAGTAGCTCAAACGTTATGCGAACCGATCCGGCAAAATTGAGGAGAGCGGCTGGCTGGAGAAGATCCTATCGGGGGCCACCAAGCGCGCCCGCGCCTTGCGCACAGCGGGGAACGCGCACAGCGGGGAGGGCTGATGGCCTCGAGTTGACGGCCTCCAGCCGATCGCTTTCACATGTGGCGCAGTTCACGCGAGGAGATGGCGATCACCACCGCGATCAACAGCGCGCCCGCGCCCGCCAGGAAGGCGGCACCCGGACCAAACACCACCGTGAGCGCGCCGGCGCCGACCAGCGAGAGTGGCTGCGAGACGCCGCCCGCGAGGAACTGAATGCTGAAGACGCGCCCCTGGTATTCAGGAGCGATGCGCTGCTGCATGATGGTGATGAACATGGTGTCGGCCATCGCGAGGGTCAGCCCGATGCCCGCCATCGTGCCCGCCACCGCCAGCACCCGCCCTGACCCGGTGAGGGAGAACGCGAATGGCAACCCACCAGCGGAGCCAGCCAGAAGCGGCACCAGCACCAGTAGCACGGTATTGATGCCCCAGAGGCCTACGGCGATCTTGCCACGGCCACGCATGCGACCGAGCACGCTGGACCCCAGCCCGCCGATGATACCGCCGACACCGGTGGCGGCGAGGAGCAGGCCGAGCGTGATCGGACTGCGGGAGAGATTATGCGCCAGCACGATAAGCCCGACGTTGAGTGCGCCAGCGAAGCCAAGATTGCCGAAAACGGTGACGAGCATCGCGGCGCGCACCAGCGACGTCTGGCGCGCGTACCCAAAGCCCGCGCGGATCTCACTCCACATACTCGCGCGCCTGGGTGGCTCCACGGCGCTCCCCTCCGCTATCACGGCAGCCGAGGAGGAGGCCGCGCGCCGGGGTACGCGCATGCCAAAGAGGGCCAGTGCTGAGACGCCGAAGGAGGCGGCATCCACTAGGAAGGCGATGCTGGCTTGTGTCGCGGTGGCGAGACCGCCCAGCACCGGGCCGACGGTCAAGGTCAGAAACTGTAGCCCTTGCATGAGGCCGTTGCCGGCGGGCAGGTCACGCGCGTCTAGCGTCGCGGGGAGTAGCGCCCGCGATCCTGGCTGAAAGAGGCCGCTGCCCGCGCCTTCTAAGCCAGCGAAGAGCGCGACGAGCCAGAGCGGGGGCAGCCCCGCGAAGAGAGTGACCCCCAACACGCCCACCACCAGCGCGCGACCGAGATCGGCGCTGAGCATGATGACGCGCGGGGTCAGGCGGTCGGCCAGCGCCCCGCCGACCAACAGCAACAGCACGCGCGGAATGGTCGCCGCGGTGAGGATGAGCGCCATCTTGCTGGGATCCCCCGTGACGGCCAGCACCGTCCAGGGGAGCGCGAGACTATACGCTTGGTCACCAAGTACCGAGATGAGCTGGCCGGTGAAGAGCAGCGAGAAGTTGCGGTTACGCAAGGGCGTGAAGGCACCGCGCCGCGGCGGCGTGGCCACAGCGGGCGCGGCTGGCATCGTCTCAGCGGGCCTATCGAGCGGTTGCGTCATAGGGATACCTCCCGCGGGCATACAAGCACGCTCGCATGCCGTGGCTGAGCACGTGCCACGCGGCTGGGGAGCGGCCTGAACGATTTATCTGGCGCGCAGCGTCAGCTCGCCGACATTGACGTGAATGCCCAGGGTGCCGCCGCTCGCGCCGGGCTGAAGGGCGCCACTGGCCCGCTGGCGCACGAGTTGGCGCGTACGGGGATGGAGAACCCGGAGAGGTGGAGCCGCCCAACATCTACGCTCGCCTCCAGAGTGGCGGCGGTGCGTGCCGGAAGCTCGACGTTGGCCTGCCCGGCGGTAACGATGATGTCGAGTGAGGCGTCGGCGGCCAATGCGCCGTGAATCTCGGCGTTGCCCGCGGTGACGGTGAGCGTCGAGCCATCGGCAAAGGTGACGTCGTCTGCCGCCAGATTGCCAGCATGGGCAACCGCGCGCACCTGGCCCGTCACCTCGCGAATCCCCAGATTACCGGCGGCCAGGCGCAGATCCAACGCCGTATGGGTCGGCACGATGAACGCCAACTCGACCGTGATTCCCTCGCTCACCTCCGCTGGATACTCGACCTCCACCGTGATCGTGTCGCCCTCGCGCGCGGTATGAATTTGGATGCGCTCGAGGTCGTGCGCGCCGCCGAAGCCGAGGATGCCGTTCCGCGCCTTCTTGGTGACACGCAGACCTATCTGGCCGTCCGTGCCCGCCGCCACGGTGATGGCGCCGGCGCGGTTGCGCGCGATGAGCGTGGGAGTGGCGTCGGTGGTGAAGGTGTGTGTCTCGCTGGTGGTGCTGGTGGACATAGGATGCTCTCTTTCTCGTGAGCCGCTGGCAGAGAGGCCGACACGCGCAGCCGGAAGGGGCGCCAAGATGGCCGAGGCGGCCACGCGGGTGCCGGGCATGCCAGACGTATACCATGCCGACGCGAGATAGTCAATAGATATCTTAATTTTCATCACATGAACGTGAATAAAGTTAATGTTTGAGTGGCCCGTCCGGAGGAACACGTGTGGATGTCGCGCCGAGACCCGCCGAGACCGATCATCCCGAAACCGCACCGTTCATCCCACATGGTAGGGGAGAAGGCGCTCAGCGCACACCGCGGCGGGGCCAGGTTCCGCGTGGGCCGAAGAAACCAGCAACGCCTAGGGGTCTGCTTAATCAGCGTCAGCGTCCGTCTCGGCCTCAGCGTCCGTCTCAGCGTCAGCGTCGGTGCGCTCATCGGCGCTCTTCATGCCGCTCGCCGCGATGCCAAAGCGCGCACGCAAGGCCGCGCGCCAGTCGTTTGGATCAGCGGGGTCACCCGCCGCATCGCCGCCGATGGTCCAGATGCCCCCGTGACGCCGCTCTGGGCGCATCTCGGGGCGCATCTCGGGGCCGAGCGCGGCCCTGCCCTCCAATTGATCGAGGGCGAGCTGGGCCGCCTGGCGGACCTCGTGAACGGGATCACCGAGCAGCGGGCGCACCAGCGCCGCGGAGCCAGGCACCCGCAGCCGCCCAAGCGCGCGAATGGCGCCCGCGCGCTCCTCCGAGGCCAGCGCGGGCAGATAGGCATGGAGATCAGGCGCCAATCCCGTGAGGCCGAGGTCACTGGCGATGCGCATCACACGCGCGCGGTGGCCAGGATGACGCACCCGCGCCAACGCCTCGCGGAGCGCCTGCTCTTGCGCGAGGAGGTTGTCGGCAATGCCGGCCTCAGCCACAGCCGTCTCCACCGGCCGCGTGCGGGTACCGTCAACGTAGGGCAGCAGCCAGGGGGCCACATCGGGCGGCGGCTCGTCGGCGGGCTGGAGATGGAGTGCGACCGCCCACGCATAGTTGGCGGCGAGCCAACTGTAGAGCACGAGCGTCATCTCGGCGTCGCGCGCGGCGTAGGCCACCATCGCGGGGGTAAGCGGGCGACGCGCCCAATCGGCGCGCTGCAAGCTCTTATCCAGTCGAATGTTGCATGCGCGCAGGAGCATGGCTTGCAGGCCAGACTCGCGCGGGCCAAAGATCGAGCGGCTCACGGCCTCCAGGTCGAGCGTATAACGTGCCTCGAGGCCGCGCGTCGCCAGCATACGGGCATCAGCGCTAATGCCGTGGAAGAGCTTGAGGATGTCCGGAGCTTCTAGCGCGGCACGCAGCGGCGAGAGGTCAGGCAGCCGAAGCGTATCCACAACGGTGGAGTGCGTGTGGTCATCATCGGACGTGAATTGGAGCAGCGCCAAGCGATGCGCGAGATCAGTGGGGCGGCGTGGGCCGCGCGTCTGCACAAACTCCGCATCTATAGCGATCGTGCGGGCGGCGGCCAGATTAGCGGCCAACGCGCGCAGGTCATCGGGACGATCCACATAGTGGTGATGCTTCCAGCCCGGCGCCACGATTGGCGGCGCGCTCACACCACGAAACCCATCGTGGTCCGCGCCCTGGACTCTCGACATGCCGGCCCCTTTTCACCACCCGCGTTTTCTGGTCGCCAGTCTTTGCCACGCCCTGATCCGCGCCTGGGAGGCGCGCGAAGCGGTCGCGCGCGCGCGTGGCGTCGTTGGGTAGCTCGAACGCGCGAGGTCCTGGTACCATCGCGGTCGCGCGCGCGCGTGGCGTCGTTATCTTCCTCGGCTTCAGTATACGTACTCTGGCGCGCTGTTGCAAACCCCACTTGCCTGGGGGAGCCGGGGAGGCGCATGAAGAACCATGATGCTGGGAGGCCCTTTGGCCGCGCCGTGAATGGCCGCCGATGGGGCGTCCAGGGCGCCCGCAAGGTACTCTGGCGTCTGGTCAATACGATCCAGGCACCCGTTCGTTAGACCAGATAGGGGACCCTCCACCTCGCGCGGACGAACGGGGATGGGGAGACACTCGCCCGCGCACATCGGTGTCAGCGTGCCCCTGTGGCCCACGTCATTGACAGGGCGAGGCGAGGATGTTACACTCGCTCGGTATGCAGTGTGCTCGTGCCCGTCGCTCGTGAGCCTGGTGGGCACCCGCGGCATATGTGGGTGGGCGGGATGTTCGGTGGAGAAAGGGAGGCGCCGCGGTACATGACCAGTCATCAAATAGCTCATATGCCCTCTGGCGCGGAGGTGAGCGCTCGACGACGGGGGCGCGCTCGGCTCAGCTTGGCGCTGCCGCTGCTGCTCGTGCTCGTCGCGCTCGTCGCGATGCCGGGCATCGCGTTGGCCGGCGGTACACCGCCCTCCGTGAACCTAGCGGTAGATCCAGCGTCAGGCCCCGTCGGCGCGCAGGTGACCGTCAAGGGGAGCAGTTTCACGCCTGGAGATGCGATCCAGATCGGCTATGCCACGGGCAGTTGCGCCAACGGTGTCACGATCATCAGCGGCGCGACCGGCACCGCCACCAGCGGCGGCACGGTCAGCATCATCATTGTGTGGCCATCATCAGGAACGGGCAACTACATCATCTGCGCCAAGGATACGACCAACGGGCATACGTATCCATCGGCGAATCACTTCCAGGTCACCAGCGCCACGGCGCCAGCTATCGCGATCTCGTCACCGGTGCGATCAGGGCAGCCAGTGACCGTCACGGGGTCGAATTTCCTCGTACCAGGCGGCGGCACGGTCGAGATTCGCTACGGTCCGGGCAGTGGCAACGGCTGCGCGACCACCGCTGGCACCGCGACGCTCAACGCTGATGGCAGCTTTACCTTCACCTTTAACGCGCCCTTCGAAGCGAGCAGCACCCAGATCACCATCACCGCCGTCTATCCACAGGGATCGTGCGACGGCTCGTGGGTCTTGCGCGCGTCGAAGACGGTGACCGTGTTGGCGGCGACCGCCACCACGCCCTCACCAACGGTCAAGCCGACGGTGGCGCCAGGCGTGACGCCGGGCACGACGCCAGCTCCTGTGAGCATTGTCTTTCCGCCTACCTTCCCACCCACGCCCGCCGAGACCGTCGTCTATTGTCTCGTGGGCCTGCTGCTCTTGCTCTTGCTGCTGCTGCTGTTCCTGTTGCTGGCGCGGCGGCGTCGGAAGGATCAGCCGGTGATGATCCAGCAGAAGGATACGCCCGTGGTCAATTCGGGCCAAGGCGGGTCGCCGATGGTGCAATCTAGCATCTATGCGGAGAATCCACGCAACCAGCGGCGCACGCAGATCGCCGAAGAAGTGACGACCATCCAGGAGGAGCCGGTCAATCCGCCCAATCCGCCCGGTGGTGGCGGCCCAGCGCCGCGCTACGGTCCGGCGCTGGGCGGCGAGTAGCGCTCACGCCGGGCTAGCGGCTGGCATGCCGCGGTGATGAGGGCTGAGGTGATGATGGGGAGTGCGTTCCGCAATGGCGCGCTCCCCATCGCCGCGCCGCCGTTCGAGCGCGGACGACCCATCTACCGCGCGGTGGGCTGAGGCGGCCCGTTCGAACGGCGCGGGGAGGGTTGTGGTCAAGGCGGCCCTTCCTTCGTTGGAATATGAGGTAGGAGCGCGCGGGGCGGGGCTGGAGTGCTTGACGACCTCTTCGCGCCCGCATAAAATGTCGAGAAAGGCCGCGGCCGCGGCGACACCGCCGCCCCGCCAGCCCAAGAATTCGCGCCGTGCGCGCGCCTACCCGCGACGTGGCGGATCACTCTGCTGGGGATCTCTCTATGAGCCAGGAACTCCTGTCGCCCACGGCCTCACCGCCGCCGAGCGCGGCATCATCCATGACCAGCACGGCGGTGGCGCCGAGCGCGCGGCCAGCCTACGTGCCTGAGCCACCACCACCGCCATCCCGTGTGGCCCGCGCCATCAAGTGGCCGATCCGCAAGTTGCTCAAGGGCCTCTATCTGCTCACCGCCGCGGCGAGGAGCCACCGCGCCGTCTCCGTCGTGCTGCTGGTCATCATCCTGGGGCTGTTGGGCAGCGGCGTGGTCGTCTATCGCGCCACGCACCCCAGCGGCGACGTGGCTGGCCTTGGGCCGACAGCAACGGGCGGCCTCTATGGCGGCACGACGCCCTTCACGGTGGTCAATGCCGCGGCGCCACCGCTGCCCGCCAGTATGATTCAGTGGATGCATGGGCACAAATACTTCGATGCCCAGGAAGTCTGGAATACGTTCAGCGCGCGCGAGCAGCAAGCGCTCACCCAGAAGAAGATCACCGCAAGCACGCTGCAAGACAACTTCAATACGCTGAAGAGCCAGGGCTTCCAGTTCACCGAGTTTATCTATAGCGGCGGCTACCGCGCCCCTGATGGCACCTCCCACTACACCATCGAGGTGCTCTACGCGCGAGGGAATCAAGCGGGCCTGCAAACCTATTATTTCCTTCTTGACGCGGATGGGAAGATCGCCGCGTACGTCAATCTGACGCCCAGCTAGAACGCCCAGCTAGCGGCGCGGGCAGTGAGAGGGCAGCCACCCAACTTCCCAGAGAGGGTATCCCGCATGGCAGCATACGACAAGGTTGACCAATCCATTGACCGCTCGCTGGACGATTTGGGGCGGTTCCTGCGCCGCAAGTGGTGGCTGGTGGCGCTGGTGCTGGCGCTCGTCTGGTGGAGCTTCGCCAACATTGTGCCGCAACTCAGCACGCCCTCGCCTGGAGCCATCCTCGGCTTCATTCTCCAGGCGGGCACGGTGATCTTCTTTATTCTGATTCAGTTCGTGGCGCTCTTCTGGTTCCTGGGGCGCCCACGCATCTACTGGGTGATGCCAGGAGAGACGGGCACGGGCTTCGCCGACTACAAGGGCAACCCCGAAGTGCTAGAGAGCGCGCGGCGCATCGTCATCTTGCTCAGGGGCGTGCGCGGCTTCAAGGAGATGGGCGGCGAGATCAGCCGCGGACTGCTGCTGGTCGGGCCACCGGGCACGGGCAAGAGCTACCTGGCGCAGTGCATCAGCACTGAGGCGGGCGTGCCGTTCGCCTATGCCAGCGCCGCGAGCTTCAAGGCGATGTTCATTGGCATGGATGTGTTGATGATCAAGAATCTCTACCGCAAGGCGCGGCGGCTGGCGCGGGAGTATGGTGGCTGTATCCTCTTCATGGATGAGTTCGACGCCATCGGCATGGCGCGCGGGGGCCAGGGTGGCAACGTCGCGATGGGCGGCGGCATGATGGGGATGATGGGCAGCGGCAGCGGTGGCCTGAATGAACTGCTGATGCAGATGGACCCACCGCCGATTGATCATTCGTGGTGGAAGAAGGCGCTGCGCGTGATGGGGCTGTATCACGGGCGCAACCAGCGCGAGCCGGTGTTGACCATTGGCGCCACCAACATTCCCGACTCGCTCGATGCCGCACTGCTGCGGCCGGGCCGCTTCGACCGCAAGATCATCGTCGCACCGCCGAGTGACGCCAACCGCGGCGAGGTCATCGAATACTATCTGAGCAAAGTACGCCATGAGGAGACTATCTCGATTGCGAAGCTGGTCTCGGATATGATGGGCTATACGCCTGTGGCGATCAAGCACGTCATCAACGAGGCCGCCGTGCTGGCGCACTTTGACGGACGCAACATCATTACCTACAAGGACATCTGCGCGGCGCGCGAGACGCATGAGCATGGCATCCGCTATCCGCGCACCCTCTCGATGCTGGAGAAGCGCCGCTTGGCCTACCACGAGGCTGGCCATGCCATCGCCCAGGTCAAGCTGCTGCCACGCTTCCGCGTGACACACGCCACGATTGCCAAGCGGCTTGGCTCGACGGGTGAGGCGTTTGTCGCCTATAAGCCGATGGAGGAGATCGTCACCCAATCGGCGGAGGAGGTTTTCGCCGAGATCGAGACACTGCTGGCCAGTCGCGCCTCGGAGGAACTCTTCCTCCAGGCGCGACTCAATGGCGTGGGCGGCGACCTCCAACGGGCCACGCAGTTGGCGCTGCAATACGTAACGCACTGGGGCATGAGCGGCGCGTTCTTCTCGGCGATGGGGACCATCACGTCGAGCCTGGGCACCGGCCCGGAGCGCGTCTACACCGATCCCGGAGTGCGCGCCGAGGTCGAGTCGCTGCTGCGCCAGGCGTATACGGATGTGCGGGCGCTCTTAGAACGACATCGCGCCGCGGTGGTGGCGGTCGCTGAGGCGCTGCTGGCGCGCGAGGAACTCGAGAGCGATGAGATCCTCGAACTGATCGCGCAGGCTGAGGTGCCAGATCTGGATGCGATCGCCGCGACGGCGCTGGCCGCGGTGCCGCCGCTGGAGGCGGGAGCGGAGGGTGGCCTGAACGGGCACAAGCCAGAACGGGTGGTCGAGGGCGAGCTTGCCGATATGCCGCATGGGGCAGCGGGGCACGACCTCGTGTGATGCGGGGACACGGCGCGCGTACACGACACGGCGCGCGTACACCAACGATGACTGAGTGAGAT
>JADEYI010001084.1_pt1 | contig 24397 bp, 26 predicted proteins | sample 8542331 | NCBI WGS metagenome assembly JADEYI01 (sample SAMN16510988, study PRJNA670497) | mine drainage metagenome | isolation source: biofilm near Copperflume 1 | place: Germany: Marsberg coppermine Kilianstollen | collected 2018-02
GGTGGTGGTCGGCGCGCGCATCTCGAAGTCCGGCAACGCGCTGCCGCAAGCGGGCGATCTCGAGGGCGCGAGCGTCCCGGTGGCGCCCGGCACGAGCAATCTGCAGATCGCGATCGACCGCGTCGTGAGATAGGCGGATTGATCGAGATCAAACCCGTCGTCCGCGGCGGGCGCATAGTGGCGGCAGGCTGAAAGCTGGAAATAGAGGGGATGGAGACGGTTCGTACGGACGTGGCGATCGTCGGCGCAGGGGGCGCGGGACTGCGCGCCGCGATCGCCCTGGCCGAAGCCGATCCGAAGCTGCGCATCACGCTGATCTCGAAGGTCTACCCGATGCGCAGCCACACCTGCGCGGCCGAGGGCGGCGCGGCGGGCGTGATCAAGCCCGACGACAGCCTCGAGCATCATTTCAACGACACTGTCGGCGGCGGCGACTGGCTGTGCGACCAGGACGCGGTCGACTATCTGGTGCAGGAAGCGCCCAGGGAGCTGATCCAGCTCGAGCACTGGGGCTGCCCGTGGAGCCGCGAGGCGGACGGCTCGGTGGCGGTGCGGCCGTTCGGCGGCATGAAGAAGCAGCGCACCTGGTTCGCGGCCGACAAGTCCGGCTTCCACATCCTGCACACGCTGTTCCAGACCTCGCTCAAGTACCCCTCGATCGAGCGCCTGGACGAGTACTACGCGACCGAGCTGCTGGTCGACGAGGGCCGCTGCCAGGGCCTGACCGCGATCGAGATGCGCAGCGGCCAGATGCGTCAGATCCGCGCCCGCGCGGTGATCATGGCCGGCGGCGGCGCGGGGCGCATGTTCCCGTTTACCACCAACGGCGCGATCAAGACCGGCGACGGCATGGCGCTCGCGTACCGCGCCGGCGTGCCGCTCAAGGACATGGAGTTCGTGCAGTACCACCCGACCGGCCTGCCCAGCACCGGCACGCTGCTGACCGAGGCCTGCCGCGGCGAGGGCGGGGTGCTGCTCAACAAGCATGGCCGGCGCTTCCTGCAGGACTACGGCATGAGCCCCGAGACGCCCCTGGGCAAGCCGGTGCTCAAGACCATGGAGCTGGGCCCGCGCGACCGCGTCAGCCAGGCCTTCTGGCACGAGCAGCGAAAGGGCAACATGATCGCGACGCAATGGGGCGACGCGATGCTGCTCGACATGCGGCACCTGGGCGAGAAGAAGATCAACGAGCGCCTGCCGCTGGTGCGCGACATGTCGATCAGCTACATGGGCGTCGATCCGGTCACCGACCCGGTACCGGTGCGGCCGGTGGTGCACTACATGATGGGCGGCATCCACACCGACATCCGCGCCGCGACGCCGCTTGCCGGGCTGTTCGCGGCCGGCGAGTGCGCCTGCGTAAGCATCAACGGCGCCAACCGTCTGGGCTCCAACTCGCTCACCGAGCTGCTGGTGTTCGGCCGCCGCGCGGCGTTGAGCGCGGCCGAGTACCTCGCTTCCGGCGCGCGGCAGGGCGACGACGCGGCGCTCGAGTCAGGCGCGCAGGGCGCGCAGGCGAAGGTGCGCGAACTGATCCAGCGCACGGGCGGGAGGGAAACGCTGGCCGGACTACGCAGGGAGATGATGCATACCCTGGAGCAGAACGCCGGCATCTACCGCAGCGGCGATGGCCTGGCCGAAGCCTGCGCCAAGCTGGCCGAGCTGCGCCGCCGCTACGCGGCGATCGAGCTGCACGACAAGACCAACGTCTACAACACCGACCTGCTGCAGGCGCTCGAGCTGGGCTCGATGCTGGACTGCGCCGAAGCCGTCGCGGTCAGCGCGCTCGAGCGCAAGGAGTCGCGCGGCGCGCACCAGCGGCTGGACTACGTCGAGCGCGACGACGCGCGCTACCTCAAGCACTCGCTCGCGCATTACCAGGGCGAAGCGGCGCCGCGCGTGGATTATCTGGACGTGGTGATCACCAGGTCGCAGCCGGGCGTGCGCGACTATTCCGGAGGCCACGAATGAGCGAGCGAGTGGTCGAGCTGGAGGTCCTGCGCTACAACCCGGAAACCGACCGGGAGCCGCATTTCCGGCGCTACTCGGTGCCGTGCCGCGAGGAATGGGTGGTGCTCGACGCGCTCAACCACGTCAAGGAAAACATCGACCCCACGCTCAGCTACCGCTGGTCCTGCCACATGGCGGTCTGCGGCAGCTGCGGCATGATGATCAACCGCGAGCCCAAGCTCGCCTGCAAGTCGTTCCTGCGCGACTACCAGGGCGTGATCCGGGTCGAGCCGCTGGCGCATTTCCCGATCGAGCGCGACCTGGTGACCGTGATCGACGACTTCGTCGCCAAGCTGAAGCGGGTCAAGCCCTACCTGATCCCGAAGCAACCCAAGGCGCTGGAGGACGGCGAATACCGGCAGACGCCGGCGCAGCTCAAGCGCTACAAGCAGTTCACGCTCTGCATCAACTGCATGCTGTGCTACGCCGCCTGCCCCGAGTACGGCTTGATCCCGAAGTTCATCGGCCCGGCGGCGCTCTCGCTCGCGCACCGCTACAACCAGGATTCGCGCGACGGCGGGCGTGAGGAGCGCCAGCAGGAGATCGCCGCCACCGAGGGCGTGTGGGAGTGCGCTTTCGTCGGAGCGTGCTCCGAAGTCTGTCCCGAGCACGTCGACCCCGCCGCGGCGCTGCAGCAGGTGAAGATCAAGAGCACCGTCGACTGGTACCTGGAACACGCGATGCCATGGCTCAACAAATGAGCCGCAAGCCCTACGTGCGCGCGCTGCGCTGGGAGTGGCTGACGCGCCACCCGCGCTACCCGCGCTACCTGCTGCGGGAATTGTCTTGCCTGTTCATCGGCGGCTGGACGCTGATGATGGTCTGGGGGCTGGCGCGGCTTGCCCAGGGCCCTGAAGCCTGGGCGGCGTTCCTGGACGCGTTGCGCAGCCCGGCAAGCATCGTGTTGCAGGCGTTGGCGCTCGCGTTCGCCGTCTACCACTCCGTGACCTGGTTCAATCTCACTCCGAAGGCGCTGCCGCTGCAGCTGGGCGAGGATTTCGTCGCCGACCGGGTCATCTCGGGCGCGCACTTCGCCGTCTGGGGCCTGTTGTCGCTCGCGGTTCTCCTTCTCGCGGGGGCGTTCTAGCATGGCCAGGTCCAACAAGCCGATCGTGTGGGGCCCGTTCGCCGCCGGGGGGACCCTCACCGCGTTCCTGACCCCGGTGCTGATCCTGCTCACCCTCCTCGCCGCGCTCGGGCACGTACCCGACCTGCTGGCCTACGACCGCATGCACGCCTTCGCCGCGCACTGGCTGGTGAAGGTGGCGACGGTGGCGGTGGTGTTCCTGTCGCTGTGGAGCGCGGCGCATCGCCTGCGGATCACCTGCTACGACCTGGGAGTGCGCGCGGACACGCTGGTGGCCGCGATCGTCTATGCGATCGCCGTGGCCGCAAGCGTGGCCGCGGCAGCCTACTTGCTGCTAATTTAATGCCGACTGCCTTGCCTTGATCGAAGACAGAACGGGGGGACGATAACGATGACACCGCCGCCGCCACTTGCGCTGCGCGAAGAGCTGCGAGAACAGCGCTTCAGAAACGTCTGGACCAACGACCTGAACGAGGTGTTCGCCGACGTCGCGCCCTACTACGACAGGGCGAACACCATCGCCAGCCTGGGCCTTTGGGGCTGGTTCCTGCGCAGTTTCATGTCCACCGTCGACGTCAAGCCCGGCGAGCGGGTGCTCGACGTCTGCGCCGGAACGAACGCGATCGGCATCGCGCTGCTCGAGCGCAAGCCGACGCTGCAAGTGCACGCAATAGACCGCAGCGCCGAGATGCAGGCGGTCGGGCAGCAGCGCGCCAAGGCACGCGGCTTCAGCATCGGCAGCACCATCGGCGACGTGCATGAGCTGCCGTTCCCGGACAATCACTTCGACGTCGTGACGCTGCAGTTCGCCTCGCGCCATCTGCGGGTGCGGCGCGTGTTCCAGGAAATACTGCGCGTGCTCAAGCCCGGCGGGCACTTCCATCACTGCGACATGCTGCGCCCGCGCAGCCGCTTGGTCGAAAAGAGCTACTACGTCTACCTGCGCATGTGCCTGGCGTTCACGGGCTTGCTGTTCAGGAGCGGTCCCGCGGCGCTCAACTGCAAGCAGTACTTTATCCACGCGCTCGAGATGTTCTACTCGGCCGAGGAGCTCTCGGTCGTGCTGCGCGAGCTGGGCTACGTCGACGTCACCGCCAAGACGGTGCTCTACGGCATGCTCGGGTTCCATCGCGCGGTAAAACCGCTGCCGAGCTGAGCGGCCGGCCGCGCGCCGATGGATCGGGTGCGCGTCCTTGCCGAGCTGGACCGCAGGATCCTCGAGGCCTACAGCCTGCGCACCACGCAGGCGCTGCGCGGCGCGCTGCCGCTGCGGCTCGCGCTGCCGCACCTCGAACCGCTGCTTGCGCGCAACGTAGCGAAGGAAGTTCGCAAGGACGCGCTCGTCATCCGGTGCGCCGCGGACGCGCTCGTCGCCGGCGCGCCGCCGGGCGGAGCCGGAGTTGATTCACTGCTTGCGCTGGGCAGGGCGATCGACGGCGATTTCCTCGCCAAGGTCGGCAGATTTCCGGTCGGCATCGTAGTGCGCTACGACGAGATCCTGCCGCTGCGCAGGCAGCGCATCGAGCGCCTGCTCGAGGCGGCGTACCGGATTCTCGACGCCTGGCGCGCCGGCCGCGGGCTGCGCGAGGCGCTGCGCGCCTGCTACGCGCAGGCCGAGCTCGAGTCGCTGCTCGCCCGCATGCTGCGCCTGTACGCGATGGAGACGCGCGCGCTGAGCCGCGCCGTGCGGCTGCCCGCTCTGCTGCGTCCGGCACAGGATGCGATCGGGCAGCGCCTGTTCGCGATCATGGACGCGCAAGGCGAGCGCCTCGCACGCGAGGCCGCACGGGTGCCTTTTCGTTGACCCTGCGGAGTCGCGCACGGTAAAATCACACGGTTTTTCGAATCGGAATCGGAATGCGCGCTCGGCTGGTCGCCGGCAACTGGAAAATGCACGGCAGCCGGACGTCGAACCGGGCGTTGCTGGACGCTGTCATCAGGGGCATGAGCGAGATTTCGGGCGTCGAGTGCGCAGTGTGCGTGCCCTTTCCCTATCTCGCCGAAGCGGCGGTCCAGCTGGCGCGCAGCGCAGTGGGCTGCGCGGCGCAGAACGTGAGCGAGCACGCGCAGGGCGCTTACACCGGCGAGGTCTCCGCCGCGATGCTGGCGGAGTTCGATTGCCGCTACGTGCTGGTCGGTCACTCGGAGCGGCGCCAGATCTTCGGCGAGACCGATGCCCGGGCGGCGGCGAAATTCGTCGCCGCGCAGGCGGCCGGAATGGCGCCGATCCTGTGCGTCGGCGAGACGCTCGAGGAGCGCGACGCAGGGCGGACCGAGAGCACAGTGGCGCGCCAGCTCGATGCGGTGCTCGAGAAGGCCGGCGTCGCGGCGCTGGCGAAGTCGGTGCTGGCCTACGAGCCGGTGTGGGCGATCGGCACGGGGCGCAATGCGACGCCCGAGCAGGCGCAGGCGGTGCATGCGTTCCTGCGCGGCCGGATCGCTGGGCGAAACAATGAAATTGCCGCGCGGCTGCGCATCCTGTACGGAGGCAGCGTCAAGCCGGCGAATGCGAAAGCGCTGTTCTCGATGTCCGACATCGACGGCGGATTGATCGGCGGAGCATCGCTGGTGGCGGACGATTTCCTTGAGATCGTGCGCGCAGCGGAATCTAGAGGATAAACATGGAATTCTGGACCAAGATCATCATCGTGCTGCACATCCTGTTGGCGCTCGGGATCATCGGGCTCGTTCTGCTGCAGCATGGCAAGGGAGCGGACATGGGATCGGGCTTCGGCGGCGGCTCGTCCGCCAGCCTGTTCGGCGCTACGGGCTCGGCGAACTTTCTGTCGCGCCTGACAGCGGGACTCGCGACGCTGTTCTTCCTCTCGAGCCTCAGCCTGTCCTACTTCGCGACTCACCGGCCGCAGGCCTCGGGCGGCGTGATGGAATCGATCAAGGAATTGCCTGCGCCGCCCAAGCCGGCGCTGACGCCGAAGCCTGCGGCGCCCGCTGCGCCGGCGCAAAGCGAAGGATCGAAGGCGAAAGAGATTCCGAACTGAGCCGAGCTTTCATTTGGAGGATAATTCGAGGCCTGAATCATTAGCCCACGTGGTGAAATTGGTAGACACGCTAGCTTGAGGGGCTAGTGGCCTAAACAGCCGTAGCAGTTCGAGTCTGCTCGTGGGCACCAGATGCATGCGGCAGCCGGAACTTTCCGGCTGCCGCGCAACCAACTGAGTAAGACCTAGTAAGACCTAAGATGCTGAGCGAGTATTTTCCGGTTCTGCTGTTCATCCTGGTCGGCCTCGCGATCGGCGTGCTGCCGATGGCGATGGGCGCGATGCTCGGAGTCCATCGGCCCGACGCGGAGAAGAACTCGCCGTACGAGTGCGGCTTCGAGGCGTTCGAAGACGCGCGCATGAAATTCGACGTGCGCTACTACCTGGTCGCGATCCTGTTCATCCTGTTCGACCTGGAGATCGCGTTCCTGTTCCCGTGGGCCGTGGTGCTCAACCAGATCGGCTTGTTCGGCTTCCTGTCGATGATGCTGTTCCTCGGCATCCTGGTGGTCGGTTTCGTCTACGAGTGGAAGAAAGGGGCGCTGGAATGGGAATAGAAGGCGTCCTGCAGCAGGGGTTCGTCACCACCACGGCGGACAAGCTCATCAACTGGACCCGCACCGGGTCGCTCTGGCCGGTCACCTTCGGCCTCGCGTGCTGCGCGATCGAGATGATGCACGCCGGCGCTGCGCGCTACGACCTGGATCGCTTCGGCATCGTGTTCCGCCCCAGTCCGCGCCAGTCCGACGTGATGATCGTGGCCGGAACGCTTTGCAACAAGATGGCGCCGGCCCTGCGCAAGGTGTACGACCAGATGCCCGAGCCGCGCTGGGTGGTGTCGATGGGCTCGTGCGCCAACGGCGGCGGCTACTACCACTACTCGTACTCGGTGGTGCGGGGCTGCGACCGCATTGTTCCGGTGGACGTCTACGTGCCGGGCTGTCCGCCGACCGCCGAGGCGCTGCTGTACGGCCTGGTGCAGCTGCAGAACAAGATCAAGCGGACCAACACGATCGCCAGATGAGCCCGCGACTGCAACGGCTGTACGACGCGCTTGAGGGCGCGCTCCAGGGCGGGGATGTGAAGCTCGCCGAGCGGCTGGGCGAGCTCACACTTGAGGTCGGCGCCGCCGACTACCACGACGTGGCGCTCACGCTGCGCGACCACCCCGAGCTGCGCTTCGAGCAGCTGATCGATCTGTGCGGCGTCGACTACTCGACCTACGGCGCGCGCCCCTGGGAACGCGAGCGCTTCGCCGCCGTGCTGCACCTGCTGTCGGTGAGCAAGAACTGGCGCCTGCGGGTGCGCGTGTTCTGCCGCGACGACGATTTTCCCAAGGTCGACTCGGTGGTCGACGTCTGGCCGAGCGTCAACTGGTACGAGCGCGAGGCCTTCGACCTGGTCGGCATCGTGTTCGAAGGACACCCGGATCTGCGCCGCATCCTGACCGACTACGGCTTCATCGGCCACCCGTTCCGCAAGGACTTCCCGGTCTCGGGCTACGTGGAGATGCGCTACGACCCCGAGCAGAAGCGGGTCATCTACCAGCCGGTGACGATCGAGCCGCGCGAGATCACGCTGCGCGTGGTGCGCGAGGAGCACTACGGCGAGGAGTCGCGCTAGTGCCCGAGATCCGAAACTACACGGTCAACTTCGGCCCGCAGCACCCGGCAGCGCATGGCGTGCTGCGGCTGGTGCTCGAGATGGACGGCGAGGTGGTGCAGCGTGCCGACCCGCATATTGGTCTCTTGCACCGCGCGACCGAGAAGCTCGCGGAGTCGAGGATGTACATCCAGTCGCTGCCGTACATGGACCGGCTCGATTACGTTTCAATGATGTGCAACGAGCACGCGTTCTGCCTGTCGCTGGAGAAGCTGCTGGGAATCGAGGTGCCGATCCGGGCGCAGTACATCCGGGTCATGTTCGACGAGATCACGCGCATCCTGAACCACCTGCTGGGGCTCGCGACGCTGGGCCTCGACCTCGGCGCGATGACGGTGTTCCTGTACTGCTTCCGCGAGCGCGAGGACCTGCTCGACTGCTACGAGGCGGTTTCGGGCGCGCGCATGCACGCCGCCTATTACCGCCCGGGCGGGGTGTACCGCGACCTGCCGGACGCGATGCCGCAGTACCAGCCGTCGCGCTTCCGCAGCGAAAGCGACCTGAAGGTGCTCAACCGCAACCGGCAGGGATCGCTGCTCGATTTCATCGAGGACTTCACCGAGCGTTTCCCCAAGTACGTGGACGACTACGAGACGCTGCTGACCGAGAACCGGATCTGGAAGCAGCGCACGGTCGGGATCGGGGTGGTCTCGCCCGAGCGCGCGCTCGCACTCGGCTTCAGCGGGCCGATGCTGCGCGGCTCCGGGATCGAGTGGGACATCCGCAAGAAGCAGCCCTACGAGGTCTACGACCGGCTGGATTTCGACATTGCGGTGGGCAAGAACGGCGACACCTACGACCGCTACCTGGTGCGGGTTGAGGAAATGCGCCAGTCGAACCGCATCGTCAAGCAGTGCATCGAGTGGCTGCGCAACAACCCCGGCCCGGTGATCGTGGACAACAACAAGGTCGCGCCGCCTCCGCGCGCCGAGATGAAGGCCAATATGGAGGACCTGATCCACCACTTCAAGCTCTTCACCGAGGGCATGCACGTTCCGCAAGGCGAGGCCTATGCCGCGGTCGAGCATCCGAAGGGCGAGTTCGGCGTGTACTTCATTTCCGACGGCGCGAACAAGCCCTACCGCATGAAGCTGCGCTCGGCCGCGTTCACGCACCTGTCGGCGATGAACGAGATGGCCTCCGGCCACATGCTGGCCGACGCGGTGGCGATCATCAGCACCATGGACATCGTTTTCGGCGAGATCGACCGCTGATGCTTTCCCCCGAGTCCCTCAAGAAGATCGAGCGCGAGATCGCCAAGTATCCGGCCGGGCGGAAGCAGTCCGCGGTCATGGCGGCGCTGATCATCGCCCAGGATGAAAAGGGCTGGCTCGCGACCGAGACCATGGACTTCGTCGCGCACTACCTCGGCATGGCGCCGGTCGCGGTGTACGAGGTCGCCTCCTTCTACACCATGTACGACCTCGAGCCGACCGCGCAGCACAAGCTCACGGTCTGCACCTGCCTGCCCTGCGGCCTGCAGGGCTCGCTCGAGGCCGCCGACCACCTGAAGGAGCGGCTCGGCATCGACTTCAACGAAACCACCCCCGACGGCAAGTTCACCCTGCGCGAGGGCGAGTGCATGGGCGCCTGCGCCATGGCGCCGGTGGTGCTGGTGAACAACAAGCGCATGTGCGACACCATGTCGCCAGAGAAGATCGACGCATTGATCGACGAGCTGGCGGGAAAGGGCTGAGATGCTCGATTACGGACCCGACGCAATCCTGATGGCCGGCCTCGACGGGGCGAACTGGCGCCTTGCCGACTACGAGAAGCGCGGCGGCTACGGCGCGCTGAAGAAGCTGCTGAGCGAGAAGATCCCGCCCGACCAGGTCATCGCCGAGCTGAAGAAATCGGCCCTGCGCGGCCGCGGCGGGGCGGGGTTTCCGACCGGATTGAAGTGGTCGTTCATGCCCAAGCAATACGCGGGCGAGAAGTACGTGGTGTGCAACTCCGATGAAGGCGAGCCCGGCACGTGCAAGGACCGCGACCTGCTGCGCTACAACCCGCACATGGTGATCGAGGGCATGATCATCGGCGGCTACGCGATGGGCGCTGCGACCGGCTACAACTACATCCACGGCGAGATCTGGGCCGTGTACGAGCAGTTCGAGCAGGCGCTGGAAGAGGCGCGCCGCGCCGGCTATCTCGGCAACAACATCCTGGGCTCGGAGTTCAGCTTCGAGCTCCATGCGCACGCAGGCTACGGCGCCTACATCTGCGGCGAGGAAACGGCCCTGCTCGATTCGCTCGAGGGCAAGAAGGGTCTGCCGCGCTTCAAGCCTCCGTTCCCGGCCAGCTTCGGCGTCTACGGCCGCCCCACCACGATCAACAACACCGAGACCTTCGCCGCGGTGCCCTGGATCCTCAACCACGGCGGCGACGCCTTCCTCGCGCTGGGCCGGCCGAACAACGGCGGCACCAAGCTCTTTTCAGTGTCCGGCCACGTCAACCGCCCGGGCAACTACGAGGTCAGGCTCGGCACGCCCTTTGCCAGGCTGCTCGAAATGGCGGGCGGGGTGCGCGGCGGCAGGAAGCTGAAAGCGGTCATTCCCGGCGGCTCGTCGATGCCGGTGCTGCCGGCCGAGATCATGCTGGCCACCGACATGGACTACGACTCGATCGCCAAGGCGGGCTCGATGCTCGGCTCGGGCGGGGTGATCGTGATGGACGAAACGACCTGCATGGTGCGCGCGCTGGAGCGCCTGTCGTACTTCTACTTCGAGGAGTCCTGCGGCCAGTGCACGCCGTGCCGCGAGGGCACGGGGTGGCTCTACCGCGTGGTGCACCGGATCGAGACCGGGCTCGGCCGCATGGAAGACCTGGCGCTGCTGGACGACGTCTCGGACAACATCGCCGGCCGCACCATCTGCGCGCTGGGCGACGCGGCGGCGCTGCCGGTGAAGAGCTTCATCAAGCACTTCCGCGCCGAGTTCGAGCACCATATCGCGCACAAGCGCTGCCTGGTGCAGGGCGAGATCGAACCCAGGTGGGGGCGCGCCGGCGCGTATCGCGACCCCGCGATCGCGAAGGCGGCCTGAGATGGCAAAATTCGAGGTCGACGGCAGACAGGTGGAGGTGGCGGCGGGCGCCACGGTGATGGACGGCGCCACTCAGCTCGGCATCTACATCCCGCACTTCTGCTACCACAAGAAGCTTTCCATCGCGGCCAACTGCCGCATGTGCCTGGTCGAGGTCGAGAAGGCGCCCAAGCCGCTGCCGGCCTGCGCCACGCCGGCGGCCGACGGCATGAAGGTCTGGACCCATTCCCCGGCGGCCAAGAAGGCGCAGAACGGGGTCATGGAGTTCCTGCTCATCAACCATCCCCTGGACTGCCCGATCTGCGACCAGGGCGGCGAGTGCCAGCTGCAGGACCTGGCGGTCGGCTACGGCAAGAGCGGCTCGCGCTACCAGGAAGAAAAGCGCGTGGTGCTGCACAAGGACATCGGGCCGCTGGTGGCGGCGGAGGAAATGACGCGCTGCATCCAGTGCACGCGCTGCGTGCGCTTCGGCCAGGAGATCGCCGGGGTGATGGAGCTCGGTATGATCAATCGCAGCGAGCACGCCGAAATCGTGGCCTTCGTCGGCAGGACGGTCGACTCCGAGCTCTCGGGCAACATGATCGACCTGTGCCCGGTCGGCGCGCTTACCTCGAAGCCGTTCCGCTACAGCGCCCGCACCTGGGAGCTGGACCGGCGCAAGTCGATCTCGCCGCACGACGGCCTGGGCTCCAACCTGGTGGTGCAGACCACGCAGAACCGCGTCATGCGCGTGCTGCCGCTCGAGAACGAGGCGATCAACGAGTGCTGGCTATCGGACAAGGACCGCTATTCCTACGAGGCGCTCAACAGCGACGCGCGCCTGACGCGGCCGATGCTCAAGCGCGACGGGCAATGGCAGGAGAGCGATTGGGAAACGGCGCTCGACGCCGTCTGCGCCGGGCTGAAGGCCGCCGGCGCCGACCTGGGCGCGCTCGCCACCCCTCACAGCACGCTCGAGGAGCTCTACCTGCTGCAGCGGCTCGCAGGCGGGCTCGGCGGCGGGGCGGATTTCCGCCTGCGCCAGTCGGACTTCTCAAGCGACGGCAGCGGCGCCGTGCCCTGGCTCGGCATGCAGGTGGCGGAGCTGGGCGCGCTCGACCGCGTGCTGGTGGTGGGCTCGTTCCTGCGCAAGGATCAGCCGCTCATCGCGCACCGGCTGCGCCAGGCCGCCAAGCGCGGTGCCCAGATCCACGTCCTGCATTCGGTCGACGACGACTGGCTGATGCCGGTCGCGAGCAAGAAGATCGTGGCGCCCTCGGAAATACCTGACCAGATTTTGAATTTCAAGCAAGTGCTGAGCGGGGGAAAGAACGCCGCGGTACTGATCGGCAACTTCGCGCAGCAGCATCCCGAGGCGGCGCGCATCCACGCCGCGGCGCTGGCGCTCGGCGTCAAGCTCGGCTTTCTCGGCGAAGCGGCCAATTCGGTCGGCGGCTACATCGCGGGCCTGCCGCTCGGGGGCAACGCGGCCGAGCTCGTCGCCGGACCGCGCCGGGCCTACCTGCTGCTGAATGCGGAGCCCGAGCTCGACTGCGCCGACCCGCAGGCGGCGCTGGGCGCGCTGCGCGGCGCGCGGTTCGTGGTCGCGCTGTCGGCGTTCAAGAGCCAGGCGACGGCGGACTACGCGCACGTCATGCTGCCGATCGCGCCGTTCACCGAAACACCCGGCAGCTTCGTCAGCACCGAGGGGCGGCTGCAGATTTTCCACGCCGCGGTGCGTCCACTGGGCGAGGCGCGCCCGGCCTGGAAGGTGCTGCGCGTGCTCGGCACGCTGCTGGGCGTGCAGGACTTCGAGTACGACAGCTGCGAGCAGGTGCGCGAGGAATGCCTGCGCGGCAAGGACATCGCTGCGCTGCTTTCGAACGCCGTTTCGAATGACAAGAAGCCTCCCGCAACGAGGCCGGGCGGGCTGCAGCGCATCGCCGACGTGCCGCTCTACTTCGCCGACGCGCTGGTGCGGCGCGCGCCTGCGCTGCAGAAGACGCGCGACGCCCAGCCGCCGCGCGCGTGGATGAATTCCAGGCTCATGGCGCGGCTCGGCCTCGCCGCCGGCCAGCCGGTGCGGGTGAAGCAGGGCCAGGGCGAAGCACGCCTGGCAGCGGCGCTCGACGATGGTCTGCCCGACGAATGCGTGCGCGTGGCCGCGGCGCATCCTTCGACCGCCGGGCTGGGCGCAATGTTCGGCAGCGTGACGCTCGAGAAGCTCGCGGTGGGGAAGTCGGCCTAGATGGACTGGCGCGCAGCATTGATAGAAACGGCGTGGAACCTCGCGTTCATCGTGGCGATCGTGGCTCCGCTGATGTTGTGCGTGGCCTACCTCACGCTGTGGGAGCGCAAGCTGATCGGCTGGATGCAGATTCGCATCGGGCCCAACCGGGTCGGCCCGCTCGGGCTGCTGCAACCGATCGCCGACGGCGTGAAGCTGCTGCTGAAAGAGATCATCGTCCCCACCAACGCCGACCGGGGCCTGTTCATCCTCGGCCCGATCCTGATGATCATGCCGGCGCTGGCGGCGTGGGCGGTGGTGCCCTTCGCGCCCGAGGTGGTGCTGGCGAACATCAACGCCGGCCTGCTGTACCTGATGGCGCTGACCTCGATGGGGGTCTACGGCGTGATCATCGCCGGCTGGGCCTCGAACTCGAAGTACGCATTCCTGGGCGCCATGCGCTCGGCGGCGCAGATGGTGTCGTACGAGATTGCGATGGGCTTTGCGCTGGTGGTGGTGCTGATGGTCTCGGGCAGCCTCAACCTGTCGGACATCGTCAACGCGCAGGGCAGGGGGATGTTCGCCTCGATGGGCATCAACTTCCTGTCCTGGAACTGGCTGCCGCTGCTGCCGATCCTGGTGGTGTACTTCGTCTCCGGCATTGCGGAGACCAACCGCGCGCCGTTCGACGTGGTCGAAGGCGAGTCGGAGATCGTTGCCGGGCACATGATCGAGTACTCGGGCATGGCGTTCGCGCTGTTCTTCCTCGCCGAGTACATGAACATGATCCTGATCAGCACGCTGACCGCGGTGATGTTCTTCGGCGGCTGGCAGCCGCCGATCGACTCGCAGCTGTTCAACGCGGTGCCGCCGTTCGCCTGGCTGCTGCTCAAGGTGTTCGTCATCGTCTCGCTGTTCCTGTGGTTTCGCGCCACGTTCCCGCGCTACCGCTACGACCAGATCATGCGCCTGGGCTGGAAAATCTTCATTCCGGTGACGCTGATCTGGCTGGCGGTGGTCGGGGCCTGGATGCAGACGCGCTGGAGCATCTGGAGCTAGGGGGCGGCATGAAACGCATCGCCGAATTCTTCAAATCCTTCCTGCTGCTCGAGCTGGTGCGCGGGCTGATGCTCACCGGCCGGCACGCGTTCGCGCGCAAGATCACGGTCCAGTTCCCGGAGGAAAAGACGCCGCAGAGCCCGCGCTTTCGCGGGCTGCACGCGCTGCGCCGCTACCCCAACGGCGAGGAGCGCTGCATTGCGTGCAAGCTGTGCGAGGCGGTTTGCCCCGCGCTCGCGATACACATCGAATCCGAGCAGCGCGCCGACGGCACGCGCCGCACCACGCGCTACGACGTCGACCTGATCAAGTGCATCTACTGCGGCTTCTGCGAGGAGGCCTGTCCGGTGGACGCCATCGTCGAGACCCGGATCTTCGAGTTCCACGGCGAGAAGCGCGGAGATCTCTATTACACCAAGCCGATGCTGCTCGCGGTCGGCGACCGCTACGAGGAGCAAATCGCGAAGGACCGCGCGGCCGACGCCGCTTACCGATAAGCAACAAGAACGAATGTTCGAAACCGCACTTTTCTACGCCTTCTCGGCGATCCTGCTGCTGGCCGCGCTGCGCGTGATCACCGCGCGCAACCCGGTGCACAGCGCCATGTTCCTGGTACTGGCGTTCTTCACCGCGGCCGGAATCTGGCTGCTGCTGAGAGCGGAGTTCCTCGCCATTGCGCTGGTGCTGGTCTACGTCGGCGCCGTGATGGTGCTGTTCCTGTTCGTGGTGATGATGCTCGACATCAACCTCGAGCGGCTGCGCGAAGGATTCTGGCGCAACCTGCCGCTGGCCGTAGTGGTGGGCGGAATCCTGGTGTTCGAGATGGTCGCGCTGCTCGCGCGCCATGTGTTCGAAGCCGCGCCGGCAGCCGAGCCGGGCCCGGGCAACAGCAACACCAGGCAGCTCGGGCTGCTGGTGTACACCCATTACGCCTACGCGTTCGAGGTCTCCGCGGTCATCCTGCTGGTGGCGATCATCGCGGCGATCGCGCTGACCCTGCGCCGGCGCAAGGACCGCCGCTACCAGAACCCGGCCGAGCAGGTGAAGGTGCGGCGCGAGGACCGTGTGCGGCTGGTATCGATGCCCTCGGAAAGGGACGAGTGATGGGCCCGCTCACGCTCAACCACTACCTGGTGCTCGGCGCGGTGCTGTTCGCAATCAGCGTGGTAGGGATTTTCCTCAACCGGCGCAACATCATCATCCTGCTGATGGCGATCGAGCTGATGCTGCTCGCGGTGAATCTGAACTTCATCGCCTTCTCGTATTTCCTGGGCGACATTGCCGGGCAGGTGTTCGTGTTCTTCATCCTCACCGTGGCCGCCGCCGAGTCCGCGATCGGGCTGGCGATCCTGGTGGTCCTGTTCCGCAATTTGAACACGATCGACGTCGAGGACCTGGATTCCCTGAAAGGCTGAGAAGCATACAGATGATCGCGATGAAGACCCTCTACCTGATCGTGCCGCTCGCGCCGCTCGCGGGCGCGATCGTCGCCGGCCTGTTCGGGCGCGCGATCGGACGCGCGGGCGCGCACTGGGTGACGATCCTGTCGGTGGCGATCTCGTTTGCCGCCTCGTGCGCGATCTTCGCCGACGTGAGCGCCGGCCATGGCTTCAACGGCACGGTCTACACCTGGCTCGCCAGCGGCGGCACGCGCTTCGAGATCGGCTTCCTGATCGACCGCCTGACGGTGCTGATGATGGTGGTGGTCACCTTCGTCTCGCTGATGGTGCACATCTACACCGTCGGCTACATGGCGGACGACCCGGGCTACCAGCGCTTTTTCTCCTACATCTCGCTCTTCACCTTCTCGATGCTGATGCTGGTGATGAGCAACAACTTCCTGCAGCTGTTCTTCGGCTGGGAGGCGGTCGGCCTGGTGTCCTACCTGCTGATCGGGTTCTGGTACACGCGCCCGAGCGCGATCTACGCCAGCCTCAAGGCCTTCCTGGTGAACCGGGTGGGGGACTTCGGCTTTCTGCTCGGCATCGCGCTGATCCTGTCGCAGTTCGGTAGCCTGGATTACGCATCCGTCTTCTCGCAGGCGCCGGGCGCGGCCTCCGGCATGACCCTGATCTGCCTGCTGCTGTTCGTCGGGGCGATGGGCAAGAGCGCGCAGTTTCCGCTTCACGTCTGGTTGCCGGACTCGATGGAGGGCCCGACCCCGATCTCGGCCCTGATCCATGCCGCGACCATGGTGACCGCGGGGATCTTCATGGTGGCGCGCATGTCGCCGCTGTTCGAGCTTTCCCAGACCGCGCGTTCGGTCGTGATGGTGATCGGAGCGATCACGGCGCTGTTCATGGCGCTCGTGGCGGTGACGCAGTATGACATCAAGCGCGTGATCGCCTACTCGACCCTGTCGCAGCTGGGCTACATGACGGTCGCGCTGGGGGCGTCTGCCTACTCGGTCGGCATCTTCCACCTCATGACGCACGCGTTCTTCAAGGCGGTGCTGTTCCTTGGCGCCGGTTCGGTGATCATCGCCCTGCATCACGAGCAGGACATGCGGCGCATGGGGGGGCTTCGCAAATACATGCCGATCACCTACCTGACGATGCTGATCGGCGCGCTCGCCAACGCCGGGCTGCCGCCGTTCGCCGGCTTTTTCTCCAAGGACGCGATCCTCGAGGCGGTGCAGGCCTCGCATGCTTCGGGCGCCGGCTTCGCCTATGCGGCGCTGCTGCTGGGGGTGTTCTTCGGCGGGCTGTACTCGTTCCGTCTCGTGTTCTACGCCTTCCACGGCGAGCCGCGTATGGACGCGCACACGCGCGCGCACCTCAAGGAATCGCCCTGGGTGGTGACGCTGCCGCTGGTGTTGCTCGCGATCCCCTCGGTCGCTGCCGGCTGGTGGATCGGCCCGATCGTGTTCGGCGACTATTTCGGCTCGAGCATCGTGCAGCGTTTCCACGAGGAGTACCACGGCGTATGGAGCTTCATGCTGCAGGGCATCGCCGCGGCGCCGTTCTGGTTCGGCCTCGCCGGGGCGGGCCTCGCAGGCTACCTGTATCTGTACCGTACCGACCTGCCGAAGAAGATCGCGCTGGCGCTGGGGCCGATCTACGCCCTGGTCAACCAGAAATACGGCGTCGACGAGCTGAACGAATGGCTGTTCGCGCGCGGCGCGCGGCTGCTCGGCACCGGCCTGTGGAAGGGCGGCGACGAGGCGGTGATCGACGGCGTGCTGGTGAACGGCTCGGCACGCGTGGTCGGCTGGGTCGCTTCGGTGGTCAGGCTATTCCAGTCCGGACTGGTGTATCAGTACGCGTTCACGATGCTGATCGGGGTCGTGCTGCTGACCTATTTCTTCCTGCGCACGTGAACGGACATTCGTGAACGCCAACCTGCTTTCTCTCGCCATCTGGGTTCCGATCGTTGCCGGCCTGCTGGTGCTGGCGGCGGGCGGCGAGCGCAACGCGTCGATGCAGCGCTCGCTGGCGCTGATCGGCGCGCTGATCGGCTTCGCGGTGACGATCCCGCTCTACACCGGGTTCGACCTGCACAACCCCGGCATGCAGTTCGTGCAGAACATTCCCTGGATCGAGCGCTTCAACGTCAACTACCACCTCGGGGTGGACGGCATCAGCGTGCTGTTCGTGCTGCTCAACAGCTTCATCACCATCCTGGTCGTGATCGCGGGCTGGAGCGTGGTGCAGAGCCGCGTGGCGCAGTACTACGCCTCGTTCCTGATCCTGTCGGGACTGATGAACGGCGTTTTCGCCGCGCTCGATGGGGTCCTGTTCTACGTCTTCTTCGAGGCCACCCTGATCCCGATGTTCATCATCATCGGCGTCTGGGGCGGGCCCAACCGGGTCTACGCCGCGCTCAAGTTCTTCCTCTACACTCTGGCCGGCTCGCTGCTGCTGTTGATCGCGCTGCTGTACCTCTACCGCAAGTCCGGCGGCAGCTTCGAAATCCTCGACTGGCACAACCTGCCGCTTTCGCTTCATGCCCAGGTGCTGCTGTTCTTCGGCTTCCTGCTCGCCTTCGCGGTCAAGGTGCCGATGTGGCCGGTGCATACCTGGCTGCCGGACGCGCACGTCGAGGCGCCGACCGGCGGCTCGGTGGTGCTGGCGGCGATCATGCTGAAGCTCGGCGCCTACGGCTTCGTGCGCTTCTCGCTGCCGATCCTGCCCGACGCCTCGCGTGAGCTTGCCTGGCTGATGATCGCGCTGTCGCTGATCGCGGTGGTGTACGTCGGCCTGGTGGCCCTGGTGCAGACCGACATGAAGAAGCTGATCGCCTACTCGTCGATTTCGCACATGGGCTTCGTCACGCTCGGCTTCTTCCTCTTCAATTCGCTCGGTATCGAGGGCGGCCTGGTGCAGATGATCTCGCACGGCTTCGTCTCTGCCGCGATGTTCCTTTGCGTGGGCGTGATGTACGATCGCATGCACACCCGGCGCATCGCCGACTACGGCGGGGTGGTGAACACGATGCCGAAGTTCGCTTCGCTCATGATGCTGTTCGCGATGGCCAACTGCGGCCTGCCCGCGACCAGCGGCTTCGTCGGCGAGTTCATGGTCATCCTGGGCGCCATGAAGGTGAACTTCTGGATCGCCTTCGCCGCCGCGAGCACCCTGATCTGGGGCGCTGCGTACACGCTCTGGCTGTACAAGCGCGTCATCTTCGGCGCGGTCGCGAACGACCGCGTCGCCAAGCTGAAGGACCTGAACGGCCGCGAGGCGCTGGTGCTCGCCCTGCTGGCGGCGGCGGTGCTGTTCATGGGTATCTATCCGCTGCCTTTCACCGACATCATGCACGGGTCGGTAAACGAGCTGCTGCGCCACGTCGCGCTGCCGAAGATCTGAGATGAGCGCCCCTGCCACGCTGACCGACTTCCTGCTCGCGGCTCCGGAGCTGGTGCTTCTGACCGGCGCCTGCGCGCTCATGATCGCCGACCTGTACGTCAAGGACCCGCAGCGCGAGGCGAGCTTCATCATCGCCATGCTGGTGCTGCTGGGCTGCGCCGCCGCGACCGTGTTCGTGATGTGGGGCACCGGCGGGCACGTGGCCTACGCCTTCAACAAGCTATACGTGGCGGACCTGATGGCGCACCTGCTCAAGCTGTGTGCCTACCTGGCGGTCGCCGCCGCGCTGGTGTATTCGCGCCAGTACCTGCACGAGCGAGGCCTGTTGAAGGGCGAGTTCCTCACGCTGCTGCTGTTCGCGCTGCTCGGCATGATGGTGATGATGAGCGCCAACAGCTTCCTCACGCTCTACCTCGGGCTCGAGCTGCTGTCGCTGTGCCTGTACGCGATGGTGGCGCTCAACCGCGACTCGGCGCTCTCGACCGAGGCGGCGATGAAGTATTTCGTGCTCGGCGCGCTGGCCTCCGGCCTGCTGCTGTACGGCATGTCGATGATCTACGGCGCGACCGGCACGCTCACCATCACCGAGGTGGCGAAGCAAGTCGCCGCGCTGTCGGGCAAGACCGCAGAGCGGCATCTGCTGGTCTTCGGGCTGGTGTTCGTGGTCTCGGGGATCGCGTTCAAGCTCGGCGTGGTGCCGTTCCACATGTGGATCCCTGATGTCTACGAGGGCGCGCCCACCGCGGTCACGCTGGTGATCGGCACGGCACCCAAGCTGGCCGCCTTCGCCATGGCGATGCGGCTGCTGGTGAACGGCCTGCTCGACCTTGCGCACGACTGGCAGCAGATGCTGGTGGTGCTGGCGCTGCTGTCGATGGCGCTCGGCAACATTACCGCGATCGCGCAGACGAACCTCAAGCGCATGCTGGCCTATTCGACCATCGCGCACATGGGGTTCATGCTGCTCGGCCTGCTGTCGGGGGTGGTCGGCGGCAACACCTACAGCGCGGGCGAGGCCTACGCGGCATCGATGTTCTACACCATCGTCTACGTCCTGATGTCGCTCGGCGCCTTCGGCATGCTGCTCTACCTGTCGCGCGCCGGCTTCGAGTGCGAGACGCTGGAGGACATGAAAGGCCTCAACCGGCGCAGCCCCTGGTTCGCCTTCATCATGCTCGTGCTGATGTTCTCGCTCGCGGGAATTCCGCCCACGGCTGGCTTCTACGCCAAGCTCGCGGTGCTGTCGGCCGCCGTCAACGCGGGGCAGGTGTGGCTCGCGGCGGTGGCGGTGATGCTGTCGCTGGTGGGCGCGTTCTACTACCTGCGCGTGGTCAAGCTGATGTACTTCGACGAGCCCGGGGACACCGCCCCGGTCGAGGGCCCGCGCGAGATGCGCGCGCTGCTGTCGCTCAACGGGCTGGCGGTGCTCGGACTGGGGATTCTGCCCGGGTCGCTGATGTCACTGTGCTACATCGCGATCCGCAGCCTCTAGATGGATCTGAAGGAAAAGCGCCTGCGCGGGGAGCAAGTGTTCGCCGGCCGGCTGCTGCGCGTGCAGCGCGACGTAGTTAGCCTGCCCGACGGCAGCGAGGGGGTGCGCGAGTACATCCGCCACCCGGGCGCGGTGGCAATCGTGGCGCTGTTCGACGACGGCCGCGTGCTGCTCGAGCGCCAGTTCCGCTACCCGCACGGGCGCGAGTTCATCGAGCTGCCGGCGGGCAAGCGCGAGCCGGACGAGCAGCCGCTGAGTACCGCCAAGCGCGAGCTGATGGAGGAAACCGGCTACGCCGCGCGCGAGTGGCGCCACCTCGGCGTCATCCACACCGCGATCGCCTATACGGACGAGGGCATCGAGATGTACCTCGCCCGCGGGCTCGATAAGCACCAAGCGAAGCTGGACGCGGGCGAGTTCCTGGAACTCCTGACGCCGAGCTTCGACGAGGCGATCGCCATGCTGCGCGACGGCCGCATCACCGACGCCAAGACCGTCGCGGGCCTGCTCTGGGTGCGCGCTTTCGAGGCCTGAAGCGCCCGCGCGCATTCCCAACGGTTTGATGAGCCTCGACTCGGACTGGGCGGCCTGGATCGGCATCGCGCTGTGCATCAGCCAGTCGGCGATGTTCTCCGGGCTCAACCTGGCGCTCTTCAGCGTCAGCCGGCTGCGCCTGGAAGTGGAAGCGGCCGGCAACCCGGATGCCGCGGTGCTGCTCGGCCTGCGCCGCGACGCGAACCTCACCTTGTCGACCGTGCTGTGGGGCAACGTCGCGGTCAACGTGCTGCTCACCCTGCTGTCGGACTCGGTCCTGGCCGGCGTCTCGGCTTTCGTCTTCTCAACAGTGGTGATCACCTTCTTCGGCGAAATCATCCCGCAGGCCTATTTTTCGCGCCACGCGCTGCGCATGGCGGCGCGCCTTGCGCCGGTGCTGAAGACATACCGGGTAATCCTGTATCCGCTCGCCAAGCCGACGGCGCTGATGCTCGAGTGGTGGCTGGGTCCGGAAGCGATCACCCTCTTTCGCGAGCGCGACTTCCGCGCACTGATCATGCGCCACGTCGACGCCGGAAGCAGCGAGGTGGGGCGCCTGGAAGCGACCGGCGCACTCAACTTCCTCGACCTGGACGACATCGCCGTGCGCGACGAGGGCGAGCCGGTGGACCCCTTGAGCGTGATCGAGCTGCCGGTGGTCAACGGCAGGCCCGTGCTGCCGCACTACGATCGCTCGCCCGACGACCCGTTCCTGCGCCGGCTCGACGCCTCGGGCAAGAAGTGGGTCATCTTCGTCGACGCCGCCGGCCAGCCCTGCATGGTGCTGGAGGCGCACCACTTCCTGCGCGACGCGCTGTTCGAGAAAGGGCCGCCCAAGCCGGAAGCCTACTGGCACCGCCCGATCGTAGTCAGCGACATGCGCACCCGACTGGGCGACGTCATCGGCCGCATGAAGGTCACCCCCGAGCACCCCGGGGACGACGTGGTCGACAACGACCTCATCCTGCTGTGGGGGCCGCGCGATCACCGCATCATCACCGGCGCCGACCTGCTCGGCCGGCTGCTGCGCGGCATCGCGACCAGAGAAACTGCGGCAGCGGGCAGGCGCGCCTAGCGGCGACCTTCGAGCAGGCTCCGGACGGGCTCCAATTCACTGATCAGGAAATCCCGGAACACATGAATCCGCTCGGTGCGCTTGAGGTCCGAATGGAACAGAAACCAGAGGCCCATGTCCATTTCAGGCATCGGGTCGGCGTAGCGCTCGAGCAGCGGATCGGGGTCCGCCATGTAGCACGGCAGGATGCCCAGGCCGACGTTCTGGCGCAGCATTTGCTGGGTCAGGATCGGATCGTCGACCACGATCTGGCAGGCGTCGCCGCCGGAGAGCCTTTTGGTCCAGTGCTTGTGATAACCGCAGCAGGTCATGCCGACCCACTTGGGCGGTGCGCTGTCCTCGCGCAGGGCCGCCAGGTATTTACGCCCGCCGTAGGCGGTTGAGGCAATGTTGGCGATCTTCTTGCCCATCAGCGTCTCCACCGGGTCGTTGGTGACGCGCAGGGCGACATCCGCCTGGCGCTCGGCCAGGCTGACGTCAGAGTTGCTGACCACGATCTGCAGTTCGATTTCCGGGTAGGCGGCGCCGAAGCGGGAGAAGATCGGCGCCAGCACCGTGGTGGCCATCATGTTCACGGCCGCCACGCGCAGGCTGCCGGCCAGGTTGCGGTCGTGCCCGTGCAGCGCGCCTTCCGCCGCCAGCGCCTCGCGCTCCATGTTCAGGGCCGCCTGCCGCAGCTCTTCTCCGGCCGAGGTCAGCTCATAGCCCAGGCGCTTCTTGGCGACCAGCTTGGTTGCCAGGCGTGCCTCGAGCTGCTGCAGGCGGCGGGAAACGGTCGAGTGCTGCACCTGCAGGTGCTTGGCGGCGGCGGAGACCGAGCCGGTGCGGGCCACCGCCAGGAATATACGCAGGTCGTCCCAGCTCATCCCTTCCTCTCTGCTTGTGCAAATTTGCACATTGCGTGTCCATGTTTTGGGAATTGTATGCAATTAAAGCACGGAATAGTGTTCGCAAGGTTCATGACAGAACGCAACTCTGATCACCACAGGAGGCACCGATGAGCGACCAGAAACCGCAATTCGATCCAGTACGGTACAAGCAGACGACTTTGCAGCAATGGGAATCGGCGGCCGAGGCCTGGCATCGTTGGGGACCGCTCTTGTCCGACTGGCTGGGGGCGCCCACGGAGACCATGCTCGACATGGCCGGGATTGGGAAAGGTAGCCACGTGCTCGACGTCGCCGCCGGAGCCGGGGACCAGACGGTTAGCGTCGGGCGTCGAGTGGGCTCGACGGGCCGCGTGCTGGCGACAGACCTATCGCCGGGCATTCTCGAATTTGCCGCGGCCAGGGCACGAGAAGCCGCGCTCGACAATGTGCATACGCGCGAACTGGACGGAGAGAATCTTACTGAACTGGAGGCGGAATCGTTTGATGCGGTCATATCTCGCGTCGGCATGATCTACTTCCCCGATCAGCAGCGCGCCCTGGCCGGCATGCGGCATGCGCTCAAGGAAGGAGGGAAGGTGGCGGCGATGGTCTACTCGACGGCCGAAAAGAATGGCTTCTTCTCCGTCCCGGTATCGATCATCAGGCGCCGGGCAAAGCTTCCCCCGCCCCTGGCTGGGCAACCGGGTCCCTTCAGCCTGGGAGGCGACAAGGTGCTCGCGCAGGCTTTCATCAAGGCCGGCTTCAAGGACGTGGAAGTCAAGGCGGTCGACGCGCCGCTGCGAGTGGAATCCGCCGCCGAATGTCTCCAGTTCGAAAAAGAGTCCTTTGGCGCGCTCCATCAAATGTTGTCCGGCCTTTCGGGCGAGGAGAAAGATCAGGCCTGGCGGGAGATCGAGGACCGGCTCGGCGAGTTCGAGGGCACTGACGGGTTCAGCGGGCCGTGCGAGCTCCTGATCGCGGTTGGCACCAAGTAATGCAAGGACAGACGAACATGGCGAAGCTTGCAATCGTTCAGGAAGCCCCGGCGTTCCTCGACAAGAAGGCGACGGTCGGCAAGGCCGTTACCCTGGTCGAGAAGGCGGTCGCCCACGGCGCGGAATTGATCGTTTTTCCCGAGGCGTTCATCCCGGGCTACCCGGCCTGGATCTGGCGCCTGCGTCCCGGGGCGGATTTCGGCCTCTCCGAGCAGCTCCACGCGCGCCTGCTGGACAACTCCGTGAGCCTGAAGAACGACGATCTGGCGCCGCTGCGCGCCGCGGCCAGGAAGCACAAGGTGACCATCGTCTGCGGCATGAACGAGCGCGACGGCGAGCTGAGCCAGACGACGCTCTACAACACCGTGGTCATCATCGGCCCGGACGGGCGGCTGCTGAACCGCCACCGCAAACTGATGCCCACCAACCCGGAGCGAATGGTGTGGGGCTTCGGCGACGCTTCAGGCCTGAAGGTGGTCGATACCCCGTGCGGTCGGCTGGGCACCCTGATCTGCTGGGAAAGCTTCATGCCGCTCGCGCGCTATGCGCTGTATGCGCAG